>Ga0163215_100745_pt1 | contig 38652 bp, 41 predicted proteins | sample SynspAceP_FD_185934 | JGI IMG/M metagenome (GOLD analysis project Ga0163215, IMG submission 185934) | Saline lake microbial communities from Ace Lake in Antarctica - Synechococcus sp. Ace-P (Hybrid Assembly) | ecosystem: Environmental > Aquatic > Non-marine Saline and Alkaline > Saline | place...
CCGATGTCCTCGGCCAGTTTTTCCAGCGGATAGAGGGCCAGCGTCTGACCGATCAGATCGAAAGCAATCACCCCGTCCTGAGACTCCACCCTACGCCAGCCCAGCGCCTCGTAGAACTTTGCGGTGCCTTCCATGTCGCGCACCCCGAGGGTGATCAGGCTGATCCGTTGGTCCATGTTCTCAAATTTCCATTGCAGCAATGACCTCTTCGACCGCGCGTTCGATGAGGTTCAGACACGGACCGTCCGAGAAGCGGTGATCGGCGTCTTTGACCAGCAGCAATTGCATGTCCGGGCTGGAAGCGTGGTCGAGCAGGCGTGTACCTGTCGCCACACTCACGGCGGTATCGGCGGTGCCCAGCAGCATCCGCACCGCAAAAGGTAACTCCAGCGGATCGCGCAGCACCAGATGCGCACGCCCATCCTCCACCATGCGTTTGGTCACCACGTAGGGCTCCATGTAGTCGGAGGGCAGCTCGACCCTGCCCGCCGCTTCCAGTTGCGCCTTTTGGTCCGCATCAAAGCCCGCCCACCAGCCATCCTCGGTGAAATCGGGGGCAGCGGCGATGGTGACAAGACCCGCCAGCCGCCCGGGGCGCGCGCGGGCCAGCAGCAGGGATTGCCAGCCGCCCATGCTGGAACCTACGGGCACGACCGGCCCGGAGGTCAGCCCGTCAATCACCGCCAGTGTGTCCGCATGCCAGTCACCGATGCAGCCCTCCTCGAACGCACCCGAGGATTGGCCATGGCCCGAGTAGTCAAATCGCAAAAAGGCGCGGCCCTCGGCGCGGGCCCAGTCCTCCAGATGGATGGCTTTGGTACCCTCCATGTCGGACTTCAACCCGCCGAGGAATACTACGCAGGGCCCCTCGCCTGCCGTCAGATGATAGGCAATACGGCGGCCTTGCGCCGTTTCCAGATAGGATGGTCCGTTCATGAAGTGCTCCTTAACCGCCGATGTAGGGGGTCTTGCTGGGGCGGAAAAATATCTTCTGGTTGTGAAGCCGCCCCAGCAACTCGTCGATGTCACGGACCGGATCGTCGCCCTCGGGCAGCAGCGCGCGCGATCCCTCGCGGCCCAGCGACAGGTCGCGCTTCACGACCGAGAGCGCCGCTTCGATCAGTTCGATATCTTTAAGGGTGAGGTCGAAATTGCGGTTGTATCTGGGCATTGGGTAACCTTTCAATCATCAGGGCGAGTGTGCCGCAGTGCAGGCGGCGGTTCAACCTTCGTCCGCTTCCGGCAGCCCCTTTGCCGCGACAGCCGCCGCTGCGGCCATCACGGCATAGAGCACAAGCACGGCCTGTGGACCCAAAAGCGCAGCACTGCCCCCCGCGATGCCCGCCACCAGCAGCAAGACACCGATCACCGTATTGGCCACCGCTGCATAGGCCGCGCGGTCATCCGGTGGGGCTACGTCCACCAGATAGGTAGAGCGGCCTTGCCGCACCCCGTGATAGGCGATCATCAGCGCGAACAGCGCCAGCGGCATTGCCCAGACCGTCTGGGCCAGCCCGAGCTGCGCCAGTACCAAGGCCAGTACCAGCGCAAGCGCGCCGCACACACCCGTCACCATCAGCACACCCCGGCTGGAGCGATCGGAAAACCGGCCCCAGATGTAGGAGCTGAGCAGCGAGGCAGAAGCAGATGCCAACAGCAGCCCCCCCAACGCACCCAACGTACCGCGTTCTTCGCCGCCCAGAATGACAAGGTAGGGCGGCGCAAGGGCGGTCGAGACCAACAGCCCCCGCACAATGATAAAACGCCACAGGACCGGATTATCCTTCAGGACAGCGAAGGACGCGCCCGGCCCGGCTTCGGCTTTGCCGGCCTGCTCCTCAAGCGTTGCAAAAAGCAAAGCCGCAGTGCCCCACAGCACGGCCGCCAGCGCGATGGCCGCGACTACAGCGCCTTGTTCGCGCAGGATGCCCGACATCAACAGCACCGCAAACAGCAACACACCCACCGAAGACACCGAGCCCGCCAGACCGGTAACAGCCCCGCGCCGCGCCTGGCCCACCGTCTTGCCCAGAATATCCTTGTACGAGACCGAGCAGACCGAGCGGAACAGCGCCAGCACCGCCAGCGCCGCACAGATCGCAAACCCTGCCGCCGCTCCCTCAAGCGTCAGAGCTGCCAGCACGATCAACCCGGCGCAAGCGCCCTGCCCCGCAGAGCCCACAACCCACGCCCATTTGCGCCGCGCCATCGCCCGCACATAACCGGCCAGAAAGATCTGCGGCAACAGCGCACCCGCCTCGCGCAGCGGCACCAGCGCACCCGCATAGACCGCAGGCGCACCGAGCGAGGTCAGAAGCCAGCTCAGCACCAGTTTGGGATCGATCAGTCCGTCCGCAACCTTGCTCATGCTCAGCGATGCGGCATGGCGCAGACCATTCGCAGCCTCTGCCTTCTGCGCGCCCTTGTCGAGAGACTCGGCAGGGCCATCGGCACCGGAAATCGTCTCGAAGACCTTCTGCGTGATGTTCTTTTGCACGGGTGGTGGTCTCCTATTGCACGGCTCCTAGTATGCAATGTGCCGCAACGGCATTACAAGGGGCGCGCAGGTGCCGCTTGCGGGGGGCGGTGCGATGGTAAACCATGTTGCCATGGATACACCCCGCCCCGACCCGTTGCTGATCCCCGCGCTGTCTGCATGCAATTTCATCATCGGGATCGGTGCTTTTGTGATCATCGGCATGTTGGAGCCTCTGGGCGCAGATCTGGACCGCAGTCCCGCGCAGGCGGGGCAACTGATGACCATTTATGCGGTGGCCTATGCGATCCTCTCGCCCGTTTTGGTTGCGCTCACCGGGAATGTGGGCCGCAGGCGGGTGATGGCGGGGGGCTTTGCGCTGTTTGCACTTGCGGCGGTGATCTCGGCGCTGGCACCGACGTTTATGGTACTGGGCGGTGCGCGTGTGATTGCGGCGGCAGGTGCCGGTATTTTCACGCCACTGGCGGCAGCGGTTGCGGCCGGTCTTTACCCACCTGAGCAGCGGGCGCGGGTGCTGGCGGCGGTGTTCTTCGGCCTCACGATCAGTCAGGTGGCAGGCGTCCCTGCGGGCAGCTGGGTGGCGTACACCTTTGGCTGGCGGTGGGCGTTGTGGCTGGTGTTTGCACTGTCCCTGCCCTGCCTGTGGCTGATCTGGACGCGGGTGCCCGTAGGTTTGCGGTTCCAGCCGGTGTCCATGCGCGATCTGCGCGATGTCATCGGCGAGGGGCGTCTGATGCTGGCCATCGGCTTCACCGCCACCTTCATTGGCGCGCAATACGTGCTTTTCACCTATATCACGCCGCTGCTCGCGGAGACGATGAACTTTGGCCGCGACGGAATCGCGATGATCCTAGTCGTGTCGGGGATCGGCGCTGTACCCGGCAATATTCTGGGCGGGTTCCTTGCGGACCGCTTTGGCTGGCGGATCACGCTGACGGTGCTGTGCATCGCGCAGATCTGCATCATGCCGGTGTTTTCCTTCCTGCCACTCAGCGTGCCGCAGCTGGTGGTGCTGGTGTTCTTCTGGGCAATGACCAGCTGGTCTTTCATGGCCGCACAACAAGGCCGTCTGATCGGACTGGCGGGCCACCGCGCGCCTGTGGTGCTGGCGCTGAACGCGGCCGCGGTCTATGTCGGCGCGGCCGTAGGGTCAGCCGTAGGAGGCGTGATGATCACCCATCACGGTATCCTGTCGCTGGGGATCGTTGCGGGCACCGGTGCGGCATTCGCGCTGATCCATCTGACATTTTCGGTACGCCTGTCGCCTTTGCGTGGCGGTAGCTCTTGACGCAAAAAGCGATAAGGGTCACATAGCCGCTACATAACCCGCAACCGGGCGTCTCGTAGGCGCCAAACCGACGAGGAGACCAAGATGGTCCAGATCGCACTCACCCTTCCAGATGGCAACGCACGACACTACGACGCAGGTATCACTGCGGGCGAAGTCGCGTCCGACATCTCCACATCGCTGGGCAAGAAAGCCATTTCTGCCACTGTCAATGGCGCGCATTACGATCTGGCATGGCCGATCACCGCAGACGCCAGCATAGCCATCCACACAATGGCGGATGAAGAGCAGGCGAACGAGCTGGTGCGCCACGATCTGGCCCACATCATGGCGCGCGCTGTGCAGGCGATCTGGCCCGAGACGAAAGTCACCATTGGCCCCGTGATCAAAGACGGCTGGTACTATGACTTTGACCGCGCCGAGCCGTTTACCCCAGAAGATCTGGGTGCGATCGAGAAGAAGATGAAGGAAATCATCAACGCCCGTGACCCCGTCCGGACCGAAGTCTGGGAGCGCAGCCGCGCAATCAAGCATTACGAAGACCTGAACGAACCCTACAAGGTCGAGCTGATCGAGAGCATTCCGGGCGACGAGCCGCTGCGCATGTACTGGCACGGCGACTGGCAGGATCTGTGCCGTGGTCCGCACCTGCAACACACCGGCCAACTGCCCGGTGACGCGTTCAAACTGATGAGCATTGCCGGCGCCTACTGGCGTGGCGACAGCAAACGCGCGATGCTACAACGCATCTACGGTGTGGCCTTCACTGGCAAGGAAAAGCTGAAAGCCTACCTCAACATGCTGGAAGAAGCGGCCAAGCGGGACCATCGCAAGCTGGGCCGCGAGATGGACCTGTTCCACATGCAGGAAGAAGCCCCTGGTCAGGTGTTCTGGCACCCCAACGGCTGGACGATCTACACGCAACTGCAAGACTATATGCGCCGCAAACAGCGCGCTGGCGGCTACGTGGAGGTTAACACACCGCAGGTCGTGGACCGCAAGCTGTGGGAAGCCTCGGGCCATTGGGAGAAGTATCAGGACCACATGTTCATCGTCGAAGTAGACGAAGAGCACGCGCGCGAAAAGACCGTCAACGCGCTCAAGCCGATGAACTGCCCCTGCCACGTGCAGATCTTTAACCAAGGCCTGAAATCCTACCGCGACCTGCCGCTGCGCATGGCCGAATTCGGATCGTGCAACCGCTATGAGCCTTCGGGCGCGCTGCACGGCATCATGCGGGTGCGCGGATTTACGCAGGATGATGGGCACATCTTCTGCCGCGAGGACCAGATCGAGGCGGAGACTGCCGAGTTCATCAATTTCCTCACGGCCGTGTACCGCGACCTCGGGTTTGAACAGTTCAAGGTCAAATTCTCCGACCGGCCCGAGAAGCGCGCCGGATCGGACGAGGTTTGGGACAAGGCCGAGGCCGCGTTGCTGTCGGCCACCCGTGCCGCAGGGATCGAACCCGAGCTGAACCCCGGCGAAGGTGCCTTCTATGGTCCCAAGCTGGAGTTTGTGCTGACCGATGCGATCGGGCGCGACTGGCAGTGCGGCACCCATCAGGTGGACTTTGTCCTGCCCGAACGTCTGGACAGCACCTACGTCGGCGCGGACGGAGCCAAGCACCGGCCCGTGATGCTGCACCGCGCCACGCTGGGCAGTTTCGAGCGGTTCATCGGCATCCTGATCGAGGAGCACGCGGGCAAGCTGCCGTTCTGGCTGGCACCGCGTCAGGTTGTCGTCGCCTCGATCACCACGGATTCGAATGAGTATGTCAGTGAAGTGGTTGCCACGCTGAAGGCCGCAGGCGTGCGCGCCGAGGCCGATCTGCGCAACGAGAAGATCAACTATAAGGTGCGCGAGCATTCTGTGGGCAAGGTCCCTGTCATCCTGGCAATCGGTGCGCGTGAAGTTGAGGACCGTACCGTTTCGGTCCGCCGTTTGGGGGAAAAGCAAAGCTCGGTCCAGTCGCTGGCAGATGTTACAGCCGCGCTGAAGGCCGAGGCGACACCGCCGGACCTGCTGTAACAAACTCCGTGATCGGGGGGGCAAAACCTCCCCGATTATTACAAAACACCCTTCTTCATGACGCAAACCACAGGATTTCGCCAACCAAACCGGCGAAATCCCTGACACAGCTGTGACACACTGCCTCGTGAGTAGATTTACCATAGCGGCCCTGTTTAACTGTACCTATCGAAATCAACTTGAGTTCCAAAAGGGAGAGACCTGATGTCCACAACCATGAAAACCCTCGCCATCGCAGGTGCTATCGCGACCTCCATGGGCGGCCTTGCCACAACAGCGGACGCTGCATCGAAAGAGAAATGCTATGGCGTATCATTGGCCGGCGCCAATGACTGCGCAGCCGGTCCCGGCACCACCTGCGCGGGCACATCCGTGACCGACTATCAGGGCAACGCCTGGACGCTTGTGGACGCTGGCACATGCGAAAGCATCGAGCTGCCCGCCACGGCAGACGGCACCGAGCGCACAGGCTCGCTCGAAGCGCTCGAGCGCGACCTGCCCGCATAAGCCCATCTAGCGCGGGTCCGGATAGTGTTCGGGCCCGCACCTCCTCTCGATCAAACGGAGTGTATTGATATGTTCGACCAATCCTCCACCGCCCGCCCGCTGCCGAATGGTGTTGGCGTTGGCTACAAGCCCCAACATTTCACGGATCTGATGGCAGACCCCGGCCCTGTCGAATGGATCGAGGTGCACGCCGAGAATTATATGGGCGACGGCGGACGGCCCCATGCGCAATTGCGTGCGCTGAGCGAGCGATTTGCCCTGTCGGTCCACGGTGTGGGCCTGTCGATAGGCGGCGAGGCACCTCTGGACGTTGATCACCTCAAGCGCTTGCGCCTCCTGTTGGACCGCACAAAACCCGCCAGCTTCTCCGAACATCTGGCATGGTCCACCCATGGCGCCGAGTTTCTGAATGATCTGCTGCCCCTGCCCTACACGGCGGCGACCCTTGACCGCGTGGCAGACCACATCGCGCAGGTACAAGACACGCTGGGGTGGCAAATGCTGCTGGAAAACCCCTCCAGCTACCTCGCCTTCGCCGAGAGCACCCTGTCCGAGACCGACTTTCTGGCCGCTCTTGTCCACAGAACAGGCTGCGGTTTATTGCTGGATGTGAACAATGTCTTCATTTCATCCACAAATCTGGGCCTCAGCCCGCAAGCTTACATCGACGCCTACCCGCTGGAGGCCGTGGGCGAGATCCATGTCGGCGGACATGACGCCGACATGGATGACCACGGCGCGCCGCTGCTCATCGATAGCCACGGCGCACCGGTGGTGGGTCCGGTCTGGGCGCTGCTGGACCATGCGCTCGCCCGCTCCGGCCCCAAACCGGTGCTGGTGGAATGGGACACAGATGTCCCCGACTGGCCGGTCCTGCGCGACGAGGCCGCACGCGCCGCAAACGCACTGCTGCCGGTCAGCTGATGACTGTTACCCAATCGGAATTCCGCGCAGCCCTGCTGGATGCGGAAGCGCCTGTGCCTGCCGGGCTGGTTGACGGCCACGGCGCGCCTGCGGGGCGGCGTTATGCGGTCTATCGCAACAACGTCACTGTCTCGCTGATCGAGGCGATGAAGGTGGCCTTCCCCACCGTGCGCAGCCTGCTGGGGCCGCAGAATTTCGACAGTCTCGTGCCGCTGTTTGTCCGTGCGCACCCGCCTGCATCTCCGCTGATGATGTATTACGGTGTTGATTTTCCGTCCTTTCTTGAAGGCTTCGCATCCTTGGCCCATCTGGGGTATCTGGGCGATGTGGCGCGACTGGATCTGGCGATGCGCGCCTCATATCACGCGGCAGACGCGCCGCCTTTCGATTCCACAGTGCTGCAAGCCGCACCTGAAGAGCTTGCCCTGATGCACCTGACCCGTGCGCCTGCTACGCGCCTGCTGCGCTCGCGCTGGCCGATCTATGATCTGTGGCTGCGCGCCACTCAGACCGGTGCGCCCAAGCCACGCGCCATAGGTCAGGCCATGCTGATCACCCGTCCCGCCTTTGACCCCATACCGCATTTGCTGCCCACGGGTGCCGCCACGTGGATCAGCGCGCTTGAGACCCAGACCATCGGCACGGCAGTCGAGACCGCAACCGCTGCCGCCCCCGATTTCGACTTTGCCGCGACGCTCACACTGGCGCTGCAAACCCATGCGTTCTGCACCCTCGAGGAGGCCACAAATGACCGCACTTCTGACCCGCTACCATAGCCTGACCGCCAGCCTCGCGCGCGCCGACTGGCTCCTGCCGACACTGGCGCGCCTGCTGTTCGCGGCCATTCTTCTGATGTATTTCTGGGTGTCGGGGCTGACCAAGCTGGGCAACGGGGCTTTTGGAATTTTCTCCCCCTCTACAGGGGCTTACGTCCAGATCTTTCCGCGGATGATGGAGTCCGTGGGCTATGATACCGAGCAGTTCAACATCTTCTACAAACTGTTCGTACTGGCGGGCACATGGGCTGAATTCATCCTGCCCGCGCTGATCGTGCTGGGGCTGTTCACGCGTCTGGCGGCGCTGGGGATGATCGGATTTGTGGCACTGCAATCGCTGACCGACCTCTACGGCCATGGCGGCTGGAACGACCCAAAAGTGCTGGGCGCATGGTTTGACCGCTTTCCCGATGGCGTCATCATGGACCAGCGCGCGCTGTGGGTGTTTTTGCTGCTGGTGCTGGTGATGAAAGGTGCGGGGCCGCTGTCGTTTGACCGCGCCCTAGCCCCCCGCGCCTAGGGCCTGCTGGACGTCCTTGGTCCAGCCCAGATACAACGCACCGTCCGCTTCGATAAGCGGGCGTTTCATCAAGGCGGGGTGTTTGGCGATCAGCTCCAGCGGCGGTTCGCTCCGCTCGCCCTCGTCCAACCCGCGCCATGTGGTGGAGCGGGTGTTGAGCAGCGCGGCACCGAATTGCTGATGCGCGCGCGCCAGCACCGCGTCCGGGACACCGTCCACGCGGACATCCACCAACGTGGCCTCCGGCAACGCCTTGAAGGCCTTGCGACAGGTGTCACAGTTTTTCAAACCATACAGGATCATGGGTCAGGCATCCTTGGGGAGAGGCAGAGCCGCGCGCAGCCCTGCCCGCCGATGGGTCAATCGTAGGTGCAGCCTTTGGTGCCGACGGGGCAATGGGCGCGTGCGCTGTAGGTGGCGTGGTGAACCTTGCGGTGCACCTTTTTCTGCGCCACGGGATGCGCCTTCATCGACTGGTAGCTGACATGCTGGTTCGGGACACCGCAGCAGATAACGCCACTGATCGTCACCGGCTGGAGGCCGGCGGGGCAGTAATTGACCGAGGTCTGATAGGGATAAATCTTTGCCTCCCCCGCAGCGGCGGTCTGAGGCAGAGCGGCCATGAGGCCAAAAGTGGCGGCGGTCAGTAATCCATTGATTTTAAGCATGATGTCCCTCGTGGGTTGAATGTTGCGGGTAGTTTTGCCGAGGCGAGGAGGTATGTCCAGTTTTTTTGTGGCGGGATGGAATAAGACGCCCGTGATTGAGAGAACCGCGCCCGCCCCGTGGGGGCGGTTCGGGCGCTGCTCAATCGGAGATTGGGTATGGTATTTAAGCGGATGTTAATCTCAGTAGTCAACTACCACCAAGTCTGACCGCCCCTTGCGAAATTGAAGCAAACTACGCTTGCTGATTAGTTTCAGAATCCAGAGCACTCTCCAAAGTCTCAATGTTTCTCGGTAAAACATACAGGAACTCGATAAGATATTGCACTAATTCAACAAGTTTTTTGGCGACTTCTGCGCTCGGCTCTCGGTCAAGATCAAAGTGCGCACCCAAATTCCCCCCCTCGCGAACTGCATGTGACAAACGATGCAGCGGCGCAGCAAGATCGTTCTCCTTAGCCGCAGCGTCAACCAAGCTGTTTAGATTTTTGTAATTCGTTGGGTTTTCAACTAGCGACTTGAACAATCCTTCAAGTGTGCGCCGTCCCATCACTGTTGCAGCCGGATAGTTGCCTGAATTGAAAGACTCTACCGCGCTCACGAATGAGCGATTTAATTTCTCCGAAATATCTTTTGAAAAATCAGGCGCCTGAAGGTACGAGTTATCTTCGGAAAAGATGAATAGTGAAAGCACATGCTTCTCGGTATCATCACCAGAAGCTGCGTAATTTCCGATAAACTTGATCTTCGCAGAGCAGCCGCTGCAGGTAGTTTGATGAGTTAATAACCAGAAGTTGGTATCGACTTTGCAGCCTGCAAATCGAAAATTAGCAGCGCGCCCACACGATGGGCAGCAGCAATTAACTGACGCTGGGTGGAAAAACTTGCCGGAAATTGATCCTCCGTTCATCGTCGCCTTTGAGAGCTGATAAAAGTTCAAATCTTTCCCCCTCACTTCAAAACCCCCTCAAACTCCCGCCATTCCCCCTTGCTCATGCCTGACGACTCCTGCGTAACATCTTCTCCCGCCAGCATGCGGCGGATGCAGTCGAGGGCTTTGCCAGACAGGGTGGCTCCGCCCAGACGGTAGTCCTCGAACGCGCTGTAGGCTGCGGGGACCCAGTCGGCCACCACCTTGCAGATGGCGTCGGCGTAGACGCGGATCTCGTATTGGGCGTGTGGGTCCGCGCGCAGGCGGAGGAAGTGGAAGAGGTTGTGCAGGTCCACTTTCCAGTACCATTGGGTGTAGATGTTGGTGGGCAGGTTCATGCGGGCCAGCTCGCGGGCGAGGCCGTCTTGCGGCTCGCCATCGGGGCCGGTCTCGCCGATCATCGCCTCGTAATTGTCATAGGCGCGGTTGGAATCCGACTTGAGGATTTCGAGAACGCGCGCCGCCTCGGCCCCTTCCAGCACGCCGCCACGGCCCTGATTGTTGACAACGGACTGCGCGTTCACATGCTCGGGTGCCGGAATGTAGAATTCACGGTCGAGGATCGAGTAGCGCGCGGAGTATTCGTTGACGTTGGCGGTGCGGTGGCGGATCCACTGGCGCGCGACGAAAACTGGCAGTTTGACGTGCAGTTTGATCTCGCACATCTCGAAGGGGGTGGAGTGCCAGTGGCGCATCAGATAGCGGATGAGGCCTTCGTCATTCTGGACAGATTTTGTGCCTTTCCCGTAGCTTACGCGGGCGGCCTGACAGATGGCTGCATCATCGCCCATATAGTCGATGACGCGGATGAAACCGTGGTCCAGCACTTCGTGTGCGGTATACAGATGCGCCTCCATCCCCGGCGAGACGGCCCGCAGGGTGGGTGTGGACTGTGCGCGCTGCGCGTCGATTTCGGCTTGTTGGTCGGGGCTGATCGGCATGGGGCGGGTCCTTGTGGCAACTGGAGTTGGATTCGGAGGTTCGCTATATGTGGCACGAAACCCTCTGACAAAGCGATATGTGGTATTGCTTTTTCGCCATAGTATCAGGGTTTGTGGGTGGCGACTGCTTGGTCTCGTTGACATTGGACACTTAGGGCGGTGATGCTCGGAGCAATAAATAAAAAACTTCGAGGGCAGACGAGTGAAAAACAAAATTATCAGCATCGCGTTGATAGCGGGGCTGGCTGCGTGCAGCGGCGGAAACCCGTTTGAAAGTCAGGAAGAAACGACTGGTGAAACGCCCGACGGCGAGGTCGTCGGCGACGGTCAGGGAACAGGGATCGACCGCGACGGTATCCCGCCCGGTACAGCGTCCCCCTCGGCCGGCGCCGCGATTTTCCGCTCCGAGCAGAAAGACGAAGACGAAGGTAACGGCTACGCTACAGGCATGTCGTACAACAGTACCGATGATACCTTTACAGTCGACAACATCGCATTTGATGGTGACCGCCCCTATAGCCGCGGCACTGCTGTCAGCAGCTTGAGCCCCGATCCTGAAAACAACAACCAAGGACGGTTCGCGGTGTATGAGGCACCTGCTGTTGTAATCGATCCCGTGAACAACAAGCCTATCAACCAGCTCGGCTACCGCGCGATTTATGGCGTGAGCCGGAACACAGTAGCAAATAGCAATGGCGTCCAGACTCCCACAACGCAATTCGCCATTGTCCGAACCGGAAGCTATAAGGAGTACGGTTTCGGTGGATTTATTTATCAACGTGACACCGATGTGACACTGCCCAATACGTTGCAGGCTACGTTTACGGGCCATTCCGCCGGTTTGCGGGACTCAAAAAGGACCGGTTTGCTGCAATACACCACCGCCGATATGACGATCGACATCGACCACGACGATTTCAACGACGGGACCACCATACTCGGAGACGGGGTAAAGGGCACGATCACAAACCGCAGAGTGTTTGATCTCAACGGGGACGACATTACCAGCGATGTCGCAGGCACGCTTGTTCAAGGACTATCAGTCTTGCCGTCCGTGGTCTTTACTGTCGGGCCTGATACGCTGGATACAAACGGCGAGTTACTGTTGGAAATTGCGTCCAATCTGCCAGATGAAAACAACTCGGCGTATGAAACCGGGATGTTATATGCAATCGTGTCTGGCGAAGACCCTGACGAAATCGTTGGTGTCTATGTTCTCGAAGGAACGGATGGATCGCGTGATACCAGCGGCTTCATCGTTTACAGAGACGACCCGGCATAACAATGCCGTCGCTCAAGACGAAAACTTTGGCGTTGATTCTAGGCGCTGCTGCATTTGTGGCGGCGCCGGTATCTGCCGATGAAGGTACTTCGCCTCAGTCTATAAAGCTGTCTCCCGACCAGATGCAGCTCGCCGCAGAGTTGAACCTGCGCAACGGGCACGTCGATCGCGCGTTGGCTTTTGCGGATGCGCTGTTGCTGCGAGACCCGAACGACATCACCGCGCTGCTGGTTCGGGCCCATGCCTTTCGGATTATGAAGCGCTACGACGAGGCACAGGATGCTGCCCGCGACGGATGGCGGCAGGCCGATACCGACAACCACAAATACGCCGCAGCGATGTTGATGGCGCAGGCACTGTCCGCGGACGGGAAACGAACGCGCGCGCAGTTGTGGCTGCGCCGTGCCTCGGATGTGGCCCCCTCGGCGGCACACGCCGCACGGGTGGCGCAGGATTTCCGGTACGTCCAACAGCGCAACCCATGGCAGACCAATCTATCGTTTACGTTGCAACCCAGTTCCAACATAAACAACGGCTCGGCCCGTGAAACTTCTACTCTGCTGTACGAAATCCTCGGCCCCCTGACGGGCGGCGGCGAAGTGGTGCTGGGTGCCTCCAGCAAGGCGCTATCCGGGCTGGAGACGGGTGTAGATGTGCAAACACGCTACCGCTTTCACCAGACCGAGCGTACCGCCCATGATCTGCGCGTGGCCCTGTCCTACAGCACCTACCAGCTATCGGCCTCTGCCAAGCGGGACTTGGCGGAGGATGACGCAGACAGGATCGCCCGTGGCGAGGAGCCTGCCAATATCACGGGCAATGATTTCGCTTATGGTACGGTCCAGATCGGCTATGGCTTCAAGAAACTGCGCGAGGACCGGCGCGGGGAATTCCACCTGACCGCCGACATCGGGCAGAGCTTTTACGGCGGTGTCCGCTATAACAGCTATCTGCGCACCGCCATCGGGCAATCCTACTATCTGACCCAAAAATCCAAACTCGACGTCGGGCTGAGCAGTGATCTCCGCCACGCACAACGCGGAGCAGATCAGGACCAGCTCACTCTGACCGCCGGGCTCAGCAGACAGTTGGCGAGCGGGGACGGTCTCTATTTGGGCACCTCGGCCAGCGTGGTCCGCTCCGATGTCGAACGCTTGGAGTATGATGAAATTCGCCTGCGGACAGGGTACCTGCTGGGCCGCGAAGTTCTCGGCACAGCCCTGCAATTCGGGATCAGCACCAGTTTCCGGGATTACTACGTCTCGCCCCACGATCCCTCGGGGCGGCGCGACTTCCAGATCTCGGCAGAGGCCACAGCAACGTTCAAACAGATTGACTACATGGGCTTCAACCCCACGGTCAGCCTGACCGCCTCGAAGACCAACAGCAACATCGGGCTCTATGATGTGAACCGCTTCGGGATCGGGATCGGAATAGCATCGGCGTTTTGACGCGGGCGGACCTCGACACCGGGGCACGCAGTGCTAGGGTATAGGCGAGACAGAGTAGCCTATAGAGGAGCCGCAATATGCCCATCAAATATCTTCACACCATGGTCCGCGTCAAAGACCTCGACGCCTCGATCGCGTTTTACAAACTGCTAGGGCTGGTCGAGCGGCGCAGGATGGAAAACGAGGGCGGCCGCTTTACGCTGGTCTTTCTCTGCCCCCCCGGCATGGACGACGGCCATGCGGATGTAGAGCTGACCTATAACTGGGACGGCGATGACGCCCTGCCTCTGACAGCCGTCATTTCGGCCATCTGGCCTATACGGTAGAGAATATATACGAAACCTGCCAATACCTCATGGACAACGGCGTGACCATCAACCGCCCACCGCGCGATGGACGCATGGCCTTTGTCCGCTCGCCCGACAACATCTCGGTCGAATTGCTGCAAGAAGGCGATGCGCTGGAAGCGGCCAAGCCATGGGCGTCCATGGAAAACACTGGCCACTGGTGATCCGCGCGGGCATCCTTGCGGCGGCGGCATCTGTCGCCGCCCTGCCTGCGGGTGCTGCGCCGTGCCGTCTGGCGCTTGCACTGGCGCTGGATATTTCCAGTTCTGTCGACGCGGGTGAGGATGCGTTGCAGCGCGGCGGGATTGTTGCAGCCCTGAGCGCGCCGGAAGTTGAGGAGGCGTTTTTTGCCGGTGACCTGCCGGTTGCCCTCGCAATCTACGAATGGTCGGGCCGGTACAACCAGCAGATCATCGTTGACTGGACCATGATCGACAGCCGTGCGGCGCTGTTAGGGGTGGCCGCTCAGGTCGCTGCCTCTGAGCGCAGCCACAATGATTTCCCGACCGCCATGGGCTATGCGCTGGGGTACGGCGCGCAGTTGCTGGCCCGCGCGCCAGCCTGCCTCTACAAAACACTTGATATGGCTGGCGACGGGCAGAACAACGAAGGCTTTCCACCTGCCAGCGCCTACCGCGAATTTCCTTTCAACGGGGTCACCGTGAACGGTCTGGTCGTGAATGGTGCAGATTTCGAAGGCGAAGTCGGGCTGATCGCCTTCTATCAAGGCGAGGTACTGCACGGGCCAGGGGCCTTCCTGATCGTGGCAGAGGGCTTTGAGGATTACGAGCGTGCGATGCGGCGCAAGCTGGTGCGCGAGCTGGAGCCGCCTGCCATTGGCGCCCTGCCCGCAAAGGAAAATGCCGGATGAAACGGCTGCTGTTTGCGCTGCTGCTGACGGCCGCGCCTGCACTGGCAGAGCAGCCCTGTCGACAGGCTCTGGCGTTGGGCCTGGACGTATCGGGCTCCGTGGACGCTCGGGAATACCGGCAACAGATGGGCGGCTTGGCGCAAGCGCTCGGCAGTCGCTCGGTTCGTGCTGCACTTCTTGAGCGTGCGGAGACGCCCGTGGAGTTGCTGGTATATGAATGGAGCGGCCCGCAGGATCAGCAGACCCTTGTTCCTTGGACCCGTATCACCGATGCTGCCACGCTGGACAGCGTGATTGCGCAGCTACAGTCGGTCGAACGGCGGGCGGATTCGCCCCCCGGTACAGCGCTGGGTGTGGCGATGCTGCACGGTGCAAGACTACTCGCGCAGCGACGCCAGTGCTGGCGGCGGACGCTCGACATCTCGGGCGACGGGAAAAGCAACCTTGGTCCGCGCCCCCGCACCGTAAAGCCGCAGATCGAAGCGCAGGGCATCACCCTGAACGCACTGGTCATCGGTACGGATGCTGCCACCAGCGGTGACATCCCGCAGACCGGCATCGGCGAACTGGGCGCCTATTTCAGCGCCGAAGTGATCCTCGGGCCGGATGCATTCATTGAAGTGGCGCTGGGGTTTGAGGAATATGCCGACGCGATGGAGATCAAGCTGCTGCGCGAGTTGGACGGGATGGTTTTGTCGCAGCGATAGTGCTGCACGCCAGCAGTCATTGCAGACTGTGACGGCCTTCACGCAGATGTGCCTCACATTTCATCTCAACGCGGCCTATATAACTTGCAAAGCATCCACACAGGACGCGAACCGCATGCCCGTTTTCTCCCGCCGATCCGCTCTTGGCCTCAGCGCCGCTGCCCTGATGCAGCCCGCGTTACCGCTGCGTGCGGCAGAACAAACTGTTGCCACGGACGGCACAGGCACCGCCATTGATGGCTATGACACGACTGCCTACTGGCAGATCGCAGCATCGCTAGCGGGGGAGGCCCGCCATTTCGTCGACTGGCAGAGCGCACGCTGGCTGTTCGCCACCCAAGCCGCTGCCAACCTCTTTGCGGCGACACCAGATGCTTACGCCCCCCAATTTGGCGGCCATTGCACCCGCGCGATGTCTTTTGGCACGGTCGTAAACGGCGATCCTGAGGTTTGGCGCATCTACGGCGACAAGCTCTATCTTTTCGCCCTGCCCGTGGGAGCAGAGAAGTTTGACGAAGGACAGGACGACATGATCGCCAAAGCGCAGGCATTTTGGGATTCGCTGACCTGAATGCCCCACGCGCCCTGCCACGGTTAGGACACGGCGCGTGATGTTATGCTAGTATATGTAGCGAATCTGATCGATCCAGTACCGCTCCACCCGTTTAAGCGACGCGGTGATTTCAACCACGCCCTGCGGGCCCAGCACGCCGCGGTCTTCCAGACCGCCTGCATGACGCATGAACAAGTCCGACACAACATCGCGAATGTAGCGGCCTTTTTCCGTCAAACGCACCCGCACCGAGCGGCGGTCGATGTCGCATTTCTGGTGGTGCATATAGCCCATTTCGACAAGCTTCTTGAGGTTATAGCTCACGTTGCTGCCCTGATAGTAGCCACGGCTTTTCAATTCGCCCGCAGTCACCTCGTTATCGCCGATGTTGAACAGCAACAGCGCCTGCACCGCGTTGATCTCCAGTACACCCACACGTTCGAATTCGTCCTTGATCACGTCCAGCAACAATCTGTGAAGACGCTCGACCAGTGACAACGCCTCCAGATATCCGGTCATAAACCCTTTTTCAGGGGGGGACGTCTTCTCACTGGCTGGCAGACCAATGGGATCCTGAATGCTCATACTGCTCTCCGACTTGTTAATGGCTCCGGAGTACAGATTGCCCAATAAATCAGAATATTTCGTTAAAAGCAGACGGCCTAAATTATCCTTTTAAAATATGGACTTGGATATCTTTTATCATATCGGCGTAGGGATCTTTTGGCGCGAACTGGCCGGTTACCCACTGATAGAGGTCGTGATCGTTTTCGTTGAGCATGTCGTCATAGAGGTCGAGAGTGGCATCATCCATCTGTGCCAGACGGTCGCCTGCATAGGCCGTCAGGATCAGGTCCATCTCCTTGATGCCGCGCCGCATGGAGCGCATGGCAAGCCGTTTGACGCGAACCTCGCGGGGCTCGTCCAAGGGGCGTTCGGGCTGGGGTATCTGTATCATTCTGCTGTCTCCATCAACATCCCGCGAAGGCGTTTTTCCAGTCGCGCCATGTCCTTGACGCGTCCAGCCATCTCTACCCGCATCTGGCGCAACTCCGCCAGCAGTTCCGCTGCATCCTCTGGCAGCACTTCGGCCTCGACAGGGCCATCCAGCCCCTCGCCCTCGCCGTTGATCAGCCACATCATCGAAACATTGAGCAGGCCCGCAAGCGTCGACAGACGGTTAGCGCGCGGCTCGGACGTATCGTTCTCCCATCCGCGTAGAGTGGCAAGCCGTACACCCAGACGCCGCGCAAGGGTGGCCTGATCCATCCCCGCCGCTTCGCGTGCAGCCGCTACGCGGTCACCGAAAGTTGCAGCGTCGGGTGAATACCAGTCTTTTGCGTCGGTTGTGTCATCTGTCTGTGTCATCATCGTCTCCTTCAGCACGAGGCGCGCTTGTTTGTAGGGGGATGCATCAAAGGCGCTTGCGCGAATGGGTCTGCACCCCCTATGAGGGGATTTGCATATATATAGCGTAATGAGGCCAAAATGGAACTGCTCTCCCGTACACTTGCCCGCGTCAAGCCATCCCCCACAATCGCAGTGACGACCAAGGCGCAAGAACTCAAGGCCGCAGGACGCGACGTGATCGGGCTGGGCGCAGGTGAGCCTGATTTCGACACACCGCAGAACATCAAGGACGCCGCCGTCGCCGCGATTGCTGCAGGCAAGACGAAATACACCGCCGTGGACGGCATCCCCGAACTGAAGCAAGCGATTTGCGCCAAGTTCAAGCGTGACAACGGGCTCGACTACAAACCCTCACAGGTCAGCGTGTCTTCGGGCGGCAAGCAGGTGCTGTATAACGCGCTGGTCGCCACGATGAATCCCGGCGAAGAGGTCATCATCCCAGCCCCCTATTGGGTCAGCTACCCCGATATGGTACTGCTGGCCGGTGGAACCCCCGTGGTGGTGGAATGCCAGATCGAGCAGAATTTCAAGATGACGCCCGAGCAACTTGAAGCGGCGATCACGACCAACACCAAGTGGCTGATCTTCAACTCGCCCTCCAACCCCACAGGTGCGGGCTATTCCTGGGACGAGCTGAAAGCACTGACGGATGTGCTGCTGCGCCACCCCCATGTCTGGATCATGACCGACGACATGTACGAACACCTTGCTTATGACGATTTCAAATTCTGCACCCCTGCGGAAGTCGAGCCACAGCTCTATGACCGTACGCTGACAGTGAATGGTGTTTCCAAGGCCTATGCGATGACCGGCTGGCGGATCGGCTATGCTGCGGGGCCTGAAAAACTGATCAAGGCGATGAGCAAGGTGCAGTCGCAGTCCACATCCAACCCCTGCTCGATCTCGCAGTGGGCGGCGGTCGAGGCGTTGAACGGCACGCAAGACTATATCGAGCCGAACAACCAGATCTTCGTGCGCCGGCGCAATCTGGTGGTCGAGGCGCTGAACGCGATCGACGGCATCGTCTGCCCGATCCCCGAAGGCGCGTTCTACGTCTATCCTTCCATTGCAGGCCTGATCGGCAAGACGTCGGCGGCAGGCACAGAGATTACCAATGACGAGGTTTTTGCCACCGCCCTACTGGAAGAAACCGGCGTAGCGGTCGTGTTCGGCGCGGCCTTCGGCCTCAGCCCCAACTTCCGCATCAGCTATGCCACGTCCGACGAGAATCTGGTCGGGGCGTGCAAGCGCATCACCGCTTTCTGCGCGGACCTGAAGTAATCAAATACCCGCCGCGCGCACTATGTCGTGCGGCGGGGCAGCTCCCCAGCAGTGCGCTTGCATGCGGTTGCCTGTTGTGAATAAGGTCGCGCGTCAGCGACAATGAGGGATCTTCTATGACCGACAAACTGCCCGAATATTATTTTCGCGTGCGCGAAAACGGGGCGTTTGTGTTTCGGCTTGATACGGAAAACCGCCAGCGGCGGATCGAGATGGACCAGATCGCCACGCTCAACATGCGCAACGGCGAGATCAAACCGCAGGGTGACCGAACGCTCTCTGCCAAGGACATCGAAGCAATCAAGGATTGGATGGCGGAGCGCGCGCAAACCATCGCCCACCGCGAGATCGACGATATCTTCCGGGCCATCGACTATCTCAACACCACCGCCCACTGGGTGCAGACGCGCGCGACAGACGAACAACTCGAGGCAGTGACGGACCAGTTGCTCCTGGCCATGCACGATCTTCGCACGACGCTTGTGCGCAAAAAGGCGGACCGGCTGACAAGTGGCTAGGCCACCGCCTCCCGCGACCTGATCGCAGGCAACACGTTGCGCCAGAACCGCAGGTTCAGGAAAATTGCTGCCACCCCCAGTCCGATGCCAAGTCCACCCCAGACGCCCACGCCTTCAAATCCGAAGGTAAAGCCCAGCAGATACGACATCGGCACGCCGATCCCCCAATAGCTGATAGCTGCATAGATCATCGGCATGCGCGTGTCCTGCACGCCGCGCAGCACACCCAGTGCGATCACCTGTGTGCCATCCACCAATTGGAACAGCCCGGCCATAAACAGAATACCGACACCAATTTGCAAAATCTGGACCTTGGCCGGCTCGTCCTCAAGAATGAAGATCCCGATCAGGAAATCAGGGAAAAGGAAGAAACACGCGACGGTCACCGCCGAAAACACCAACGACATCACCGTCACCACCCATGCGCCACGCGCCAGATGCGGCGCGTCCATGCGCCCGTAGGCATTGCCGGCGCGCACTGTAGCCGCATTGCTGAGGCCCAGATGCACCATGAAGGTGATCGAGGCCAGTTGTACCGCAACCCCGTGCGCGGCCAGCGGCACAGTTCCCAGCCAGCCCATCATCACCGCCGAAGCGGCGAACAGGCCGACCTCGCTCAGCAAGGTAACAGAGATCGGCCAGCCGAGGCGGAAGACCTGTGCCAGCATATCGAGGTCTGCACGCCAGATGCGGCGGAACAGATCGTGTTGCGGCAGCACGAACCGCACATACAGCACCACACCCACCAGCGACACGACTTGCGTGCTGAGCGAGGCGATGGCCGCCCCCGTCACACCCAGCTCGGGCGCGCCCCAGTTACCGAAAATCAGTGCGTAGTTGACCAGCGCATTGCATAGCGCCGCCAGCACCGTAATCCACAAGACCACCTGCGTACGCTCCAGTGCGGCCAGATAGCTTTTGAGGACCATAACAAAAAGCGCAGGCAAAATACCCCAGCCCGCTACCCGCAGATAGTCCGAGCCGAGCGTGACCACGGCCTCCTCCTGCCCCATCAAGCGCAGGATTGGTGCGGCGTTAACCATAAGCGGCAAGGCCAGCAGGCCAAATCCAAAGCTCAACCACAGCCCCATGCGTGTCGCGCGCCGGATCGAGGTTTCGTCCTGCGCCGAGTGATAGGACGCCACCATAGGCATCACCGCAGAGGCAAAGCCCGACCCGCAGATGAAGAGGACGAAGAAAAATGTCGAGGCCAGCGTCACCGCCGCCAGCGCTTCGACCCCATACCAGCCCAGCATAACGGTATCGGTTACGCCAATCGCCATCTGGGCAAGATGGCCGCCAATCAGAGGCAGCCCCAGAACAGCAATGGCGCGGACATGGGCGGGTGTGGACATGATCTTGTTCATCGCCCATCCCTAAGCCGGATGGCGGCCCGTGAAAAGCCGCGAAATGCGGCGGAGCGGCACTCGTGATGTTGCGTCATTTCAACACCCGATGATTGCAGGCAGGGGTTGCCCCGCTCTAGGCTGGGCGCAACATAAAGGGGGGAATGCGAAATGACACAGCACTGGACCGAGACCGTCACGCTGAACGGAGAGCCGTTTTTTATCCGCCATTGGGGCGACAAGGATGCTCCTAAATTATTGATGCTGCACGGCTTCCCTGAGTATTCGGGCGCGTGGAACGATCTGGCGCCGCTTCTGGCCACGCGGTTCCACTGCATCGCCCCCGACCAGCGCGGCTATGGCCAAAGCTGGCGGCCCGGGGACCCCGCGCTCTATAAAACCGCGCTGCTGGTATCGGATATGGTGGCGCTGATCGGGGAGGAACCGGTGATCCTTCTGGGCCATGACTGGGGCGCGTCGGTGGCCTATGCGTTGACCATCGGGCGGCCTGATCTGGTGTCAAAACTCATCATCATGAACGGCGTCCACCCTGCCCCTTTCCAGCGCGAGCTTGCAAAGGGAGGACCGCAGACCGATGCGTCGCAGTACATCCACTTCCTGCGCCGCGAGGGCTCCGAGGATATTCTGGCGGCGAATGATTTCGCCAAACTGATGGATCTGTTCTCCGCCCATATGGATATGGACTGGCTGCGCGGCGAGACCCTGGCGGGCTACAAGGCCGCATGGCGCGACGCGTCCGGCCTGCGCGGCATGATCAACTGGTATCGCGCGTCGCCCCTGAAAATTGGCCGCGAGGGCGAGGCCATCGAAGGCCTGACCTTCGACCCGGCTCGCCTTCAGGTGCGCTGCCCTCACCTGCTGGTCTGGGGCACAGCGGATACCGCCCTGCTGCCCGCGGCGACGCAAGGTCTGGAGGACTACGCCCCCGACCTCACCCGTGTCGAAATCACAGGCGCAGATCACTGGCTGCACCACCAGAAACCACATGAGGTGGCAGAGGCGATCCTTGGCTGGCTTTAGCAGCGGGCACAATAAACGATGTCGGATAAAATATCGCGGTCGAGCCAGATAATCTCACCCGTGGTCGCGCAATCATGCTTTCTGGAGAAACGGGCATTTACGGATCTTGCCGTTTCGTGTGAAGCTGCAACTCTGTTCCGAAGTATTTTCACCCGCTTCCTATGGAGCCAACGGAGGGCAAATCTCTGAGAATTTATCTTGCTCTGGCTTTGATCCTGATATCGTTGACGGTTTTGGAAACGGCACGCTGGGACATCCGCATCACGCGCTTCCAGGTCGGCCAAACTCCGGTCGTGAATTATGCGAAACCGGAGGCTGATGGCCCGATTGTCATTGTCGCGCACGGCTTCGCAGGCTCAGAGCAAATGATGCAAGGATATGCGCTGCCTCTCGCGCGAGCGGGCTACCGTGTCTATGTTTTCGAGTTTCTTGGCCACGGACGACATACCCTGCCGATGTCGGGTGATGTGTCGTCGGTAGATGGCACCACGCGGCTCTTGGTCGAGCAAACCAATGTGGTCATAGATGCGGTCGCACAGGATGACCGGCCGGTTTCGCTCTTGGGTCATTCTATGGCCACGGATATTTTGGTGCGTGTTGCGGCGGAACGCTCCGATGTCGGTCCGGTTGTTCTGGTCTCGGCCTTTTCACAAGAGATTAATGCGCAGGAGCCGGAGAACTTGTTGCTTCTGGCCGGCGCATGGGAGACCGGGTTGCGCAAGTTTGCTCAGACAAGTTTGCAGATGGTTGATCCCAACGCGACCGAAGGCGACACAGCAATGAATGGCTCCGTTTTGCGGCGCGCAGTCGCAGCACCTTTTTCCGAGCATGTCTCAATCCTCCAAAGCCGTGTTGCCAGAAGCGAAGCGCTGACGTGGCTGGACCGCGCCTATGGGCGCAACTCAGAAATCACTATTCTGCCCACAGGTTGGGCCATTCTCGGAGTGCTCTCTGGTCTGGTGATGATCTTTCGTCCGGTCTGCGCGCTGCTGCCTAAACAAACGTTTCCAGAGCAGTCATTGAGTTTTGGGCAAACTGCCTTGATCTTGATTGTTCCGATGGTTGCTGCCCCGATCTTTGCAGTCTCGCTTAGCACCGATATCCTACCCATTCTTGTGGCAGACTATCTGGTTTTACACCTGCTTGTGTTCGGCGTTGTTCAACTCGTCCTCTTGCGGATCTGGCGCCTCCCCATCGGCCCACTGGTTTTTCCGGCACTTGGCATGTTGTTGCTTGCCTGCGCTGCATTTGGTTTCACGATGGACCGGTATGCAGCAAATTTCTGGCCGACTGGGGAACGGATCTGGATCATTGCAGCAATGGCGATAGGAGCACTCCCGTACATGGTGGCCGATTCCACCCTGACGGCGAGCCAGACGTTCTTGAGACGTCTGATCACGCGCCTGAGTTTCCTGACCTCTCTCGGGATCGCGGTTGCACTTGATTTCGACGCTTTATTCTTCCTGCTCTTGATCGCACCCGTCCTCGTCCTGTTCTATCTTGTCTTTGGCACAATGGGCAGAGCAACAGCGGAACGGGTCGGCCCGCTGTCATCCGGTCTTGCATTGGGGTTGGTGCTGGCTTGGGCAATCGGTGTCAGCTTTCCGCTCTTTCAAAGCTGAGATCCCGTCGGGGACACATTTCGCATCCGGGTGACCAGTTGAAGTTGCCCATTTAGCCCTTGAACAGCATTCACAAAGAAGAAGATCAAATACCCAACAAGCAACGTGAAATGCCGTAATGCGGCCATTAATGTGGCGGGCAGCATCAGTCAAGAAAGGCTCGCTGCCTCCGTCGGTCGCGCTCACTTTCGCGCACGCGTAAACACCATCTTCTGCCCATGCAGATCTGTCTTATCGCCAATCCACGCATAGGCCAGCAGCGCAGGCTCGCGGTCCCCCACAGTAATGCGGTGCAGGTGGTCGGGCGGGTTAAAGATCATGGAGCCGGGGACATAGACGCCCTGATGATTCTCGCTCACCGCGCCAGACAGACAGACATAGCTTTCCGTAATCCCCTTATGCGCATGGGCGGGATAGGTGCAGCCGGGCGCAAACAGCACCACTCCGAGGATGATATCGTGGCTGACTACGGGACCGATCGGACCCGCCAGTTCCGCATAGGCGTAGCTGCCCGCAAGGCCTTTAGGCACTTTCTCATAGCCGTATTGCCAACTGAGCGATGGTGCCACCGCGTCCAGCGCGCGCACGACGGGGGCCAGTACGCCCTGCCGTCCTTCGTCCAACGCGCGGCGCAAATGGGCGGTCACGGGTTTCTCCGCACGCGGCTGCGGCCGCACGGCCGCGTTCTGCTTGATCACACGGGAGATCGCTTCGCGCACCTTGCGCTGGTGGCTCTTGATCTTGTCACTGCCGCCTGCGGGCAGAAAACGGTAAAGCTCGTCATACTCTTGCAACAGATAGCGCCAGTTGGGCACATCGCGCAGGGTCTGGTCCGTCGGCATATCCATGGCATTCTCCCCTATTCCCGAAGTCGTAGCGCGCCCCACGACACCCGAAAAGAGCAAATCCACCGCAATCGGCGCAGTGGCGCGCATTAGCGGTGGATAAACCGCACGCGGCGATTGCCCCCGTCCGCCGCGCCTGTCAAAATGGCCCCTAATCAAAAACAGCAGCAGGCGCATCCCATGTCCGATCTCCTATCCGGCAGCAACCACGAGCCGACCGATTACGATGCCTCCTCCATCGAAGTGCTGGAGGGGCTGGAGCCTGTCCGCAAACGCCCCGGCATGTACATCGGCGGCACGGACGAGCGTGCTTTGCACCATCTGGTGGCCGAGGTGCTGGATAACTCCATGGACGAAGCTGTGGCAGGCCACGCCAACCGGATCGAGGTGGAACTGCACGCAGATTATTCCTTTACCGTGCGCGACAACGGGCGCGGCATCCCGATTGATCCACACCCCAAATTCCCCGACAAATCTGCGCTGGAGGTGATCCTGTGTACGCTGCACGCGGGCGGCAAATTCTCGGGCAAGGCCTACCAGACCTCGGGCGGTCTGCACGGCGTGGGCGCGTCTGTGGTCAACGCTTTGTCGGATTCGATGGTGGTGCAGGTCGCGCGCAACAAAGAGCTGTACGAGCAGCGGTTCTCGCGCGGCATCCCGCTGGGTCCGATCCAGAAGATCGGTGCCGCCCCCAACCGGCGCGGCACGACCGTCACCTTCCACCCCGACCCCGAAATCTTCGGCACTCTCAAATTCCGCCCCTCGCGGCTGTTCAACTCCATCCGCTCCAAGGCCTATCTGTTCTCGGGCGTGGAAATCCGCTGGAAATCGGCCATCGCGGACGGCGACACACCACAGGAGGCCACGTTCCACTTCCCCGGAGGTCTGTCCGACTACCTGTCCGAGACTCTGGGTAAATCCACCACCTATGCCGAGGCCGCATTCGCAGGCACCGTGGATTTCGGCGAGAAGTTCGGAGAGGCAGGCAAGGTGGAGTGGGCCATCAACTGGACCCCTGCCCGCGACGGGTTCATCCAGTCCTATTGTAACACCGTGCCTACGCCCGAAGGCGGGACCCATGTGTCGGGCTTCTGGGCGGCGATCCTCAAGGGGATCAAGGCCTACGGCGAGCTCAGCAACAACAAGAAGGCGGCACAGATCACGCGGGAGGACCTGATGTCGGGTGGCTGCGCGCTGGTGTCGTGTTTCATCGCCGAGCCTGCGTTTGTCGGCCAGACCAAGGACCGCCTGTCGTCGGAAATTGCGCATAAGATGACCGAAGGCGCCGTGCGCGACCACTTTGACAACTGGCTGGCGGCGGATACGAAATCCGCCGGTGCGATCCTTGATTTTCTGGTCCTGCGCGCCGAAGAACGCCTTAAGCGCCGTCAGGAGAAAGAGACTGCGCGCAAGTCCGCCACCAAGAAGCTGCGCCTGCCCGGCAAGCTGACCGATTGCACGTCCAAGGACCGCGTCGGCACCGAGCTGTTCATCGTCGAGGGCGACAGCGCGGGCGGCTCTGGCAAGGGCGCGCGCAACCGCGTCAACCAAGCGCTGCTGCCGCTCAAGGGCAAGATCCTCAACGTGCTGGGCGCGGCCTCAGGCAAGCTCAACACCAACGCCGAGATCAACGATCTGTGCGAGGCGCTGGGTGTGGGCATGGGCACCAAATTCAACCTCGACGATCTGCGCTATGACAAGATCATCATCATGACCGACGCGGATGTGGACGGCGCGCATATCGCGGCGCTGCTGATGACGTTCTTCTACACGCAAATGCGCCCGATGATCGACCACGGACACCTCTATCTGGCGTGCCCACCGCTCTACCGCCTGACCCAAGGCGCGCGCCGTGTCTATGTGGCCGACGATGCGGAGAAGGATATGTATCTGGAGAAAGGCCTTGGCGGGAAGGGCAAGATCGACCTGCAACGCTTCAAAGGTCTGGGCGAGATGGACGCGAAGGATCTGAAAGAAACCACCATGGACCCCGCCACGCGCAAGCTGATTAAGGTGAGCGTGCAGGAGGATGTGCCGGGTGAGACGGCGGACCTCGTCGAGCGGTTGATGGGAAAGAAGCCGGAGTTGCGGTTCCAATACATTCAGGAGAACGCGCGGTTTGTGGAGGAGTTGGATGTTTGAAAACTGGGCGCTCAAACAAGCGATAAAGAGTGCTGTTAAAAAACCTCCTCCGGAAAGATATTCACTCAGCGCAGCCAATCGAAAAAATATAAACTATCGAACTGTCACTTTGAAATTTGAGGGTAAGTCCGGATTCGAGATGATGGTAAGAAATATCAACTACGATGGTATTTGCGGCCTCGTTTGGGATGGAGAGAGGTTTGAGAATCCGATTTGTGTTTCGAAAAGCCTATTGAAACACTCATCTTTTCAACTTTGGATGGTTATTGGAACAAACCAGTATCGATTTTCATCGCCACAAAGCTATTTAATAGCTGAATGGTTTAAGACGGCCTTGTTGCGAGAGTTACGAGACCGCATCAGTCAGAGTAGATACAATTTTCGTCTCAAAGAGCGAAACGATCGCTCAAAACTATTGCAAGATTTAGTTGCTTTAGAGATGGACAGAAGAGGATCAGAAGAGTCTTTCCGTTATTTTGACGATGAAGGGCTTAGCCATATTGATCTATTTAGCAAAGTATACGGAAATCAAATTTGGGGACATGCCAATTACCTTTCATATCTGGCAAAATTTTGTTTTGTGCTCGATTCATTTGTGGAAAGTGGTGAGGTCATAAAAAACGCAAACGGTCGATACACGATCTCACCTTCCTCCCTGCGCACACTGGCTAAAGATGCTGTTGATGATCAAAGGCACAGAGACATTCAAAAGCAAAATCAATGGATTATCTTGCTTACGTTTCTGTTGGCCGCTTCTGCAATCATGGATATTGTAGTTAAAACGCAATAAGCTTGCCCCTCACTCCTGCACCTCCCGCAAATACGCCACCAGATCCACAATCGCGCGGCTGGTCATCACCGGCTGGCCGCTCTCGGTCTTGAGCACCGTATCGTCGCCCGCAAAGAACTCGCCGTAGACCGGCATGGGGGAGCCGTGGCTGACCAGCGGGTCGCTGCCGTCTATGCGCATCACCACGCGGCGGGTGGGGAAGCCGTCGTAGCGCGTGCTCAGATCGCGCAAGGACGGCGGTTGCAGCAGCAACGCAGGTGCCAGTGGCCCTTTGCCACGCGCCTCTATCCCGTGACATACCGCGCAGTGCTGCTTATACAGCGCCGCACCTATTTGGGCATCCTGTGCCATCCCCGCGACGGGGGACAACAGCGCCAAAGCCATAACGGAACATGCGAATTTCATTTCAGAACCCTCCTGATTTTTACCCATGTTACCGCGCGTCCCCGCCCCGCGCTCTGATCTGTGTCAATTCGCGCATGGAAAAGTCGGATGATTTGGGCTTGTGAAATCACCGGCGCAGCGCATTAATACCGCAATGCGCATCCTCCTCCTCGCCCTTCTGTTTCTCGCCGCCTGTGGCCGCCCGCTGACCGAGCAGGAGCGCGCCTTTGCCTACGACATCCACGGCGAGACGCTGAACTACAGCAGTGTCCGCCTGCATGACGGCGCGCCCACCCGTGCGGTGACGTTCAAACGCAAGCCGCGCCCGCGCACCACGTGTCGCGAGCTGATCTTTCCGCCGCTGCCACCCGAAGAAACGGTTGTCACCACCAAACCCGCTGCCGTAGCGCTCTATAACACCGTGATGTTCGACAAGGACTGGTTTCTGGAGGATTACCTGCCCGACTACCCAAACCGCGTCGGGCTGGTGGCCGCGATGCTGTTCGCGCATGAGCTGACCCATGTCTGGCAGTGGCAGAACCGCAAGACCACAGGATATTCGCCGCTGCGCGCTGCATTGGAGCACAGCGGCAGTGACGACCCCTATCTGTTCGAGCTGGAAGACCGCAAGTTTCTGGACTTCGGGTACGAGCAGCAGGGATCTATTGTGGAGGAGTTCGTCTGCTGCCGCGCGTTGCAACCGCAAGGGGCGCGCACCGAGCGTCTGCATAGCCTGATCTCGCAGGTGATGCCCGTAGCCCGCCTGCCGCAGAGCCCGGCCTATAATGTCGGCCTGCCGTGGGACGGGGTCGAGCTCGCTTCCATCTGCAACTAGGCGACCCACTCGGTCCAGCAATTCAGGGCGTTACTTCAGAGTGACAGAGCAGGCCCCTGCTCATGGGTCAATTTTCTCCGAGCCGAGCTGCGGCCACGAATTTCGTGTCCTGATCCGTGCCGCAGGTCACTTCGAGCATGCTGGTGTTGGCCTCCGCAAGCCCGTCGGCGTCAAAAAGGCTATCACATTGACGCAGCCTACAGGATCATCTCGGGCATATCGTCACCTTCCGCTTCACTTGCGTCCCTAACCTCGCCAATAGCAAGAAACCGGACAGCAGCCGGGAAGGGGAGACAGCAGCAGCACAACGAGAGCGGGGCCTATCTGGAGACTGTGTTGATCCCGCAAAAGACGCTGAATGTGATTGCTCCTAAGTGCGCGTGCACCCGATACAATAACGCAGACTAGAGCATGGCCAGCTTGCCTTGATCCAGCCGGATCTGGCGATCCATCCGCGCTGCCAACTCCAGATTATGCGTGGCGATCAGCGCCGAGAGGCCGGTACTGCGCACCAGAGCCATCAGGGCGGAAAAGACCGTCTCGGAGGTGGTGGGGTCCAGATTGCCTGTCGGCTCATCCGCCAGCAGAAGCTTGGGCGCATTGGCCAGAGCACGGCAAAAGGCCACGCGCTGCTGCTCGCCGCCAGAGAGCTCCGCCGGGCGGTGCGCGCCGCGATGGGCGACCCCGACCTGATCCAGCAACGCCGTTGCGCGGTCTTTTGCCTCCGCACGAGCCACGCCATTGGCCAACTGTGGCAGCACGATATTTTCCAGCGCCGAAAACTCGGGCAACAGGTGATGGAACTGATAGATGAAACCCACATCGCTGCGCCGCACCGCAGTGCGCGCCGCGTCGCGTTTGCCGGTCATGTCCGTGCCTGCAATCTCGACCGTGCCTGTGTCGGGCGTATCCAGCAGCCCTGCGATATGCAGCAGCGTCGATTTCCCCGCACCGGACGGAGCAACCAGCGCCACAACCTCACCGCGTGCCAGCGTCAGGTCGATGCCGCGCAGCACGGTGACCTCGTTCGGTTTGCCGTGATTGTAAGCTTTGGAAATGCCCGACAGGCGCAAGACAACATCACTCATAGCGCAGCGCCTCTACGGGGTTCATCCGCGCGGCACGGCGCGCGGGAAAGATGGTTACGATGAACGAGAGGCCCAGCGACAGCGCCACCGCCGACATCACATCGCCAAACTCCAGCTTGGCGGGCAGGAAGTAGATCCCCCGGATTGAAGGATCCCAGGCGTTGCCCCCTGACAGCCAGTTCACCATCCCAAATATCTGGTCCACATAAAGCGCAAAGAGGCAGCCCAAAATCACTCCCATGGCTGTGCCGATGATGCCGGTAAACGCACCACAGATGAAAAATACCCGCAGGATCGACCCTTCGGACAAGCCCATCGTGCGCAGGATACCAATGTCGCGGCCCTTGTTCTTGACCAGCATGATCAGGCCCGAGACGATGTTCATCGCCGCAATCAGCACAAGGATCGACAGGATCACGAACATCACGTTATCCTCGATATCCAGCGCGCTCAGAAACCCCGAGGACGCCTCGCGCCATGTCCAGATCAGCGCGGTATCCCCCGCCGCCGTCAGAATAGCCGGACCCAACCGGTCAACGGTGTCCGGCTCTTCCACCATCACCTCAAGCTCGTTCACAGCGCCTTCGGAGTTGAAATAGCTCTGCGCCTCGGCCAGCGGCAGGTAGGCGCGGGTGCGGTCGATGTCATAGCGGCCTGCAGTGAAGATATACGTGACCTCATAGGCGTTGACGCGCGGACTGGTGCCAAAGGCGGTGCGCACCCCATCGGGCGAAATCACGCGGATGCGGTCGCCCACCTGCGCGCCCAGCGTGCGCGCGATGCCCGATCCGATGGCGATCCCCTCACCGAACCGCGCGATATCGCCCTGCGCCGTTTCGGGATTGGCAATGCGCGGAATGGTGGCCAGATTCTCGGGCGTGATGCCAAAAACCTCCATCCCCGAACTGTTGCCATCCAGGGTTGCCATGACCTGTCCCCGCACAATCGGTGCCACACGGGTGACGCCCTCCACAGCGGCAATCCGCGCCGCCAGCGCGTCATAGTCGCGGATCTTGCGGTCCACAGCGCCATTGGGCTGCATCACGCCCATCTCGTAGACCGTCACATGGGCGTTGGCGCCCAGAATGGTATCGACGAACTCCGCGCGAAAGCCCGACCGCACCGCGAGCGTCGCGATCAGCGCGAAAACCGCCAGCGTGATTCCGATGAGGCTGATCCACGTCATCACGCTCACACCGCCTCGGTGCGACGCGCGCGCAGATAGCGCCATGCGATCATCCATTCAAACGGGGCGAAAGGCGGGGACTTGGCGGCCATTTTGGTCCTTGCTGGGGTGTTTTGGCGCACCGTGGGGCTTTGCGCGCTTGGGGTCAAGGTGGCGGGCCCGTTTCAGGCCCTTTGCCGCCGGAACGGCATCCGCAGCAGACCCGCCAGCAGGCTCACGGCCAGACTGCCCAGTACAAACCCGACACCCGCAAAACTCAACCCGGCAAAGCTCACCGGCACAGCAGGCTGGTAGGCATCCCATGCGGCCTGCGCGATCTCGGTATCGGTAAAGCTGGTGGCGTGATAGGCGCGCATGAACGGCCCCCGCCCTTGCAGCCTCTGCAAATCCACACGGAGGCGTTGGTGCCGCGCAATGGAACGGGTCATATCCGCGCGCCTGCGCTCCAGAAAGGGTGTGCCCTGCAACTGCGCCAGCGCGTCCTCACGACCGAGACCGGACGCAGCGGCAGAGGCGTCAAAATCCGCAACCACCTCGCCCAGCGCATCCACTGCCCCGCCCAGACGTTGCAGATATTGCTGCGAAAATTCCGGAAATTGCGAGGTCGCGGCCGCACCGGCCAACCCGCCCGCAAGGGCTATGCTGCGTAGGATCATTGCGCTGCCTCCGGCTGTCACAGGCGCCCCAAGCCCTAGTCCACAGCCGATGGGAGATCAAGCGTCTAGGGCGGCGTCAGGCGCAGCAGGCGGCCATCTGTATTATCAAGGATCAGGATTGCACCGTCACGGTCGATATCCACATCGCGCATACGGATTTCGCCGTCCAGATAGCGCGCCTCACCGCTCACACGGTCGCCGTCCATCTCCAGACGGACCAGCCCGCCGGGGTTCAACGAGGCGGCCAGCACGTCGCCCTGCCAGTCCGGGAACATATCACCCTCATAAAAAACAAATCCGCCCGGCGCGATCACCGGATCCCAGTAATACTGCGGCTCCGTAAACTCTTCGGCGCGCGCATCGCCACTGCCGATGGGCGAGCCGTTGTAGTTCACGCCATAGCTCACCACCGGCCAGCCATAATTCGCTCCCGCCGTGATCTTGTTCAACTCGTCACCGCCCGCTGCCCCGTGCTCCAGCGTCCACAGCGTGCCGTCGGAGGGGCGTACATCCGCGCCCTGCACATTGCGGTGGCCCAGCGTCCAGACCTCGCTGTCAAAGGGATTGCCCGACACTGCCCCGCCTTCGGGAGAGACCCGAACAACCTTGCCATAGGTCTTGTCCAGATCCTGCGCAAACTCACGCTCGCGGGTACTGAAATGCTCTCCCGTGGTGATATAGAGAACGCCGCCGTTCGCGATCACACGCGAGCCGAAATGCATGGCATTGGAGGACGGCGGCTGCTGCACAAAGACATCGCGCACTTCGCTCAGCGCAGTCCCATCCGCACTCAGCACAGCACGCGCGGCAGCAGTGGCAGACATACCGCCGTCGACGGGCTTGGCATAGGTCAGATAGATAACGCGGCTCTCGGCGAAATCCTCGGCCAGCGCCACGTCCAGCAGCCCACCCTGACGCTGCGCCAGAACCTCGGGCACTCCGGTAATCGGCGCACCAGCACTGCCATTCTGCACCAGACGCAAAGAACCCGAACGTTCGGTGACCAGTATCCCGCCCTCTGGCAAGACCGCCATGCCCCAAGGCGTCTCCAGCCCCTCCGCCAGAACCTCCACCTGCAACTCACCCCCACTGTCCAGCGCAGGCGCGCGCGTCTGCGTGGGCCATGCAGGGGTGAACTGCGGTGCATTTTTGGCGCCTTGCTCCACGCCCTGCGCACACGCACCCGTCGCCAGCGCAACCGCTGTCATAGAAGAAATCATCATTCGCATCGCCATACCTCCCATGTGTCTCACACAAAAAGATGGCGCAAAAGGGTGCCGCGTCCAGTCCGCAGCACCCGAACCGGTCAAATCCCGCGCACGGTCAACCCTTTGTAGATCTGCGCGATACGCTCGACCGCCTGCTCCGGCGCCATCTCTTCGCTCTCGCCGGTCCGGCGCGAGGTCAGCTCGACCACACCGTTCTTCAGGCCGCGCGGCCCGACCGTGATCCGCCAAGGCAGACCGATAAGGTCCATGGTAGCAAACTTGCCCCCCGCCCTCTCGTTCGTGTCGTCATAGAGCGGCTCCAGCCCCAGCGCCACAAGGCTGTCATAGAGCGCCTCACAAGCCGCATCCGCTTCCGCGTCGCCCTGCTTGAGGTTGACAATTCCACAATGGAACGGCGTCACGCCCTCGGGCCAGATAATACCCTTGTCGTCATGGCTCGCCTCGATGATCGCGCCCAGCAGGCGGCTCACGCCAATGCCATGGCTGCCCATATGCACCGGCACAACCTTGCCATCCGGCCCCTGCACGGTGGCACCCATCGCCTCGGAATACTTGGTGCCAAAATAGAAGATCTGCCCCACCTCGATGCCGCGCGCCGTGCGGCGGCGCTCTTCCGGGACCTGCTCGAACAGCGCGCGATCATGGGTCTCGTCCGTGCGCGCATATTTGGTGGTGAACTCCTCCATCACAGCCGCACATTCTTCATGGCTGTCGTAATCAATGGCGCGGTCGCCAAAACGCAGATCGGTTACGGCGCTGTCATAAAACACCTCCGACTCACCCGTTTCTGCCAGAACAAGAAACTCATGGGTATTGTCGCCGCCAATCGGCCCGCTGTCTGCCCGCATCGGGATCGCCTGCAAGCCCATCCGCTCGTACGTCTTGAGATAGCTCACCAGATGCCGGTTATAGGCGTGCAGCGCGTCTTCTTTAGTCAGGTCAAAGTTGTACCCGTCCTTCATGAAGAACTCACGCCCCCGCATCACACCGAAGCGCGGACGCATCTCATCGCGGAATTTCCACTGGATATGATAGAGCGTCAACGGCAGGTCCTTATAGCTACCCACGTGGCTACGGAAAATATCCGTAATCATCTCCTCGTTGGTCGGACCATAAAGCATCTCACGGTCCTGACGGTCCTTAAAGCGCAGCATCTCGGGGCCGTAAGCATCATAGCGGCCGGACTCTTTCCACAGATCCGCAGATTGCAACGTCGGCATCAGCATCGGCACGTGGCCTGCGCGGATCTGCTCTTCGTGTACGATGTTTTCCAACTTGCGCAGCACTTTAAAGCCCAGCGGCAACCACGAGTAAATCCCCGCAGCGTTTTGCTTGATCATGCCCGCACGCAACATATAGCGGTGGCTGACAATCTGCGCTTCGGCAGGGGTTTCCTTCAAAACGGGCAGGAAATAGCGGCTCAAACGCATCACGGCGCTCCTCAATCAATTTCCCCGTTTGCCTATGCCAAACCCGCATCCGACACAATCACCAACACTCCGCTATTTCTTTTGGCCCCAAATATCCCGGGGAGCGCGAGGGGCCGGCCCCTCGCTCCCGCCCGTACCCCGCGCGGGACCCTCAACCAGTCTTCACCGCCCGCTGCGCCAGACTCAAGGCCACCTCGACAGCCTTGCCCATATCCTGCACCGATATCCACTCCAGCGGTCCGTGGATCTCTTGCATGCCGGTGAAAATGTTGGGGCACGGCAATCCCATCTCCGTCAGCCGCGAGCCATCCGTCCCACCGCGGATCGGTACGGAAACCGGCTCCAGTCCCGCGTCGCGCACGGCAGCATGGGCCAGATGCACCGGCGTCATGTCTTCCTCCAGCCAATAGCGCATGTTGCGGTATTGCGGTGTGATCTCGCAGGTGATCTGCGCACGCGGCTCGGTGAGAGCAACAGCTTCGCAAACCGCTTTGAGGATCGCTCCCTTTTGCGCCAGTCCAACACGTTCGAAATCACGGATGATGAACCCGATCCGGGTCTGCGCCGCATCGCCGGAAATATCGGTGGCGTGGATAAACCCTTCCGCGCCGCTGGTCGTCTCGGGGGTCATGGTGGTCTGCGGCAGGGTCTCGATGATCCGCGCTGCCAGATGCATGGCATTAACCAGCTTGTCCTTTGCCCATCCGGGATGGATGCTCACACCCGTCACGGTCACGATGCCACGGTCAGCCGAAAACGTCTCGTGCTCCACCTCGCCGGGTTTGGAACCGTCGAAAGTATAGGCGAAATCACAGGCCATGTCCGCAGGAAGGCGCGGGTCCACACCGCGCCCGATTTCCTCATCGGGGGTGAAGGCCAGCCGGATCTCGCCGTGGGGAATGTCGGGGTGGGTCAGCAGATGGCGCGCCGCGGTCATGATGATCGCCACACCCGCCTTGTCATCGCCACCCAGCAGGGTCGTCCCCGAAGCAGTAATCAGGTCGTGGCCTACACAATCAGTCAGGTGCGGCGAGATATCGGGGCCAAGCCTGCGCTGTGGCGCATCGGGGAATGTGATATCGCCACCGTTATAGCCCGAAATCACGCGCGGCTTCACGCCTGTCGCGTTGAACTGCGGCGCCGTGTCCACGTGCGCGCACAGCCCCATAACCGGCCCCTCGGAGTTGCCGGGCACTGTCGCCAGCACAACGCCGTAATCGGTCAGCCGGACATCGCTCGCACCCATCTCCTCCAGTTCCGCTACCAGCAGACGGCTCAGATCAAGCTGGCAGGCGGTAGAGGGCTGGCTGGGACTGTTCTCGTCCGACTGGGTGTCGATCGCGGCATAGCGGATCAGGCGGTCTTGCAATTCGGAATCGTGAGGGGTGCGCATAGGGGGTCTCCGCAAATGTTACGGCCCCAAAGGTGCCGCCTGCACCCGCAGTGTCAAGCGGTCATGTCCCGCCTAAAACACCATCACACACTTGAAAACCACGCACCCATAGGCGATGTGTAGCAGAGCAATCAGGAGAGACCGATGGCCCTGCCAATCAAAGACCAGATGAAATATTGGGGCGTCGCCACCGTGGTGTTTCTTGTCGTGATGTGGTTCATGGGCGATGTGATGCTGCCCTTCGTGCTCGGCAGTGCCGTTGCCTACTTTCTCGATCCCGTCGCCGACCGGCTGGAACGCCTCGGGCTGAGCCGTGCGATGGCGACAGCCGCCATAACCGTGGTGGCGATCCTGATCTTTGTCATTATGGCCCTGCTGGTGGTCCCCACGCTTGTGTCACAAGCCATCAACCTGTTTGAGATCGCCCCCGATCTCACCAAACGCCTCAGCGCCTTCCTGACCGAGCGTTTTCCCTCGCTCCTCGAAGACGGCTCGACGCTGCGGACCTCCATCACCTCGCTGGGCACCGTGGTGCAGGAACGCGGCGGCGAGTTGTTGAACACGGCACTCAGCTCTGCCGCAGGGATCATCAACATCATCATGCTGTTTGTGATCGTGCCGGTTGTGGCGGTGTATATGCTGCTGGACTGGGACCGGATGATTGCCCACATCGACGGGCTGCTGCCGCGGGACCACGCGCAGGTGGTCCGCCGTCTGGCGCGCGACGTCGACAAGACGCTTGCCTCCTTCATCCGCGGGATGGGTACGGTCTGTCTGATTCTGGGGACCTATTACGCAATTGCACTGATGCTGGTAGGGTTGCAATTCGGACTGGTGGTCGGATTTATCGCCGGTCTGGTTACGTTCATCCCCTATCTGGGTGCGCTTATCGGCGGGGCGCTGGCGCTCGGGCTGGCCCTTTTCCAGTTCTGGGGTGACTGGCTCAGCATCGGGCTGGTGGCCGGGATCTTCGTGGCCGGTCAGGTGATTGAGGGCAACGTACTCACGCCCAAGCTGGTGGGGAACTCTGTCGGGCTGCACCCTGTCTGGCTGATCCTTGCCCTGTCAGTCTTCGGTACGCTCTTCGGGTTCGTCGGCATGCTGGTGGCAGTGCCTGTCGCTGCGGCACTCGGCGTGATCGCGCGCTTCGGGGTAGAGCAATACCAGCAAAGTCTGCTGTACCGGGGCACCGAACAACCCGACATCACCATTGACCAAGCCGATCTGTAAGATGGCCACGCAACTGGGACTTGATCTGCCGGTACGCACCGCGCGCGGGCGTGACGACTTTCTGGTCGCCCCGTCCAATGCAATGGCGGTCGCGATGATAGAAAACTGGCGCAACTGGACGAGCGCCAAGATGGTGCTGACCGGGCCGGAAGGTGCCGGCAAAACCCACCTCACCCATGTCTGGGCCGACGCTGCTGGCGCGAAGATTATCGCCGCGACCGATCTCGCCACCGCAGACGTGCCCACCCTCGCCCGCGGCAGCATCGCCGTCGAGGATGTGCCGCACATCGCGGGCGACGCCGATGCGCAAACTGCCCTGTTCCATCTGCACAATCTGGTGCTGGCAGAGGGCCACTCTGTCCTGCTGACCGGCACCGGTGCGGTGGGTCACTGGGGCATCACCCTGCCCGACCTCGACAGCCGTCTGCGCGGCACGCTCGAGGCCGCAATTGACGCCCCCGATGATGCGCTGCTGTCTGCGGTGCTGGTCAAACTGCTGGCCGACCGGCAACTGATGCCGCCGCCCGATCTCATACCCTACCTGCTGGCCCGCATGGACCGTTCTTTCGCCGAGGCCAACCGCATCGTCGATCTGCTGGACCGCACCAGCCTTGCGCGCAAACGCCCGGTGACCCGCGCGCTGGCCGCAGTTGTGCTGGACAAGGGCACGACAGACGCGCGATAGTCACCTGCACGCCTTTGTCTTATTTTCGTTACATATTTGCCGGATAAGCACCTCCATGTCTGATGCCGATTTCCTCACCGCCCCTTTTGATCCTCCCGTCGATCTGCCAGATCTGGACCTGACCGGCCCTGCCCGTTTCCAGAACCGTGAACTCAGCTGGCTGGGTTTCAACTGGCGTGTGCTGGAAGAGGCCGAGAACCCCCGCGTGCCGCTGCTGGAGCGGCTGCGCTTCCTGTCGATCTCGGCCGGCAATCTGGACGAATTCTACACCGTGCGCGTAGCTGGCCTGCGCGAGCTTGCGCAGGCGGGCAATACCACCCCCGCCGCCGACGGCCTTACCCCCGCCGAACAGCTGGTGCTGATCAACGAGAACGCCCGCGCGCTGATGCTGCGCCAGCAGGGCGTGCTGGTGGAACTTCTGGCGCTCATGGATGAGCAGAATATCATGCTTGAAGGGCTGAACGATCTCAGCCCCGATGACCTTACAGCGCTGGACGAGACATTCCTGTCACAAGTGTTTGCCGTCCTGTCGCCGCTGGCCATCGACCCTGCCCACCCCTTCCCTTTCCTGCCAAACACCGGCTTTGCACTGGCACTGCAACTGGAACGGACGCGCGACAAGAGACCGCTTCAGGCGCTGCTGCCCATACCCGCCCAGATCGACCGCTTCGTGTCCCTGCCCGCCCCCGACGGCTGCAAACGCTTTCTGGCGCTGGAGGATCTGCTGGTCCTGAAAGTCCCTGACCTTTTCCCGGGCTACAAGCTGAAAGCCCATTTCAAGTTCCGCATCCTGCGCGACAGCGATCTGGAGGTCGAGGACGAAGCCGAAGACCTTGTGCGCGAATTCGAAGTTGCACTGAAACGCCGTCGCCGCGGCGAAGTTGTGCGCATGACCCATTCCGCAGGTGCACCCGCCAAACTGCTTGCCACCATCATGGGCGAGCTGGGCGCAAAACCTCAGGACGTGATCGAGATCGATGGAATGATCGGCATTGACGATCTTGTAGAGCTGGTGGGCGATGACCGCACCGATCTGCTTTGGCCAATCTTCACACCCCGCATCCCGGAACGTGTTACAGACCATGAAGGTGACATGTTCAGGGCGATCCGATCCAAGGATATGCTGCTCCACCACCCCTACGAGACCTTCGATATGGTCGTGCGTTTCCTGCAACAGGCTGCCCGCGATCCGCAGGTGGTGGCGATCAAACAGACCCTCTACCGTACCTCGCGCGACAGCCCTATCGTCG
>Ga0163215_100746_pt1 | contig 38594 bp, 27 predicted proteins | sample SynspAceP_FD_185934 | JGI IMG/M metagenome (GOLD analysis project Ga0163215, IMG submission 185934) | Saline lake microbial communities from Ace Lake in Antarctica - Synechococcus sp. Ace-P (Hybrid Assembly) | ecosystem: Environmental > Aquatic > Non-marine Saline and Alkaline > Saline | place...
TGCGTTGAGATTTTTGTCGTAAAAAACCACAATGCGGCAGGGGTGCCGTTTTCCGCTAGCCCAAAATTGTTTCACGCGAGATCAGCCCTAAGTCCACGCCATTCGAGCTCGACTGCGTTTCTTCCGGTTTACATAGTCGACCAGCATCCATACTCATGCACCAATCTCCTTGGACACGGGAGTCATGCCTTGAACACCTCCGGCGCACGCTGCCGCCGGATGAACCGAAAGCCACTGCTTTTCGGCAGTGGCTTTTTTTGTCAATGGCCCGCTTAATGTTTGGGACTGAGCATTCTCGCTTCCAGCTGTTCGAGGAGAATCACTCATTTTTTTAGAGCGGGATTTCTTCATAATCTTGTGGCGATCCTGGGATGCAAGCTGGCTTTCCTCCGCGGTGGCGTTCGTGAAACCAGTGAGATCTCGCTCAGTAAAAACACCTGGGTGCTGAGCGTGAGCGTCGAGAGTTGGGATCAACGTGGGCTCGATATCAAGGTTGTCATACGGATACTCGCTCAGCTCAACGCCTGCGAATCACCCCACCTTAGAAGAACTCATGATCCTCGCCATCGGCTGGTAGATCGGATCATCAGCATGCGTCTCAAACTCCGCAAGCTTGGCAGCAAACAGAGGCTCTCGACCAGACAACGAGCCACCTTCGTTCACGCTCAGAATCTCGACAACCTCACGCACGTGATCCGTCGAGCCTCGCACGCGAGTAAACACCTCCGCTTGTCCTGCAACGCCACGATCAATGAAGCCTTTAAAGTCGGCCCAATGGCGAAAACGCAGGGCCTGATTGCCCCGACGCTGCAATACGCACTAACGATTCCTGCACATCGGCCAAGGCATCCTCTAAAGTGACAGTACTGCGGAACCGACGCGCGCGAACATGAATCCGTTGTCCGCACTCGGGACAGAGACGATCTTCACGATCGAAAGTCAATTTCCGAACGGCCGATTCTTCCACTGCAAGACGAGACGTTGAGGATTCCATTCCAAGGCGAAAGCAGGATCATCCCCCATTTTGGCAAAAACACCTGCACCAATTCCCAATAAGCAAGCGGGCCATTGTTATTTGTGGGATCTTTTAGAAGTTGATCCGCAGAATTTTGCCCTACAATCTGTCTTGATCTTGTCTTGAAACCGTTGCCGCAAGTGCCTTGATGGCAAGGATTTAAGTGGGCGATACAGAACTCGAATCTGTGACCTCTGCCGTGTGAAAGCAGCGCTCTAACCAACTGAGCTAATCGCCCGGATCGGGTCCGGAGGTGGTGGGCCGGTTGCGATGGGATGCGGAGGATAGCTTTTCCGGGGGTGCCGGGCAAGCAGTCTTTTCAACTGGTTTCTGGGGTGCTTTCGGGTTCAAGCACGTCGTCATCATTCAGTCGGTGGAACTACGTAGCCGCGTCTCCCTGAGACGCTGGGGTTCGCGAGTCTCCAGGAGACTCGCCTACGAGAGGTTCTGCCGAACCTTTTCCGCCGATGTGCTTGACGAAAGCGAATGAATAAGACGCGTAGCGGAACTCGTCAAGCGTTTCGATCACACGTGAGAACGAAAGTCTTGGCGACTTTTGCTACGGTTAACCGCGCGTCTTGTTGTTTCGCTGTCGTTTAGCGGCGGCGGTCTTGGGTTCGGTTTTGGGTTCGTCCACCGGTGGCGACGTTGCCTTGGGGGTAATCGGGGGCGACCCCATAGACGCGGCGGTAGAACATGGCGAGGGATCGCAGCGCGTGGCCGCGATAGCCGACGCCGGCGTCGTCGAGTTCGACGCGTCCCATCGAGTCGGTGAGAAAACGAATCGAACGGACGAGTCGTGGGTCGACGAGATCTTCGTCGGGGAGGTGGGTCAGTAGGAACTCCACCATGTGACCTGTCGTTTGGACTTTGCGTTGCAATTTGCCGTTGTCCTCAAGCGATTCATACCAGTCGGTGCTGAACGATCCGTCTCGGTTTTGTAATGAGTAGGTGTAGGGCACGAAGTCGTTGAGGAAGTCTTCGGCTCGTTTCCATTGTCCAGAAATGGGTTGTCCTTCGAGTCGGCGTTTTCTCAATGCGTGTGCGAACCCCATCAATCGGTGAGTTCCGCCGCAGGCGGCGCCGATGATTGGTTCGTTGAGTTCCGAGGCGATGAGTCGATCGAAGTCCCAACGCTGGCCGCCGACACCTCGCCAGGTGGCGTCGGTGTCGAGGTAGTGGGCCAGTCCGATGAGTGTGAAGGTGAGTTCTTTGCCTTCTGCACAGTCGGCCGCTTCGACTTGGACGAGATCTTCGATGCTGAATTGTCGGTTGTTGGCATAGAGTGGGTAGCTCGATGGGACACCGGCGAGTGAGAGCACGCAGAGGAACTGGGCTTGGTGGCCTTGCAGTCCGGTGCCTTCGCGGATTTTGATTTTGCCGCGTTCGGTCGTCATCAGTCGACTGCCGCGGCAAACATTGTTCCCTGCCATCCATGCGATCGCGCTGTAGTTGCGTTTTCGGGCAATGATTCGGGTGTCGGCGCCGTAAACCATGACCGCGTGCATCATGCCCCAGTTGCTGCGCGAGTCGGCTTGCTCGGTTCGGGCGTGATGCGAGCGGAGTGTTTGGAGAATTGGGCGTTGAAGTTGTCCGATCGCGGGGCTGAGGTTGGCGACCGCGTCGGGGCCGGAGTGGGTCTTCATGCGGCCGGTGGCATCGAGCTGGGCGAGGCGTCCGAGCGGCAATGGTGCGATGTCTTCGGGAACGATGTCTTCGATTCGGTTGGATTCGATTCGGTTGGATTCGGGGCGACTCGGCGTGATCTCGATTTCTTGGCGGAGGTCACGCAGGTCGGTAAGTTTGGAGAGGGGTTTTAACGCGTCGTCTGGAGGCGCGATCAGTTGCTTGATCTCGGTGGTGGATAAAGCGGGCCGGGTGCGTTTCGTCTCCTGAGTTATTTTCGCCGCCGCATCCGATTTGGCCGAAGTTTCGGAATCGAATGGGATGCCGAGCATCCGCTGCATGAAGGAGTCGTCGTCGAGATCGTCTCGCGAGACGCCGTTGTCGCCGCTGGCGATTTCGTCGGTATCGACCGATTGGAGAGCGTCGCTTTCATTGTCGCCTTCATTGACCTCTTCGGCTTTCACAATGGATTGCTGTTTGAGTGGTTCTTTGGCTGGTTCTATGACGGGTTCTTTGCTCACGGCGACGGATTTGCTCACGGCGACGGATTCGTTCGATGGCGTGAGGCTCATCGGTTTGGCGTCGTCGGGCCCGGCTTTGCGAGGGACCGCGGTGTCTATCGCGGTCTTCGCTTCGGCCGCGAGACTGTTCAACGCTGGCATTCGTTGCACCGGAGAAAGCGTCATCTCGGACGCGAACTCCTGGGACGTCACCACGCCGCTGCCGACGGGCGATCGGCGACCGTTTCCTTCGTTCACTCGATCTTGAGCAAGGGGATCGATCGAGGGCGCGGAGATTGTCGGCAGGGGGTTCTGCAAAGTGCGTCGCTGTTGCGTCTGGCTGCTTCCTTGCGACTGGTCACGAGCGGCCCATCCATCGTCGGTTCGATCCGAGGCGTCTGCGTCGCGAAGATCGGTGACTGTTTCGCGAGGCGGCAGCCAAGCCGGGAAGGGCTGGCGTTCGGATACCGTGGAAGCACGCAGTCCGTTTTGGAAGTTGGGGATGCCGATGGACGGGGGTTCTGCAACGGTCGTGTCGGCTGCGAACTGGGAGGGGGCGGCAGTGGTGATTGGGGCGCGCGGGTTGAGCAGAACCTGGGGCGTGCTTAGGGAGCGATGCGGCGCTACGGTGGCGTGGACGTCAGGCTGCACGGGCGCGTCAGGCTGCGCGGGCGCGTCAGGCTGCGCGGGCGCGTCAGGCTGCAGGGGCGCGTCAGGCTGCGCGGGGCGTAGGACGAGTTCCCTGCCGGTGACGATCGGCGTTGGTGCGGTGACTTGCCAGGTACGCTGGAAACCTCGCAACTCGGCGTTGTCTCGTGTCACCAGACTCGGTAACGAGATTTGCAGGGGGGGTTCCATGACCGTTTCGCCGTTCGGAGGCGGAACCAAAACGGGTTGGCTGACGGGTGGGAGCGCGGGGGTCGTCGCAGTCGGTGGCGCCGACGGCATTAGCAGGATCGAGGTTCCGGCTTGCCGGTCACGCGGTGACATCCACTCGCTTTGTCTCGCCCGCATTCCGAGCACGGACTGGACCGACTCGGTGGGCCGGAAGGTGGGGACCCTGATCGTGGTGTTGCCGGAGTTCCCCGAGTTCCCAGGGATGGCGACCACACTAGTCGGTTCGCCCAGCCCAGCTTCGCCCATTGCGTCGCTGCATTGCATACTACTGGGGAGGTCCAGGCCGTCGGCCTGGCAGATCGGGGTGGTGAACAGGGTTGCCGGAAGCCAACCGAGCATCAACCCCAGGGCCAATCGGCGACGGCGGGCGTTGAGAGTGAGTGGCAATCGAGGGGCGTTTGGTAGAGGCACGACAAATTCTCCGGGTAGTACGAGTTCTAACGTTTTCATCGGAAACCTGCGGCGGTAAATTCAGCCCAATCTGAACTCGGGGCCGGCATCTTTCCTGAAAACGGAGAGGCGACCAAGATTTCTTTCATTCCGCGTATTTTTGCTACAGAAACTTGCCGAAGTTGGTTTTCCTCGTTGGTGGAGTCGTCGAGTCTGACGGCCAGGACAAGCGGTCTGTCATTTTAGTAACCCGACGTGTTAGCGAGGGATCGTATTCGATCCCCCGCTATCGCGTCGGGTTAGAATCAATCCGGTAAGGCAACGGCAGCGAGTAAATCAACAGCCCGCTCGCCTCGTCCGAAGCGAACAGTGGCCGGGAACTCCCGGCGACGGAGTCGCCGGTCGACCTTGGTAGCCGGACGGCTCCGTCGTCCAGGCTAGTGGCCTGGGAAAGCTAAGTATGAGTGAAGTGGACGAGGTTACGAGTCCTCTTACTGCCGCAATCGCGAGGGCACGTAACCTCGTCCACTCCAAGCCGACCCGAATTCTTGACTGTCCCAGACAACCAACCGGGTTCTTTTATCGCCGCACGACTCGCGACGCCGAGTCAATCACAGAAGTCGCTGTCAGAGAGGTGTTTCGAACCACAGATAAAAAGCAGATGGGCACAGACAGAGCAAACCAGCCCTGTGATTTGCTCGACGAGATGTTCTCTCCTCGCGTGCGGCACAATGTCGCGATCGGGGTGATGGTCTTGTGATGGGCGGGGTGTGCTGTTGATAATAAGTGCCCGCAATCCGTGCGGATTGACACGTTCCCTCTTTTTCTCCCTCGCCGCCCACGTCCGAGTGATGTTCGCAAATCGCTCGATTCCGGGTTTGACCCGATGCTCGATTTGCGGTCTAACCTCCATGCACGTGACAACTTTTTGCCGTCGAGTTCTTTAGGTCGATCATGAAGCGATTTCTGTTCCCACGTTGGGTCAATCCGTTCCTGGGCGTACTCGGTTTAGCCGCCGTCGGAGGTGGTGTTTATGCTGCCGTGATGGGTGGTATGATCACCGACCCGAAGACGCTCAACATTGGATACATGCCGTCTCAACCGGTTCCGTTCAGTCACGCGTTGCATGCCGGCCAGTTGAAGATGGATTGTCGGTATTGCCACAACACGGTCTTCGACGCCGCTCACGCTGCGATCCCGCCGACGGCGACGTGCGTGAACTGCCACTCGCCCGCCGGTGAAGACGGGCAACCACCGGCGCTTGGCGCGGTGCATACGGAGAGCCTGAAGCTGGAGCCGATCCACGAGAGCTGGAAAACGGGTCGCAGCATGGCGTGGAAACGTGTTCATAACCTGCCCGAATTCGTTTATTTCAACCACGCGGCCCATGTCAATTCGGGCGTCAGTTGCAAATCGTGTCACGGGCGGATCGACCAAATGGAGGTCGTGTACCAATCCGAGGAGTTGTCGATGGCATGGTGCATCACCTGTCACCGCAATCCGAACGACCATTTCCGTCCGAAAGAATTCGTCACCAAACTCGATTGGGAGCCGCCCAAGGATTGGGATCAAGAGGCGTTCGCGAAAGCCCACAGGGAAGAAAACAACATCAACCCTCAGGTCCACTGTGCGGTTTGTCATCGCTGAGTTGTTGTTGTCGCATCGTTTCACGGTGGCCCGTTGCTTGATAGGTCGCCGACTTGATTCACCGCCTGGTTGATCCCACTCACCGCTCACCGCATTACTGCACTTTCAAATATGACCACCTCTTCGCACTCTCACGCACCGTCCGGTGACAGCGTCATGGAATCCGGCCTTTCGGAAACCAGCGTCTCGGAAACCAGCAATACGGAGGGCACCGCCGCGGCGCCGCGTTATTGGCGTAGTCTGGCCGAGTTCAAGGGCGATGAATCGTTTGCGAACGATATTTTGCACCGTGAGTTCCCGGTCGCCGCATCGGAGTTTCCCGAGGGTGTGTCGCGTCGTCGTTGGATGCAGATCATGGGTGCGTCGCTGGCGATGGCCGGCGTGGCGGGCTGTCGTTATCCCGAGGAATTGATCTCGCCATTCGTGATCCGGCCGGCTGGCCGGATTCCAGGTGAGGCGTATCACTCGGCGACGAATTTTGAAATCGCAGGCGACGTCTACCACCTGCTGGTGAGCTGTGTCGACGGGCGTCCGACGAAGGTCGAACCGAACACGGAGCATCCGGCCGGCGGCGTGGCAGGGCCTTACGCTCAGGCTTCGATGCTCGGTCTGTACGATCCCGATCGTGCTCGGGGCGAAGCGGGCGTGCCGTTGCGGCTCGAAGGTAAGAAGCAAGTCGAATCGGATTGGAACGCATTTTTCAATTATGGCGAAGGCTTGATGCGTTCGGCTGGCAAGGGCGAGAGGTTGGCAGTACTGATGCCGCCGACAACGTCGCCGACGTTGTTGCGGGTGCTGACCAAGTTGCAGTCCAAGATGCCGGCCACGACGGTTTGTGTTTACGACAGCATCGACGGTGGTGTGATGGACGCGGCGACCGAGAAAGTGTTCGGGAAACCGGCCCGTCAAAACCTCGATTTCACCGACGCATCGGTGATCGTCTCGATCCAGTCCGATTTTCTCGGCAGCAAGACCGGTTCGATGGGCAATGCGAAGACGTTTGCGAAGTCGCGGGATCCGTTGGTCGGTGAAATGAGTCGTTTGTACGTCGCCGAGGGCGGCTATACAACAACCGGTGTGACAGCGGATGCGAGATTGGCGATGCGTCCGAGTCAGATGCTGGCGTTGCTGGCCGAACTCGGACGCCGTGTCGAGAAGGCCAAGGCGGGTTCGCTCGGCAAGGCTGACTTGGCCGTCGAATCGGTGATCGAAGAAAAACAAGCTTACAACGAAGTCTCGCCGCAAGAACAACTCGAACGATTCCTCGATTCCGCGGCCGCCGATTTGGCCGCCGCGGGTGACAAGGGTGTCGTGGTCGTGGGTGAGACTTTGGGTGCCGACGCTGTTGCTGCGGGCATCGACATGAACGCGACCCTCGGTTCGCTCGGCAAGATCCAGAAGTTCACGGTCGCTCCCGAGTCGGGCTTGAAAAACAGAGTCGGGCTCGCGGAACTCGCCGAACAGATGCGTGGCGGTTCCGTTGATGAGATTTTGATTCTTGATGCGAATGTGGTCTTCAGTTCGCCCGGTGACGTTGATTTTGCTGACGCGCTGACGAGCGTCGATCATTCGATTTACCTCGGGATGTACGACGACGAAACTGCGGCGGCCTGCGAGTGGTCGCTGCCAATGTCGCACCCGCTCGAAAGCTGGGGAGACTGTATCGGACGCGGTGGACATTACGGCGTGACCCAGCCTCAGATTCTGCCTTTGCTCGGTGGGCAAACTGCCGCCGAAGTGATCACTCACATGATCGGCGAAGAGACCTACGAGATCGAGCAACTCGTTCGCCGCACCTCGGATGAGGTCACCGGATCGGCGGTCAGCGATCGTGAGTGGCGGAAACTGCTGCACGACGGTTATGCCGAGAATCTGGTGGTCGATGCCGAGCCATTGACGCCGAAACCGAGCGGCGTGGAGTTGCCGCCCGAGTCGCCTCAGATTTCGCTCGATTATGACGACGAGAACTTTCGCGATAAGTTTGAAGTCATCTTCACGCCTTCCGAAGGTTTGTACGACGGGCAGTTCGCCAACAACGGTTGGTTGCAGGAGATGCCGCAATCGGTGACGAAGTTGACCTGGGACAACGCGGCCGTCATGAGCCCTCGCTCAGCACGTGCGATCGGAACGGCCCACGGCAAGATGGTCGCCGTCCGTCACGGCGACTCCTCGGTCGAACTGCCTGTGTTTGAGATCCCTGGTTGCGCTCCCGGCGTGATCAGCGTCGCGATCGGTTACGGTCGTGAGCGCGTCGGGATGGTCGGCGGGATGCCGGGTGAAGATGTGCCAGTGGTTGGTTTCGACGTTTCGCCGATTCGCAAGTCCGGCTCGATGTCGTTGGCGTTTCCGATGGAAGCACGTCCTCGACTGATCGAATACGACTTAAATACGACCCAAGATCACTGGGCGATCGATGAACTCGGTCGCGATGAAGCGGAAGATCGCAGTTATCGTTTGATCCGCGAAGGCACGACGGCGTTGTTGAAGAGATTGCCGGACTTCACCGCCGCACTCGACCCGCACGTGCCGAAGGTCGGCGATAACGGTTCGCTATGGACCGAACCGATCGATCGGATCGAGCAAGAGCAGGTAAAAATACCGCAGTGGGGCATGTCGATCGATTTGACCAAGTGCATCGGCTGCAACGGTTGCGTGATCGCCTGCCAAAGTGAAAACAACGTGCCGATCGTCGGTAAGGAACAGGTCGGTCGGAGCCGCGAGATGCACTGGTTGCGAATCGACCGGTATTTCCAAGGCGACGAAGACAACGCGGATATCGTGCATGAACCTGTCGCGTGCATGCACTGTGAAACGGCACCGTGCGAGCAAGTTTGCCCGGTCGCGGCAACCGTTCACACCGACGACGGGCTTAACGCGATGACGTACAACCGTTGCATCGGCACACGTTATTGTGCGAACAACTGTCCGTATAAAGTCCGTCGGTTCAACTATTTCAATTACAACGAAGACATCGGCGTCGGTTACGGTATCGACGCGTACCCCGGCACGATCGAATCGGCCAACCGGAAATTGCAAGCACTCGTGCTGAATCCCGAGGTGACCGTTCGTGGTCGCGGTGTGATGGAAAAATGCACTTATTGCGTGCAACGAATTGAGAAGGCGAAAATCAATGCTCGCAAACACGATGGTCGTCCGATCCCCGATGGGGAAGTCATCACGGCGTGTCAAGCGGCTTGTCCGACCGGTGCGATCGAATTCGGCAACATCGCCGACCCCGAATCACGGGTGGCCAAGGCCAAGAAAGACTTGCGGAGCTACGGCATGTTGAGTCAGCTCAACGTTAAGCCCCGAACCACGTACCTGTCGCGGATTCGCAACACGCCGGTCGCATTGATGAACCGTGTGCAGTTGGTTTATCTGACCACGATGGAAGCCCCCCACCACGGTCATGGTCACGGCGATCATGGTGACGGGCACGATGATCATGGGCATGACGATCACGGCAGCGACGAGCATGGGCACGACGATCACGCGGACGAGAAGAAGCACTCTCGTCGCATTCTCGGTAAGTTCCAATTGCCGATTGTTTGATCGAGCGATACCGATCACTGATTTTTCAAACTTCTTACTTTTAACTTCCCCCTTCGTTCCATGTCGCTTGCAGTTTCCAACGGTCTGGATAATACAGTCGAACGCCCCGGCGAACGCGCTCCGCTCGTGCTCGGTGAATCGAGTTATCACTCGATCACTGAAGCGGTTTGCCGGATCGCTGAAACACCGCCGTCGAAATTGTGGGTGATCAGTTTCCTCGTCGCTGTTCACCTGGCCACGATGTTGGGGCTGTGTATTGCCTACCTGCTCTACACCGGTGTCGGTGTGTGGGGTAACCAGAACCCGGTGTTCTGGGGTTGGCCGATCGTGAACTTTGTGTTCTGGGTCGGGATCGGCCACGCGGGCACGTTGATCAGTGCGATTTTGTATTTGTTCCGTCAAGAGTGGCGAACGAGTATCAACCGGACGGCGGAGGCGATGACAATTTTCGCCGTGGTTTGTGCGGGCACGTTCCCCGGCATCCACATCGGTCGTGCGTGGCTCGCGTTTTGGCTGGCACCGTATCCGAGTTTGAACCTTTGGATGTGGCCACAATTCCGCAGCCCGTTGCTGTGGGACGTTTTCGCCGTCAGTACTTACGCGACGGTGTCGTTGTTGTTTTGGTACATGGGCATGGTGCCGGATTTGGCAACGTTCCGGGATCGCAGCAAGCACCCGTTACGACGGGCCGTGTACGGTTTCTTGGCTCTCGGTTGGAGCGGATCGTCGCGTCACTGGATGCGATACGAAAAGGCGTATGCGTTGTTGGCCGCGTTCGCCGCCCCGCTGGTTTTGTCGGTACACACGATTGTGTCGTTTGACTTTGCCGTTTCGCAGGTCCCCGGTTGGCACACGACGATTTTCCCACCGTACTTCGTTGCCGGGGCGATTTTCTCCGGGTTCGCGATGGTGATCACGCTGATGGTGCCAGCGAGGAAGATCTTTGACATCGAAAAACTGATCACGATCCGGCACTTGGAAAACATGTGCAAGATCATCCTGACGACCGGCATGATCGTCGGTCTCGCCTACGGCACTGAATTTTTCATCGCGTGGTACAGCCAGGTGACTGAAGAGAAGTTCGCGTTCATCAACCGGGCGATGGGCCCGTATTGGTGGGCGTACTGGACGATGATCAGTTGCAACGTGATTTCGCCGAACATATTTTGGTTCAAGAAAGCACGGACGACGCCGTGGATCATGTTCGTCGTTTCGATTTTCGTGAACATCGGAATGTGGTTCGAGCGATTTGTGATCACGGTGACGAGTTTGTCGCGTGATTACCTGCCCAGTGCTTGGTCGTACTTCGAGCCGACATGGGTGGACTTTGCGATGTTGATCGGTTCGTTCGGATTGTTTTTCACGTTGTTCTTGTTGTTCTGTCGATTGATGCCGATCGTGAACATGGCGGAGACGAAAGCGACGCTTGCCAAAGAGTTGCATTTGGCGAACCACGGTAAAGACGCTCACTAAGGCGACGCGTTACAAGACTTCATCCGCCGCCTGATTGGGTAGCGGCCACTCCTCTTCAATTCCTCTTCCATCCGGTCCCCTTTCCGATGGCTCAAAAGTCCAAACCTGCTCCGAAAACGATCGCCGACGGCAGTACCGTTCATGGCGTGGTTGCTGAGTTCCCTGACGTCGACTCGCTGCTCGCTGCGTGCGAGCGGGTTCGCGATGCGGGCTACACCAAGGCGGACGCCTTCACGCCGTTCCCGGTTCACGGGATCGACAAAGCCCTCGGGATCAAACCGACGATATTGCCGTGGATCGCGTTGGCCGCTGGGGCGACGGGCACGTCGCTGGCATTGTTAATGCAAATCAGCATGAACTCGGATTGGATCGAGAACTTCAGTTACCCTTACATCATCTCGGGCAAACCGTTGGTTTCGTTGCCGGCATTCATCCCGGTTGCGTTCGAATTGACGATTTTGTTCGCTTCGTTTGGAACCTTCTTTGGGATGTGGGCACTCAACGGATTGCCGAAGTTCAGCAACCCGTTGTTCACCAGCCCGCGTTTTGACCGTGTGACCGACGATACGTTTTTCCTGTATCTCGATGCGAAGGACGAGCGGTTCGACGAAGCGGGTGCGAAAGCATTGCTGGGCGAACTCGGCGGCGAATACATTGAACCGGTTAGAGAGGATGAGTCGTCATCGAAGATCCCAAGATTCTTGTTTGTCACGATCGCGGTCACCATCGCACTTTCATTCATACCGGCGTTGGTGGTTGCTCGGATGCGGGTCACCAAGAGTGATTTGCCCCGGTTCCACATCTTCCCGGATATGGATTTCTCGCCAGCGAAAAACGCTCAACAGATTTCGACGCTGTTCGCAGACGGTCGTGTCATGCGTCCCGACGTGCCCGGAACCGTCAACCGAGGCGGGATGGATTGGGATGTCGATTTCCAAACCGGCATCGACATGGAGAAACTGACTCAAATCGACGCACCCCGTGCCCGCCAACTCGTCGCAACGATGCAGTCTGATGTGCAGGTGGGTGCAGACGAGGAGGTGGCTGATGGAGTCGCTGAAGAACCCAAAGCTGAAGAACCCAAAGCGGAAGAACCCAAAGCTGAAGAACCCGAAGCTGAAGAACCCAAAGGTGAAGAACCCAAAGCAGATGAGCCAGCATCTGAGAACTCCGACAAACCCGAGATGACGAAGGAATCTGAAAAGCCATCCGAAGACGTCAAGGCTGAAATCGAAACCGAAGAGAAGCTGGCCAACGAGAAACCAACCAACGAGAAACCAACCGAAGAGAAACCAACCGAAGAGAAACCGGCGGCCGAAGCTCCTGTGAAGGAAATGGCGGCCGAGGAAGCGGCTGCTGAACCTGAACCGGCGCAAGCCGAAGTCAGCGGGGAGAAACCTGAGATGCCCGGATCGCTCGCTCCCGCCTCGGGACCGACCGTCGACACGACGCCTTGGTTGAACAACAATCCGCTTGAAATTGACGCGGCGGTTTTGGCGCGGGGCCAACAGCAATTCAATATCTACTGTTCGGTCTGCCACGGCATGAACGGACGCGGCAACGGGTTGGTCAACCAACGTGCGCAGCGTATTTTGGCCACGACGTGGACGCCGCCGTCGAATATCCACGACCCGACGCTGTACGACGACGTTTACCCGGACGGGAAGATGTTCAGCACAATCAGCAACGGGATCCGCAAGATGCCGGGTTACGCCTCGCAGATCGAAGCGAAAGATCGTTGGGCCGTGGTCGCCTACGTGCGGGCGTTGCAAGCCAGCCAGAACGCGACGATGGATGACGTGCCGAAATCACAACGTTCGAAAATTGAAAAGCTGCAAGCGAAAGTGAAAGCGGAGCTTACGAAAGCCGCCGACGACGCCAAGGCTGCCGAGGCCGCGGCCAAGGAAGAAGCTGGCGTCAAAGCCAGGGCCGAAACCGCGAAAGCTGCCGCTGAAAAACCTGCCTCCTGATCCGCCGCCGGTCTCCATGACCGAATGACCGCGGCCCTTGTTATCTGATCCCTATCACCTGTCACCTTTTTCCCGTCCTCGCCCATGTCTCATCATCAAGCAGTCGCACCGAAGCCCGCCGACGATTCGGCGTTCACGATGCCCGCGTTGCTGTCCGGTTTGTCCATTCCACTGTGTGTCGTCGGACTGATCGCGTTGGTCGGTGGTGCGTTCTTGGGCACCAGTGCTCTGGGGGGACAATTCGGCATGTCGGTCTACCTGACCGCGTACATGTACGCCCTCACGATCTCCCTCGGGGCGTTGTTCTTCGTCCTGATTCAGCACCTCACCCGTGCCGGATGGAGTGTCGTGGTTCGCCGTGTTGCCGAATTGATGATGGTCATGTTGATCCCCTTAACTGTCCTGTTCATTCCGATCGCGTGGTCGGTTTGGAACGGGGAACTGTACGCATGGAGCGATCCGGGTTACCAAGCCGAGCACGGTGTGCCGGACGAGATTTGGAGTGAGAAAGTGCGTTGGCTGAACCCGGAATGGTTCACGTTCCGGTCCTGTCTGTACCTCGGAATTTGGTGCGTGACCGCGTACTGGTATTTTGCCAAGAGCCAGCGTCAGGACGAGACCGGCGAGGTTACGTTGACCGAATCGATGCAAGCCCGCAGTGGCCCTGCCATCATCTTGTTCTCGTTCTGCACCGCGTTCGCCGCGTTTGATTGGGTGATGAGTTTGGCTCCAATGTGGTTTTCGACCATGTTCGGCGTGTACGTCTTTACCGGCGGGATTCTCAGTGCCCATTGTGCGATCGCGTTGTTGAGTTTCGCACTGCAGAAACAGGGCGCGATGCGGGACGAAGTCACCATCGAACATTACCACGACCTCGGCAAGCTGATTTTCGGATTCATCTGTTTCTGGGCGTACATCGCGTTTAGCCAGTACATGCTGATTTGGTATGCAAACATTCCTGAGGAAACACATTGGTTTTACGTCCGTTACCCAGGTTTCTCGGAATCGTTCGGTCCCATGGCGATCGCGTTGATGGTGTTCCACTGGGGTGTTCCGTTCCTCGGCATCATGAGCCGGCATGTCCGTCGTCGTCCGTGGGCGGTTGCCCTCTGGTCCGCGTATGTGTTGGTTTGGCACTACGTCGATTTGTACTGGACGATCATGCCCGAGGCGAATCTCGGTACCGGCGGTGCGGTCGGAATTCTGGCGTCAATATTGTGTGTGATCGGAATGGTCGCGTTGATGTTAGGCCTGATCATCAAAGTCGGTTCGTTCTACCGATTGATTCCCGTTCGTGACCCACGCTTGGGCGAATCGCTCGCGTTTGAGAATCTCTAATCCGACAACTCGTTTCCTGCCACCCCTGACCTGTTTCCCCGCCCCCCCTTTCCCTGCTCACTAAAATCCTATGGCTGCCTACGACGATCTTAATGGCAAACGAATCACGACGATCAGTGTGATCTCCATCGCAGTGACTGCGGTTACCGTGCTAGCGGTTCAAGTCATCTATTTTGCGATGGCGAACTACATTGAGTCGAAAAAGATAGCCGAGGCGGTTTACACGCGTTCGAATGCCTCGTTAGAGCAACAGTTTGAGGAGGTCGAGAGTTACGGCGTCGACCCAGACAACGGCAACGTGACGATTCCGGTCAGCGAAGCGATGAAGAAGATGGCCGCCAACGCGAGTAACGAATCCACTTAGTGCAAGTCCTTTTCGCGTCATCCTTCCCCGTTTAATCACTGTTAATTCTCATGTCCACCGTCCACGCATCACGCTCTCCGCACCGAACAGGCTTCGCCCTGACGTTGGGGTTATTGATCGCGTCTGGGCTGTTCGGCGGAGGAAATGTGCTCGCACAACCGGCCACCGGGGTGATGCAGGATGGTGACGCCGACGTGGTTCTCAATGACCGCATTCCACGGCAGGCCCGGGACATCACGGTCAAACAGAATCTCGGCGACACCGTGACGCGCGATTTGCCCCTGATCGACTCACGCGGCAAGAGGGTCACGTTGGGTGATTACCTCGACGGCGAACTGCCACTGATTTTGACGCTCAATTACAGCAATTGCCCGATGCTATGCAACGTCCAACTCAACCAACTCGCCCAATCACTCGAAAAGGGTGATTTGAAAATTGGCGAGGATTTCCGGTGCATCAGTGTTAGTATTGATCCGACCGAAACGGACGAGCGGTTACAGATGACGAAGCAGCAGTATGTCGAGCAGGTTCCCTCGCATGAGAAGGCCGAATCGGGCTGGGCGTTTTGTCGCACTTCGCAGAATGTGATCGAAAAACTAGCTGAGGAAGTCGGATTTTCGTACAATTTAGACAAGGCAACCGGCGAGTACGCTCACCCCGCGATGCTGGCGTTTTTGACTCCCGACGGGGTGATCACTCGTTACTCGTTGGGCGTTGCTTTCCCGCCGGACCAAATGAAGCTCGCGTTGATCGAAGCGGGTGACGGCACCGTCGGTAGTTTTATCGATCAATTCGTGATGCTTTGCTTTACCTTCGATCCAGATTCGAACAGTTACGTTGCCGAAGCATGGAAGATCATGCGGCTCGGCGGTGCGATTACGATCGCGTTGATGGCTTTAGCGTTGGTGCCATATTGGCTCGGGCGGAAAGGCAACGTCGCTCGTCGGAAACCGGAGATATCTCAAGATCCCCCACCGCCGTTGGCCGACGGTACCGTGCCGTTGAAACCGACCCAGTGGTTCGGCGGTTGACCGTTCGACAGGCTTTCCAGCCTGTCACCGTACGACAAGCTTTCTAGCCTGTCACCCGAGCAAGAGAGCGACAGGCTGGAAAGCTTGTCGGACGATCACGCGGCAGGCTAGCAGCCTGCACCACAAAACTCACTGACCCTATACCACACACACGATTATGATCTCGGCACTCAACCAATTCACTCAAACGACACCGCTGCTTGCCGATTACGAGGCGAGCTTTTGGTTCCCGGAACAAGCCTCGTCGTTCGCCGGCGAAGTCGATTGGGTCTACGACATCATCCTCTACATCTCACTCGCCTTCTTCATCCCGATGATGGCGTTCATGGTCTGGACGATATGGAAGTACACCAAGAAACGAGGCGAGAAAGCGGAAAGTCAGGTCACTCACCACACGCTTTTGGAAATCACATGGTCGGTCGGTCCGACGGTTCTGTTGGTGTGGATGTTCGTGCAGGGGTCGATTTCGTTCTTGGACATGCGGAATCCGCCCGAAGGCGCTTACGACATCGGCGTTCAAGCGTTCAAGTGGGGTTGGACGATGGATTACGGGGCTGGCACGTTCCACCCTGAATTGCACGTTGTCAAAGACGAGCCGACCAAACTGTCGATGCGCAGCACCGACGTGATTCATAGCCTTTTCGTCCCCGCTTTCCGGGCGAAGAAGGACATCGTGCCAGGTCGTTACAACTATATGTGGTTCAAACCGACTGTCGCGAGTGAACGGGTCACCGAGGAAGAGCTTGCCAAAGCAAAGAAGCAAAGCGAAGGCAATGGCACTTGGGATTATGACAAATATCAATTCACCTCGGATGGTTATCGTTTTTTCGACCTTTATTGCACCGAGTACTGCGGAAAGAATCACTCGATAATGCAGACCGCCGTCGTTGTTCACGAAACCCAAGTGGAACTCGATGCTTGGATCAAAGCCAATAGCTCGCGCGGAGACGTTGACATGATTGAGTGGGGCGAGTTGCTTTACAACCGCCGCGGTTGCGCTGGCTGTCACTCGATTGACGGCAGCAAACTCGTCGGTCCATCGTTCAAGGATCTCTACGGCTCGCAACATGCGTTGCAATCCGGTAGCGACGTGCTTGTCGACGACAATTATGTCCGTGAATCGATCATCGATCCGAAGGCGAAAATCGTCGCCGGCTATCAACCGGTGATGCCCAGTTACAAGGGCCAGTTGTCCGATGACGACATCGCTTCGATCATCGAATACCTCAAAACTCTGGGTGCAGCGTCCGCTGCACCCGCAGCTCCTTAGTGCAGGCGTCCAGCCTGCTGACCTGACCCAACATCTCATCCTAACAAATCACAAACGATCGTCTTCCCCTGAGGACAACTCCATCATGGCCACTGCACTGAACCATCGTGATCCCGGTTACCCTACCGATCGCGAGAACTACTTGACGAATTCATCCGGCGTTTTGAGTTGGATATTCACACTCGACCACAAACGCATCGGGTTGATGTATTTGATCGGGGTGATGACTGCGTTTGCTGTGGGCGGTCTACTCGCGCTTGGTATTCGCTTGCATCTATTCCGGCCCGAGGGTGCATTGTTCACCGGTTCGGAAGCGAACAACATCTACAACCAAGTTTTCACCTTGCACGGTGCGATCATGGTGTTCCTCTTTATCATCCCGAGCATCCCGGCGGCACTGGGGAACTTCCTCGTGCCGGTGATGTTGGGTGCGAAAGACGTGGCGTTCCCACGATTGAACCTCAGTAGTTTTTACTTGTGGGTGTTCGGTGCGATCTTCTTCGTGTCGGCCTTGTTTACGAGCGGTCTTGATACCGGTTGGACGTTTTACACGCCGTACAGCACGACAACCGACACCTCGGTGATTCTCGCGACACTCGGGGCTTTCATTCTCGGTTTCAGCTCGATCTTCACCGGTCTGAACTTCATCGTGACCATCAACACCATGCGTCCGCCCGGGATGAGTTGGTTCAAGATGCCGTTGTTCCTGTGGGCGACGTACGCGACGAGTATCATCCAAGTCCTCGCGACTCCGGTTCTCGGGATCACGTTGTTGTTGCTGATCGCCGAGCGAACGATGCACATCGGTATTTTTGATCCCGAGTTCAACGGTGACCCAGTCACGTACCAGCACTTCTTCTGGTTCTACAGCCATCCAGCCGTTTACATCATGATTTTGCCGGCTTTCGGGATCATTAGTGAATTGATCAGCGTTCACTCGCACAAGCACATCTTCGGGTATCGCTTCATCGCGTATTCGTCGATTGCGATCGCGTTGCTCGGTTTTCTGGTTTGGGGACACCACATGTTCACCTCAGGCATGTCCTCGCTCACGACGATTATCTTCTCGGCGTTGACTTTCACTGTTTCGGTGCCATCGGCGATCAAGGTATTCAACTGGCTGGCGACGATGTACAAGGGGTCGATCAGCATGACGACTCCGATGTGTTACGCGGTCTCGTTCATTTTCTTGTTCACAATCGGTGGTTTGACCGGATTGTTCCTCGGGACGCTAGCGACGGACCTGCACCTTCACGATACTTATTTCGTGGTCGCCCACTTTCACTACGTGATGGTCGGTGGCACGCTAATCGCGTTTCTTGGCGGTGTGTTCCACTGGTGGCCGAAGATGGTCGGTAAGATGTACAACGAAACGCATGGTCGGATCGCGTCCTTGCTCGTGTTCCTAGGTTTCAACCTGACTTTTTTGCCCCAATTTGTCTTGGGCAGTCGCGGAATGCCTCGTCGTTACGCGACCTATGACCCGGAATTTGCGTTCCTTCATCAAATGAGTACGGTTGGGGCGTTACTGCTCGGGGTCGGTTTGTTGTATGCTTTCGTCGTATTGATGACATCGTTGGCCAAGGGCAAGCGGGCACCGGCGAACCCTTGGGGTGGTGCGACACTTGAATGGGCTTGCACAAGCCCGCCGCCGTATTACAACTTTGAACGACCGCCGGTTGTGGGTGATCCGTATGATTTCCACAATATTGAGTGGGACAGCGAATCGGAAAGGTATGTTTCCACTGAACCGGAGCGTAAACTCATCCCGGATGAGAAACCAGCCGAAGTGCCCGCTCACAATTGATTCGTTTCCTTTGAAACCTTTTCACCCGTCCTCCCTCTTCAGCTTTTAGCCCTCCGTCCATGGCAACGATCGACTCAACCTCGCCTGAATCCGAAACGCAAGACGATCATGGTCACGACCATGATCATCCGGCGTGGTTGGCCCACCATTTCGACACGCCAGAACAGCAGTTCGATAGTGGGAAATTAGGGATTTGGTTGTTTTTGACGACGGAAATTCTCTTCTTCAGTGGGATGTTCTGCGCGTATGCGATGTTTCGCATGTTGCGTCCGGAGATCTTTGAAGGCAGCAGCCAGTTTCTGAATACGAAGCTCGGTGCAATCAACACCGGGGTTTTATTGTTCAGTTCGCTGACGATGGCGTGGGCGGTTCGTTGTGCTCAAGTCGAAGAGTACAAGAAACTCGTCGTGATGATCGCCAGCACGCTGTGTTGCGCGATGATCTTTCTCGGCGTCAAAGCGATCGAGTATTCACACAAGTGGGGCATGGGTTTGTTGCCTCCGCGTTGGTACTTCTATGACGAAGCGAACCCGCATCCGACCTCGCAAGAACTGGTCGATGTCTACGGGTTTTCAGCGGATGCTGCCTTTTTTCTAACGAACAGCCTGTACTTCATCTGTGCACCGTTCCTGGTCGTGCTGCTCGGTGTCGTGGTTTGGGCGTTGATCGCCAAAGTGAAAGCGAACGAGTTCCAATTTGCTTGTGCGAAACCTTTGGTTGTCGTCTGCCTGAGTTTCTTCTTCGGCGTCGGACTGGGAGCGATTCTCGAAAGCGGTGAGGGGGGCGAGCACGCCGACGGTTCCCACGCAGTGGCAGGAGTTCACGCCGATGGCGATCATGCCGGAGAGAACGTCGCGGCATTGGCCTCAACGTCGAGCACGATTCCGAGCGATGACGCTGCGGTTGAATTGCTCGCCGAGAGCGATTTGAATACGGGTGCGAAGGCGATGCTCGAAGCTCAAAAGGCTCAAACAGAACTCGCTTCCGGTCAGGTCGTGCCGGAGGGCGGAGAGTCCGACATGGGTATCGAGAAACTCGAGCAAGATGTGCAGACGAAACGTCAAGCGGGTGTTTTCTTCGGTGTCTACTATTGCATGACCGGGATTCACGCGATTCACATTTTGGGCGGAATTGGAGTTCTCGTGTGGTTGTTGGTCCGGGCGATTCGAATGGATTTCAACCGTCAGTACTTTGGTCCTGTTGACTACATCGGTCTGTACTGGCACTTGGTCGACTTGATTTGGATCTACCTGTTCCCGTTGCTGTATTTGATTCGTTAGTTCGCCGGCGTTTGCCGACCTCGCTTGTACCAATCTTTCCAATCTCAAACTTTTCCAGATTCACCATGGCTGATCACGGACATTCCGACGACGGTACCGATTTCGCTCACCCTTTGCCTTTGTGGGTGTTGTTCGCGGTGTTTGGTGCGTTGGTTTTTCTGACCATCGTCACGGTGGCCCAGGCGAGTTTGGATCTGGGTAGTATCGACATCGCCGTGGTGATGGCGATCGCGACCTTGAAGGCGACGCTGGTGGGTGCGTTCTTCATGCACTTGCTTTGGGACAAACCGTTCAACATCATCGTGTTCTTGTCTTCGTTCGTGTTTGTAGGGTTGTTTGTCATCTTCACACTGAGTGACAGTAAGCTCACCTCGGACTCGTTCGAACCCAAGATCGATGAGCCAGCCGCGACGGCGGGTATGTAGGGTCTGTCCGAACTGTAGGTATTGGACGGAGTGATTTTGGGGCGGAATGATTTCCAGGATCGGTCAGACCGGATTTGAGAATCAAACTGCCAATGATCACCTCGGACTCTTTTCTTCACCCGGTGAGCTTTGCTTGCCCCATCGTGAGGCGATTTCGAGTGTCTTCGCATGGATATCAACGATGTCGTTGATATCGGGTGCGTAGCCGCCCGCCATGGCGATCGCTACGGGTAAATTTTGGTTGCGGCACCACCGAATCACGAACTCGTCACGGCGTGCCAATCCAGCCTTCGTGAGCGACAATCGACCGAGTCGGTCGTTTTCAAAAGGATCTGCTCCGGCGAGATAGACTGCGAGGTCGAATGGGCCGTTGGCGTGCACTTGTTGCAGTGCGGTGGCTAGGGCGGTGGCATACTCACTGTCATCCGTACCGTCGGGCAGAGCGATGTCGAGGTTGCTGTCGACTTTGCGCAGTGGGAAATTCTTGATGCCGTGAATCGAGAGGGTGAACGCGGAATCGTCTCCGGCCAAGATCGATGCGGTTCCGTTTCCCTGGTGGACATCCAGATCGATCACCACAGCGCGTCGGATTTTGCCTTCGTGTTGGAGCGTTCGGACCGCCACGGCGGCGTCGTTGAAAACACAGTAACCTTCTCCTGCACCAGAGAATGCGTGATGGGTACCACCGGCGAGGTTGGCAGAAACGCCATCTTCGAGTGCCGCCCGCGATGCCGCGATCGTTGCCCCGGTGCTCCGTCGTGATCGCTCGACCATCTTGGGTGACCACGGGAACCCGATCCGCCGAATTTCAGCCGGTGTCAAAGTTCCCGTCACCACGCGTTGCACATATTCCGGATCGTGGCACAGCGATAGTTGCTCATCCGTCGCCGCGAACGGGACCAACAGCGCGTCGTTTCGATGATGATCCGATTCCACAACACGTTGCCGTAGTTGTCGATATTTGTCCATCGGAAACCGATGGGTCTCCGGCAACGGGAGTTCGAAATGATCGGTGTAGAAGAGTTTCAACGTGAATGACGGGTTCGAGCAGTGTGGGCCGGAGCAAGCCGCTTCGGGGCCGGTCCGGCAATCCCCGATCGTACGTTAGGCTTTTAGCCTGACACGGGCATTGGGTGTCAGCCTGGAAAGGCTGACGTACGTTGGGCTTTCAGCCTGACACGGGCATTGGATGTCAGCCTGGAAAGGCTGACGTACGTTAGGCTTTCAGCCTGACACGGGCATTGGAGGTCAGCCTGGAGAGGCTGACGTACGTTGGGCTTTTAGCCTGACACGGGCATTGGGTGTCAGCCTGGAAAGGCTGACGTACGTTGGGCTTTCAGCCTGACACGGGCATTGGGTGTCAGCCTGGAAAGGCTGACGTACGTTGGGCTTTCAGCCTGACACGGGCATTGGATGTCAGCCTGGAAAGGCTGACGTATTACCGTCCCAACTGCTCGGCCAACTCTTTCGCGTCATAAATCGATCGCAACGCTTCGAGGATTCCGACTCCCGAGACACTGACTGCACGAGCCTGGTCGTCGGTGTAAAGGTAGTCACTTGTCAAGCTTTGGATGTTCCCATCGAAGATCAATCCGACGAGTTTTCCGTCGCGATCGACGACCGGCGAACCGCTGTTGCCGCCGATGATATCCGCGGTGGCTACGAAGTTCAGTTGCGTCGACAAATCGACGCTGTCCTTGGCCTCCATCCAGCTCGACGGCAGGTCGAAATCGGTTTGTCCCTCGTGGGTCGCGGCGTGCTCATAGGCACCGGCGATCGTCGTCGTTGGATTGATCCGGACACCGTTTTCGGTGTATCCCTTGACCGTCCCGAACGCGAGTCGCAACGTGAACGTGGCGTCGGGATACCCTGTGGTGCCTTCGACTGCTGTGACGACGCGAGCGATTTTCGCGTAGGCTTGTTTCTCGCGTTCGTCCAATTGGTCATCGATCGCGCGGAACGCACGGTACTCCGGTTCGATCACGCGGGCCAAACGCATTGCCGGATCTTCGCTGCCGAGTACCGCGTTGACGCCGCCGTCGATCAACTGCTGGCGCAGACTCGGCTCGTCGATCTCGGTTTTCCCAACGATTTCGGCGGCGACCTCACGTGGGGAACGTCCCGCGAGGATTTCTTGGATCAGCGGATTGTCCATTCCCCGTCGTTCGATCAACAGTGAGATTTCGTCGGCGAGTTTGACACGTTGCAAATCGTCGTACAAGGGCGCGGGGCTGGTCAAGCGATTCAGCAACGATTCGCGTGCCCCTTCGGTGTACTCGGCGAGGCGGTCGGCGTTCGGTTTCTGATCCTCTTGGGTGAGCAACAGGATCGATAACGCGAACTGGAACAGATCGCTGCGGAGGGAGACCGAGCGGTTCAAAAGAGCGGCTTTTTCGCGTTGAATTTGAGCGATTTCACGCCACGCCGAGACGAGCGGTTTCAGTTCAGGATTGGCCGACGCGGCGGCGAGCAACCGGGCTTGGCGGCCCCGCCGGGCGGCGATCGTTTGTGGATCTTGCAACCCTGCGAGCATCCCCGTGTAGGCTTTGCGTGCGTTCTGGATCCCGAACAACTCATCGCGTCCACGGCGAGTCGCTTCGTTGCCCTCCAACGAGTACTGTTGCAGCAAAATTTCTTTGCGGCGGAGGTAATCGAGCACAAAAGGCAACCGGGTGTCACGCAGATACTCGAGTGCCTGGACCGTGAAAATCCGCTGCGTTCGGCCAGGGTGCCCACTGACCAAGACCAGGTCACCTTCGGCCGGCGGCACGTCGCTCCAACGCAGGAAATTCTTGAGTTCGGCGGGTTTGTCATTTTCGTAAACCCGCATCAACGTCGCGTCGAGGTTGTAACGCGGGTACTCGAAATTATCGGCATCACCGCCGAAGAAGGCGGCGGCGGTTTCGGGTGCCCAGACCAAACGCACGTCGGTGTATTTTTTGTAACGGTAAAGGTGATAGAACGCACCGCCGAACAAGGTCACCACGTCGCTGCGCAGTCCGGTGGCGTCGAGCGATTCCTTTTCGATGGTCGCGATCACGGCCTGCCGTTGTTTCGCGGCGACGTCGGGATCGGTTTGATTCGTGACGGCCGATTCGACTCGCGCGGTCACGTCTTCGATTTCCCGCAGCACGTTGAGTTCGAGGTCGGGCGCCGCGATTTCCTCGCCGAACGAGCGGGCGAGGAAACCGTCTTTGATCAGGTTACGCTCGTCGGTGCTCAGTTTTTGCAGCGTGTCGCTGGCCACGTGGTGATTCGTCAAAACCAAACCGTTGGAGGAAACGAACGATCCCGAACCGCCGGAATTGAAACGGACCGAGGCCAATTGCAGGTCATCGGCCCACGGTTGCGAGGGTTCGAATTGATGTCGTTGTTTCAGTGTCTCTCGGGGCAGATCATTGAACAGGTACATCCCTTCGTCACCGTGAACCGGGCCGAACGAAACAAGACTCATTGCGAACACGGAAACAGCCAGTAGATGAGAGGCGAGCGGGTGGTAGGGCATGCAAATGGCCTTCACAAAAGGAGCAGGAAACGAGGTTCTAAGCAGGTTCGGGGAATTCATTGCGTATAACCCCCATTCGCCGTCTGGGCGTTAGCCCCGGTTCAACGTGAGATCCTTGGCTAACGCCAAAACGGCTAACCTACCGAAACACTTTCCCGAACCTGCTTCGCAATCCTAGGAGACACCGTCTCGCGAGGCAACGAGAGGTCCGCCCGAAGAAGTGGGATTGAGGTTGGAAATCAGGCGATCTTTGGTCAAATCCATTGAGCACCTCGACAGGTTGATTTAATATCGCGACGATACCCGTGCGAGCACGACCGCGGCGGATTCGTTTGCGACTTCTCATCTCACAAAGGCACTCTGAACTTGACCGACAACGGCCCCACCTGCGCAATGGAAGAATCCTGGACACTCGACGACGCGGCCTCCGCCTACGGGATCGAGCGTTGGGGAGACGGTTATTTCTCGATTTCTCCCGCTGGCACCGTACTCGTTTCGCCAGACCCCAGCCAACCGGACTCGGTCGATTTGAAAGCACTCGTCGACCGGTTGATTGATCGCGGTTTGGAACTGCCAATTTTAATTCGGTTCAACGGCATCCTGCGGGACCGGTTGCGACGCATCGACAAGTGTTTTTCAATCGCGATCGAGGATCACAGCTATACCAATCGGTACCGCTGCGTGTTCCCGATCAAGGTGAACCAGCAACGTGAGGTAGTCCAACAAATCGTCAGCGAGGGCAGCCAACTCGGTTTCGGGATCGAGGCGGGCAGTAAACCGGAGTTGCTCGCCGCCGTCGCGATGGGCACCCTCGATCTGCCGATCATCTGCAACGGTTTCAAAGACGACGAGTTCATCCGATTGGCATTGCACGCTCAACGACTCGGTCGGACCGTGTTGCCGGTCGTCGAGAAGGTCAGCGAACTGGATTTAATTTTGCGGATCGCCGAGGAGGTGGGTGTGCGTCCGACGTTTGGCATTCGCGTCAAACTCGCCACGCGGGGCAGCGGAAGGTGGCAGGCCAGTGGCGGGTACCGCAGCAAGTTCGGGTTGACCGTCGCGGAGGTGCTCGCCCAACTCGATCGATTGATCGCATTGGACATGGGCGATTGTTTCCAGTTGTTGCACTTTCATGTCGGCAGCCAGATCGGGAACATTCGGCAACTCAAATCCGCGATCCTGGAAGCCGCACGGATTTATGTTGATTTGAAAAAACGCGGCGCCGCGATGGGATACCTCGACGTCGGCGGCGGGCTCGGAGTGGATTACGACGGTTCGAAATCCGACAACGAATCGAGCATGAACTACTCGATTCAGGAATACGCCAACGACGTGGTTTACCACGTGCAGAGCGTTTGCGACGAGGCCGAGGTACCGCACCCGCAATTGATGTCCGAGAGCGGACGGGCGATCGCGGCCCAGCACAGTGTGTTGGTGATGGAAACGCTCGGTGTCACGTCGCAGGGTGAATCCGATCTGCCCGTGTGGGCGCGGGTGCCCGAGGACGAAGACGAGTCGTCAACGCCGGACGTCGCACTCGATGTCCTCTACGGCGACGACAATAACCTCGGCGAAGACCGGGTCAGTGAAGAGGTGCTCAGCCGCCAACTTCGCATCAACGAACCGCCGGGGCCGCCGGAGGAGTTCGAGCAACCGGTTCATGATTTGTGGGAGCAATACAAACTCATGACGCCAGCGAACATGCTCGAAACGTTTCACGATGCTCAGGTGGCGTTGGATTTGTGCATGAATTTGTTTAGCGGCGGGTACTTGCCGCTCGAACAACGCGTCGCGGCGGAAACGTTGTACTTTGCGATCTGCCATCGGGCGCGAGACCTGTCCGCCGAACTCGACGAGATCCCCGAGGACTTGTCCGGGCTCGATCGATTGTTATCGGACATTTACTTTGCCAACTTTTCGTTGTTTCAATCGATGCCCGATTCGTGGGCGATCGATCAGTTGTTCCCGATCATGCCGATCCACCGACTCGGCGAGCGACCAACGCGTCACGCCGTGCTCGGCGACATCACCTGCGATAGCGACGGGAAAATCGACTCGTTCGTCGGCGACGGACAACGCACCGACACGTTGATGTTGCATCCACTGCGCGCCGGCGAATCGTATCAACTCGCGGTGTTCATGGTGGGTGCGTACCAAGAGATTCTCGGTGATTTGCATAACCTGTTCGGCGACACGCACGCGGTCCATGTGGAACTCGACGGCAGCGTCACGAAGGTTCGCTCGATTGTCAAAGGCGATACCGTTTCGGAGGTGCTTGGATACGTCCAGTATGAAGAACGCGAACTTGTCGAAGCGATCCAAGAGGCGGTCGAGGGCGCGATTGATAACGGCCGGATCAACCACCAACAAGCCGGTCAAACCGTCGCGATTTATGAGCAAGCCCTCGCCGGTTACACATATTTGACGTCGAGGAAATCGGTAGCGGCGGGTTGAGTAGCAAGTGAAGTTGGGTACTTCAATCGCAGCGCGATGACATCGGATAGCCAGCGGTGCCAACCCCTGGTGCCGATCGAGAGCCGACCGTTTTTTTCGGTTGCGTCAAAGACTATTGCGTCAGTCGGAATCGGCAAGAGAGTGCGAGCCGTTTGGGCGCTAGCCCCGGTTTTGTGGTGACGAAACCGTGGCTAGCGATAAAACGGCTCACGTAGGCAACAGCCTCCGCCGGAGACTTTTGCAGTACAAGTCCGACACGCAAGCGAGTGCATGCTGTGCTTTCCTCGCTTGCGTTTCGGGCTTGTAAATCGACAGCCCGCAAGCGGAGGGGCGAACGCTCTCGACTCGGAGAGCCGAGCGACAATGTAAGCACCGGCATTCCTTCCTTGTTGGTGGTTCAAGCTCTCCCAGATTGTGTTAGAATCGAAATTGATTGCAAGACGCCGATGGCTTCGTTGGGGGCCGCTTCGGCAGAACTTTTCGCGAAGGGTCAACGGCCCAAGGACTTCCTGTGACGACCAAAGAGAAAGCGACCTTGCTCATGTCCGAAGAACACGTTCTCGTCATCCCCGCCGAACTGATTGCCTCGATCGGTCATCTCGAAGGATTCGAGGTCGATGTAAATCGGTTTCTCGTCCCGATTTTGGCCAGCGATCAATTGTCTTATCGACCTCGGGGGGCGATGGAATCGGACCCGCGTTTCAAACAATTGATCCCCTACGTCGTGATGCAGTGGACCTGTCCCGAGGACGGGTTGGTGCGAGTGTTCACGTACACCCGTGGCGGCGGCGGTGGCGAGGATCGATTGCACGCCAAACGCAGCATCGGCGTCGGCGGTCACATCAGCCGCGAGGATGCCAGTGGTGATGACGATCCTTACGTGACCGGGATGCGGCGGGAGCTTGATGAGGAAGTCACGATTGGGAGCAACTACACCGACCAGCGGGAAGGGTTGTTGTACGACCCCAGCAATGATGTCGGCCGCGTGCATCTCGGCGTGATCCATCGCTTCACGCTCGAACAACCCGACGTGTCGAGCAACGAAGCGGAACTCGCCGAGGGCGAGTTCCTCACGCTCGCCGAACTCCGCGAAGCTTACGAGGGACTGGAAACCTGGAGCCAGCTTTGCCTGGACGCTCTCTTTCCTAGTGACGCGTGACCCGCACTCGTTGAGATTTGCGAAGGCGGGAATCTTGAGTCAAACGGGTCAAAAAAACGCAAATTGAACCGTCCGGCCTCCTTTCCGGCTTGCGACTGAGGCGGGTGAAACGTTACCACGGTTTGAGAACCACCGAATTTACCTGTTATTTCTTCGACGGATCGTTCCACCGGTTCTTTGACGCGTTTCTCAAACCAGCGATACCAGCCGATGCCCGTCCCCGCATTCCGCCCCACTGCGATCGACCCGCCGACCCCGGACGGGTCCGGTTCGCTCGACTCGACATCGACTCAAACACCGCTGCGGTTGTTCGCTCCCGACAACATGTCCGGATTTACAGAGCGGAATCCCGCCGACGATCGACACGCGATCGGTTTGCAGCGGCCATGGATGACGATCGGTTACCTCGTCGCGTCGCTGACGATCGGATTGTTGTTGGCGACGCTGGCCGGTTGTCACTGGGCCTCGTCGAGCCAAAACAACCAGGGCGCCGCGATGTACAACCAGGGCCAGTACACCGCCGCAATGGAGCAATTTCAGAAAGCGATCGCGTCCAATCCGGCTGACCCGGACGGGTACTACAACCTCGCCGCGACGACGCACCGACTGGGAAATCAACGTCAAGATCCGAACCTGATTCGGCAAAGCGAAGCGTTGTACAACCAATGCCTCGATCACGATCCCAATCACATCGATTGCCATCGTGGGTTGGCGGTGCTGTTAGTGGATTCGGGACGTCCCGATCGGGCGTTCACGTTATTGAAGAACTGGGCATCCCAAAACCCCGCGTTCGCCGAACCACGCATCGAACTGGCGCGCATGTACGAGGAGCACGGCGAAGGACAAACGGCCTTGAAGTATCTCGAGAGCGCTGTACAAACCGATGCGAACAACCCGCGGGCTTGGCTGGCACTGGCCCGATTGCGTGAGAACGACGGTGATCCGGTTCAGGCATTGCAAAACTACCAACGGGCGTTGGCACTGGGCGGCGGGACACTCGGCCCGAACGGCTCCATGGCGTACGAACGCGTTGCCGCCCTGAGTCGGCAGATCAACTCCGCCAACGACGCACGACTCAACAACGCCGGTGGTGGCGGTGGTACTCAAATGGCAGCGCCGGAGTTTGGCTCCACGCGGTACTAAGCGGCCGCAATTCAATAAGCGGGTTCGGAAAAGTGTTTCGGTGTCTTAGCCGTTCTGGCGTTCGCCACGGTTCTCACGTTGAACCGGGGCTAACGCCCCAACGGCGAATGGGGTTACACGCAATTAATTACCCGAACCTGCTTAATACGCTTAGTGGACGAGGTTACGAGTCCCAGAATCAAAGGACTCGTAGCCTCGTCGAAACGGCTCATCTCAACCGCCGGCGGTCACGAAACTCGGTTCCGGTTGCCAGAGATACAGGAACGTCGGCATCTTCGATCGGTCTAATCCGGGGATGCTGATTGGTAACAACGAACTCATCGGAGAATTCGGCGTGACGTCGAACTCGCTCATCGCCCGATCGTTGTCACGGCGAAGCAGTACGACGGGCGCGTCGTCACGTAAGCCGGCCATCCGACCGGCGATGTCGATCGCGTCGTCGAGGTATCCGATACTGTCGACCAAACCGACCTCAGCCGCTTGCATTCCTGTCCATACACGCCCGTCGAACATTTTGCCGATTTTGCGTTTGGATCTGTCCTCGTCGACATTCTCTTCTTCCTCGCCAATGTCCCCGTCATCAGCGTCTTGTTTCGGATCGCTCAAACCGAGGGCGGGCAAGTCCTCTTCGACGATCAATCGCGGGCCACGAGAACGTTTGACTTGGTCGATGAACCGGTCATGAAATTGATCGGCCATCTGTTGTAAAATCGCGCGCTCATTTTTGTCCATCGTCCGTTGCGGCGAGCCCAGGTCGATCTTATCACCGGCCTTCACTGGCACCGGTGTGATATTGTATTGAGCGAGCGTGTCTTCCATGTTGTAACTGTTCAGGATCACGCCGATGCCGCCGACGACGGACGTCGGGTGGGCGACGATTTGATCGGCGTGCGTGGCGAGGTAGTATCCGCCACCGCACCCGTTGGTCATCAAACAGGCGATCACGGGAATATCCCGACTCCGTTTCAACCGCGCCACATCGTTGGCGAGAATGTCGGTCGCGGTGACGCCGCCGCCGGGCGTGTTGATTCGTAGGACCACGGCGGAAATGGTGGGATCACACTCGATCTGACGCATCTTTTCGCGAAACAGCGCGACCGGGTTTTCACCCATCGAGTTCAGGCCGCTGAAATTGCGATTGACGATCAACCCGTCAACGTCGACGATCGCAATGCGGCCACTGCCGACGTGATCGTTGCCATCGACGACGACGGCGCGGATCGGCGTCGCCGTGTTATCGCTGCGACTGACCGTGACCATCTCGCCGACCATTCGGATATCGCCATCGACACCCATCTTCCCACCGAGATCCATCTTGCCGCCGACGAGCGCTCGGATCGGTGTGTGACAGCCGGTGATCGCGATTGCGAGACAAGCCAGCAACAGCGAACTGCCGATCGAAGGCAAACCGTAAAAATACTGGCGAGGCGTGAGCATAGTCATATCGAATCCATTCGAATGGGAATGTCATTCGCCGCGATCGATCGGTGCATCCTGCGGGTCGATTCAGTTGCATGAGGCAACCAAGGCAGACGAGAGACTGTTCTTGAATCGACCGCTCCCCCTGCGGTTGCCTAACCAATCCGAGACAACAGTCGCGACCGGTTCATCCGAAGTGATCCTGAACAACGACAATCCAAACCTAACCGTTCTATCTTGACTCTCCGAAAAGCAAAACAATGATTCCACCTGACCAAAGCCACCGCGAAAACGCATCCGATGACCAAACCAGCGTCACGGAACTCAAGGCGGTTGTCGAGCAGTTTGTCGTCGAGCGCAATTGGCACTCGTTTCACAATCCGAAAAACCTGGTCATGTCGCTGGCGATCGAGACGGCTGAGTTGATGGAGCATTTCCAGTGGCTCACGCCGGAGCAATCGCTCGAGATCATGAACGACGCCGAGCGACGCGTTGCCGTCGGCGAAGAGGTCGCCGATTGTTTGGCGTATCTGCTCGGGATTGCCAACCAACTCGACATCGATTTAGCCACAACACTGCGGGCAAAGATGATCCGCAACGCGGAGAAGTATCCGGTAGAGGAAGTGAATCCCGATGGTGAAGCCTATTAGGAATCGGCATCTCGTCCACGATGAATCTCGTAGACCGGCGGCGGAATTCGGCAACGAGACCAGGCACGCTCTCGCGTTTTCGAGGTCGCGCGGTTTGGAGGTGCTGTTGCGGCAAGTCGTTGCAGCAACGACATTTCAACGACTCCTCACCCCCAACCCAGAAACAAAACATGGTATCGCCGGCTGCGACAGTTCTCCGTGGAGCGGTCAACTGGTGGTGATTTTTGCCACCGCACTCGTCGGTATCGGGGTGGTCGTTCGTTTGCCCGCGGCTCGCGATTGACCCTGCTTCGAACACCGCGTTTCCCGGAAACTTGCCCGCCTGCTCAAGAATCACCGCCATCGCTCCGGACATGCCGTGTACACTCTTGGCCCCTCCAGAGCCAGAACGAAGACTTATCCAGAACGAAAAACCCACCATGACGGTTCCGATCGCCTCGAACGTGTCTCGTACCGGTCGATTCGCAATCGGTATCCTCGCCACTGTGACTTTCTTGCACGGGCTGCTCGCCCCTGCCACCACACGGGCCCAAGATCGGTTGGTCGATCATTTTCCCGAAGCGGCAAAATCAGGCTGCATGGCCTGCCACGGCGAGGTCGAACCGATCCGAGAAATCGGGTCCGAAATGCTCAATCAAATCATGTCCAAAGGCGAATCGCTCGGCGATCCGGCTGGTTGTATCGTCTGCCACAACGGCGACCCGACCGAAACCAAAGACAAAGACATCGCGCATGGAGGCGACGATTTCTATCCCGACCCTGGCAGTCCCTGGATCAACGAAGACACCTGCGGCCAATGCCACTCCGAGCAAGTCGACATCCAGTGGCAGAGTCTGATGATGACCGAAGCCGGAAAGATCCAAGGCACGTGTTGGTCCTTCGGCGCTCTCACCGGATACGAACATAAATACGGCAACTACGCCGTCGAGAATCCGTCCAACCCCGACGACCGACTCGGCACGGACATCTACCGCGCCTACATGCAGCGTTTGAAAGAACTCGAACCGAATGTGTTCGTCGACCGACACGAACCCTTGCCCGATGCCGTCGGATTCGATGACCTCGATCGATTGAACGATAACCCCGAACTCGCCGCGTTCACCTACATCCGTCAAGAATGCAATCGCTGCCATCACGCCGTCAAAGGACGCGCCCAACGTGGCGATTTCCGCGGCATGGGTTGCTCCTCGTGCCACATCCCGTACAGCAACGAGGGTTTTTACGAAGGCCACGACAAATCGATCCCGACCGACGAACCCGGGCACCCGCTGACGCACCAAATCCAAGGCACTCGCGAAGCCACCGTGACCGTCAACGAAGTCAGCTATCACGGTCTCGCCGTGGAAACCTGCACCACCTGTCACAACCGAGGCAAACGGGTCGGCGTGTCTTTCCAAGGGCTGATGGAATCGCCCTACATCTCGCCGTTCGCCGAAGACGGCAGCGATCAACCGAAACTGCATACCAAACACTACATCGCAATGGAGCAGGACATCCATTATCAGAAAGGGATGAAGTGCCAAGATTGCCACACGTCGATCGACGTTCATGGTGACGGATTTTTGAATCCCACCACGCTCGCCGCCGTCCAAATCGAATGCTCGGACTGCCACGGAACGCCGGATAAATACCCCTGGGATCTCCCGTTCGGTTACATGGACGAGTTCGACGTCGCCCCCGCCGAAGGCGGCCCCCGCGGATTAGCCCAAGAGCAATTGCCGTCGACCTGGGCCGGGTACGCCCATGAAAAGAAAGACGGTTTCCTCCTGACCGCTCGCGGCAATCCTTATGAGAACGTCGTTCGCGACGGTGACGAGATCATCGTCTACACCGCCGAGGGCAAAGACATCCGGATGAAACCGCTGAAGAAACTCGTCGAGGACGAAGAGATCAGCACCCGTGGTTTGGTCGCCATGCAAGGCGTCTCGAAACACCTCGAACGAATGGAATGCTATACCTGTCACGCGAGTTGGACGCCGCAGTGCTACGGTTGCCATGTGAAGGTCGACTACAGCCAAAAGGACCAGTGCCCCGAATGCGACGAATCCAAAGTCGGATTCGATTGGGTCGCCGCCGGTCGCAAACACATGCAGCCCGAATTCCGAACCCAAGACGGTGAAGACGGATTCGACACCGTCATCCCTGGCAAGGTTACCGAGAGTCGCTCGTACCTGCGTTGGGAGGAACCGATGATGGGCGTCAACGGGGAAGGCCGCGTCACGCCACTGGCGCCCGGATGCCAACCCTCGGTCACGATCATCGGCCCTGACGGAAAAACGATTCTCACCAACCACATTTTCAAAACGCCCGCCGGGACCGAAGGCAGCGGCGAGGGCGGGCAGCTCGCGATCGACATGAGCCCGACGCAGCCGCACACGATGACCAAGAACGCGCGGAGCTGCGAGTCGTGTCACGCGTCCGACAAAGCCGTCGGTCTCGGCATCAGCGGCACCCGGCCGTGGGATCAACAAAAGTTCGTCGACATCGAAACGAGCGACGGAACGGTGTTATCCAAACGCGCCCAACCGCAGTTCGGTGCAATCGAAAACCTCGAACACGATTGGTCTCAAATCGTTGACCGCGATGGCAATCAACTCGCCACCGTCGGTCACCACTGGAAACTCTCGCGGGCGCTCAACAAAGAAGAGATCGAGCATATTCAACGCGAGGGAACTTGCATCGCCTGTCACAAAGAGATCCCCGAAAACTCCGGTGCCATCAATTTGTTACACCACATCGCCAAATTCACCGGCCAATTGCCTAAGACGAACGAGCAGCACGCCGGTTTGGTCAACAAGATCGTGTTGTTGTCCGCGTGGGTGCAAGTCCTCGGCGGCGCCGGATCATTCCTCGCCGGCGGTGTGGCCCTGGCATGGTGGCGACGACGACGGGCCCGAGTTCGGTAAAGAGTACCGCGACGCTCCGCGTCGCGAAAAGGGCGCCGATTCCAGCCTCACGACGCGGAGCCTCGTGGTACAAAAAACAACCCAACCTACACACCTTCCAACCGCTCCCGAAACGCGCGAAAGTCCTCGAGCGTATCGATACCCGGCGCACTCGGCCTGACGGCGGCCACCACGATGGTTTTGCCCGCCTCGATCGCACGTAACTGTTCGAGTTTTTCGATCTGTTCCAATCTGCCTGGCCGTTGCGTCGCGAACCACAATAGGAAATCACGACGGTAGGCGTACAACCCGATGTGTTGCCAGTAGACCGGCGGATACTGATTCAACAACGCGTCGGTCACTCCCTCACGGGCATGCGGCACCGCGGCGCGGCTGAAATAAATCGCACGATCCTCGTCTCCCATCACCACCTTCACACAAGCCGGGTCGTCGAGTTTGGCGAGGCGATCGATCGCACACGCCGCCGTCGCGATCGACGCATCGGGGCGAGACGCCAGCAGTTTCGCCACCGAATCGATCACGTCCGGGTCGATTTCCGGCTCATCCCCCTGCACGTTGACGAACACGTCGACGTCCTCGTGCAACAACGCAATCTCGGCGATCCGGTCGGTCCCGCTCCGGCAGCTCACACTCGTCAATCGGGCCTCACCGCCGAACGAATCCACCTCCGCGACGATCCGCGGATCGTCCGCCGCGACCAGGATCCGGTCCGTCACGCCGCACCGGCTCGCCGATTCGTAGGTGTGTTGCAAAACCGATTTTCCCGCAGCCCGTAACAGTAGTTTTTCACTCAAACGGCTCGACGCCAACCGAGCCGGAATCACGATCATCACCTTCACCGCTTTCTCCTTCATCTCCTTCATCGCTTTCTCCTTCATCGCCAGAATCATCCGCGTGTCATGAGCAATCCTCACATCAACCGAGCGGGCATTCTCCGGAAGTGATTCAAGCAGAGAAACCAGTTGCATTTCAAGACCATCGTTCGATCAGCTCATCACATCGGGGTCGAGCCACCTCACGCCCGCGAAACAGGCATGAGGTGCTTATTTTATTGGCATCTTCTTCTTTGTTTTCATTCTGCGATGCCAGGAAAAGAAAAACACATCCCGTAAAACTTTACTCAACAATGACTTGCAGCACGGAAAATGTTTGAGACAGTCGCTTTGGCACTGTCATTGCTTCTCGTTGAATCACAGGCAACTTGCTAGCGTTTCAAACACCCCGATGCTCACGAGCGATGATGCAATGGCCCGGGCAGGAGTTGGACGGTGGGAGAAAACGTTGGGACGCGAGTTGCCACGATTTTTTACTGGCACGCGTGTTGATAGATCGTCGCATTGAACGCGAGGTCGCATCGTCGCCAGCGATTGACAACCGTCTTTGAGAAGGAAAGACTTCATGATTCGCAGTTTGACAAGCCCGATTGGGCAAACACCAGGTTTGAAATGGACGAGGTTCCGATCCTCCTGGTTGATGATGATTCTCGTTGTGGGGATGATGGGAATCGGCACATCACTCGCGTCGGTCGCTTGGGCTCAGGATGCAGCCGAAGTCGCCACGGAAGTCATGGAAGTGGCCGACGCGGGTGATGCAGCCGTCCCCGCCACCGGGGAGGAGCCCGTCGCCGAAGAGGCTCCCGATCTCGGTGTCGGGTACGCGTTCGACAATGCCATCCTCTTCCTTTGTGCCGTGCTGGTCCTGTTCATGCAGGCTGGATTCGCGATGGTTGAGGTGGGACTGAACTCCGCCAAAAACACCGTCAACATTCTCGCGAAGAACGTGATGGACCTTTCGGTCGGTGTGCTTTTATTCTTCTTCGTGGGGTTCGGGATCATGTATCCGACGCTTTACATGAGCGAAACGGACGCCGAGAACGTCAGCAAAGTGTTCGCATTCGGCGGTTCGGGTATCTATTCGAACGACGATCCTGGTCGAACTTTCTCGCCGCAGGTCGATTGGTTTTTCCAAGCGGTGTTTGCGGCGACCGCAGCAACGATCGTCTCGGGTGCCGTCGCCGGACGAATGAAATTCACAGCCTACCTGATTTATAGCGCGATCTTGACCGGCTTGATTTACCCGGTCAGTGGTTATTGGAAATGGGGTGGTGGCTGGATCGCCGATTGGGGTTTCCAGGATTTTGCTGGTTCAGCGGTGGTTCACGCGGTGGGCGGTTTCGCCGGCCTCGCCGGAGCCATCTTCCTCGGCCCCCGATTGGGTCGCTACACCGCCGACGGAAAATCGGTTCCCTTACCGGGGCACAACGTCGCTTTTGCGGCGCTCGGTGTCTTCATCTTGTGGGTGGGGTGGTACGGTTTTAATCCTGGTAGTCAGCTCGCCTTTCAAGGTACCGGTGACATCGACGCCACCGTTCTGATCGCAGTCAACACCACGCTCGCCGCCGCTGCGGGTGCTTTCGTTGCCACCTTCGTCGGCTGGGGATTATTCGGCAAGCCGGATTTAACGATGAGTCTTAACGGTGCGCTCGGCGGTTTGGTCGGCATCACGGCCTGTTGTGATGCGTTCGGCAACATGATGGCAATTGTGGTTGGCGGTATTGCTGGCGTGCTTGTCGTACTGAGCATCGTGGCTCTGGATAAAGCGAAAATCGACGATCCCGTCGGTGCCTTCCCGGTACACGGCGTTTGTGGCGTCTGGGGTTGCATGACGATGGGCATCTTCCCGAACACGCACTTCCCGACCGCGTTCGAAGGTTTTGTACCTCAGGCCGTTGGAACGCTCGCTATCTGTGCCTGGGCCTTCCTGACCATGTCGATTGTGTTCGGAGTGCTCAAAGCGGTCGGTCACCTCCGCGTTACGCCGGAAGAAGAGCAAGCCGGATTGGATATCAGCGAGCACGGTATGCACGCGTATCCGTCCGACGCGATCACCGGCGGTACGATCACCTGAGGAACGTAGGAGACCTGCCCACTGCGGCGATCGTCGTCGGATGCCCGTTACGCATCCGGCGGCGTCGCAGCCCGCGTTGGGACTGCTAATGATGATCTTCCGCCACGTCGTTGGTTCGGCGTGTTCGGTCACCGATCTTCTCGGCTCTTGCCTGGGCCAGAAGAAGGCCCCAATGGCCTGCGGCGAGTGTCCGCCTCACTCGTCGTAGGTCTGGGGTTTTTGATCCGGGGAACGTTCGCGGTCTTTTGATTGAATTGTGTCCGACGAGTCGATTTGATGAGGTTGCATCCGTTTGGAGTGCGACCCGTACGTAGCCTGACTCTCCGAGTCGGGCGTGAAAGGGGCAACGATACTCGAATCAGAGAGTCGAGCTACGTCAAGGCGAAGCTTCCCCGTACACGCTTCGGGTGATTAAATCAACGGGCCGTTCGCACCGGGCCGATTTGCGGAAGGCCCTCATCTACGCCTCCACCGCTCGGTCAGTTATTCTCGGCGGAAATTCAACAGGCGGACGTTTCTAGACGGGAATTCTTACGAACGATGAAACTCATCATTGCTATCATCCAACCCTCACGGCTCGACGCCGTCAAAGAGGCCCTCACGCGGATTGAAGTCCACCGACTCACCGTGATTGATTGCCAAGGCTTCGGCCGGCAACGCGGCCAAACCGGCGGCATCCGAGGCCGCGACTACGGAGTCAATCTGCTCCGCAAAGTCCAACTGCAAATCGGCGTCAACGAAGAATTCGTGCAGCCCACGATCGACGCGATTCTCGAAGGCGGACGCAGCAGCGATCAAGGCGAATTCGGCGACGGCAAAATCTTCGTCCTCCCCATGGACGACTGCGTCCGCATCCGCACCGGCGAACGCGGCGACGAAGCGATCTAGAACACCTCGCGATCTAAAACAACTTGCGGAGTTATTTCAGTGGGCCGGATTGTTGGTAACCCTGCGTTCGTTCGTCGGTAAAAAACCGCTCGCCATCGCGATACATTCGACTGCGGGCACGCGGATCCCAATTTTTCATGTCGCCTTCGGTGACGATATCGCGAACCTGGTCGACGCTCAGGTCGTGCAGTGCGGCGAGTTGGCGGATGGAATTTTCGCGAGTCTTGTCGAGCATCTTCTCTATGCTCGCGCGGACCTTGCCGTCGGGGACCATGAATGCTTTTTCGGTCGTCGTGCGAGCGGGAGGCACGAAGGTCATCATCGATTCGACGACGCTGTTCTTCTGGGATGCCGACGATCCGCAGGGCGGCGAGGCATTCGATGAAGTGGCATTCGACGCGGACGCGGAGAACACGTTACCGCACCCTGGGCAACGTACCGTTTGCATGGTCGCGAGCACGTTCACGCTCGCCGAACATCTTGGGCATTGTTGTGATCGAACGGTCATGGCGTTTCCTAGGACAAAGCGGCGGTGAGTGAGGCGACCTCGGCCTAGCGTTGATAAATTTGCGGCAACTGCGCGCGGAAATCTCGGTTCGCCCCGGACGCGGGCCGGAACATCGGCATCAACCCACCGAGATCGTCTCGGAATTGAGTTAACCGATCCTGATCGCCGACTCGTTCGGAAAATCATGGGAAGTCGGGATCACCTATCAAGGTCGTTTGTTGCTGGATTACCGTCCGGCGGCCGCTCACGACGCGGCCACGTTTGCCAGTGCGATCGATCAGCACTGCGCTCGATTGTGACGATTTTGTCAACGTCACCGAGGGATGGACCACAGCGATTTAAGCGAGATCGATATCGCCCCCCCCCCCCCCCCCCCCCCCCCCCCCCCCCCCCACCCCCCCCCCCCCCCCCCCGGCGCACATAGTCACCCCCCCCGCACCCACCCACCGACGCGTCTGCTGGTCCAGCCG
>Ga0163215_100748_pt1 | contig 38549 bp, 41 predicted proteins | sample SynspAceP_FD_185934 | JGI IMG/M metagenome (GOLD analysis project Ga0163215, IMG submission 185934) | Saline lake microbial communities from Ace Lake in Antarctica - Synechococcus sp. Ace-P (Hybrid Assembly) | ecosystem: Environmental > Aquatic > Non-marine Saline and Alkaline > Saline | place...
AATGGTTGCCGGTTCCATAAACGCCAGCAATGGCGCAATGCCGGCTTCAAAGGCTGTTGCGGAAAAGATTTTGAACGGAACGCCGGTAAAGCCGCCAAACAACAGCGCGCCCATCGGCTCCGCAGCCATATCAGTGGACGCATAGCGCAACAATTCCTCGGTAATACCGGGAACTGTCAGAATGAAGGATCGGACAAATTCTGGGTTCACCTGCGATAATTTGTAAAGAACAATGCCGCCAAGCATTGTGCCGATCAAGGCAGCAAAGGCAGGGACCATGGCCTTCAGAACGCCGAAGCGCATGACAGCAAGGCTGATCAGCACATCCACCATGATAAAAAACCACAGGGCTTCCGCAAATCCCCAGATGAAGCCCACGAGTGACCACACCAGCAGCCAGCTCCAGGTCAGGGCATTTCTGGGAGACATGGGACCGAGCAGCAGCCCAACCATGGCAGGACCTACCCTTTAGACGCGTCGTTCAACCATCATCTTCTTGATCTCAGCAATGGCCTTGGCCGGGTTGAGACCCTTCGGACAGGCTTGCGCACAATTCATGATGGTGTGACAGCGATACAGCCGGAACGGATCTTCCAGATCATCAAGCCGTTCACCAGTTGCCTCATCCCGGCTGTCAATCAGCCAGCGATAGGATTGCAGCAGAACTGCAGGCCCGAGATAGCGATCACCATTCCACCAATAGCTTGGGCAAGAGGTTGAGCAACAGGCGCACAAAATACACTCATACAGCCCATCCAGTTTCTCACGGTCGGCTTCGCTCTGCTTCCACTCCCGTTCCGGGCTTGGCGTCGTCGTTTTGAGCCACGGCTCAATCGACCGATGCTGCGCATAGAAATTTGTCAGATCCGGCACCAGATCCTTGACCACCGGCAGATGCGGCAGGGGATAGATTTTCACATCCCCGTCAATTTCATCCATGCCCTTGGTACAGGCCAGCGTATTGGTGCCATCAATATTCATGGCGCAGGACCCGCAAATGCCCTCGCGGCAAGACCGCCGGAACGTCAGGGTCGGATCAATATTGCTCTTGATCCAGATCAGCGCATCCAGAACCATCGGGCCGCAATCATCCATATCCACATGATAGGTATCGACCTGCGGATTTCCGTCCCCATCGGGATTCCAGCGATAGACGCGAAATTCGCGCAAATTGCTGCCAGATGGTTTCTCCCAGGCTTTACCCTGCTTCATCTGTGAGTTTTTAGGCAGTGTCAGTTGAACCATGATTGAAAGGCTCTCTCAGCAAAAACGAATTTAATAAACGCGGGCTTTGGGGGCAATCTTCTCCAACGGTATTTCGTTAGACAAGGGGTCAGCATGAACCGGACGGGAGTCCAGTGTCACTTTCCCTTCTTCAGACACCCACGACAATGAATGCTTACGCCAGTTCTCATCATCACGATCCGGGCAGTCCTCACGCGCATGAGCACCACGGCTTTCTGTCCGCGCTTCGGCGGAGTAAACTGTGGTGATGGCATTGGCCATCAGGTTTTCATACTCAATGGTTTCCACAAGATCCGTATTCCAGATCATGGACCGGTCGGTCACCTGAATGTCGTCTCGCGCATCCCAGATTTCCGACACGCGCTTACAGCCATTCTTCAAGGTTTCCCCGGTGCGGAACACCGCAGCATCATCCTGCATTGCTTTCTGCATTTTCAGGCGCAGATCAGCGGTGCGGGTGCTGCCATTGGCATTGCGCAATTTATCAAACCGCTGCAGAGCCTTGTCGACGGATGCCTGGTTGAGGTTCTCATTGCTGGATTTCGGATCAACAATTTCACCGGCGCGGATTGAAGCCGCCCGTCCAAACACAACCAGATCGATCAGAGAATTAGACCCGAGACGATTGGCACCATGCACAGAGGCACAGGCAGCTTCGCCAACGGCCATCAGCCCTGGCACCTTGGTGTCAGGATTGCCGTCTTTGAGGGTCATCACTTCGCCCCAGTAATTGGTCGGGATGCCACCCATATTATAATGCACGGTTGGCAGTACCGGAATCGGCTCCTTGGTCAGATCAACACCGGCAAAAATCCGTGCTGATTCTGAAATACCCGGCAGACGCTCTGCCAGAGTTTCCGGCGGCAGATGATCTAGATGCAAATGGATGTGATCCTTGTCATTGCCCACGCCGCGCCCGTCGCGAATTTCCATGGTCATACAGCGGGACACAACATCGCGTGAGGCCAAATCCTTATAGGTCGGCGCATAACGCTCCATAAAGCGCTCGCCTTCGGAGTTGGTCAGATAGCCCCCCTCACCGCGCGCTCCTTCGGTAATCAGGCAGCCCGCACCGTAAATTCCGGTTGGGTGGAACTGAACAAACTCCATATCCTGCAAAGGAAGGCCCGCACGCGTGACCATGGCATTGCCATCACCGGTGCAGGTATGGGCGGATGTGGCAGAGAAATAGGCCCGGCCATAACCGCCGGTTGCCAACACCACCATTTTGGATTTGAAGGCATGCATCGTGCCATCATCCAGCTTCCAGGCAAGAATACCCTGACAGGTGCCTTCTTCGGACATGATCAGATCAATTGCCAGATATTCGATGAAGAACTCGGCGTCATGTTTCAAAGACTGGCCATACAGCGTGTGCAAGATGGCATGGCCGGTGCGGTCTGCTGCGGCGCAAGTGCGCTGCACAGGCGGGCCCTCACCATATTCCGTCGTGTGGCCACCGAATGGCCGTTGGTAAATTTCGCCTTCTTTGGTCCGCGAGAAGGGCACACCGTAATGTTCCAACTCATAAACGGCCTTGGGCGCCTCACGCACCATGTACTCTATGGCATCATGATCGCCGAGCCAGTCTGACCCCTTGACCGTGTCATACATGTGCCACTGCCAGGAATCCGGTCCCATATTGCTGAGACTGGCCGCAATGCCGCCCTGCGCCGCAACTGTATGCGAACGCGTGGGAAATACTTTTGTTATACAGGCTGTACGCAGCCCTTGTTCCGCCATTCCCAATGTGGCGCGCAGACCAGATCCGCCAGCGCCAACAACAACGACATCGAATGTGTGTTCGGTAACGTCATAGGCCTTACCATTTGCAGCAGTCACCACGGACTAACCTCCAAAGCTCAATTTCAGAATGGAAAACACTGACACCAGCGCAATCGCTGCCGTGAAAAATGTGTTCCCGAGTACGAGCACAATTTTCATGCCCTCTGAGTGAATATAGTCCTCAATCACAACCTGCATACCCAACCGCATGTGCCAGGTGACTGACAGAACCGCCGCGATCAGGAAAATGGCTCCAAGCGGCGAACCTGCCGCTGCAACAAATTCTGCGTGGGTAGCGCCAGACAACATGATTACGAGAATCACAAAGCCGATAACCAACGGCACATTGGCAACGGCTGTCAGTCTTTGTTGCCAGAAATGCGATGTGCCATCCTTGGCTGATCCAAGGTGGCGAATGGTTTTCAAAGGTGTACGCATTGACATGCTGATTTGCTCCTATCGCACCATATAGCCGATGATCCAGACAAGAACTGTCAGAATCACCGAGCCTGCGAGTGTGGCTTTCGCCATTGTCTCACGTTCAACTTCGCCGAAGCCATGGCCCATGTCCCAGACAAAATGGCGCAAGCCACCCAGCATGTGATGCAGCAAGGCCCATGTGAAGCCAAACAGGATTACCTGTCCAAACCAGGACCCGAAAAAACTCTGAACCCAGTTGAAGTAATCGGGGCCGCTTGCGGCCGCAAACAACCACCAGGCCAGCAAAAACATACCGAAATACAGGCCGACACCGGTGATGCGGTGGACGATGGACATCACCATCGTGAAAAGCGGCCGGTAAATCTGAATATGCGGAGAAAGGGGTCGATCAGCGCCTATGCGCGGATGAGGGGTGGGTGTCGTCTCAGACATGAAGTGCGCCTTTGTTTGCAGCAAAGCCAATCGGCGAGACAGATTTTGGAAGGAGCCCGCCAGAAAATTGACCTGATATTGCCATCAAGTGACCTGTTCTTAGAAAACTTAAGCAGCTACGTCAAAGTAACCTTTTGACCCATGGTGCATTATAAGAAATGAAAGCCTACTGAAGCAGAACGCGTTCCACCTCAAACCCGGACTCACGAAACAGGGCAACCAAACCCTCTTTGCCCGGCAAATGCAGCGCTCCAACCGCAATAAAAGCTCCACCTTTCGTTACATGAGGCAAAGAGCGTTCGGCCATGCGCCGATTGCGATCAACGATCATGCTTTTCGCAAAACCCGCCGGAATGTCAGCCAGCGGCGCAAATGGCATCTCGATTCTCTCAAGTGCCAACATCTGATCCATACGTTCTGCATCATAAAGCGCAACCAGTGTTGCAGCAAAGTCTTCGATTTGATCTTCATGCAAAACCAAGGTCTCCAGCATCTTGATTCCTTCGGCCAATGGAATGTTGGTAATCGCGTCCATTTGCTCGGCAAAGGATTCAAGACCAGCTGTGGGAATGCCAGCAGCTTCGGCTGCGCTGGCGATGCGCACATCAACCGTATTGTTCATGCTACCGCTGCTTTCCAGCATTCCCGGCAATTCACAGGACGGAATGGAAATCAGCGCCGTGACGACAAACGGCCGAAAGCCAATCAGGGCAAAAGGTGGCAGTCCCATATCCGTCATCAAACGCTCCAGATTGCCATAGGCCTGCGGGCTCATGAAATCTTTCAACGTCTTGCCATTGCCCAGAAACAGGTTTCCCATCTGCAGCACCGATTGTTCTGCAACAATCGTTTCATTGGCAATATCAGGGATTTCAGTGATAACTAGCTGCGACTGCAGCACCAGATCGAGAACCGTCGGCGAAATCTCCGGAACACTCAGTTCAGACAGATGAATTGTACCGAACAGATATGATGTTTTGCCATCAGGCGCAGTGATCCGCCACAACAATCCTTCACCATTGGGAATAGCGCGCGCTTCGCGCTCCAGATTGGCATAGACGTCCGGGTAATCCGCTTCCAGCTGGCTTACAATACTTGTACCGGTGCAGCTTGGATGTGCCGGATTGGCAGTTGCAACTGTTGCCCCAAAAGCCACCAGAAAACCCGTAAGGCCAAGCACGCAGCCAAGAAGTCCCATGCGCCAGATTGCGGTCACAACAATTCTCCTAATAGTCAGACAAAGTTATATCGTCAGAATAAGTGCCTTCGGTCTCTTTCCAGACCGCCTGTCCGCACATCATGGAACCACTTTCAGGATTATGCGTCAGTGTCGGGCTGCCATGCAGGTTCCAACCGGCACTTAAGGCCTTGGAGACGCGTTTGCAAAATGACGAATCATCCGGACCTGTAAGATATCGATAGAGTTTCATATTGTTTCCCGTTTCATAGTGTGTGCTGCTTATGGAGTGGCGTCTGTAAGGCCTGCTTTCACCAGCACGCGCTGAGCAGCTTTGAGATGCAGAAATTCCACCATTTTGTTGTTCACAGTCAAAACGGCTTTGCCGGCATTGGCCGGATCGGCAAACGCTGCGCAAATGGCTTTCGCCTCCAGCACATCCGCCTCAGCCGGTGTAAAGGCTGCCATACAGGCCGCAATCTGGCCCGGATGGATCAGGCTTTTGCCATCAAGGCCAAATGCCGCGCCCTGTTCACATTCCGCCTGAAACCCGTCCATATCTTTCAGATCGGTGTAAACGCCATCCACCAAAGCCAGCCCATAAGCGCGGCAAGCTGCAAGGCATTGCATGATCCACGGAATATAGGCTGCCCGTCCCGGCACTAAAGGCGTACCTGTCAGAAGCGCAACATCATTTGTTCCCAGCATCAGCGCTTCCAGTCTTGGGTCAGCCGAAGCGGCCATTGCAGCAATCTCGCCAATATTCATCAGCGCCAGCGGGCTTTCAATCATACCCCACAACCGAATGGAGGCCGGCGCATCGCTTGCTTCAAAGGCACTCAGCGCCGTCTCGATATCAGCGGCCTTTTCAACTTTGGGCAGCACAATGCCATCTGGCATCATTGCCAAAACAGCCAGAAAATCTTCCGCTCCCCATTGCGTATCAAGCGGGTTGACGCGCACCAGAATGCGGCCATTTGGGCGCTCCCCTTCCAGCGCCGCACGTAAGGCTTCCCTGGCATCAGCTTTGCCAGCACTGGTAACTGAGTCCTCCAGATCAAAAATGACACAATCAGCTCCCAACATGTCAGGACTGCCCAACACTTTGGCGACCGCACGATGATTGTCGGCGGGGACATACAATATGCTACGATATGCGTTGTTTTTATTCATGAGATTTCCAGATAATTGAGCGCCTTCTTATCACCCACAAACTGGCTCCTGTCAGCAGTCTTTTCATGGCTTTCGCACTGTGAACCTGCTACAGCAGCGATTATATGCCCGGTGAAAAAACCAGCGGTTCCCAGTGCAAAACACATTTGATGTCATCATTATCGGAAGCGGCATTGTCGGCGTTTCAACCGCCTGGCATTTGCGGGGAATTGGCTTTGCCGGCACAATCGCCATCGTGGAACGCGATCCGAGCTTCAGCCATTCATCCACATCCCAGGCAATCGGTGGAATCTGGCAGCAATTCTCCCTCAAAGAAAACGTTCAAATGTCGCTCTATGGTGCAAAATTCCTCAAGGAATTCGCCAAGGAACAGAAAATCGATCTGGATTTTCAAGAGCATGGCTACCTGTTTCTGGCCGATGATGCGGGCCAGGATACTTTGGAAAAAAATGTCGAGCAGCAGCGCAAGCTGAAAGCTGACATCGCGCTATTGACCCCCACCCTGCTGGAACAGCACTTCCCTTGGCTTAACACTGACGGACTGACAGCCGGCGCTTTGGGCCTGTCCAATGAGGGCTGGTTTGATGCCCACCAGCTTCACAGTTCCATGCGCAGCGCAGTTCGCGACTGGGACGTGCCCTTGATCAAGGGATCGGTCACCGAAATCGAACATACCGACACGGAAATTCGCTCGGTAATGCTGGATAATGGGCGGCGGCTGAAATGCGGTCACCTTGTCAATGCAACCGGCCCCAACGCCGGAATTCTAACGCGTATGGCCCGGATTCGCCTGCCCATCGAGCCAAGAAAACGCAGCATCTTCATGGTACATGGCGATTCTGCACCAGCTGAAATGCCGGTGCTTGTTGACCCCAATGGTGTGTTTCTGCGCCCGGATGGCCCTTTCCACATTTGCGGCGTCGCGCCCGACAAAACTGATGACCGCCGCAGCAGCGCTTCAGACATAGAGCCGGATCCAGATCTGTTTAATGACATCATCAAGCCAGCACTTGCTGCGCGCTTGCCCGATGTGAAAGAATTCAAGATCATCAGGTCCTGGGCTGGCCATTACGACTACAACAGTTTTGACCAGATCGCCGTTCTGGGACCTCATACACGTCTTGAAAATTTCTATTTCGCCAATGGTTTTTCCGGCATTGGCCTGCAACAGGGCCCGGCGGCAGGGCGCGCCGTTGCCGAGCTCATTCTCCATGGAGCCTATCAGACCCTCGATCTGTCCCGTCTTGGTTTTGAGCGCATTGTTGAAAGCCAGCCGCTTGTAGAAGAAAACCTGATTTAGCCAGTTCGTGAATTCGATCCCCTGCCAAGTTGACTAACGCCGCCAACGGGATGATATGGATGGCTACTTGGTTCAACAGCACTGAAATGCGCTTAAGATGCAGCCTTCAAACTCCGGAGCCACACGCCCGCCAATTATCGTTCTGTCCAGCCTGGTGGCTGATGGTTCTGTGGGTGGCCGACTGGCCTGTTTTGCCCTGGAAAGGCTGGGATTTCCGGTCTGGTTCGTGCCAACAGCCACCCTGCCCCGCCATCCCGGTCGCAGCCCATCGGTCCGCACAAATACGTCCGCTGAATTTCTGCAAGGCTGTCTGGCTGATCTGTCTGAGCTGGCAAAGGCGCAGCCCATCGCTGCAGTCCTGACCGGGTATATGGGCGATGCTCAGCAGATAGACATCATCGCCGACGCCATTTCCAATCTCAAAGCCACCCATCCGGACCTGCTTTATCTATGCGATCCCGTATTGGGGGATGGCGAGCAATTATATGTCACCGAGGAAATCGCGAACGCAATGCGCGACAAGCTCTGGCCGCTATGCGATATCGCCACACCCAACAGTTTTGAACTGTGCTGGCTGGAAGGCGCAATTGATCAATCGGTGACAACCGCGCCAGCCCTGGCTGACCTTTCAAAAACAGCATCACCGCAACGCATAGCCGTAACCAGCGTTGCCGGACTGATGAAAGGGCATATTGGCAATCTTTTGGCCACGCCCGGCACGCCTGCAATTCTATTTGAGCATTTGGCCATGCCGCACGCGCCACACGGCACAGGGGATTTGTTTGCGGCCCTCTTGCTGGGTCATTATCTGCTATCTGGCAATTGGGAAAAGGCGGCAGAACGGGCAAGCGCCGCGCTGTTTGAATTGACCGCCAGGGCTGCAAAATCAGGCCTTCACGATTTGCCGCTGATTGCAGAGCAAGTGTTGCTGGAGCGACCCATGGCCTCAGTGTCCAAGCGACAGATCACAACGGCTCAAACAGGAAGCAAAACCGGACAGCAAGCTGGAAAAAAGGGCAAACGACCCGTATTGAAACCCAGCCCTCTTTCGTAAACAAGTCCGCTCTCATAAATCAGGAACCCTCATGATAAGCAAAAGCGCTATCGAAGACGCCCATGCGCGCATCGCGCCCTATATTCGCAGAACACCTGTGATGGAAAGTAATGGCGACTTTTGCGACCATGACACGCCCCTGTCCCTCAAGCTGGAACTGTTTCAGCACACAGGTTCTTTCAAACCACGTGGCGCATTCAACAATCTGCTCACCAGACCAGTTCCACAGGCCGGCATCGCGGCAGCTTCGGGCGGCAATCATGGTGCCGCCGTAGCCTATGCCGCAGCGCGGCTTGGTCACAAAGCCAAAATCTTCGTGCCGGAAATATCCAGCCAGGCCAAACAGGCAAAAATCCGCGAAGCGGGTGCAGAGCTGGTCGTGGAAGGTGCGCTCTATGCCGATGCCCTTGCCCTATGCAACGCCTATCAACAACAAACCGGCGCTATGACAGTCCACGCTTACGATTCTGAGGAAACCATCGCCGGACCGGGAACACTTGCACTGGAGTGGCTGCAGCAATCAGGTCCGCTGGACACATTATTGGTGGCAGCCGGTGGCGGTGGTCTTATCGCGGGCATTTTGTTGGCATGTCAGGATGTCTGTCGGGTGATCTCTGTAGAGCCAGAAGGTTCCTGCTGTCTTGCTCAGGCACTGCAGGCCGGGCGACCGATTAATGTGGACGTTGATTCAATCGCAGCGGACAGTCTTGGCGCGCAATCATTGGGCAAATTATCCTTTGAGATTTGCCAAAAACACCTTCACCGCGCAATCACCGTTCCCGACAGCGCAATTCTCAAAACTCAAAAAGCCATCTGGCAAAAGCTGCAAATCATCACCGAACCGGGTGGCGCAACGGCACTGTCCGCGCTCGTCCATGGCGCATATATACCCGAACCGGGGGAGCGAATTGGTGTTTTACTATGCGGTGCCAACGCCGAATCTGGTGTTTTTTGACCATAATTCCTACAAATCCGCCTTTTCTGGCAAAAGAGTCTTGAAACTATTGCCGTTCGGAGCCTATTTTAGGGAAGCGCTTGGCTTAGGCCTTGCGCGTAGGTAAGTAGCCGTTCACTCAGACGAACTCTCAGATGAGATTGTATGATCGTTGACCGTGTGGCCGTTATCGGAAAATTCTTCACCATGAAAGCCTGTGCTTTGATGTGGTTGGTTCGTTTGGGCCGACGCAAAAATGCAGGTTTAGCCCATGAATTCGGGCTGTGACATGAGGAAGACCTATTCGGCAACGGGTGCATTTATTTTTAAAGGATAAAAACCCTGACCACGCCATTACAGGCTTCGTCCTCGGACACTGCGCCACAAAAGGGTGCAAATGTGCAACCAGCACATGCAATGTCAGAGGCAGCGGCTGAAACCGAATTTTCTTCGGAAGAAGCCCTTAAAATAGTGCTCGCCAGTCTGGATGATTCCAAGGCCGAGGAAACACTTCCAATCGACATCAGCGGAAAGTCTCCACTGTTCGACCATATTGTTGTAACCACCGGACGCTCCCATCGTCACGTCAATGCGATTGCCGACCATCTTTTGCGCGATGTGAAAACAGCAGGCCTTGGCCGTGCTTCTGTTGAAGGCCTGCCAGCTTGTGACTGGGTGCTGGTCGATACAGGCGATGTTGTCGTTCACATTTTCCGCCCTGAAGTTCGCGAGTTTTACAATATCGAGAAAATCTGGCGCGCCCAGGAAGACGATATGAAACCGGCTCCGGCGAACGCCTGAGCGAGTGAAGCTGAGCCAGTGAAACTGATGATTGCCGCAATCGGGCGGATGAAACGTGGTGCCGAACAGGATTTGTGCGCGCGCTATGCTGATCGCGCCGACAAGGCTGGCCGCGCGCTCAGCCTTGGTCCATTGCGCATTGTCGAATTCAATGAATCGCGCGCACCGCGACCGGCCGAACGCAAGGCTCAGGAAGCCGACATGCTCTTGGGTGCCGCACCGCCTGGCGCAGCGAAATTCGTGTTTGATGAACACGGCACCGCACATACCAGCCGCAGCTTCACAAATCTTCTGGCAGAGGAACGCGATAATGGCTGCGCAGAAGCTTGGTTCTTCATTGGCGGCGCAGATGGCCATGGCAATGCTTTGCTGGACGCTGCGACCAAAAAAATATCGCTGGGCAAGATGACCTTCCCCCACCAGATTGCACGGTGCCTACTGGCGGAACAGATTTATCGGGCCATTACCATTCTGTCCGGGCATCCCTATCACCGTGATTAGGGTCCCGCCCCTAAGATGCGAAACTTGAAAGCCGTTCTGTTTTTGATACAAGGATAGCCATGATCCGCACCCTCTTATGTCTTCTTTTGCTCGTCACGTCTGGGCAAGTCTTCGCTCAGGATCGCGGTGCTATCGAGCGGCAGTTCCAAAACTGGCTGAAAGATACAATTTTACCGCAGGCGCGGTCAGTCGGTGTGTCACGGCGCACCTTCAATGCCGCTTTTTCCGGCGTGACCCTGAATTGGGACCTTCCGGACCTTGTGCCACCGGGCACCAAGCCTAAAGTTCCAAAGCGCCAGCGCCAGGCTGAATTCAGTTCACCGGGAAAATATTTCAGACGCGGCAGCATTGATGGCGCCACCTCGGTTGGCCGACAGATGGCGGCACGCCACGCAAAAATACTTGCTACGGTCGAACGGCAAACCGGCGTACCAGGACGCATCGTTCTGGCCATCTGGGGTCGCGAAAGCGGTTATGGTCGGGCTTCAATCCCCCACAATGTGTTCAAAGTTCTGGGCACGAAAGCCTTCATGAGCACAAGAGCGTCCTATTTCACCCGCGAATTAGTAGCAGCTCTGCAGATCGCCGAGGCTGGCCATGCACCAGAACGCACCATGAAAAGTAGTTGGGCTGGCGCTCTTGGTCAGCCTCAATTCATGCCATCCAGCTTTTTGAAATACGCCGCTGATGGCAATGGCGATGGCCGCGCTGACATCTGGAACTCTGAAGCTGACACCATAGCATCCATCGGAACCTACCTTGCCCTGCACGGCTGGGTCGGCGGGCGCGATTGGGGTTTTGAAGTGGATCTGCCGCGGTCCGTTTCCTGTACCCTGGAAGGCCCGGATCAGGGTCGGTCCATCGCCGCATGGGAAGCCATGGGGATAAAACGCGTGTCCGGGCGCCCTTTCCCGGCTCACGAAAAACAGGGCGAGGGCTATCTGCTTCTGCCGGCAGGCCGAAACGGGCCAGCCTTCGTTGCCACACCGAATTTCTTTGTCCTGAAAGAATACAACAAGAGCGATCTATACGCGCTGTTTGTCGGTCACGTAGGTGACCGCATCCAGTATGGCGTTGGTGATTTTACCACACGCTGGGGCGCTGTCGGCGGGCTATTGCGCTCCGACGTGGCCACCATGCAGCGTGCTTTGGAAGCAAAAGGCCATGATGTTGGTGGTGCCGACGGGCTGGCAGGGTTCAAAACCCGCCGCTCCATAGGCCGCTGGCAGGAAGCAACGGGACAGGCCTCGACCTGTTTCCCCGAAGCAAATATGAAGGCAGCGCTGACCCGCTGACAATCCAACAGGCAAGTGGCCAACAGGCAAGTGGCCAACAGGCAAGTGAGTTGAAGCATCACCAATGATAGAACACTGAGATGATCAGGTTTGTTGCACTTCTGCGGGCAGTCAATGTCGGGGGCACTGGAAAACTGCCTATGAACGATCTCGTCCAACTGTGCACAGACGCAGGATTTGAGGATGTTCAGACCTATATCGCAAGCGGCAATGTTGTGTTTGCTACCGATCTGCCAATAGATCAGGCAAAGACCGCACTTGAAGCCCGCCTTGAAGCTTATGCAGGTCGACCTGTCCCTGTTTTCATAAGAACCGGCCTTGAATTGAACCGCATTTGGAACGCGAACCCTTTCCCCGATAAGCCTGGAAATCGCACGATGGTCGTCTTTCTGGATGGCACACCACCAAAAGATACGCTTGAGCAGGCAACCGGGTTGAAGACTGAAGAGGTGCGCCTCGGTGAGCGCGAGCTTTACATCCATTATGGCGAAGGCATGGGGCAATCAAAGTTGAAAATTCCGGCGGCCCAATCCGGAACAGCCCGAAACATGAACACCGTCGCAAAGCTGGTCAAAATGGCGTTGAAGGATTGAAATCTGATCTTGCGGCAAATGCCAAATCGATGAGTGTGATGAACAGCAGCGCATCAAAATCACAGTGATGGTGTAATTTCTGTTGTAGAGAAATTGGCACCTGCCGGTCCTGTATCCTCTGCCGCTAAGACTTTAGCGCATCGGCCAGTGAAACCGGCCTGTCGTCTTTCACCGTTAAATCCAGTCCTGAATGAAGATCAACAATGTGACTGCGCATGATCTCTTCCGCGGCCTGCCTGTCACCATTCATGAACGCATCCATCAGCGCGTTGTGGGAATGGCTTTCACAAGTGGTGTCGGGCCGCTTCCAGTAAAGGGCAATGATCAGCGATGATCGTTTGACCAGAGACTGAACGAAATCCGTAAAAACATCATGTGCGGCGATACGCGCAATCTCCACATGAAACTTCCCGGAAAGCGCTAATGCGGTTCCCTTGTCACCAGAGGCCATCGCAGCGTGTTCTGCCGCGATGTGATCTTTCAGTTTCGCCAAATTCATCGCTTCAATTCTCGACGCTGCCATTCCGGCCACCCGTGGCTCAATCAGGGCTCTGGCTTCGAAAACCTCATTGGCTTCCCGGATCGATGGGCTGGCGATAAATGCACCGCGGTTCTTTTCGATGGTAACAAGCTGTGAATGCGCCAAAGACTGCAGCGCGGAACGAACGATGGTTCGGCTGACGCCATAAACCTGGCCGACTTCATCCTCCGGCAAGCGTGTGCCGGGTAAGAGACGGTGCTCAAAAATCGCCTGTTGCAGGCCTTCTATTATTCTGTTTGCCATACAGCCAAAATCCGCGCCGTTGCAGCCATCCAGGAATTGAACGCTGACCTCATTGCCGCTGAAAGCGAAAATGCGTCGGTCATCCAATGCATATTCTTTTGCCCATCAAATGACAATTCAATATTGTATACATTTTTTAATCATATCGTATCCTAAGTGATTAATTTTTGAGCACATTCAAGATTTCAACTTCAGGAAAAACAGGAAAAGTCAATTATTTCAATGAATTAAAAACTGGCATGCTGTTTGCATTGTTCTTTGCTTAATCGCGAGAAGGCCGAGCATGTCAGCGGATACCGATCTTGAACTCATCTCTGTTACCAAAAAATATGGTGATTCCGTCGCCGTTGATAACATCTCCATAAAGATTCCCCGCGGCTCCTATATATGTTTGCTGGGGCCATCGGGCTGCGGAAAATCTTCCACACTACGCATGATCGCCGGTCATGAAGCGATCACATCAGGTGATGTCCTCCTGAACGGGAAAAACGTCACCGATCTGGCACCCGCCAAACGCGGGACAGCCATGATGTTTCAAAGCTACGCCTTGTTTCCTCATCTCAGTGTCACCGAGAATGTCGGCTTCAGCCTTAAAATGAAGGGGGTTGATAAGCCAACACGTAACGCAAGTGCCGCAGAGGCTTTGCAATTGGTCGACATGACCGACTTTGGCGATCGGCTGCCGGCACAGCTCTCCGGTGGACAACAGCAACGTGTGGCACTTGCCCGCGCACTCATCACGGACCCCGCCATTCTGTTGCTTGATGAACCATTATCAGCACTCGACCCGTTTCTGCGTCTCAGGATGCGCAGCGAACTCAAGCGACTTCAGCGCAGCCTCGGAATTTCCTTCATACACGTCACGCACAGTCAGGACGAAGCACTGGCACTGGCCGACATTGTCATTGTCATGAACAATGGCGAGATCGAACAGGCGGGCCCTGCGGTTGAGATTTTCAACGCCCCGAAGACAGAATTTGTTGCCCGTTTCATGGGCGGACACAATGTCATCAAGGATGGTCTGAACGATCTGGCCATCCGTGCAGACAAAATCAAGATCACCAGCACAAAGGCCGACGATGCAACGAGCGTTGAGGCCGTGATTCAGGATATCGAATATCTGGGAACAAGCTTCTCGGTCACAGCCAGACGCGAAGACGGTACAGACCTCAATATGACTGTACCGGACGCTGCCTTTTCCAGTCACGCCATCGAAATCGGCCAGACAGTTTTTCTGAACTGGACGCCCGGCGACACCCACCACCTTAGCAACCCTTAAACACAACCCATCAGGAGACTGAAAGCCTATGACCAAATCCAAATCAACCACAATCAACCCCGCCATCAGTCGGCGTAGCCTTCTCAAAGGAACTGCGGCGACCGCAGGCGTTGCAATCGGCAGTGGTGCCATCACAGGATTTCCCACCATCTGGGCACAAAACATCAAGGATGTGACCCTGCGCCAATTCGGCACCGGTGTTTCAAACCTCAATGAGGTCGCCGACAAGGTGAAGGAAGACCTTGGATTTACCCTGGAAATGACGGCACTGGATTCTGACAGCGTTACCCAGCGTGCTGCCACCCAGCCGAAAAGCTTCGACATTGCAGATATAGAATACTGGATTTGCAAGAAAGTCTGGCCGACCGGCAACCTTCAGGCCATGGATACATCCAAGATCAAGAATTACGACAAGATTGTCGGCATCTTTCGCAATGGCAAACTCACCCCTGAAAGCGTGATTGCACAGGGCACTGCACCTCATTCCGTTGGCTTTGTGGAAGGCCCAGGCGGCACCAGCTTTGTAGACAATGAGTCTGGCTGGATGACCCTCATCCCAACCATTTACAATGCAGATACGCTCGGCATCCGCCCTGACCTTATTGGCCGTCCGATCGACACATGGGCAGAACTGCTCAACCCTGAATTCAAGGGCAAAGCCTCCATTCTCGACATTTCATCGATTGGCATCATGGACATGGCCATGGTCTGCGAAGCTATGGGCGAAGTGACCTATGGCGACAAGGGCAACATGACCAAAGAAGAGATCGACAAGACCATCGGCATCTTCACGGAAGCCAAGAAAAACGGCCAGTTCCGCGCATTCTGGAAATCATTTGATGAAAGCGTGAACCTGATGGCTTCCGGCGAAGTTGTGATCCAGTCCATGTGGTCCCCTGCCATCACGGCTGTGAAGTCGAAAGGCATTCCATGTGTCTATCAGCCGCTGAAAGAAGGATACCGGTCCTGGGGTGGTGGCATTGGTCTCTCCTCCAACCTGTCCGGTCTGGAGCTGGATGCAGCCTATGAATACATCAACTGGTATCTTGATGGCTGGGTCGGCGGCTTCCTGATGCGCCAGGGTTACTATTCCGCTGTGCCTGAAACATCCAAGAACCACATGTCAGAAGACGAATGGGGCTTCTGGTTTGAAGGTAAGGCTGCTGCTGGCGACATCGCCAATCCGCAAGGTGACGTCATCGAGAAAGCCGGCGCTGTGCGTGACGGTGGCTCCTTTGAAGAGCGTATGGGCCGTGTGGCCTGCTGGAATGCAGTCATGGACGAAAATCAGTACATGGTTCGCAAGTGGAATGAATTCATTGCCGCCTAAAATTCGTTAATCCCCGCCTCGCGCCCCGCCGGGCGCGGGGCTTTCTCCTCCCAACGGATTCTGCTGTGTTAAAAAAGTCCACTGCGAATGATCTCATCGGATGGCTTCTCGCATCACCGCTTCTGGTCATTCTGGCCCTTTTTCTGGTGCTGCCGATTTGCATGATTGTGGCTGTCAGTTTCTGGGGGGCGACAGAGTTCTCGATCTACCCTGCATTTCAGTTCGAGAACTATCAGTATCTGTTTGAATCCTCGGTGACATATGCGGTCTTTTTCAAGACCTTCCTGTTCACCATCATCACCTGGTTTTTCTGCCTGATCATCGGCTTTACTGTTGCTTATTTTCTGGCATTCCATGTCCACAGCCTCACCTGGCAGATCGCGCTTTTCCTGCTTTGCACCATCCCCTTCTGGACATCGAACATCATCCGCATGATTTCGTGGATTCCCTTTTTGGGGCGAAATGGCATTGCCAACCAGTCGCTCATATCCCTCGGCGTGATTGACGAGCCCCTGGATTGGCTCCTGTTTTCCGATTTCGCAGTCGTTCTGGCTTTTGTGCATCTTTATGCGCTGTTTATGGTTGTGCCCATTTTCAACACCATGATGCGTATCGATAAATCCCTGCTGGAAGCTGCGCGGGACGCTGGCGCATCGGGCTTTCAGACACTGACAAACATCATCATTCCCCTGACCAAACCCGGCATCATGATTGGGTCAATCTTTGTTGTAACCCTGGTCATGGGCGACTTCATTACCGTGCGCTTTATGAGCGGCTCGCAATCCGCCAATGTGGGCCGGTTGATTTCCAACGATGTTGCACTGCTCCGCTACCCGTCTGCTGCAGCCACCTCTGTAATCCTTCTCATCACCGTTCTGATAACCATCGGCATCATGCTGCGTTTCGTGAACATTCGGAAGGAGTTGTAAGATGCAGGAAGGACGCAGCCGATCATTTTACGTTCTGGCGGCATTTTTTGCCCTGTTCATCCTGTTTCTGTATGGGCCAACCATCACCATTGCCATCCTGTCATTCCAGGGACCAAAGGGCGGCCTGACCTTCCCCATGAACGGGGTTTCGCTGCATTGGTTCTACGATCTTTTCGAACAACAGGCTGTTGGTGACATCTGGGGATCCTTCCGCAGATCATTTGCTCTGGGTCTGATGGTCATGGTGACAACAGTTGTCATCTCCGTGATGGCTGGCCTTGCCTTCCGCAAACACTTCACGGGATCTGGGCTCCTGTTCTATCTGGTCATCACCAGTCTGATCATTCCATCAATTCTGGTATCGCTGGGTGTGGGCCTGATCTTCAATCAGCTTGGCTTTGATATCCACTGGACAACATCAGGCTTCGGCTCTCAACTGACCTGGACCTTGCCCTTTGGCCTGCTGATCATGTTCGCCGTCTTCAATCGCTTTGACAAAGCCTATGAGGAAGCGGCCCGTGATCTGGGGGCAACATCATGGCAGACCATTCGCTATGTGGTTCTGCCCATCATCGCCCCCAGCCTCATCGGCGTCGCTCTGTTTGGCTTCACATTGTCCTATGATGAATTCGCGCGCACCCTTCTGACATCAGGATCCTACAACACACTGCCGTTGGAAATATTCGGCATGACCACCAATGTCACGTCACCTGTGCTTTACGCGCTCGGCACGCTCACAACTGTGTTTTCACTTCTGATCATCGGCGCATTTTTATTAATTGCCTATGGTGCCCGGCGTAGGCAGGCAACCAAAGGCACCGATGCCGGCGACGGGATGGTGTAAGCCGTGACCACCAGCATACTGATCATCAATCCAAACAGCACCTCCGCCATGACAGCCGAAATCGCGGAGGCAGCCCGAGCTTGCGCGCACCCTGGCACCAGAATCACCGCAGTCAACCCACCAGACGGTCCGGCCAGCATACAAGGTCCGGAAGATGGCAACGCATGTCTTCCCGGCCTCTTCAAACTCTTTGACGAAACCCTGAATGATCAAGCCTATGACGCAGTTCTGATTGCCTGTTTCGACGACACCGGATTGTTTGACCTCAAAAAGCGTGTGTCCATACCGGTCATTGGGATTGGCGAAGCGGCCTTTCATGCAGCCACAATGCTAGGCCGCACCTTTTCCACCGTCACGACTTTGTCAGCCTCCATCCCGGTGATCGAAGACAACATCAAAGCCTATGGGTTTGCAGGTCAAAGCATACGGGTGCGAGCCTCCGAAGTGCCGGTTCTTGAAGTCGGGCAGCAAACCCGGCAAATCATTCACGACGAAGCCCGCCGAGCCTGCGAAGAAGACAAATGTGACGTCATCGTCCTGGGCTGTGCAGGTATGGCTGGCCTTGCTCAGTCACTCGGCACCCAGTTGGAGCGCCCGGTTGTGGATGGGGTAAGCGCTGGAATAGGCTTTTGTCAGACCCTGGCAAGCATGCACGCAGCTTAGGCAAAAACTCCACCCTTCAGCTGGTAACACTCGTCAAGGAATTGACATAGTGTATATTCACTATAGTAAGGGTGCATGGCGAAATCGATGGCAACGGAAGATGATTTTTCGCGGTGTCTGCTCTTGAACACCATCAAGGCAGCCCGGTCGCTGTCGCGCAGATATGACGCCAGGCTCAAACCCTATGGGGTAACGGTCGCACAATTTACGGTCATGATGCTGGTCCGCCACAATGAGGGTAAAGCCATCAATGCAATTGCAAAACGCATTGCCATGGAGCGCACAACATTAACGCGGAACATCGACCTGCTTGCACGTAAAGGACTGGTCGTGAAAGAGTTCGCTGAAAAAGGCAACGTGAAAACATGCCGACTAACAGACACAGGCGACGCGCTCCTCGATGAACTGATTCCGGTCTGGCATGCGGCTCGCCAGGAATTGCAGACATTGCTGACGGGACGAGACCCCGACGAATATCTGGCAATCCTGCAAACCCTGTCAAAGGGTTAGCGAACCATTATTTTTGACTTGTATAGTGTATATACACAAAGGAGATCAATGAGATGCAGTTTGAAAATCGAACCACCGATCCAATCGTTGTCACCGGTCTGGGAGCTGTTTCGCCACTCGGAGTTGGCGTCAAGAATAACTGGCGCCGGCTGATTGCCGGACAAAGTGGCATTGGTGCCAACACGCGCTTTGACGTAACAGATTTCGGCTGCAAAATTGCGGGTCTCGTTCCCTCCAAAGCTGAAAGCCCGAACGGATTTGACCCATTGGATTTCATGGATCGCAAGGACATCAGAAAGACAGATCTGTTCATCCACTATGCAATCGCAGCTACCCAGGAAGCGCTACAGCAGGCAGGTTGGAAACCTGACCGCGATGACCAGAAAGCCCGCACAGCTACGATCATTGGCACCGGCATTGGCGGCTTGCCTGTAATCACCAAAGCGGTCGAGACTCTGGCCGAAAAAGGTCCGCGCAGACTGTCTCCTTTTGTGGTTCCAGCCTTCCTGCCCAATCTGGCTGCAGGACATATTTCCATTCGTCATGGATTTGCCGGGCCGATTGGGACGCCGGTTACAGCCTGTGCAGCCTCAGCACAGGCCATTGGTGATGGCATGCGCTTGATTTTAAGCGGCGAAACGGATGTTGCCGTTTGCGGTGGTTCAGATGCCTGCGTCGATCCGGTGGGCATTGGCGGTTTTGGGGCTGCAAGGGCCCTATCAACCAACTTCAACGAGACCCCCGAAAAAGCATCCCGTCCATTTGATAAACAACATGATGGCTTTGTCCTGTCCGAAGGCGCTGCCACCGTCATCATCGAACGTCTCAGTCACGCTAGAAGGCGCGGCGCTGTACCGCTCGCAATACTGGCTGGTTACGGCACGTCAGCAGACGCCTATCACATTACCGCAGGTCGGCCTGATGGATCTGGTGGGGCTTTTGCCATGAACCTGGCCCTAAAAATGGCCGGTGTGACGCCACAGGACATTGACTACGTCAACGCGCACAGCACCTCGACGCCCGTTGGTGACGCTGCAGAGATTGCCGCATTGCGATCCGTCTTTCAAGACCGTGGAAAGGATTTGCCTGTAACGTCAACAAAATCCGCAACGGGTCATTTGCTGGGTGCAGCGGGTGCAATTGAGGCCGTATATTCCATTATGGCGCTTCAGAACAAAATCATTCCCTGTGGTCTGAACATAGACGATCCCGAGCCCGACGCGGATATTTTTGACCTTGTTGCAAACACACCCATGGAAAAGCAATTGAACACTGTGCTTTCCAACAGTCTTGGCTTTGGAGGCGTCAATGCGTGCCTGGTGCTGAAGCGTTTCGAATGAACAGCCACCATGGACGGCTCGCAACCCCATCATTCACCAGACAATGCTCATTGGAGGGTGACATCCCGACCCTGTCACCTTGAAACGAAGCGGCAGGAATACCGGGCCCGATGTTTCCAAAACAAACACTCAGTGAATTTTTCGGCGGCGATCAGATTGGTCGTGAAGGCTTCATTCATGAAGCTCTTTCACCTGTGGTTCAGTCAACGACCATTCATGAAAGCGTGCCTTGAAACCGGCCCGTTCCGGGGAGCAAAGATAGGGTCCGACATGAACTGTCGTGGCGGCATCGGGAAGCGGAGCAAGGCGGGCCATTTGCCATCCATCGTTCACCCGATGCTGCAACAGCAACACATTGCCCAGACGCGTGACGCGCAATGTCACCGGTCCGTCAAGGGCGACAGGTTGCGCGGACCAGTCGGAAAAACCGTCTGTGACCACAACACTGAGATGTGTCGCCCCGTCGGTCAGTTCAACACCGAACTTCACCCATGCGGTCGGCCCGGACCGCACCATCAACCCGGCCTGATCATACAGCGTCTGATAATCTCCGCTGAATGTCAGAACCGCACTGAAGTCCTCCGAGCGCTTTTGAAGCAGCGCATGGCCATCATCCCGTTCAAAGCCGTAATGTGTCCGTTGCCAGAAATCGGTTTTGTCTCCCGATGTCGCATGCAGCAGGCCAGCTGGATCAATCGACCAGTCCTCCGGCTCATTCAGCCACGACATATCCGCCCAGCTTTGCGTTGTTTTTTCCATTCAATCAGATCCTTCTTCCAATACATTAGGCGCGAGCACATGACGGTTTTTACGAGCATTAAAACCCAATGAATGCGTCTGCAAGAGCCATGAACACTGGAATACTGAATATGGCCACAGGCGTTCCCAGTCCAGTTGAGGTCCCGATATAGGCAGATGGGTTGGCTTTTGGCAGGGCAGCTCTCATTGTCGGTGGGCCGGAAATATCAGAGCTTGAGGCAGCCATAATCGACAAGAGGACAACCCCACCGGCAGAGAAGCCTGTGAGTTCGTGTGCAAGCAAACCAAATCCAAATCCGATAAATCCATGCACAACTGGCGAGATCAGCCCATAAAGAAGGTAGGCATGAGCCACTTTGGCAAGCTCGGACAGCCGGGACCAGGCCTCCATGCCCATGATCAGCATCAAGATCGACAGCAGGCCCCGAAACAGCGGCTCATAGAAGCTGTCATAGACAGATTGCGGCTTGGCGAAAACACCAATGGCCAGCCCCAATGCCAGAGCTGAGATGGCCGGGCTCCGGAACGTATCAACCAGAATTTGCTTCAAAAGGTCTTTGTTGACCGCGATCGGTGGAACACCGTCCCCCCCTGAGCCAGCACCTGATCCAATCGTCATGGCTGCGGTCCCATCACCCAGCACCAAGTTTGCCTGCCGCCTTTGTTCGGCTGTTTTCGCCAGCACAATGGCGGTGACCAGTGCAGCGATGTCCATGAAAGGATACAGCGCGCCAATAAAGCCCTCATAGGCAATCCCGCCATCATCCAGCATGGCCATGCCAGCCGCCAGGGTCGACGCAGAAACAGCGCCAAACAGGCCGGCGGTGGCATAGCCATCCATATGCGAGACGCCGGGCCAACCGGACAGGATACGTCCGCCCGCGACCACAATGATGACCCCGGCAAAGGCAGCAAAGAAGGCTGGCAGCGCCAGCTCCAGGAAATCGGCTTCTCTGACGGAAATGCCCGCGCCCAACCCAACCTTCAACAGCAGCAGCATGACCACAAATTTGTAAACCGGTGCCGGAACCTCCAATTTGCTGCCCAGCGCGGCAAGCAGCATCCCGCCGATCAGAAATGCAAGGGTCGGCTTTTGCAGTTGCGCCAGCATGGTGCTCGCGATTTCAAAGATGATGTCCATAACGCTACCTCTCAATTGTCAGAGCGGTATGCGCGATCGGCTTGAGAATATAAAATATATCTTTTCTGAATTTTCGTTCTATTATTTAGAACATTTCCGCAAGACACATCGCGCTGAAAGCCTGAAAGATATGGACACCCTGAATTACCGACATCTGCGTTATTTTCGAGAGGTCGCCCATGAGGGTAATCTCACGCGTACGGCCGCAAAGCTGAACCTGTCGCAATCGGCACTATCGACGCAAATCAAGACTCTCGAAGAGCGCCTGGGTCATGCCTTGTTTGACCGCGTGAGCCGCGAATTGGCGATTACCGAAGTCGGGAGGATTACGCTTGACTATGCGGACCGTATTTTTGGGACCGGTGAAGAACTGGTCGCGCAGCTTGAAGGGCGAGGAAACGTCAACTGGCCGCTGCGCGTCGGTGCCATATCAACATTGTCTCGAAACTTTCAACTCCAGTTTCTAAAACCTGTACTTGAGGAGCAGACGACCGAAGTCATCCTGAAATCTGGTGGCGAGGAAACATTATTGGCATCTCTCAAATCACTGGCGCTGGATGTCATGTTGACCACTCAGCCGCCGCGCAACTCTGGCACGGCAGAGTTCACAGCACATCTTATTGCAGAGCAAACGGTGGGCGCCCATGGCAATCCGGCGCGGCTAAAGTACAAAACGCTGGAGGAGTTGCTTCGCAATGAGCCCCTCATTGTACCCACAGAAAGCTCCATTCGCACCGGGTTTGACAGCCTGATTGCAAGGCTGGGTGTGCAGCCCAGAATAGCAGCTGAAGTCGACGATATGGCCATGGTGCGGCTGTTGACCCGCGAGGATTTTGGTGTCGCCATTGCGCCAAATGTTGTTCTGGCAGACGAGATTGCAGCTGGATTGGTGGAAACATCGCAGTTTGATCTGGCGATTGTGGAAACCTTTTATGCAGTTGTCGCCCGGCGCGCCTTCCCGCACCCGGCACTTGATGAGCTGCTGTGAGCTAAGAAGATTGACGCTTCACTTTCTTCATTGCCGCTTTTTACCCAGGCAAGATTGCGCTAAACAGGCGTCATGATCGCTTTCCTCATCCGTTGTGTCGTTATGACTTCCCTGTGCCTGTTTACAGGCATGGCTGCTGCGGAAACGCCACGCGAGGTTAAACTGCGCCTGGAAATGGAGCAGCGGGCCAAGGATCTTGCAAATCTGCAGGCCAGTATTGAGGTTACCGAAGAGCGCGAGGCTGAACTGGCCGCAGATGTACAGGCTTTGGAGAAGACCCGCACGACACTCAACACGGAATTGATTCAAGCTGCCCAGCGCTCCAGAACACTGGAAGACAGCATTTCCAATTCCGAAGTTCGGCTGGATGCCTCTCTGGAAACTGAAGAAGTGATTCGCCTGTCCCTGCTCAAACGGCGTGCATTGCTCGGAGAAATTCTGGCCACATTACAACGCATGGGCCGCTCACCGCCGCCCGCCTTGCTGGTCCGTCCGGAGGATGTGATGAGTGCCATCCGCAGTGCCATGCTGATTGGAGCCGTCCTGCCTGATGTGAGGGAACAGGCTGAAAAACTGGCCTCTGATCTGGATGAACTGGTGGCTGTACGAATAGAAATCGAAGATACGACAAACCAGCTCAAATCCGACTATCAGGCCTTGAGTGAGGAACAGACCCGTCTGGCATTGCTGCTCGACAAAAAGCGGGAAGAAGTGAGTGAATCGACATCTGAGCTTGCAATCCAACAGCAAAAAGCCTCGGAATTAGGCAAGGAAGCTGTCAGTCTAAAAGAACTGATTGGCTCAATGGAAGAGCAGATTGCTGCCGTTCAGAAAGCACAGCAGGACTCCATCAACGCAGCAGAAAAAGCACGCCGCGAGGCAGCGCAACGCGCCGCAGCGCAAACAACAACGTCAAAATTGCAGGCATTGGGAGATCAGGGCCGTATTGCACCGGCAATCTCTTTTGACGATGCGAAAGGACTTCTGCCACTGCCGGTCAGCGGCGCATTGCTGTCAGATTTCGGCTCACCCGACGAAGCCGGCGATGCAAGCAAGGGAATCAGCATTGCCGCCCGCTCAGGCAGCGCAGTCATTGCCCCCGCCGATGGTTGGGTCGTTTATGCCGGGCCATTTCGCACTTATGGCCAGTTATTGATCCTGAATGCTGGGGATGATTATCATCTGGTTCTGGCAGGCATGGAAACAATTAACGTCGAATTGGGGCAATTTGTTCTTTCCGGCGAGCCCATTGCCACAATGGGGTCACGGAAGCTTGCCAGTCTGGTGACTGCAAATGTTGGCTCCACAACCGATGGGGATGGTCAATCCCTAACGGATAGTAACGTGACAGATGGTCCGACAGCGCTATATGTAGAGTTTAGAAAAGATGGCATTTCAATAGACCCGTCCTCCTGGTGGGTAGTGGATATAGCCACCGAAAATGATTTAGATGGTTGAGATTTTGCGGTAGACTATCCAGCAAACATATTCGAAGGGCATGAAGATGATAAATAAATCCGTTGTCACCCTCGTTGCAGGCGTCATGATTGGCGCTGCAGGCGTGGTTGGCTTGACCCAATTGCCGATCGTCGGCGCATCTGCCGAGGCCGCAAGCCGCGATACATACCGCCAATTGAACCTGTTTGGTGATGTGTTTGAGCGGATTCGCAACGATTATGTCGAGGAACCCGGCGACGGTGACCTGATCGAATCAGCGATTACCGGCATGCTCACGTCTCTTGACCCGCATTCCAGCTTTATGAATGCCAAAGCCTATCAGGACATGCGGGTACAGACCCGCGGCGAATTTGGTGGTCTTGGTATTGAAGTCACCATGGAAGACGGCCTGGTTAAGGTTGTGACCCCGATTGATGACACACCGGCTGCAAAAGCTGGCGTTTTGCCCGGCGATCTGATCAGCCATCTGGATGGCGAGCAGATTCAGGGGCTGACCTTGAATGAGGCCGTAGAAAAAATGCGCGGCGCCGTGAAAGAACCTTTGACCGTCACCATCCGTCGCGGAGAGGGCGCGCCGTTTGATATCACAATCATCCGCGACATCATCAAAATCCGCTCCGTCCGTTTCCGCATCGAAGACGGCATCGGCTACATCCGACTGAGCCAATTCACCGATCAAACCTTTGATGGCTTGAAAGATGCAATTGCAGAGATCAAGGAAACACAGGAAGAAGATGGTCTGAAAGGCTATGTTCTGGATTTGCGCAACAACCCCGGTGGCTTGCTGGATCAGGCCATTGCCGTATCCGACGCGTTTCTGGAGCGTGGTGAAATCGTCTCCACCAGAGGGCGGCACAATGGCGACAGCCAACGCTTCTCTGCCCGCGATGGAGATCTGATAGATGGCAAACCGGTTATTGTATTGGTCAATGGCGGCGCAGCCTCTGCATCCGAAATCGTTGCCGGCGCGTTGCAGGACCATCGTCGTGCCACCATTCTTGGCACACGCTCATTCGGCAAGGGATCGGTTCAAACCATTATTCCGCTTGGCACCGAAGGCGCAATTCGTCTGACAACCGCACGCTACTACACACCAGCTGGTCGTTCCATTCAGGCAAAAGGCATTGTGCCCGACATCCGCGTGATTCAGGAACTGCCTGAAGAACTGAAGGGGCTGGAGCAGCCCCGCGGTGAAGCCTCCTTGCGTGGCCATTTGTCAAATGGTGGTGAAGAAGAGAAAGCCGGCTCCTCAGCTTATGTGCCACCCGATCCTAAAGATGATCAGCAGTTGAACTATGCCTATGATCTTCTGAATGGCATTCAGGTTCATGCAAACTTCCCGCCTGACGCAGCCCAAGGCATCCCCAACTAGGGGAACTGGATTGCCTCAGCGGCCCTGGAATTCGATCACAAAATCAGAAGCCCGCTAATTTGTTAGCGGGCTTCTTTGTTTAAATGAAACCAATTCTTCACCATGTAGCGGCTAGTCTGTACCCTCACTATCAGGGGTAATAGGTGGAAAGCCGCATCACGTGACCAGTTTTTCTGTTCCTATAAACGTATCGGACCCGGTTTCACAAGAAAACGAATCAGGTTCAGTACTGCCTGCAATTGTCGGCCTGTCTACTATCAGCTTATGCCTGATTGCTGTTCTCATCCTCTGGATTTCTATTCTCGACGATCCTGCAGGCGGACGCCCGCATATCAGTGTTGAAATTACAAACGCAACGGCGCAGCTTGACCTTGGCGCCGTGGGCGTCGCAAACGTCCGACCCAGCATGACGCCGGATCCCGAAGATCTCAGCATTGATCCCCAGCTGCCAAGCACACAAATGCAAGTCACAGCAGCCAGTCCTGGTATGGTCGCCGCCGTACCCGATGCAACAATGAAAGTCAGTGAAGAGCCAATTGTTGCGTCAATCCACTCCAACGCACACCGCCTCTCCGTCTTCCCCTTGGATAACATGGTGGCGCGCAGCGAACATGGGTTGATCCCCAAACGCTCCAGCGACGGCAAGACCCCGTTTTCAGTCTATTCAAGACCACAACAATTTGTCCCCGAAGGGCCAAAAATCGCTCTGGTCATCGGCGGCATTGGACTATCCCAGAGCACCACTGCAGAAGCACTTGTTGAACTTCCGCCAACAATAGCGCTTGCATTTGCAACCTATGGCGAAAATCTGGAAAGATGGAAGAAGGTGTCGCGCGAAAGCGGGTTCGAGTTGTTGATCGAAGCGCCAATGGAGCCTTTCAACTACCCACAGAATGATCCCGGACCCCATACCCTTCTGGTCGATGCAACCCCCGCAGAAAACAAGTCCAAGCTGGATTGGGTTCTATCGCGCACGTCAAACTATATCGGCGTGATCCCTTCTATGGGAGCGCGATTCACTGCGGATGAAAACGCATTGACGGCTTTTGCCACCGAGTTGAACAAAATCGGCCTCGCCTTCATTGATCCATCGAACTCCGCTCGCAGTATTGCTGATAAAATTGTGCGCCGTGCCTCGACAAACCAACTGGGACATCTGCCATTTCTGAAGGTGGATGTTGTGCTTGACGGAGACGCAACACGCGCTGCCATCGAACAACATCTCATTCAACTTGAGGAATTGTCCAACACCAAGGGCCTAGCCGTAGGCTACGCCCAATTGCGCCCATCGACAGTGGCAACACTGACTGAATGGCTGCAACTGCTGGAACAACGCGGTGTTACACTGATCCCCTTGAGCGCTGCAATCAACCTATCCATACCCAAATAATACTGGCGTAGAAAGCAGGCATTGCCTCACTTCCTGTCAGGGGTTACTGCTGGAAGAAGTCGACAGAGGACGCATTCATGACATTGGTAACCGACATTCGCGAGTTGGAGCAACTGTATGGCGTGCCGTCAGAAGCCTCATTGATCAAGGTCTCCGACCAGATCACCAAAAACTACCAATCGCTGATCGAGGCATCTCCCTTCATGGTTCTGGCAACCAGCGGTCCGGAAGGGATGGACTGCTCACCACGCGGCGATGCAAAACAGGTCGTTTTCATCAAGGATCGAAAGACCCTGTTGCTGCCTGACCGCAGGGGAAACAACAGAATGGACTCCTTGCGCAACATTGTGCGCAATCCCGAAATCGGCCTGTTGTTTCTCATTCCGGGCAGCAATACGACACTTCGCCTCAACGGAACAGCAGTCATCAGCACAGCTCCGGAACTCACCAGCCAGTATAAAATGCAGGGAAAAGACCCGCGTTCTGTGATCATCGTGACAATCCGTGAAGTTTATTTCCAATGTGCCAGAGCTGTCATGAGGGCTGATCTGTGGAACCCGGAGCATTTCAAGCCCGTAAATACCCTGCCAAGTGCAGGCGAATTGATGCAGGAACTCAAAGGCGATTTTGATGGAACCTCTTATGACAAGGAATGGCCCGCCCGTGCAAAAGAAACAATGTGGTAAACGCTCATGAGCAGCTCAGAAAACACCCTTCCCTACCGCCAGAATGTGGGCATCGCCCTGTTCAATAAATCCGGCAAAGTATGGGTCGGTCGAAGAGCCGGAATGCCCGAAACCCTGCCTGAAGAAGACGATATGAGTTTTGCCTGGCAAATGCCCCAGGGCGGCATTGACGACGGAGAAGATCCACTTCCGGCAGCCAAGCGCGAATTGTTTGAAGAAACCGGTGTCAGCAACATAGAACTGCTGGCTGAGGCCTCCGACTGGTTTACGTATGAATTGGCACCCGACATCATCAAGAAGGGCTGGCGCAGCAAATTTCGCGGCCAGCGGCAGAAATGGTTCGCGTTCCTGTTTACCGGCGATGAAACAGAAATCAACGTTCTGACACCCGGCGGCGGAGCCTTTGAGGCTGAGTTTTCGGATTGGCGCTGGGCTGATTTGGAGGAAACACCAGATCTGATCGTTCCGTTCAAACGAGAGGTCTATGAACAGGTCGTAGATGCGTTCAGTGGAATATCAGATAATCTGAAACTGGATGCTGGTTAAGACATAAAAAAGCCCGGCAATTGAGCCGGGCTTTTCTAAAAATTCAGATATGTGACGTCAGAGCGAAAGAGACTGTTTCACATATTCAAGATCGGACAAACGCAGATTCGCCATGTCTTTGGCATCGCCTTCAGCTGCATCAACTGCTTCCTGAGCGTTCTTCAAGCGGGCCGCCAATGTCTCGCTGTCCAGCTCACTGGCCAACATGGCAACTTCTGCCAAAAGGCTCAGACCATTATCATTGATGTCAGCGAACCCGCCATCAACGAAAATTTTATCTTCGCCGCCCTCGGCGCGTTTGACCAGAACCAGACCTGGCTTGACGGTTGTCATGGTCGGAGCGTGATCCTTCATGACGGTCATTTGACCATCAGATGCCGGAATTACAACTTCAACCACGTCTTCCGACAACACCAGGCGTTCTGGTGATACCAGTTCAAACGAAAAGGATTCGGCCATTGGACTGCCTCTTTCAATACTGCGACTGCCTGCCGATTAAGCGGCTTCGGCGGCCATTTTCTTGGCTTTTTCCAGAGCGTCATCAATGGAACCGCACATATAGAATGCAGCTTCCGGAAGATGATCATACTCGCCGTCAACAAGGCCTCTGAACGAACGGATTGTGTCTTCCAGAGCAACGAGCTTGCCCGGTGAACCAGTGAAGACTTCCGCCACAAAGAACGGCTGAGACAGGAAGCGCTCGATTTTACGTGCGCGTGTCACGGCAATCTTATCTTCCTCGGAAAGCTCATCCATCCCCAGAATGGCGATGATGTCCTGAAGGGCTTTGTAGCGCTGCAGAATTTCCTGGACCTCACGCGCTGTATTGTAGTGCTCTTCACCAACGATCATCGGATCAAGAATACGGGACGTGGAATCCAGCGGATCCACAGCCGGGTAAATACCTTTTTCCGAGATTGCGCGGTTCAGAACGGTTGTCGCGTCCAAGTGAGCAAACGAAGTCGCAGGTGCCGGATCGGTCAAATCATCCGCAGGCACGTAAATCGCCTGCACGGAAGTTACCGAGCCTTTTGTTGTCGTTGTAATACGTTCCTGCATGGTGCCCATATCGGTCGCCAGAGTAGGCTGATAGCCCACAGCAGAAGGAATACGGCCAAGCAACGCAGACACTTCCGAACCAGCCTGTGTAAAGCGGAAAATATTGTCCACGAAGAACAGAACATCCTGTCCCTCATCGCGGAACTGCTCAGCAATTGTCAAGCCGCTCAACGCAACACGGGCACGCGCTCCAGGAGGCTCGTTCATCTGGCCAAACACCAGTGCACATTTGGAGCCTTCTCCGCCGCCTTCCTTGTTCACGCCGGATTCGATCATCTCGTGATAAAGATCGTTCCCTTCACGAGTTCGCTCGCCAACACCGGCGAACACAGAATAACCACCATGTGCTTTGGCAACGTTGTTGATGAGTTCCTGAATGAGAACCGTCTTGCCAACACCGGCACCACCGAACAGACCAATCTTACCACCCTTGGCGTATGGCGCCAGCAGATCCACAACCTTGATACCTGTCACCAGGATTTCAGATTCTGTGGATTGTTCTGTGAAAGGAGGAGCTTCCTGGTGAATCTCGCGCTGCATGTCGCTGTCAATTGGACCGGCTTCATCAACCGGCTCGCCAATTACGTTCATGATGCGGCCCAGCGTACCGACACCGACGGGTACTGTAATCGCTTTGCCAAGATCAGAGACTGCCTGGCCACGAACAAGGCCTTCAGTTGTATTCATGGCAATCGTACGCACTGTGTTTTCACCCAGATGCTGCGCAACTTCCAGAACCAGACGGTTCTCGCCATTCATTGTTTCAAGACCATTCAGGATCGCGGGCAGATGTCCATCGAATTGAACGTCCACCACCGCGCCAATCACCTGAGTGATATGTCCACCTTTTTTATCAGCCATGACTTTTGTCCTGTCCTTGCGTTCTAAAGCGCTTCAGCGCCCGAAATAATTTCAATCAATTCTTTGGTAATCTGAGCCTGACGCTGGCGGTTGTAGCTCATTGTCAGCTTGTCGATCATCTCACCGGCATTGCGGGTTGCATTGTCCATGGCACTCATACGTGCGCCCTGTTCGGAAGCCGCGTTTTCCAGAAGTGCACGGAAAACCTGAACCGAAAGATTGCGGGGTAACAAATCACCCAAAATCTCTTCTTCGCTCGGCTCGTAATCGTAAATCGCCGCGCTGGATGTGCCTTCTTGCGTACCTTCCGGAGCTTTTGCCGGAACAATCTGCTGTTCGGTCGGTGTCTGCGAAATCACAGACTGAAAGCGGGAGAAAAACAGGCTGCAGACATCAAATTCGCCATTTTCAAACATGGTGATGATGGTTTTGCCGATATTTTGCGCGCTCTCAAACCCGATATTCTTGTACTCGCGCAGATCAACTACATCATCAAGAATTTGGCTGGAAAATTCCCGTTTCAGGGCATCGTATCCCTTTTTGCCGACGCATAGGATTTTCACGGTCTTACCAGCTGCATTCAACTGACGAATGCGAGTACGGGCCAGACGAGAGATGGACGAATTAAAGCCACCACAAAGACCGCGCTCCGCGGTGCAGACCACCAGCAAATGTGTTTGATCATTGCCCGTGCCGCGCATCAGAAGCGGAGCATCGTCCCGGCCTTCCATGGCCGTAATGACATTTGCCAGAACCGCGTCCATACGCTCAGCATAAGGACGCGCAGATTCCGCAGCCATTTGGGCACGCCGAAGCTTGGCCGCCGCAACCATTTGCATGGCTTTGGTGATCTTCTGCGTTGCCTTGACCGAGGCAATCCTGTTTTTTAGATCCTTCAAACTTGGCATGTTTGTCTACTTCTTCCTGAATGAGCCAACGCCACCGTCACCAACATGTCTTACAGTTCTATCTGCAAAACGCCGATAAGCAGGGCGGCCCCGTCCAACAACCAGACTTACGCGAAATTCTTCGCGTAAGCATCGATGATTGATGTCAGCTTTGTCTTGATGTCATCCGTCAGAGCTTTTTCAGTCCGGATTGCATCCAGCAATTCTGCGTTTTCGTTGCGCAAAAGTGACAGAAGACCATCTTCAAAAGGACGAACTTCGCTAACTTTGATTTTGTCCAGATAACCATTCACACCAGCAAAAATCACTGCAACCTGTTCTTCGGTTTTCAGCGGAGAGAATTGCGGTTGTTTCAGCAATTCTACCAAACGCGCACCGCGATTGAGGAGCTGCTGGGTGGAGGCATCAAGATCAGATCCAAACTGAGCAAACGCTGCCATCTCACGATACTGGGCCAATTCACCCTTAATCGTACCGGCAACCTGTTTCATGGCTTTAATCTGAGCCGCTGATCCCACACGAGAAACAGACAGACCCACATTCACAGCTGGGCGAATACCCTGGAAGAACAGATCGGTCTCAAGGAAGATCTGCCCATCGGTAATGGAAATCACGTTTGTCGGAATATATGCCGACACGTCATTCGCTTGGGTTTCAATAACTGGAAGCGCTGTCAGTGAGCCAGAACCATTGGCTTCGTTCAGCTTTGCAGAACGCTCAAGCAGGCGAGAATGCAGGTAGAAAACGTCACCTGGATACGCTTCACGGCCTGGCGGGCGGCGCAGCAGCAGAGACATCTGACGATAGGCAACGGCCTGTTTCGACAGATCATCATAGCAGATCAGGGCATGCATACCATTATCGCGGAAAAACTCACCCATCGCACAACCGGCAAAAGGCGCCAGAAACTGCAGTGGTGCCGGATCAGATGCGGTGGCCGCAACAATGATGGAATATTCAAGCGCGCCGCGCTCTTCCAGAACTTTCACGAATTGAGCAACTGTGGAACGTTTTTGGCCAATTGCCACGTAAACGCAATACAGTTTTTCGTCCTCTTCACCACTTTCATGCAGTGATTTCTGATTGAGGATCGTATCCAGCAGAATAGCTGTTTTGCCGGTCTGGCGATCACCAATAACCAGCTCACGTTGGCCACGGCCAATCGGGATCATCGCATCAATTGATTTGAGGCCGGTCGACATCGGCTCATGAACCGATTTACGCGGGATAATGCCTGGTGCCTTGACGTCTACCAAACGGCGTTCGTCGCTTTCAATCGGGCCTTTGCCATCCAGCGGATTGCCAAGCGGATCAACCACACGACCAAGCAGACCTCTGCCAACAGGCACATCCACAATCGCGCCGGTACGCTTAACCGTATCGCCTTCTTTAATGTCACGATCGGACCCGAAGATCACGATACCGACATTGTCAGTTTCAAGGTTCAGCGCCATGCCACGGATGTTACCGGGGAATTCCACCATTTCACCGGCCTGGACGTTATCCAAACCGTAGACGCGGGCGATACCATCACCCACAGACAGAACCTGGCCGACTTCAGAAACTTCAGCTTCAGCGCCGAAATTCTTAATCTGCTCCTTGAGGATTGCGGAAATCTCCGCGGCCCGAATGTCCATCAGCCAACCTCTTTCAATGCAATTTTAAGGGAGTTAAGTTTGGTGCGCAAAGATGTATCGATCATTTTAGAACCAACTTTCACAGTCAGCCCTCCCAAAATCGAAGGGTCTACACGCACATTAAGTGAGACGTCCTTGCCAAGGCTTTTCTTCAAAGCCGTTTTCAGATCGTCAAGATGAGTTTTGTCGAGTTTCTGGGCAGCAACAACGTATGCTGTAACTTCGCCGCGATGGGCCGCAGCCATTCCATGGAAAGCAGATATCATGCCAGGCACCGCAAACAATCGGCGGTTTTTAGCAGCGACCTTGATCAGATTTGCAGCAGATCCTGAAAACCCTGCCTTGTCGAAAATGTGGATCAGGGCTCCCAATTGTTCATCAGCTGAAAACACGGGGCTTTTGACCAGCCGCTTCAAATCGTCGCTATCAGCCAGCATTTTCGAAAAATCGCTCAGATCTGTCTCAATCTTATCGAGGGACTTTTCCTCCAGACCGAGTTCAAACAGCGCTGTCGCGTAGCGTGTCGCAACACCAGACGATACGGTAATCGCTTGCGCACCAGAATTTTCTTGAGAAACAGTCTCAGTCACCTTTGCCCCGTCTCCTTCGGATCAACAATCTTTCCCACCACCCGCCAAAACGGGCTTCCGACAATTAATTCTGTTTTATTTCAACACCTTAGATTTAGGTGCCGAAGTCTTCACAAAACTATAACCGGTGAAATCGCGCTTGACCTATCATATGGTTTGGCGCGGTGCAATATGGCTGTTACGCGTTTTGTCCATCATTACACAGCCAAAGCCGCCGGAAGCGCCGCCAGACCAAGGCCCAGCTCAAACAGAATAGAGCCATAATTGAACTTTGTACGCCCATTATCCAGCACAATGGAAACGCCGCGACCAAACCCCGTAAACAGCCATCCCAGCGCCAGCGCCCAATACGCTGCTGATGAGGGGGCAAAAAGGCACAGCAGGCCTACGCCCAGATAGAAGCCCGCAAGCGTGCCGCGCCCTTCAGCTAAAGCCTCTGGCCGCTCGGCCTTTGTCTGGAGATGAATAAGCCCGAGCGAGTAGCGTGGCGCAATCAGGCAGATGAGGCCAAAGCCGACGGTAGTGATGGCAGACAGAGTGGCAAGATAAATCATGAAATGCACCTTATTATTCTTTCGTCTTACGCAGCCGTCTGCACATTGGTTTTTGTCCCAATTTACACCCAACAGGCGTGCGCAATAAGCGTCAGAAAAAACTCACAGGATCTATATCCACCGACACGCGCACACTGCCGCGTGCTTTTGGTGCCGCGTTCAACCATTCACGAAGATAGCGCGATAAATCAAAGTTTCGGGGCGCCCGTGCCAACAAGCGAAACCGGTGGCGCCCCCGCACAAGAGCCATAGGCGCTTCAGCCGGCCCCAATACACGCACACCCTCAGCCCTGGGCGAGGCGCGCGACAGGGCCGCCGCATGCGTCGCCGCAGCGGCCTTGTCTTCTCCCGACACAATAAGCCCGGCCAAACGGCCAAAGGGCGGCAAGCCCCCGGCCTTCCTCTCAGCCAGCTCGCGTTCATAAAACAAATGCGGCTCGCCCTTTACCAACGCATCGATCACCGGATGATCAGGTTGATAAGATTGAATGAGGCCCGCGCTCTTGCCACCCGACCGGCCTGCCCGACCGGTTACTTGTGCCAGCAACTGAAAACAGCGTTCCGCAGCACGCGGATCACCCTGTCCCAAAGCCAGATCAGCATCCAGAACACCCACCAGCCGCATCAATGGAAAATGATGACCCTTGGCAACAAGCTGGGTGCCGACCACGATGTCCACATCACCTTTGGCAACAGATTCCAGTTCCAGCTTCATGCGCCGCACACCGCCCATCATATCAGATGACAGCATCAGGGTGCGCGCTTCGGGAAACAACGCCTCAACTTCTTCTGCAATACGTTCAACACCTGGGCCGCAAGGCACCAGACTGTCCATGCTGTTGCATTCCGGACAGGCTTCGGGCTTTTTCTGCGTATGGCCACAATGATGGCAGGACAGCGTTCCACGAAAACGGTGTTCCACCAGCCAGGCAGAACAGCTCTCGCACTGAAAGCGATGTCCGCATTTCCGGCACAGGGTCAATGGTGCATAGCCACGCCGATTCAAAAACAGCAGGCTTTGCTGCCCCGCAGCCAGCGTGTCACGTAACGCAGCAACCAGCTTTGGCGCGAGCCAATGGCCCCGCTCTGGCCCGTCTACACGCATATCTATGGTCGATAAATCGGGCAGTTCGGCAGCCGCGTAGCGCTCGTTCAATTTGATATGCTGATAACGACCTGATTGCGCATTGTTAAGCGTTTCCACCGATGGCGTGGCCGACGACAGGATCACAGGAAACCCGGCCCGGTGCGCGCGTACCACAGCCATATCGCGGGCGTGGTAGATTGCACCTTCCTCCTGTTTATAAGCCGGCTCATGTTCTTCATCGACAACAATCAGGCCAAGCTCACGAAACGGCAGAAACAATCCGGACCGCGCACCGGCCACGGCACGCACCGTGCCATCTGCAACACCCCGCCAGACCTGCGCACGCTGTTTGGGCGACACATCGGAATGCCACTCCGCCGGACGCGCGCCGAACCGATCTGTAAACCGGTCGAGAAAACTGGTCGTGAGGGAAATTTCCGGAAGCAGCAACAGCACCTGCTTGCCGCTGTCCAGCACCCGGGCCACAGCTTCAAAATACACCTCGGTTTTGCCAGACCCGGTGATACCCTCCAACAAGGAAGGCTGAAACCCGCCTTCATCGACAGATGCAACCAATTGGTCAGCCGCCTGCTGCTGGGTCTCACTGAGTTCCGGCACGCCATAGGCTGTATCCGGCGTCAGCAATGTGTGTTGTGGTGGCAGCAGAACCCTTTCCAATGCGCCAAGTTTTTCCAGACCCATGACAACGCTGGTGCCAACGCCAGCGGCTTCTGCCAGCCCCTTTTTGGTCCAGGCAAACCCTTCCTGGAGTTGATCCAGCACACGCTGACGCGCTGGCGTCAGCCGCTCTGGAACAATCGAGCCCAACCGAAATCCCGGGATTGGCTTTGGCGGCTCCAATGCTGCTGGCGAACGCAGAACCATGCGCAGCACCATGCCTAATGGGGCCAGCGTATAGCTCGACAACCAGGCGATAAAATCCAGCAGATCATCCTGCAATGGCGCTACGTCATGAACGGAAAGAATCGATTTCAGTCTGGTTGAGGGCACATCGGCCTGCTCAGAACTGGCCGGCCAGACGACGCCCGTAACTTCACGCGGCCCCAGCGGTACAACAACCAGCGCCCCCGGCCGCACGTTCATGCCTTCCGGGACCTTGTAGCTGTAAGGCCGATCAACAGCCACTGGCACCAGAACGTCAACCACAGCATTACTGCTGCCGGTAAGGCCCAGTTGATGCTGTTCTTGTTGGCGCATTTTGTTGTTCATATATTTGTCTTAACCGATTCGAGCCTCACCTGACGCCAAAGCGCGATAATTTCAACAAAACATTCGTGGCGTCTGTCCGCAGAATGTGCGATTGAACGGCAAGCAATGAATACATTTGTAAGAAGATGAGGATGACCCCATGAAGTTTTTTGTCGACACGGCAGATATCACAGAGATTGCCGAGATGAATGATACCGGTCTGCTGGATGGGGTCACCACAAACCCATCCCTGATCATGAAATCCGGTCGTGATATCATGGAAGTGACCAAGGAAATCTGCGATCTGGTCGAAGGACCTGTATCGGCAGAGGTCACTGCAACAGAATATGCTGAAATGATGAAGGAAGCAGCGGTTTTGGCAAAAATCGCAGATAATATCTGCATCAAATTGCCATTGACCATGGACGGATTGAAAGCCTGTAAGGCGCTTACGTCAGATGGCCACAAAACCAATGTCACCCTGTGTTTCTCGGCCAATCAGGCGCTTCTGGCCGCCAAGGCCGGAGCAACCTTCGTGTCTCCTTTCATCGGCCGGTTGGATGATATGGCCGTCGATGGCATGGATTTGATTGCCGATATCCGCATCATCTATGACAATTATGATTTCCAGACAGAAATTCTGGCAGCGTCCATTCGTACCGTTGATCATGTCAAACAGGCGGCCCTCATTGGCGCAGATGTTGTCACGGCACCACCTGCAACGCTGAAAGCACTGGTCAAACACCCACTGACCGATAAGGGCCTTGCTGCCTTTTTGGCCGATTGGGCAAAAACCGGTCAGTCAATTACCTGATTGTTCAAAGATTTGCAGGCGGCGGCCCCTTGGGCAGCCGCCTGTTACAGACGCTTGCTGCAAGACAACTGACTATGGGGTTGCACGCGACCCAAGGATTGCACTGCCGACGCGCACATGCGTCGCGCCCAGCATGATTGCCGTATCATAATCGCTGCTCATACCCATCGACAAATTGGCAAGGCCAGCTTCTTCGGCTAACTGACGCAGCAAGGCAAAATGCGGTGCTGCAACTTGATCTGCAGGCGGAATGCACATAAGCCCTTCCACTGTCAGGCCAATCTCATCCCGACAGGTTTTGACGAAATCCACCGCATCCGCCACCGAAACGCCAGCCTTTTGCGGCTCATCCCCTGTATTCACCTGAACGTAGTATCGGCGGTTAAGGCCAAGCTTTTCCTCAGCCTTTTTCAAGGCACGAGCGATTTTCGGGCGATCCACCGTTTCAATGACATCAAACAAAGCCACTGCATCTTCCGCCTTGTTGGATTGCAAAGGCCCGATCAGATGTAGTTCGACATCCGGGTAACGCTCCTTCAACTGAGGCCACTTTCCCTGGGCTTCCTGAACCCGGTTTTCACCAAAAAGGCGTTGACCCTCGGCAAATAATGGCCCCAACGCCTCCGCCTCGAACGTTTTGGTAACAGTCACCAGATGCACGGTGCCAGCATTGCGCTCATAGCGCAGCACCGCTTCAGCAATGTCGCCACGCACAGCAGCAAGTCGGTCGATTGTGTGGTTTGAATTTGGAGTTGGAGAGGGGGTCCACGCCATGAATCGGTCCTGTATAGTGATGAAAACTCTGTTCAATCTCTTATTGCAGTTGACCGGCGCTGTCATTTCTGGTGTTTGTCTCGCCGAGATTTCAAAGCAAATTCCAAAATTTTGAGCGCAGAAACATGGCCGCCGCGAAAGTGCAGACAGAACGTTACAATCCGCAGATCACCGAACCGAACTGGCAGAAAGTCTGGACGGAGCGAGATCTGTTCACGACTGACAATAATGACCCGCGCGAAAAATACTATGTGCTTGAAATGTTTCCCTATCCGTCGGGCCGACTATACGTCGGCCAAGAGCAAA
>Ga0163215_100749_pt1 | contig 38402 bp, 34 predicted proteins | sample SynspAceP_FD_185934 | JGI IMG/M metagenome (GOLD analysis project Ga0163215, IMG submission 185934) | Saline lake microbial communities from Ace Lake in Antarctica - Synechococcus sp. Ace-P (Hybrid Assembly) | ecosystem: Environmental > Aquatic > Non-marine Saline and Alkaline > Saline | place...
GAGATCAAAGGCGACAGCATGCGCAGAAACAGCAAACTGAAAGGATTGACCCAGGCCGAAAACTCCGAAACCATCACCACAGATTAATGACAGCGACGCAATGAACAGCCGCCGACTATCTGTCCGGGACTTACCGAAACGACTGTCCGGGACTTAGTGAAATCACTGTCCGGTATTTCCGAAATCCGCACCAGACCGACCGTGCCCATGCGGACCCGCTTGCTGGCATAGGAGAACAGCATCAAAGGCCCGGCTGTCAGAATGCCTGCGAACATCAGCAACAGGCTATCCGTCAGATCGGCCCCAAAAGCGCCGCCACCATCGCGATGCGCAAACCCCAGCACCACCAGCGCCACAGGTGCCAACAGCAGAACTTCGGCTGTCACAGACACGACCGGACCAGCAGAAAGGTGTTTTTTGACAAGGCTGTAGAGGCCGAAGCTGATAGATAGAATCACCGCGATCCAAGGTGCCACTCCTAACCCGATGGTCAGCAGGATCACGGCACAGGCGGCCAATCCCACCGCAATGCCCTGCATGCGGCTGAGCCTTTCGCCAAAGATCACCCGTCCGATCCCGACGGCGACCAGCGGGAACAGGTAATAGCCCAAAGACGCCTCGGTCGCCTTACCGATCTGGATCGACAGGATGAACGTGTACCAGTTGACCGATATCATCAGGGCGGCAAAGCCGATGATAGCAACGGCGCGGCCAGACCCGAGCGCCAGACGCAACTGTTCCAACCGTCCCTGTGCCAGCAACACAAGGGTGAAGAAAACCAGCGACCACAGGGTCCGATGGGCCAGAATCTCGATTGGCGGCACATGGGCCAGCAGTTTGTAATAGAGGCCCGACAGTCCCCAGACGGTGCAGGCGGCTACCAATGCCGCAACGCCCTTGCCCGCCTCTGTCATGATGGATGTTCCCGCGCCTGCCTTGCTGTACCATGGCGCAGCAAGCGCGGGTGTTCAATGCATCAGATAACGGGTTGCTACATCAGTTCCAAATCATAGATCACGATCTTCTGCAGGTCCTGCAGCTTATGTCCTGTCAATGTCTTAGGGATCTCGGCCACAACAGTTTTTGCCACGGCACTATCCATTTTCTCGCGCAACTCGCCAAGGCTGCGCGGCGGGGCCACGAGCACCAGACGGCTGATCTTGCCACGTGCTACCATACGGGTCAGGATTTCGGACAGATCGGCGGCAAAGCGGTCTTTGGCAAGCTGGTGCCAGTCCGCCTCTTCCATGGCCAAGCGTTGACCCATGCTGTTATCCGCACGGCGGCCCGGTCTGTCAGATACCTGATCGGACTGTTTGGGATTGTCCTGCTGTTCGACCCGCACAACCGACAAAACCGGAGCAGCCGCGCCGCTGTCATTACGCAAAAACAGGGCTTTTTCCCCGTCGGCCACAAGCACCCAGGTGTGTTTTTCCAGTTTGATCATCACGTCCTCCAGATCGTTGATCCCGTCCGAAACCGGCGGGATATGTCAGTGCGCGCGCTGATCTCAAGGTATGGACGATCCGGCAAAATACAAACCCCGCATCCGGTGGGATGCGGGGTTCTGCCGATAGCCTGTCGGTGGGCCGGTAAGGATCAGAGGCGCGAGGCCACGTTTTCCCAGTTCACCAGCTTATCAAGAAAATTGCTCAGGTAGGCAGGGCGCTTGTTGCGGAAGTCGATATAGTAGGAATGTTCCCACACATCGCAGCCCAGCAATGCGGTCTGGCCGAAGCACAGCGGGTTCACGCCATTCTCGGTCTTGGTGACCTTCAGCGCGCCGTCCTTGTCCTTAACCAGCCAACACCAGCCCGAGCCGAATTGTCCAGCACCTGCGGCGCTGAACTCTTCCTTGAATTTGTCGACCGAACCAAAGCTGTCGGTGATCGCCTTTTCAAGCTCGGACGGCATGGCGGAATTTTTTGGGCCCATCATTTCCCAGAACTGCATGTGGTTCCAATGCTGGGAGGCGTTGTTGAAAATACCGTTCTGAGCCACGCTGCCGGCCTGATAGGTGCCGGTGATGATGTCTTCCAGCGATTTGCCTTCCCATTCGGTGCCGGCAATAAGCTTGTTGCCATTGTCCACATAGGCCTTGTGATGGATGTCGTGATGATACTCGAAAGTTTCTGCAGACATGCCATGTGCAGCCAGCGCGTCGTGGGCATAGGGAAGATCAGGAAGTGTGAAAGCCATGGGTCGGCCCCCCTTTGTTGCGGTTTCATCTGGGGTCTAGATGGTAGTCTAAGGGGGGCAAGGTCAACCCCCGCCCTGCCCTTGTGCTGGCTTCAGCGGAAATAATCCACCGGGGCCGCTGGATCGGCTGCTGTGCTGAGCAGGTCAAACACATAAGCCGCAACAGACCTGAAACAGACGACATTGATCCGCCCGGCCTCGGGCATCCAGAACGCACCGGCCACCTGCGCCAGACGGCTGCGGCGGATATCGCCAATCTTGAAATGGTCAGGGTGCAGATCGACCGGTGTCACCTTGGCCAGCACCTCGCGTACCCGCGCATCCACCCCGCCAAGCGAGATCAGCGCCCGCGCATCCGACACGTCCTGCGCCAGATGATGGGTGCCCGCCAGCCCTGCCTCAAGGCTTGCCAACGCCGCGCCGACCTGACCGTAGGGCAAGATCAACAGCAACTCGTCCGGCGACATCCACGCGGCCTGTCCCTGACTGACACCTTTTGCAGGCGCGATCCGGCGTGTTCCGGGGATCGTCAAACCCAGCGCCTTGTCGAGCGCCTGTGCCATGACGCCAGACGACAGATCACCGCGCAATGTGATCATCCCGACCGGACCGCGATCCTGCAACGTGACCAATCCTTCAAAACCGGCTTTATCAAGGGCGCTGACTGGTTCAGACATTCTGTTTTTCCCCGTCCTTGTCAAAAAACACCTGATCTACGATCCGCGCCTTGACGGTGGTGCCATCGGTCTTGCCGAATGCGATCACCTCGCCCATGCGGGCCGGTCCGTTCAGCACTAATCCCATCGCGATACCACGCTCCAGCGTCGGTGAATGATAGGTCGAGGTGACACGCCCTTGCGTGTTGCGCTGGCCGTTCGCGTCGCTGCCATCTGCCAGAGCATAGGCACCATCCGGCAACGTACTGTTATCCAGTGTTTCCAGCCCTACAAGCTGCCAGCGGTTCGGGTCGGTCATATGGCTGCGCTGTTGCCCGCGCTTGCCGATATAGTCGTCTTTCTTCTTCGAGATTGCCCAACCCAGCCCCAGATCCTGCGGGATCACGGTGCCATCGGTTTCATCTCCGATCATGATAAAACCCTTTTCGGCCCGCATGATATGCAACGCCTCGGTGCCGTAGGGTGTTGCTCCGAACTCTGCGCCCTCGTCCATCAAGCGGTCCCAGAAGGCACGACCATGGCTTGCAGGCACCGCGATTTCATAGCTCAACTCGCCCGAAAACGAGATGCGGAAAACCCGCGCAGGCAGTCCGCCCAATGTGCCCTCTGCCCATTGCATGAAGGGCAGCGTGTCCTTGCTGACATCCATGCCGCCCAGCTTGTCCAGCACCTTGCGGGCGTTGGGGCCGACCACGGCAAATTGCGCGAATTGCTCAGTCACATTGGCAACATAGACCTGCCAGTCCCACCATTCGGTTTGCAGCCATTCCTCCATATGGGCGTGGATACGGTCGGCGCCGCCGGTGGTGGTGTGGCACAGCCACGTATCTTCAGACATGCGCGCCACCACGCTGTCATCCATCAGGAACCCGTTTTCCGAGCACATCAGACCGTAGCGGCATTTGCCCACGGGAAGCGTGCTCATCATATTGGTATAGAGCATGTCAAGGAACCGGCCCGCATCGGGGCCTTTCACGACGAGCTTGCCAAGGGTCGAGGCATCCAGCAGGCCAAGGCTGGCGCGGGTCTGTTTCACCTCGCGGTTGACGGCGTCATGCACAGTTTCGCCTGCGCTCTGATAGCAATAGGGGCGGCGCCAATGGCCGACAGGTTCCCAGAACGCCCCGTGCGCGGCATGCCAGTCATGCAGCGGTGTGCGGCGCAGGGGCTGGAAGATATCACCCCGCGCCTCGCCCGCAATCGCGCCCATGCTGATGGGCGTATAGGGCGGGCGGAAAGTGGTGGTGCCGACCGACGGGATATCGGTGTTCAGCGACTTGGCCAGTGTGGCCAGTCCGTTGATATTACTCAGCTTGCCCTGATCCGTGGCCATACCTAGCGTGGTATAGCGTTTGGCGTGCTCGACCGAGGTGAACCCCTCTTGCGCCGCTAGTTGCACATCCGAGACTTTCACATCGTTCTGGAAATCCAGCCAGGATTTGGACCGCAGCGCATAGGATGCGCCCTGCGGCATCATCCACACGGGGGCGATGGGCGCCTGCGTTTGGGGCGCGACGTCGGGCAGTTTCGACGCCGCTATCTGGTGCCCTGCCCCCAACGCCGCTGCGCGGCCAGCCTGATCGGCATCCATCAGCACCGCGGCCAGATCAAGCGCGCCATTGGTGGCACCGGCAGCAATGACCATTGCCCCGCCATCGGCACCCGTTGGCGCGCGGTCGGGATCGGGGCGGAACATCGCCTGATCCGTGTCCCAGATCAGCTTGCCACCGCAATGGGACCACAGATGCACCACCGGCGACCAGCCACCGGACATGGCGACCGCGTCGCAGGCGATATCCTCTAGCACAGCGCCTTCGCCTGCCTGCGCGCAGATCGCAACGCCGGTGACACGTTTGCCGCCTTTGACCTTTGCAATGGCCTTGCCGTTCTCGACCCTGATCCCGAGGCTGCGTGCCTCGGCCGCCAAAGCCCCGCCACCGTCTGCGCGCGCATCAAGGATCACGGGCACTGTCAGGCCCATCCCTTTCAGCGTGATCGCTGTGCGGTATGCATCGTCGTTATTCGTGGCCACGACAACGCGGTCCCCCACGGACACGCCCCAGTTCACGGCATAGTCGCGTACGGCACCTGCCAGCATGACGCCGGGAATGTCATTGCCTGCAAAAGACAAGGGCCGCTCGATCGCGCCAGTCGCGGTGACAATCTGCTTTGTCCTGATTTTCCACAGCCGGTGGCGCGGGCCGTCCTGATCCGGCGCATGGTCGCGCAGGCGTTCATAGGCCAGCACATAACCGTGGTCATAGACCCCTGCCCCCATGCAGCGCAGGCGCAGGGTGACATGGCTCATTGTTTCCAATTCGGAAACGACTGTCCCGATCCACGCGTCAACCTGCTGACCATCCACCAAGCCGCCATCCACGGGGGCGCGTCCGCCCCAATCGGCAGTCTGTTCAACCAGCATCACCCGCGCACCAGAGCGTCCCGCGACCAGCGCCGCTTGCAGACCCGCAACACCGCCGCCAATGATCAGCACATCAACAGAGGCGTTGAAATGCTCGTAGCGGTCCGCATCCGCCTCGGTTGGCGCTTTGCCCAGACCGGCGGATTTGCGGATGAACGGCTCGTAGACATGTTTCCAGAACGCGCGCGGATAAAGGAACATCTTGTAGTAGAAACCCGCCGGCAGGAACCGGCTGAGGTAGGTGTTCACCGCCCCGATATCGTATTCAAGACTTGGCCAGTGGTTCTGGCTTTCTGCTTGCAACCCGTCGAACAGTTCGGTCGTGGTGACGCGCTGGTTCGGCTCGAAACGGCCACCCTTGCCAAGACCGACAATCGCGTTCGGCTCCTCTGCGCCCGAGGCGACGACACCGCGCGGACGGTGGTATTTGAACGACCGGCCCATCAACATCTGGTCATTGGCCAGCAAGGCCGAGGCCAGCGTATCGCCTTCAAACCCCTTGAGGTATTTGCCGTTGAACCGGAAGGTGACCTGCGTGCGCCGGTTCAGAAGGCGGCCACCTGTTGCCAGACGCGTGCTCATTGAAACTCTCTCCATGACCAGCCGGACCGTTTGGCGCTGATCTTGTCCTTGATATCTTGCGGTGGTTGCGTGCTTTGCGCCGTGTAGGTGCCGAACACTTCGAGCGTCACAGTGCAGCGCGCGGCCAGAAACCACTTGCCGCAGCCGTAGCTGTGCCGCCAGCGCTCGAAATGCACGCCCTTGGGGTTTTCACGCATGAAAAGGTAATTCTCGAAGGCTTCATCCTGCGATCCCGGACCGAAGCGTTTCAGATGCGCCTCGCCGCCTGCGGAAAGCTCCGTCTCGTCGGCCTGCACACCGCAATAGGGGCATTGAAGGGTCAGCATGGGATGCCTCCGACGTTGAAGCGTGCCAAGCGTTTTTCACAAAAACTCTTAGCAAATTTCAGATAATAAATTTGGGTTGGGACAAACATCAATGCGCCACCCCTGCCGCCACAGACTCGTCAATGAACTTGCCCTCGCGAAAGCGGAACATCGAGAATTCCTCGGTCAAAGGCGAATGTCCCTTGGCCATCAGCTCGGCCATGGCCCAGCCCGATCCGGGGATCGCCTTGAAGCCGCCCGTGCCCCAGCCGCAATTGACAAAGACACCCTCGACCGGCGTTTTCGACAAGATGGGCGAGCGGTCGCCTGTCATGTCCACGATACCACCCCATTGGCGCAGCATCTTGAGGCGGGAAATCATCGGGAAGGTCTCGACCAGCGCGCGGACGGTTTCCTCGATATGGTGGAAACTGCCGCGCTGGGTGTAATTGTTATAGCCGTCCGTGCCGCCGCCAATGACCATTTCGCCCTTGTCTGACTGGCTCATATAGCCATGCACGGTATTGGCCATCACCACCACATCCATGCAGGGCTTGATCGGCTCGGATACCAGCGCTTGCAGGGCCAGCGATTCAATCGGCAGACGGAAGCCCGCCATTTCCGCCACAACGGATGAATTGCCCGCCACAACGATGCCCAGCTTGTCGCAATCAATCGCGCCACGGTTGGTATCGACGCCGACAACCCGGCCCCCCTCGCGGCGCACGGCTGTGACCTCGCATTGCTGGATCACGTCCATGCCCATGTCCGAACAGGCCCGCGCATAGCCCCAAGCTACGGCGTCATGGCGCGCCGTGCCGCCGCGCGCCTGCCACAGTGCGCCCAGCACCGGATAGCGCGGCCCGTCGATATTGATGATCGGCACCAGTTCCTTGACCCGCGCAGGGCTGATGAATTCTGTGACCACCCCTTGCAGGGCGTTGGCATGCGCCGTGCGCTGATAGCCGCGCACCTCGTGCTGGGTCTGCGCCAGCATCATCACACCACGCGGGCTGAACATCACGTTGTAGTTCAGGTCCTGCGACATGGTCTCGTAAAGGCTGCGCGATTTCTCGTAGATCGCGGCAGAGGGGTCTTGCAGATAATTCGAGCGGATGATCGTCGTGTTGCGCCCCGTGTTTCCGCCGCCCAGCCAGCCCTTTTCAAGGATTGCGACATTCGTGATCCCGTAATTCTTGCCAAGGTGATAGGCCGTGGCAAGGCCATGCCCGCCCGCACCGACGATAATCACGTCGTATTTCTTCTTGGGGGCGGCATCACGCCAGGCGCGAGTCCAGCCGGTATGCTGGCGCATGGCCTCACGGGCGATGGCAAAGACGGAATAGCGTTTCATCGGCGGTTGTTGTCCTTCGAATCCTGTACCTCACCCTTGCCGTGATATCTGGACCCAGCGCAGTTTTCACCCCCGTTTGAGAGCGTCACTATAACGCTTGGTTGCGACATGGTGGACCACTGCGACAGTTTGCTCTTTTTTCAGGGCCTGCCCGCATATACATGAAGGCCAGACCTTCGGAGGATACATGGCTTTCTGGATTATCATTTCAGCATTGGCGCTGGCCGTTTCCATCCTGCTTGCGCTGGCGATCATGCGCGGACGCAGTGGCGACGAGCCGCCTGCCGCTTATGACCTGCGTGTTTACCGCGACCAGTTGAGCGAGGTTGACCGCGATCTCGCCCGTGCCGTCATCGGCCCCGACGATGCAGAGCGTATCCGCGCCGAAGTGTCGCGCCGCATTCTGGCCGCTGACGCGCAGTTGCAAAAAGGCATGCAGGACGGCGCGCAGCCCAAGACACTGGCGATGGTCGTGGCCGGTGTGACTTTGCTGGCAATGGTCGGCGGCTCGATCTGGGTCTACTCCCGCCTTGGCGCCCCCGGCTATCCGGATATGGCGCTGGCCAGCCGGATCGAAGCGGCGGCAGAGGCACGGGTCAACCGCGTCTCGCAGGCCGAGGCCGAAGAAAAAGTTCCAGCAGGGGCCACTGTGCAGGCCCCCTCGCCCGAATTTATCCGCTTGATGGAGCAGTTGCGCACCGCTGTGGCCGAACGCCCGCGCGATCTTCAAGGAGCACAGCTTCTGGCCCGCAACGAGGCCGCACTGGGCGATTTCGCAGCCGCGCGCAAGGCGCAGGCCCGCGTTTTGTCGATCAAGGGCGATCAGGCCTCGGCGGATGACTACGTGGATTACGCCGATATGATGGTGCTGGCCGCAGGCGGCTATGTCTCGCCCGAGGCCGAGGCCGCCTTGCGCGCTGCCCTGACGCGCGATCCGCAAAACGGTCCGGCACGGTATTATGTGGGTCTTCTGCAAGCGCAGACAGGACGCCCCGACAATGCCTTTCGCACATGGGACGCGGTGCTGCGCGACGGCCCGCCCGAAGCCAGCTGGATCGCCGCGATCCGCGCGCAGATCGAGGACATGGCCTTTCGTGCCGGTGTGAACTACACGCTGCCACCCGAGGGTCAAACCACCGCGCAAGCCCCCGTCCTGTCTGGTCCGACCGCTGATGACATTGCCAATGCCGATGACATGACCGCTGAAGAGCGGATGGAGATGATCCGCAGCATGGTGCGGACCCTTTCGGACAGGTTGGCTTTGCAGGGGGGCAATTCGTCTGAATGGGCGCGGCTGATCGGTGCGCTGGGTGTGCTGGGCGATGAACGCCAGGCACGGGTGATCTGGCAGGAGGCGCAAAGCGTGTTCTGGGACAGCCCATCAGGTCTGGCCGAGGTGAACGAGGCCGCACGACAAGCAGGGCTGAACGAATGAGCCTTCTGCGATGATCCATGAGACGATCGAGGATTTTGCCGCCGCCCTGCCCCCGCGCCTTGCGCTGGCCGGTCTGGATTTTGGCGACAAGACGATCGGCGTTGCCGTGTCGGACCGGATGCTGTCGGTCGGCACCCCGCTGGAAACCATCCGGCGCGACAAATTCACCACCGACGCCGCCCGCCTGCTGGCGATCCTGACTGCGCGCGAGATTGGCGGGATCATTCTTGGCCTGCCGCGCAACATGGATGGATCGGAAGGCCCGCGCTGCCAGAAAACCCGCGCTTTTGCGCGCAACCTGAGCAGGCTGACCGATCTGCCCATCAGCTATTGGGACGAACGCCTGTCGACTGTGGCCGCCGAACGCGCCCTGCTGGAGGCGGATACGTCCCGAAAGCGTCGCGCCGAGGTGATCGATCATGTGGCCGCTGCCTATATTCTGCAAGGAGCGCTGGACAGGCTGGCCCGTTTGAAGGTGCAAACGCATGGATAATGTATGGAAACGCGACGAGGTGGAAAGCCCCTGCATCAAGATCTGCGTGATCCATCCGGCAGAACGGCTTTGCACCGGCTGCCTGCGCAGCATCGACGAGATCACCGCATGGTCGCGGATGTCACCCGAAGCGCGCCGCGCCGTGATGGAGGATTTGCCCGCCCGCGCCCCGCGTCTGAAACAACGCCGCGGCGGACGGGCGGCAAGGCTCTTGCAGGACAAGTAGCAGCGCGCAAGTCCGCCAGCATCGGTCTGCGGCTCATCCGGTGCAGCCCTACGTGGCGAGGTTGTTCGCGGGTTCAGGTGCGGTGGTATCCGGCGCAATGTCTAAATCGATATCGCCTGATGTCAGAACAGCCACCATAGCGGCGTTCAAGGTCGCTGCGGCACCAGTGACCCGCGCAAACAGCACACCATCCACCAGAACCAGCGCATCCGCGCCCTGAGCAGTAACCGAAACCGCCCCTGCTTGGGTGTAGACTGGTGGCAGGACGACGACGATATCATCTTCCCCGGCATCAAAATCCGCAATCACCCCCGCGTCATCCGACGCAGCCATCCATGGTCCGGTCAGAAATGAATCCGCGCCGGCACCGCCATAGGCAATATCGCCTTGTCCCATCAAAATGATATCATCGCCCTCTCCCCCATAGAGGGTGTCGGGATCTCGCACATCGTCCAACCAGTCATTCAGATCGGTTTCTTCTTGCGACGACTGCAGCACATTCTGCCCGTCTGCGCGTTGCAGGCCGATGATCACATCATTTCCCGCGCCTCCAAAAATCGTATCAGAGCCGGCGCCACCTTCCAGAAAATCATCTCCATCGTCGCCGTGCATCAGATCAGCGCCTGCCCCCCCCGAACAGCAGATCATCATCCGCACCGCCGAACATCTGGTCGTCGCCAGCGCCGCCGCGCATCTTGTCCATGCCGTTTCCGCCCAGAAGCGTGTCATTCCCGGGACCACCCACCAACAGATCGTTGCCATTGCCGCCATCGACCGAGTCGTCCCCGCTGCCGCCAAACAGTGCGTCATTGCCACTGCGTCCAAACAGATGGTCATCACCGCCCGCGCCAAACAATGTGTCGTTGCCCAAATTCCCGATCAATGTGTCGTTGTCCGGACCACCTGTCAGCGTGTCATCCAATGGGCCGCCCCGCAGCATCAACCCGGCGTCTGCGTCCTTATAATCGCGATCTGCAGGCGCATCTTCCCCAGAGTCAGAAGGCGCGTCGCCGGAGTCCGATAGGGACGAGAACAAGCCAATAAATCCGGCCAATCCGAGAAGCAGCAAAAGCTCTGTCATAACACCACCAAACACACTGATACGTTCTTTCTTTCCCAATGCATGTCGCTTGCGCAATCAGTTTTTTAAAAACATCCCCATCAAGGTGCATTTCAGGATCAATTCACGACAAACCAGTTCTCTGATGTTCAAATCGCAACAATCTGACGTGCTGCCCAGTTGAGCGCAGGCAGTGCATCAGGCTTGCGCCATGCATATACCGCAAAAACGCGCGCGCGGTTGTGATGCAAGATCCTGTTGCACCACCCTGCAGAAACAGGGCAAACAGGCCGGAAATAAAGGACCACACTCCCCATGCCCGACGCCACACCACCTTTGCGCCAGACAGGCTCGGACATCCGCCGCGCTGCACGGCTGTCGGTGGCACCTATGATGGACTGGACCGACAGGCATTGTCGCTATCTGCACAGGCTGATGTCGTCCCAGACGCTGCTTTACACGGAAATGGTGACGGCCCCCGCTTTGGTGCGCGGCGGGGCGATGCATCTGCTGGATCATCATCCGTCCGAGCATCCGGTCGCGTTGCAACTGGGTGGCTCAGACCCGGATGAGTTGGCGAAAGCCGCACGTCTTGGCGCGCTGGCGGGTTATGATGAGATCAACCTCAATGTTGGCTGCCCCTCGGACAGGGTGCAATCGGGCACTTTCGGTGCGGTCCTGATGCGGCATCCGGCGCTTGTCGCCGATTGCGTGGCCGCCATGCGCGCGGCTGTCGATGTCGAGGTCACCGTGAAATGCCGCATCGGCGTGGACGAGCAGGACCCCGAAGAAATATTGCCCGAATTCCTGTCACGCGTTGGTGCGGCAGGATGCGGGCGTTTCATCATCCACGCGCGCAAAGCATGGCTGCAGGGGCTCAGCCCCAAGGAGAACCGCGAAGTACCGCCGCTGGATCATGATCTGGTTCTTCGGATGAAGGGCATGTTCGGCGGGCTGCACCTGTCGATCAATGGGGGCATCACCGGCCTTGATCAGGCACTCGCTTTGCTAGACGCAGGTCTGGACGGCGTCATGGTGGGACGTGCAGCCTATCACCAGCCTGCGGATATCCTGTGTCAGGCGGACCGGTTGATCTGGGGGCAAGGTCAGGACAGCGATCCGGCCGAGGTTGTGCAACAGATGCGCGGCTATATCGACGCGCATCTGGACGGTGGTGGCCGCCTGCACCAGATCACCCGGCACATGCTGGGACTTTTCGCAGGCACACCCGGCGCACGTCAGTGGCGGCGCATCCTGTCAGAGGGTGCCTCGCGCGATGGCGCTGATTACACCCTCGTCAGCCAAGCCCTTGACGCCGTACTGACGGCCCGCGCGCAGGCCGTGGCCTGAGCACCGATCAGGCAAAGGTGCCGAAGGCGAACGGCTGCAACGACAGGTTCACTGGCCACTATTTTAAACTGCCTGCGGCTCTGTTGCACAAATTGGTTTGGGGAATCACTTTGTGAATTCAGTGTTATAGCTGAAGACCATGGGCCGATGGTCCCCCAACAAAGTACAAGACCAGGAATTGGCCTTCGTACAACACCGCGCTGAAGCAACGCGGTTCCCTTTCAATTTGGTTTGATCCCGAGATAGTATGGGTACCACCACAGTGTAGTAAACGTGGGCGGCAACAATAGTCGCCGCCCTCGCCCTGTCAGCCGCATTTGGAATGTCCACAACTGGCGCAGGTCATACAGCCTTCGACCATCCGCATGTCATATTGCCCGCAAAACGGACAGGCTTTGCCGCGTGGCAGGTCAAGACCCACAACATTGGCTTGCGGGTCGGCTTTCAGCCCCATTCCCTCACCGGCGATAAACCCGATCGAGATCATATGCCGTTCGATCACGCCACCGATGGCGGCAAGGATCGAGGGGATGTATTTGCCGCCCATCCATGCGCCGCCGCGCGGATCGAACACGGCTTTGAGTTCCTCCACCACGAAACTTACATCGCCACCGCGCCGGAAAACGGCCGAGATCATCCGTGTCAGCGCCACGGTCCAGGCGAAATGCTCCATGTTCTTGGAATTGATGAACACCTCGAACGGGCGGGGATGGCCATTGATGATGATGTCGTTCACCGTCAGATAGATCGCATGCTCGCTATCGGGCCATTTCAACTTGTAGGTATTACCCTCCAGCGCCTGCGGGCGATCGAGGGGTTCGGACATATAGATGACATCGGCGCCCTGATCGGCCTCCGGCGTCTTGTCGGTGGCTTCCGACACGCTCAGCACCGATCCCGTCACATCATTGGGCCGGTAGGTCGTGCAGCCTTTGCAGCCTGAATCCCAGGCTGCCATATAGACCTCCTTGAAATCGTCAAAGCTGATGTCTTCGGGGCAGTTGATGGTTTTCGAGATCGAGCTGTCGACCCATTTCTGTGCCGCCGCCTGCATCCGCACATGGTCCAGCGGGGCCAGCGTCTGCGCATTCACAAAATAGTCTGGCAGTTCGGCATCACCGAATTTCTCGCGCCACATCTGGACCGCGTAGTCCACCACCTCTTCCTGGGTGCGACTGCCGTCCTTTTGGAGCACTTTGCGTTTATAAGCATAGGCAAAGACCGGCTCGATCCCCGATGATACATTGCCCGCATAAAGGCTGATCGTACCGGTGGGCGCGATCGAGGTCAGCAGCGCATTGCGGATGCCATGCGTGCGGATCGCCTCGCGCACATCCTCGTCCATGGCGCGCATCGTGCCGGAGGCCAGGTATTTATCCGCATCGAACAGCGGAAACGCCCCCTTCTCCTTGGCCAGATCCACTGACGCCAGATAGGCGGCGCGTGCGATCGCGTGCAGCCAGTCCTCGGTCTGACGCGCCGCCTCCTCGGAGCCATAACGCAGGCCAACCATCAGCAGTGCATCGGCCAGACCCGTAACACCCAGCCCGATACGGCGCTTTGCCTGCGCCTCTTGTGCTTGCGCGTCCAGCGGGAAGCGGCTGGCATCCACGACATTGTCCATCATCCGCACCGCGACGGCGACCAGATCCGTCAACTGCTTGGGGTCAAGGCGCGCCTTTTTGGCGAACGGGTTGGACACCAGTCGCGCCATATTGACCGAGCCAAGCAGACAGGCCCCGTAGGGCGGCAAGGGCTGTTCGCCGCAAGGGTTGGTGGCGGCAATAGTTTCGACGTAGTTGAGGTTGTTGGCCTCGTTGATCCGGTCGATGAAGATCACGCCGGGTTCGGCAAAATCGTAGGTGCTTTTCATGATCTGGTTCCACAGATCGCGTGCCAGCACCGTGTGAAAGACCTTGCCCTCGAATTGCAAATCCCACGGCCCGTCTGCCTTGACCGCCTCCATGAAGGGATCGGTGATCAGCACAGAAAGGTTGAACATCCGCAAGCGGGCCGCATCGGATTTGGCGGTGATGAACGCCTCGATATCGGGGTGATCGCAGCGCATGGTGGCCATCATTGCCCCACGGCGCGAGCCTGCAGACATGATCGTGCGGCACATCGCGTCCCAGACATCCATGAAAGACAGCGGGCCAGAGGCATCAGCCGCCACGCCCAGAACATCCGCGCCGCGCGGACGGATGGTTGAAAAATCATAACCGATACCGCCACCCTGCTGCATGGTCAGCGCGGCCTCTTTCAGCATGTCGAAGATACCGCCCATGCTGTCGGGGATCGTGCCCATGACAAAGCAGTTGAACAGGGTTACACGCCGCCCTGTGCCTGCGCCTGCGGTGATGCGGCCTGCAGGCAGGTACTTGAAATCCTCGAGTGCGGCATAGAAGCGATCTTCCCACAGCGCGCTATCCTGCTCGACCTGCGCCAGAGACCGCGCGATGCGCCGCCACGTATCTTCGACCGAGCGGTCGATGGGCGCGCCATCTGCCTGTTTGAACCGGTATTTCATGTCCCAGATCTGTTCGGAAATGGGGGCGGCAAAACGGGTCATGGCAGCGTCCTTAAGGTCAGCGGGGGGGGCGGCAATCAAGATATGCGGCAGAGGCATCGGCAAAGACTGTTGCATTGCGACAGGACGCCGAGAATAGGCCGACTGACCCCTTTGGTCAACGCTTTGACACAAGCAAAGATTGCCCGCGATGCCCTTGATCTCGCGGTTGCGGCCTCTATGCTCTACAACACTTGGGGAAAAACCATGCCGCAACCATTGCATTTGATAAAATTGTCCGTCGGCACCGAAGGGGTCGAGGATCTGTCGGCGTGGCAGTCCAGTATCCGCGCCAAGGGTCCGGACGGTTTGCCGCGTCATATCACGCGGATGTGGCCGAAACGCGAATCCGAGATTCTGGATGGCGGGTCAATTTATTGGGTCATCAAGGGCGTTCTGCAATGCCGCCAGCGCATCGTGCGACTGGACGAAGTGATCGGCGGCGACGGCATCCGTCGTTGCGCGATTGTGCTGGACCCCGAATTGATCCGTACCATGCAAGCACTCAAGAAACCCTTTCAGGGTTGGCGTTATCTGACTGCCAAGGATGCGCCGGGCGATCTGGCAAAGGGGCGCGCCAACGAGGATGCCCTTCCCAGCAGTCTGAGCGCGGCCTTGGCCGATATCGGCGTGCTGTGACAGTGCTAAACGGCCAGCCACAGCAAAGGGCGGTCTTTTAACCAAAATTCGTTGCAGGTTCTGAAATGCCGCTTGAATAGGTCCTGAGGCAGGCGCAATCTGCTTGCACTTGTCAGGACGTACCAGAATGCTCCGCCCACAAATTTTTACCAGTCTTCAGTCATATACCCCCGCTTTGTTCCGTGCCGATCTTTTCGCGGGGATCACGGTGGCCATGGTGGCCCTGCCCCTGTCGCTTGCCATCGCCATCACGTCGGGGGCCACGCCGGCACAGGGGCTGATCACTGCGATTGTTGCGGGCTTCATCATTTCCTTTCTGGGTGGCAGCACCGTGCAGATCGGCGGGCCGACCGGTGCTTTCATCGTCGTTGTCGCAGGTGTGATCGCGCAGCACGGCTATGACGGGCTGGTTCTGGCGACGGCCATGGCAGGTGTCATCCTGCTGGTGGCCGGCTGTTTGCGGGCAGGCAGCCTGATCGCGCATGTACCCGAAGCGGTGGTGAACGGCTTTACCATCGGTATCGCAGTGCTGATCGCGGCCAGCCAGTTGAAGGACCTTCTGGGCCTGTCGGTGGCGAACGAACCCGCCGAATTGCTGCACAAGATCCCTGTCCTCTGGGAGGCGCGCGATACATTCAGTCTGGCGGCTTTCGCTGTCGGACTTGCGACTATGGTGCTGATCGTCGTCTTCCGTCGTGCCGCCCCGCGCCTGCCCGGGCTGATCGTGGCACTGGCGCTGACCTCTGGCGCAGCGGTTCTTCTGTCGCTTCCGGTCGAAACGATCGAGGCACGGTTCGGTGCCCTGCCCAGCACCCTGCCCTTGCCCGCCCTGCCCGAGATGTCGCTGGCGCGCATGATCGAAGTCCTGCCATCGGCCCTGATCATCGCGTTTCTGGCGGGGATCGAGTCGCTGCTATCGGCTGTCGTGGCAGACCGGATGACAGGCGCACGACATAAACCCAATGCCGAAGTCGTGGCGCAGGGAGCGGCCAATCTGGCCTCGGCTGCTTTTGGTGGTCTGCCTGCGACGGGGGCGATTGCCCGCACGGCAACAAATGTGCGCGCCGGAGGCCAAACCCCCGTTGCCGGCATCATCCATGCCGTGGCGATCCTCGCGATGATGATGCTGGCTGCGGGTCCCACCGGCATGCTGGCGATGCCCGCCATGGCGGGCCTGCTGATCCTGACCGCGTGGAACATGGCAGAGCCGCATAAATGGGGCGAATGGATGCGTGAACGCCCGTCGGACCGGGTGCTGCTGTTGCTGACAATGGCCCTCACCGTGCTGGTCGATCTGACTGTGGCCATCGGCGTGGGCGTGGCACTGGGGCTTGCACTGCGCCTGCATCAGGGCCGCACGCGCCCCGAAGACTACGATCCGCGCGGCAAGTAGAAACCGATCAGTCCGCGCCGATCATCTGGCAAAGCTTCGCCAGCGTTGCACGGTCGGCATCGCTCATGTCAGCCGCACGACTGCGATAGAGCGTGGCTTGGGATTTGAGGATCAACCCGTCCTGCAACAGCTTGAGGTGGTTGGCGCGCAACGTCTCGCCGGTTGATGTGATGTCGGCCACTGCCTCGGCTGTCTCGAATTTGACGGTGCCCTCGGTGGCGCCCTGACTGTCAACCAGCGCATAATCCGCCACACCCGCCGCACGCAGGAAATCCCGCACCAGCCGGTGGTATTTGGTGGCGATCCGCAGCCGGAACCCGTGCCGCGCACGGAACGCGGCGGCGGCGGCGTCCAGATCGTCCAGTGTATCCACGTCAACCCAAGCAGTTGGCACGGCAATGATCAGATCGGCATGACCAAAACCAAGTTCAGCCAGTTCCTGCACCTGCTGATCCCACTGACCCAGCTTCTCGCGCACAAGATCGGTGCCGGTCACGCCCAGATGGATGCGCCCAGCCGCCAGTTCGCGCGGAATCTCGCCCGCCGACAAAAGCACCAGTTCGACATTGGCGATTCCGTCAACGGCGCCTGCATATTCCCGCTCGGACGCGCTGCGCGACAGGGCGATGCCGCATGCAGCGAACCATTCAAAGGTTTTCTCCATCAGCCGCCCCTTGGACGGCACACCCAGCTTGATCGTCATGATGCAGTCCTCAGCTCCAGCAACAGACCGGGGCGGATCACACCACCAACGGCTGGTATCTCGACCCCCTGCCCCAATACGCGGGTCAGTGCATCATAGCGCCCGCCCTGCGCAACAGGTGGCAGATCGCTGCGCCCTGCCGCATAGAAGCCGAACACGAATCCGTCGTAATATTCCATCGAGGTACGGCCGTAACTGGCCTCGAACTCCAGCATGTCCACATCGACGCCGCGCGCCGCAAGCGCCGCGACACGCGACGCAAGACGGGACACAGCAGGGACAATGGCGGGCAGATCGACAGAAATGTCGCGCAGATGCTCGAGCGCGAAAGGCAGGGTCTCGCGCACACCTAGTATCGCATCCAGCAACGCCACCTCGTTTTCACTGATCGGCGGGGCAGAGGCGTCATCGCGCAGGGCGGCAACACGCGCCGCAACCTCGGCGCGGTCACGCAATCCGATGAACGGGGCACAATCGGCCAGCGGATCGGCCGAGGCCAGAAGTGCTACGCGCGTTTCAGGCAGCGGCGCACGGCCCGAATAACGGTCCAGCAAGGCACGGAAACGACGCGGCCGCCAGATATGCCGCCGCAACGCCGCCTTGCGCGCGGGCGTGGTATTCAACCCGTCCACAGCCGCTGCAAGGATTCCGATATCGCCCATGGCCGCGCGCAGCGGCAGATCGCCAAGTGCTGTACGGATCAGGGCAAAGACCTCGGCATCCGCCGCTGCCGGATCGGTGCGGTCAAAAACCTCGAATCCGGTCTGGAAATATTCGTTGGCGCGGTCGGGAAAATCCTCCTGCCGGCGGAACACTTCGCCTGCATAGGTATAGCGGGCGGGTTCGGCCCCATGCGCCATATGCATTTGCACGACCGGCACTGTGAAATCAGGCCGCAGCATCTGTTCGCCGCGCACCGCATCCGAGGTGACATAGGCCCGCGCGCGGATATCCTCGCCGTACAGGTCCAGCAAGGTATCGGCGGGTTGCAGGATCGGCGGATCCACGACCTGCGCGCCTGTTGCCACGAACAAGGCACGCAGGCGCATCGCCTCGTCGCAGATGGCGTTGCGGGTGATGGCCGTGTCAGGCATTGCTCTGGCTTTCTGCGGACTGGTTGTCCGATGACTGGCTGTCCAGTATTTCGCGCACGCGGGCAACCATCTGGTCGCGCGGCACCTCGTACTGGCTGGGACGGCTTTGCCATTCCTCCAGCGTGGCGTTCTCGGCAATCTGCGCCCCAAGGATCAGGTCCTTGATCTGCACGATGCCACGCGCCTTTTCGTCCCCGCCCTCGATGATCGCAACCGGAGAGGCGCGTTTATCGGCATATTTCAACTGGTTGCCGAATTGCTTGGGATTGCCCAGATAGACTTCGGCGCGGATACCGGCGCGGCGCAATTCGCCCGCCATCGCCTGATAATCAGCCATCCGGTCGCGGTCCATAACGGTCACAACCACAGGACCCTGTTCACTGACCTGCATCCGGCCCTTTTCACGCAGTGCCGCCAGCAGACGATCCACACCGATAGAGACACCCGTTGCGGGTACTTCCTGTCCGGTAAAGCGCTTGACCAGATCGTCATAGCGCCCGCCCCCCGCGACCGAGCCGAATTGACGCTTGCGGCCTTTCTCGTCGAAAATCTCGAAGGTCAGTTCCGCCTCGAATACCGGGCCGGTGTAATAGCCCAAGCCCCGCACGACGGAGGGGTCGATCACGATGCGGTCGGGGCCGTAGCCTTGGGCGCCAACAAGATCCGCGATCTGTTCCAACTCGTCCACGCCTTGCGCGCCAATAACCGACGCACCCACAGCCGCGCGCAGGTTGGTCAGCGTTTCGGACAGGGTCGCCGCTTTGGACGTCAGGAACGCAACAACGGGCTCGGCCTGTTCCATGCTCAGCCCGACACCGTCAATGAACGCGCCCGAAGCATCAAGGCGGCCAGTGGTCAGTAATTCACGCACACCAGCCTCGCCCACCTTGTCGAATTTGTCGATAGTACGCAAAACCGCGTCGCGATCATGGCCTGCATCCTCGGCCAGACCCATGGTTTCCAATACGCCGTTCAAAACCTTGCGGTTGTTCACCCGCACGATGTAGTCGCCACGCGGAATGCCGACCTGCTCGAGTGTATCGGCCAGCATGGCGCAAATCTCGGCATCGGCGGCCACGCTTGCGGCACCGACCGTATCGGCATCGCATTGATAGAACTGCCGGAAACGCCCCGGACCGGGCTTTTCGTTGCGCCAGACCGGACCCATCGCATAGCGGCGATAGGGCAGCGGCAGATCGTTGCGGTGCTGGGCATAGACGCGGGCCAAGGGGGCGGTCAGATCATAGCGCAGCGCCAGCCAGTCGCCCGGCTTTGCCTTGTCGCCCTCGCCTTCGGCATCTTCCTGCCATGCGAAAACACCTGCATTGGGGCGGTCTACATCGGGTAGAAACTTGCCCAGCGCCTCGACCGTTTCGACCGCACTCGATTCCAGCGCGTCAAAGCCATAGCGATGATAGACCGCCGCGATCCGCGCCAGCATCTCGCTGCGCGTCGTCACATCGGACCCGAAGTAGTCACGAAACCCTTTCGGCGTCTCGGCGCGCGGGCGCGGGGTCTTTTTGTCTTTCGCCATGGCAAGCTTCCTTTATGGGCGGCCAGCCGGTTCCGGGCAGGCCGATCTTGTCCGGCTTGCCTCTAACGGATGCAGGGCAAGGGGGCAAGCGGGGCGAGCTTTCTCACCTTGGTTCCAAGGCAAAGCGTTGCACCGAGTATTTGGCGCAAGATGAAACCCTGCTCAGAGATCATCGAAGCGGCCAGACCGCCCGTGACCGCCTGCAAACCGTGCGGCACCACTGCGCCCTTCGGCCGCGAACATCGAGGCCGAGGCCCATTCGCGGCGCAAGGCCGCGGCAAGATCGGCAGGTGGCAACCGCGCCGAAAGGTGATCGGCCCGCATACAGCCCTGCGGAAAGCGTGTGAGCGCGTGGGCCAGATCAAGGGCGGCTGACAGCGCTTGGCCCTGTGGTACCACGCGGTCAGCCAGCCCCATCGCCTGCGCTTCGGCGGCATCAACGGGGCGTCCGGTCAGGATCAGGTCGTTGGCGCGCCCCTGCCCTGCCAGCCGTGGCAGGCGGAACGTACCACCGTCGATCAGGGGCACACCCCAGCGACGGCAATAGATACCCATGACAGCGCCCTGCGCCATGACCCGCAGATCACACCATGCAGCCAACTCCATACCGCCCGCGACGGCGGGCCCTTCGATGGCGGCGATCACCGGCTTGGACAGCATCAGCCGCGACGGTCCCATCGGCCCCGCCAAGGGCTGCGTCACCGGATCGGTCCAGTCGTCCGGAATATCAACATCCGCTATCCACGCAGCGGCAGACCCATCGGCGGCGGTTTTCAGATCGAAGCCCGCGCAGAACGCCCCTTCTGCCCCGGTCAGGATCATCACATCCACACTGTCATCGGCATCAAGCGCCACAAAGCTTTTGAAAAGCGCCTGCGCCGTGGCGGGATCTACGGCATTGCGGGCCTGTGGCCTGTCGATGGTGACCACGGCCACCCGATCCACCTTGTTGATCCTGACTGTCATGGCTGCGCCTTCCCTGTGCCCTGTGCCCATGGTATCAATAGCGCCGCAAAAGGAGACGCAATGCAACATCTGGAAGAGAAACTGGCCCATCTAATCCGTACGGTCGATGACCTGTTAGATGTGGTCGCCGCCCAGCAGACCGAGATTGACCGTCTGACCCGCCGTGTCGTGATGCTGATGCAACGCGAAGGCGAGCGCGAGGCCAATAGCGGTGATGGCGTGATCCTTGCCGACCAGCGTCCGCCGCACTGGTAGGCAGGTCCGGCTCACACGTTCATATCTCCTGCACTTCCATTACCCCGGCCAAGGACCGTAGCGCGCCCTTGATCTGCGGGTTCAGCGGAAAATCCTGCCCTGTGTCGATCTCGGTCTCGCCGGGTAATCCGGGGTCCATCAGGCAAAACAGGACCGGCCCGCGCGGGACACCGCGCATACTGTCCGCCGCCTGCCCCAGCACCGAGGCGACCGAGGCGATGGCGGCAGCATCCTCGATAAATATCCGAAGGCCCGTCGCCCCCGCTTCGGCAACCACGCCGTCCATCGCCACCACCGAGCGGCCTACCGGATCGAACTGCCCCTCGTTGAAGCGGGCCTCGAGCGTCATGACAACCTGATGGGTCTGGTCGAATACGCGGCGCACGGCGTCGAAATCGTCGCAGAACATCGCGATACCCGACACCTGACTGGTCGGATCGCTGATATTCATGCGGAAAAACCGCGTTCCACGCCCTGATTTACGCTCTTGCAGGGCAGAGACCAGCACGCCGACCTTGCCGATGGCGCCGCCGGCACGTTCGGCTTTCAGCTGCAATTCGGCCAGCGTCATCACGTTGCGCCGCCGCAATGCGGGCAGGTAATCATCCAGCGGATGGCCCGACAGATAAAAGCCGATGGCCTTGTGTTCCTCGTCCAGCCGTTCGGTCGGTTGCCAGTCGGCTACCGGCATAAGACGCGGCTCCGGCAGATCGTCGCCCGCCTCACCAAACAGCGACACCTGGTTCGAGGACTTCTGCTCGTGGATTGCAGCCGAATAATTCACCAGTGAATCCAGCGCATCGAACACCCTGCGGCGGTTCCCATCCAGCATATCGAACGCCCCTGCACGGGCCAGCATTTCCAGCGGCCGCTTGCCCACGCGTTTCAGATCGACACGGCGGGCAAAATCGTAAAGCGTCACAAACGGCTTGTCGCGTCCCGCCTCGTCGCGCCGCGCGGTTGTGATCATCCGCATCGCCTCGACGCCCACGTTCTTGAGCGCGCCCAGCGCATAGACAAGTTGTCCGTCCAGCACGGTGAACATCGCATCCGAGCGGTTCACGCAGGGCGGAACGATGGTAATGTCCATCCCGCGCCGCACTTCCTCGGCATAGGTCGACAGCTTGTCGGTCAGATGCATATCGCAATTCATGACACCGGCCATGAACTCGACAGGATGGTTCGCCTTCAGCCATGCCGTCTGATAACTGACCACCGCATAGGCGGCGGCATGCGATTTGTTGAAGCCATAATTGGCAAATTTCTCAAGAAGGTCAAAGACTTCCGAGGCCTTCTTCTTGTCCACCCCTTTGGCCATCGCGCCCGTTTCGAACTTGGGGCGTTCCTTGGCCATTTCTTCGGCGATTTTCTTGCCCATCGCACGGCGCAGCAGGTCGGCACCACCAAGGCTGTAGCCGGCCATGACCTGCGCGATTTCCATCACCTGTTCCTGATAGACGATGATGCCTTGGGTTTCCTCAAGGATATGGTCGATCAGCGGATGGATGGATTCGCGCGCTTTCAGCCCGTTCTTGACCTCGCAATAGGTCGGAATGTTCTCCATCGGGCCGGGGCGGTAAAGGGCGACCAGCGCCACAATATCCTCGATACAGGTGGGTTTCATACGCCGCAGCGCATCCATCATGCCGCTGGATTCCACCTGAAACACGGCCACGGTCTTGGCGCTGGCATAGAGCTTGTAGGTCGCCTCGTCCTCCAGCGGGATCGCGCCGATATCATCCTCAGCCCCGGCGGGTGGATCGTAAAGCTGCACGCCATCGACGCGAATGTTCAGATGCCGCCCGCCCGCCTTGATCAGATCGACCGCGTTCTGAATCACTGTCAGGGTTTTGAGACCCAGAAAGTCGAACTTGACCAGACCGGCCTGTTCCACCCATTTCATGTTGAACTGCGTGGCAGGCATATCGGAACGCGGATCCTGATAGAGCGGCACCAGACGGTCCAGCGGACGGTCCCCGATCACAACACCGGCGGCATGGGTCGATGCGTTCCTGAGCAGCCCCTCGACCTGCTGGCCGTAATCCAGCAGGCGTTTCACCACCTCTTCCGAGCGTGACGCCTCGCGCAGGCGTTCTTCCTGCGCCAAGGCCTGTTCGATGCTGACGGGTTTGACGCCCTCGACAGGGATCAGCTTGGACAGTCGGTCCACCTGACCATATGGCATTTGCAGCACGCGCCCGATATCGCGCACGGCGGCCTTGGACAACAGCGCACCGAAGGTGATGATCTGGCCCACCTTGTCGCGCCCGTAGCGGTCCTGCACATAGCGGATCACCTCCTCGCGGCGGTCCATACAGAAGTCGATGTCGAAGTCGGGCATGCTGACGCGTTCGGGGTTCAGGAACCGCTCGAACAGCAGGGAATAGCGCAAGGGATCCAGATCGGTGATCGTAAGCGCATAAGCCACAAGGCTGCCCGCACCGGAGCCGCGCCCCGGCCCCACAGGGATGTTCTGCTCCTTGGCCCATTTGATGAAATCGGCCACGATCAGGAAATATCCCGGAAAGCCCATCCCCTCGATAATGCCCAGCTCGAATTCCAGCCGTTTTTCATACTCGTCCACAGGGGCAGCATGGGGGATCACGGCCAGACGCACGGCAAGCCCCGCTTTGGCCTGACGGCGCAGTTCCAGCACCTCGTCATCGGCAAATTTGGGCAGGATCGGATCACGTTTGAAGGCTTTGAACGCGCAGCGGCGCGCGATTTCGACCGTGTTGTCGATTGCCTCCGGCAGGTCGGCAAACAGGGTCACCATTTCCTGCGGGGATTTGAAATAATGCTGCGCAGTCAGGCGGCGGCGCGGGCCCTGCTGGTCGACATAGGCGCCTTCCGCGATGCAGATCAGCGCGTCATGCGCCTCGTACATGCTGGATTTGGGGAAATACACATCATTGGTCGCCACCAGCGGCAGATCCATCGCATAGGCGATCTCGACAAAGCCGCGCTCGGATAACTGCTCGGCCTCGGGCAGGCCGCCGCCTTCGGGATGGCGCTGCAATTCGACATAAAGCCGGTCGGGATAGATCGCGGCCATCTTGCCCATCAGCTCTTCGGCTGCGGGACGCTGGCCCGCGCGCAACAGACGCCCGACCGGACCGTCCGGCCCACCGGACAAACAGATCAGCCCGGCGCTGAATTCGGCCAGTTCGTCCAGTGTGACCTGTGGCAACTGCCCCGCCTTGTCGAGATAGAGGCAACTGTTCAGCCGCATCAGGTTCTCGTATCCGGTCTCGTTCTGGGCCAGTAGCACAACAGGGGCGGGATCGCGGGTCCGCTCGCCGGGCTGGGCGGGCAGATAGGCCAGCGCAATCTGGCACCCCATGATGGGCTGCACCCCAGCCGCACTGGCCGAGACCGCGAATTCGAGCGCGGCAAACATGTTGTTTGTATCGGTCACCGCAACCGCAGGCATCCCGACAGCGGCACAAAGACCGGGCAGTTTCTTCAACCGCACAGCCCCTTCCAGCAAGGAATATTCGGTATGCACGCGCAGATGGATGAATCGGGGGGAATTGCTCATGCGGTAAAGTTACCTGATGCCTTGGCCATCGGAAAGCGGTGAAAATTGCGTCGCAAGGGCGGGTGCACCACAGCTTTTGCTTGCCAATCCATCGAAACCACGCTTTCCTAGTCTGAACCAACAGAGGCCCGCGCTGCTCTACGCCGCATCGAGACAGCGCATCACAGGGTAAAAAACTGGTAAGGCGGCAGGCTTAACAACATGGATATCTCCTTTCTTCTGAACGGGGAAAGCGTGGTGCTGACAGGTGTCGCACCCACGGTCACGGCGCTTGACTGGTTGCGCGAGGTGCGCGGGCTGACTGCCACCAAGGAAGGCTGCAACGAAGGCGATTGCGGTGCCTGTACCGTCATGGTGACAGACGCGGATGGCACAACCCAGGCGCTGAACGCCTGTATCCTCTTTCTGCCGCAACTTGATGGCCGCGCCCTGCGTACGGTCGAGGGCATCACAGGCCCCAACAGTGCGCTTCATCCTGTGCAACAGACGATGATCGACCATCACGGCAGCCAATGCGGCTTCTGCACACCCGGCTTCATCGCGTCCATGGCCGTGGCTCATGTGAACGGCGACAAGGATCACGATACGGCACTGGCGGGAAACCTGTGTCGCTGCACCGGCTATGCCCCGATTATCCGTGCTGCACGCGCTGCCGAATCCCAACCCGTCCCAGACTGGATGACCGCCGACCGCCGCTTCTTTTTGCCGCAAATATCCGCAGGGGGTGTGGGGGGCGGCGAGCCCCCCATGATCAAGCCTGCGGGTGTAGGGGGCGACAAGCCCCCCTTGGGTGATGCCCTTCACCCCCGTTCAAGCGATGAACTGGCCGCAGCCTTTACAGCCAATCCCGATGCTACGCTGGTGGCAGGTGCCACGGATGTGGGGCTGTGGGTCACCAAACAGATGCGCGATCTGGGCCAGATGATTTTCCTGAACCGCTGTGCGGATCTCCAGCGGATCGCGCAAGGCGAGGACGCGCTGATCCTTGGCGCCGGCGTGACAATCGCGCGGATGATCCCCCTTATGGACGATCTGCACCCCAGCTTCGCAGCCATGTTGCGGCGCTATGGCGCGGCGCAGGTTCGCGCGGCGGCCACCATCGGCGGCAATATCGCCAACGGATCACCTATCGGTGACGGCCCCCCCGCGCTGATCGCGCTTGGCGCGACGCTGCATCTGCGACAGGGTGACACAAGGCGCGCGATGCCGCTGGAAGATTTCTTTCTCGAATACGGCAAACAGGATCGTCGTGCCGGAGAATTCGTCGACAGCATCAGTATCCCGACACAGCCCGACCGGCTGCGCTGCTACAAGCTGAGCAAGCGGTTCGATCAGGACATCTCGGCTGTCTGCGGGTGCTTCAACATCACTGTGGAAGATGGCCGCGTCAGCGCTGCCCGCATCGCCTTTGGCGGCTTGGCAGGCATTCCGAAACGGGCCGCACAGGTTGAGGCAGCGCTGGTCGGCCAGCCATGGAATACGGCAACCGTGACACAAGCGATGGAGGCATTCGCACAGGACTTCACGCCCCTGTCGGATATGCGCTCCTCGGCCAGCTACAGACTGGAAACAGCCGCAAACATGCTCAAACGCTACTATCTTGAAGATACGGGCCAGACCGTCAGCATCATGCAGGTGCAGCCATGAGCGTTGCCAAACCCCTGCCCCATGATGCCGCGAACCTGCATGTGACCGGACAGGCCCGCTATGTCGATGACATACCCTTGCCCGCCAATACGCTGCATCTGGCCTTTGGTCTGTCCAGCACGGCGCGCGGCAGGATCACGACGATGGATCTTGCAGCCGTCCGTGCCGCCCCCGGCGTGGTGATGGTGTTGACGGCGGATGATCTGCCGCACGCCAATGATGTCTCGCCTTCTACCCATGACGAGCCGCTTCTGGCAACCGGTCACGTGCATTACATGGGTCAGCCCGTTTTTGCTGTGGTGGCCGACAGCCATCTTGCGGCACGGGATGCGGCCAAACTGGGCAGAATCGATTATGCCAAGGAAGACCCGATCCTGACAATCGAGGACGCTCTGGCCGCCAACAGCAGGTTCGAGGACGGCCCGCGCATCTATGCCAAGGGCGATGCCGCAGCGGCAATCGCCGCAGCACCGCTGCGTGTCGAGGGTCGGTTCGAGATCGGCGGGCAGGAACATTTCTATCTGGAGGGTCAGGCCGCCCTTGCCCTGCCGCAAGAGGGCGGGGATATGGTGGTGCACAGCTCGACCCAGCATCCGACCGAAATCCAGCACAAGGTGGCCGAGGCCTTGGGCGTTCCGATGCACGCCGTGCGCGTCGAGATCAGGCGCATGGGCGGCGGATTCGGGGGCAAGGAAAGTCAGGGCAACGCGCTGGCCGTCGCTTGCGCTGTAGCCGCGTCCCTGACAGGGCGGCCCTGCAAAATGCGCTATGACCGCGACGATGACATGGTGATCACCGGCAAGAGGCATGATTTCCGCATCGACTATGTCGCAGGTTTTGATGGTCAGGGCCGTGTGATGGGGGTTGAGTTTGTCCAATATGCCCGCTGCGGCTGGGCGCAGGACCTGTCGCTACCGGTCGCGGACCGCGCCATGCTGCATGCCGACAATGCCTATCTGCTGGAGCATGCACGCATCGAAAGCCACCGTCTGAAGACCAATACGCAAAGCGCCACGGCGTTCCGCGGGTTTGGCGGACCGCAAGGCATGGTCGGGATCGAGCGCGTGATGGACCATATCGCGCATCATCTGGGCTTCGATCCTGTGGACGTGAGACGGCTCAATTACTATGCCGATGCAGCACCTGCTGCGGGTGGCGCAGGGGGGCTGTCTGCCCCCCCGTTCACCGCTGGTGAACGTCCCCCCGAGGATATTGCGGGCAAAAAGAAGCAGACCACCCCCTATGGGATGGAGGTCGAGGATTTCATCCTGCACGCCATGACCGGCGCGCTGGAGGAGAGCGCAGGTTATCGCGCCAGGCGGCAGGCGGTGGTGGAGTGGAACGCCAGCCAGCCAGTGCTCAAACGCGGACTGGCGCTGACGCCGGTGAAATTCGGGATTTCGTTTACCCTGACGCATCTCAATCAGGCGGGGGCTTTGGTGCATGTCTATCAGGACGGGTCGATCCATCTGAACCATGGTGGCACCGAGATGGGGCAAGGCTTGTTCCAGAAGGTGGCACAGGTCGCTGCGGCGCGGTTCGGGCTGGATGTCTGGGCGGTCAAGATCACTGCGACCGATACCGGAAAGGTGCCCAATACCTCGGCCACGGCGGCGTCATCCGGATCGGATCTGAACGGCATGGCGGTCAAGGCGGCCTGCGACACGATCCGCGACCGGATGGCGGCGCATCTGGCAGGGTTGCATCAATGCGATCCCGCCAGCGTGCGGTTCGAGGGCGGGCAGGTCTTTGCAGGCGACGCCAGCTACAGCTTTGCCGCAGCCGCGCAACTGGCCTATGCCGCGCGGGTCAGCCTGTCCGCGACGGGATTTTATGCGACACCAAAGGTCGAATGGGACCGCATCAAGGGTCACGGGCGGCCATTTTTCTATTTCGCCTATGGCGCGGCCCTGACCGAGGTGGTGATCGACACGCTGACCGGCGAGAACCGGATTCTGCGCGCAGATCTTTTGCATGACGCTGGCGCCAGCCTGAACCCCGCGCTGGATATCGGCCAGATCGAGGGCGGGTATGTGCAGGGGGCGGGATGGTTGACGATGGAGGAACTTGTCTGGGACGATGCCGGACGGTTGCGGACGCATGCGCCATCCACCTACAAGATTCCCGCTGTGTCGGACCGGCCTGCCGTGTTCAACGTCGCGCTGTGGGACGGGCCCAACCGCGAAGAGACGATCTATCGCTCCAAAGCCGTGGGCGAGCCGCCTTTGATGCTGGGAATATCGGCGCTGATGGCGATATCGGATGCGGTTTCGGCTTGCGGGGCGGGATATCCGGCGCTGGACGCGCCTGCCACGCCGGAGCGGATATTGGCGGCAATCGGGCGGGTGCGTGATGGGATTTGATCTGGACGCACTGCGCGCCGCCGTCGCGCGCCATGGTCGTGTGGTGCGGGTGGTGATCGCACAGGTCCGCGGCTCGGCCCCGCGCGAGGTGGGCGCGGCGATGCTGGTCTGGACGGATCAGCAGGATGCAGGCCAATCCGGTACGATCGGCGGCGGCACGCTGGAGCATCAGGCAACGCTTGCGGCACGGCAAATGCTGGCGGGCGGGCCCGAGAGCCACCTGAGCCGCCACGCGCTTGGCCCCGATCTGGGCCAATGTTGCGGCGGTGCGGTGCAGCTTTTGTCGGAGGTCTATGACAGGGCAAAGCTGGAAGCGCTTGCAGGACGGGACTTGATTGCGCGCCCTGTCACTGCGGGTGCCGCATTGCCTCTGGCGGTACAGCGCCTGCTTGGGCAGGCGCGCGGACAGGGGCAGCAGCCTGCAGCCCAACTTGTGGACGGCTGGATGATCGAGCCGGTGGCGCGGCCTGCCCATCCGCTGTGGATCTGGGGCGCGGGCCATGTCGGACGGGCGCTGGTGGACACACTGTCGCCACTTCCGGATCTGGCCATCACATGGATCGACACCCACAGGGACCGCTTTCCCGAAAGCATAGCCCCGCAAGTGACCACCCTGCCCGCAACCGATCCTGCAAGGCTGGTGCCGCATGCCCCCGCAACGGCCCATCACCTGATCCTGACCTATTCGCATACGCTGGATCTTGCGCTTTGCCATGGCTTGCTGGGGCGTGGATTTGCCAGCGCAGGGCTGATCGGGTCAGCCACCAAATGGGCGCGCTTCCGGTCGCGTCTGGGCGCGCTGGGGCATAGTCCTGCGCAAATCGCAGGCATCCGCTGCCCGATCGGTGATCCGGCTCTTGGCAAACATCCGCAGGCAATTGCCATCGGCGTTGCGGCCAGCCTATTGACCTGTATCGCGGCGAAAGCCGAACCAAAGGAGCGCCGCGCATGACAGCACCGGTTCTGAGCATCCAAGGTCTGACCAAAGCCTATCCGGGCGTTGTCGCCAATTCCGATGTGTCCTTCGATGTGCAGACAGGTGAGGTGCACGCCCTGCTGGGCGAGAACGGCGCGGGCAAGTCTACGCTGGTCAAGATGATCTACGGTCTGGTCAAACCCGATCACGGCACCATGACCCTGCAAGGCAAACCCTATGCGCCAGCCGAGCCGCGCGCGGCGCGGGCTGCCGGTGTGGCGATGGTGTTCCAGCATTTCTCTTTGTTCGACGCGCTGAATGTGGCCGAGAATATCGCACTGGGGATGGAGAATCCGCCGCGTCTGGCCGATCTGGCGGGCCGAATCCGCGAAGTGTCGGAAACCTACGGCCTGCCGCTTGATCCGTTCCGCATTGTCGGTGATCTGTCGGCAGGCGAGCGCCAGCGGGTCGAAATCATCCGCTGCCTGCTACAGGACCCGCGCCTGCTGATCATGGACGAGCCGACATCGGTTCTGACGCCGCAGGAGGTCGATATTCTGTTCGAGACACTTCGCAAACTCACGGCGGAAGGTGTGGCAATCCTGTACATCAGCCACAAGCTTGAGGAAATCCGCACGCTGTGCGACAGCGCCACGATCCTGCGGCTGGGCAAGAAGGTGGCCACCTGCACGCCGTCCGAGACAACCGCGCGCGAACTGGCCGAGATGATGGTGGGCACCGTGCTGCACACACCTGAACGCAGCGGGCGCGCCTTGGGCGATGTGGCGCTTGAACTGAGCGCTTTATCGGTACGATCGCCCTCGGAATTCGGCTGTTCGCTCAAGGATATCACCCTGTCGGTGCAGCAGGGCGAGGTGCTGGGTCTGGGCGGGGTTGCCGGAAACGGGCAGGACGAACTGCTGGGCGCATTGTCGGGCGAGTTGCGCAGCGCGCCGGATATGGTGCGGATGCATGGCAAGAACATCGGCATGCTGGGTCCGATGGAACGGCGACAGATCGGGCTGCTTTGCGCGCCCGAGGAACGGCTAGGCCATGCCGCAGCCCCTGATATGAGCCTGACGGAGAACGCGATGCTGACCGGTTCGCTGCGCGAGGGGCTGGCGCGTCGCGGTTTTCTGGACTGGGGCCGTGCCGAGGATTTTGCAAAAGCGATCATCGCGCGGTTTGATGTCCGCACGCCGGGACCGGGCAATGCGGCGCGATCTTTGTCAGGGGGCAACTTGCAGAAATTCGTGATTGGTCGCGAGGTGATGCAGCGACCAGAGGTTCTGGTTGTGAACCAGCCAACATGGGGCGTCGATGCCTCGGCTGCGGCGGCGATCCGGCAGGCATTGCTGGATCTGGCGGCAGGCGGCACGGCAGTGGTGGTGATCAGTCAGGATCTGGACGAGTTGATGGAAATATCGGACCGCTTCGGCGCGTTGAACGAGGGGCGGCTGTCGCGAATCCGGCCCACATCCGAGCTGAGCATCGACGAGATCGGGCTGATGATGGGCGGGGCCCATGACATGGAGGTCGCCCATGTCTGAGGCGTTGAAAGGTGAGTATTTGAGGCAAGATGAAACGGGGGACGGTGCATGCTGAAGCTGGAGAAACGGCCGCAGCCCTCGCAGGCATGGGTCTATCTTGCGCCTTTGGTGGCGGTGATTGCGACAATGATCGCGGGGGGCGCGTTGTTTGCGGCCTTGGGCAAGGACCCGCTGGTGGCAATCAGGACGATTTTCTGGGACCCGCTGTTTTCAGAATTCGCCTTTTACTATCGTCCGCAACTTCTGGTGAAAGGTGCACCACTGGTGCTGATTGCCATCGGGCTGAGCCTCGGGTTCCGCGCGGGCATCTGGAATATCGGGGCCGAGGGGCAGTATATCGTGGGTGCCTTGACAGGCGCCGGTGTCGGATTGGCGTTTTACCCGCTGGAGGGATGGTTCGTCTTTCCGCTGATGGTCATGGCGGGCGCATTGGGCGGTTGGGCATGGGCGATGATCCCTGCCGTGCTGAAAGTGAAGTTCGGCACCAACGAGATCCTTGTATCTTTGATGCTGGTCTATGTGGCAGAGCAGCTGCTGGCCTCGATGTCATTGGGTTTAATGAAGAACCCGCAGGGTTTCGGATTTCCGGGGTCGCGCAATCTGCAACAATATCCCAGCGCGCATAATGCCGAACTGATCGCGGGATCGGGGATGCATTCGGGCGTGGTGGCCGCATTGATCGCGGTAATCTTTGCCTATGTCCTGCTGACACGGCATATCCTTGGATTTCACATCCGCCTGACCGGCGAGGCCCCGCGCGCCGCGCGTTTCGCGGGCGTCAATCCGGGGCGGCTGGTGCTGATCTGTCTGGGTCTGGCAGGGGCGATGGCGGGACTTGCCGGCATGTTCGAGGTGTCCGGCCCTGCGGGACGCGTCAGTATCGATTTCAACGTGGGCTACGGCTTTACTGCGATCATCATGGCCTTTCTGGGCCGGTTGCATCCGCTGGGTATTCTGTTGGCGGGGCTGCTGATGGCGCTGACCTATATTGGCGGCGAGATCGCACAATCACGCCTTGGGCTGCCTGCGGCCGCGATCCAGATGTTTCAAGGCATGCTGCTGTTTTTCCTTCTGGCTGTCGATCTGATGACCAATTACCGGCTACGGCTGACACAGCGCGAGGTCGCATGATGGATCTGTCTTCAATCAATCCCGTCCTGCTGCTGGCCTCGCTGATGGTGGCGGCAACCCCCTTGCTGCTGGCGGCTGTGGGAGAGCTGGTGGTGGAAAAGGCCGGTGTGCTCAATCTGGGTGTCGAGGGTATGATGATCACCGGCGCGATCTGCGGCTTTGCCATCGCGGTCAATACCGGTAATCCGCTGTTGGGCGTTGCAGCCGCGGCGGGCGGCGGCGCGACTCTAGCGCTTCTCTTTGCATTGCTCACGCAGCTTGCACTGGCCAATCAGGTGGCCTCGGGGCTTGGGTTGACGCTGTTCGGCCTCGGCCTGTCAGCGCTGATCGGTCAGGGCTATCAGGGTATCCGCCCACCATCATTTCCGCGGCTGAACATACCGGGCCTGTCGGATATGCCTGTATTGGGCCGTATCCTTTTCTCGCATGACCTCATGGTCTATTTCGGGCTGATCATCGTGACCGCCGTGTGGTTCATGCTGAAATATACCCGCGCCGGTTTGATTTTGCGCGCTGTGGGCGAGAATCACGAGGCGGCCCATGCGCTGGGATACAAGGTCAAACGTATCCGCATCATGGCGATCATGTTTGGCGGGGCCTGCGCGGGCATGGGTGGCGCTTATATCAGCTTGATCCGTGTGCCCCAATGGACCGAAGGCATGACCGCCGGAATTGGCTGGATTGCCCTTGCGCTGGTGGTCTTTGCCAGCTGGAAACCATGGCGTGTCCTGCTGGGTGCCTATCTTTTTGGCGGCGTTACGGTAATTCAGCTGAATCTGCAGGCGGCAGGCGTTGCGATTCCTGTCGAGTATCTGGCAATGTCACCCTATCTGATCACCATCCTCGTGCTGGTCATCATGTCTGCCGACAAAAGCAGGGCACCTGCCTCGCTTGGTCGTGTTTTCCACGCCTCACGTTGAGGCCAAGATCGTGCCTTTTGCCGAGTCTGAATACTTGGCCGAGGTCAAAAAATTGAATGTCACTAACAGGGGGATACCCAAATGAGACTGACCCAATTACTGACCACCGCCGCTTTGGCGCTGGGTCTAGCCACAGGGGCCATGGCGCAGGACAAGCTCAAGGTGGGCTTTGTCTATGTCGGTCCCGTCGGCGATGGCGGCTGGACCTATGAGCATGACAAGGGCCGTCTGGCCGTTGAAGCCGAGTTCGGCGATATGGTCGAGACCGTCTTTGTCGAATCTGTGCCCGAAGGCCCCGACGCCGAGCGCGTGATGACCCAGATGGCGCTGGACGGTGCCGGTCTGATCTTTACCACGTCTTTTGGCTATATGGACCCGACCATCAATGTCGCGGCCAAATTTCCGGATGTGAAATTCGAACACGCCACCGGCTACAAGCGCGCCGACAACGTGTCGACCTATTCTGCCCGTTTCTATGAAGGCCGCGCCATTCAGGGCCATATCGCGGGCAAGATGACGGAATCGAACATCATCGGCTATATCGGCTCGTATCCGATCCCCGAAGTGATCCGTGGCATCAACTCGGCCTTTATCCATGCGCGTAAGGTGAACCCTGACGTCCAGTTCAAGATCATCTGGGCCTATACATGGTTCGACCCCGCGAAAGAGGCGGATGCGGCCAAGGTTCTGATCGAACAGGGCGCTGACGTGATCCTGCAGCACACCGATTCCACCGCACCGCTGGCCGCAGCAGCCGAGGCCGGCAACATCATCGGTTTCGGTCAGGCATCTGACATGGGCGAATATGCCGATGGTCCGCGCGTATCGTCGATCATCGACGACTGGGCGCCCTATTACATCGCACGCACCCGCGCAGTGATGGATGGCACATGGTCATCGACCGACACATGGGACGGCATCGGGCCGGGCATGGTCGGCATTGGCGAGATCACCGACAAGGTGCCTGCCGATGTGAAGGCCGAAGCGATGGCGATAAAAGACGCGATTGCTGCAGGCGAATATCACCCCTTCACCGGCCCGCTGAACAAGCAGGACGGCTCGGTCTGGCTGGCCGAGGGTGAAACCGCCGATGACGGCACATTGCTGGGCATGGATTTCTATGTCGAAGGACTGGAAGGCACGATCCCGAACTGATCGGATCTCATGCACGATGAAACAGAAACCCCGCCAGAAGGCGGGGTTTTTTCGTTGGCAGGTGTGAAAAGACTCTCAACCGCTCGGTCGAACGAACGAAGACGGACTTTCAGATCGCATCATCCGTCACAAGACGCATCCCGAGATGGGCTGGCGGCGCGCCAACCGCGCAGCCACCGCGTGCCGGATCGCGGACAAGGTAGGGGATGACCGAGACATGCTCGCCCCCCGCAAAATAGGCAGGACAACGGGCCGGGTCCGTGTCCTCGGCGGAGCCTGCATAGCAATCTTGTGTCCATTCCCAGACGCTTCCGTCAAGATCGGCAATCCCTTGTGCAGAGGTGGAGAAACTGCCCTGCGGCTTGAGCGCGCGCGGCGGAAGACCCCCTGTCAGATAGGCAGATGCCCAAGTCAGAGAAGGGTCGGTAAAAAGTGGCGCGGTCTTTTCCGGAAGGACCGATGCGGCCATGGTATTCCACTCGACCAGGCTTGGCAGGCGAAAGCTGTGACCTGATGCCTTGTTCATCCAGACGACATATTCCTGCACATCGACATAGCTGAGGCCGGTGGCTGGCGTTGTTGCCGGGTCCTGATTTTGGCGCACACGCAGCGCCAATGTACAGGCGCGCTGCGCGACGCAGGTGTTCCACTCGGCGATGGTGACTTCGTAGCGCTGGACATACAGAACATGCCCGTCCGCCAACACGACCGGCTGGTCAGCCATGACTGGCAACAAGGCCGGATCGGGGCCACGCTGGGTCAGCGCAACCCCTGCAATGACCGCCGCCAGCAATCCCAGAGCGACGAAACGAAGGGTTGTTCCGGGATTGCGCGGCAAGGTGTCAACGGCGGTCATCGGGTTTTCCTTCCAGTTCAGTCTGTCAGGTCATGTTGCAAAGGCACGTGGTGCGACGACCTGTTCCATCAGGTCATTGTCCCATTCGCCCTCGACGATGAAATGCGCCGTGGCGCCCAGCAGGGCTGCTTCGATCAGGTTGTGGTTCACATAGGCATAGACGCCCGGTTGTTCGAACTTGTACATCGCCGCCATCGCGGTGCCGCCCCGTACGAACCATGTCTCCAGCCCGGTCATGGGCGCATCACTGAAGGATGTTTCCCAGACATAATCGCCATGCCCGCCGATCAGGTGGGGCCGCGAGTCGCGGTTGGCCTGATTGTGGATCATCAGCACCTTATCACCGACATTGAACTTCATCGCATTTTCGCCGGTGATGGCACCAACTGCGCCGTTGAATACGCAATGCGTCGGCGTCAGGGTCCGCATCGCATCAAGGCTGTCGGCATAGTCGTCGCCTGCAACCTCGTAATACTTGTACTCGCCGTTCTCGTCTTTCGGCAGGTAGTAATCCTGCTCTCCGATATAGGCGATCTTGTCGTATGTCAGCAGGTTGCCGTCCTTGTCCTTGAGCCCGTCACGCGGCAGCACCATGACCGCACCGTTCATCCCGTGGGTGACATGGTAGGGGATCATCGCCCCGCCCGGCGCACAGTGATAGGTAAAGCAGCCCGGCTTGGTTGCCTTCCAGCGCAGCACGCATTCCTCGCCGGGGTAGACATGTGTCAAACCACCTCCGCCCAAAGCGCCTGTGGAGGCGTGAAAGTCGATGTTATGCTCCATCATGCTGTCGGCGGGGTTGCGCAGGGTCAGTTCGACCATGTCACCCTCGTGACAGATGATCAGCGGGCCGGGGACCGAGCCGTTATAGGTCAGCGCCCAGACGCTTGCGCCGGTATCCTCGTCAACGATCATCAGGCGCTCGGTGGTTTCCATGAAAACCTCGATGATCTTGGGGCCGCCTGTCGCGATCTGCTCGTGTTCGGGCGCATAGGGCGGGGCCACCATGGTCTGTTTCACGCGGGTATAGCCTGACAGATCAGCGGCTTTCGCGGTGGTTTCGGCAACCTTCTCGGCAGAAGCCTTGTAAAGCCGTGCCGAGGTCCGGTTGGCCATGTCGAGTTTCGGTGCGCGGGGCATTGCCATCGCGCTGGCACCGGTCAGGGCCGCAGCACCTGCCAGAACGGACCCGCGCAGAATGTTTCTGCGGCTTGTTTTCATAAGACCGCTATTGATGGAATTGGTCATGGTTTCCTCCATGAGGATAAATGAAGTGGCGGGCCTCATGCCCGCTCACCGGTCATCGGTCAGAGATTGGACAGTTGCGCGTCGAAGCGCTCTTTGGCTTTCTTCGGGACGCGACCTTCAAAAAAGGTTTCGGGAACGGCATCAACCTCGCCGACCTCGATCGTCATCACCATGCCCATCGCGTAATGTGGCTTGCAGATGATGCCGTAAAGTCCGGCCACGTCGAAGGTGTACTCGATTTCCTGATTGATCTTGCCCGCGAAGCCTTCGACCCCGTCGGGCATCATACCGTCGACGGTTTCGGCGTTGTGGCTTTTGTCTGTCGCAACGAACACGACAGTGTCGCCGGGGGCAATCTGCAGGAACGCAGGCTCGAAAACCATCCGTTCGCCGTCCGTGCCCTTGTTGAGCATTTTGACTTCGTGGGTTTCGGCAAAGGCCGCGCCGGAAAGCGCGACACTCAGTGCCAGTGTGGACGCAAGTGTTTTGAACATCATCTTATCCTTTCGTGTTCTGCTGACATCGGTGATAGATGTTTCCGGCGCCCGAACGTTGTGCGGGCACAACAAAATCTGCCTGTTTTTCTTGATCTGGATCAAACTGGACGCCCAGGAGGCTTTGAAAAGACGAGGATGCCGCGATGAAATATGCAAAACGTCCCAAGCCGCAGCTCAGGCTTGATGAAAGCCTTCTGACGCATGTGCCGCCCTTCTCGAAACTCGACGCACGCCAGATCCGCGACATTCTGGATCAGGCCAGTTCAAGGCGCTATGACAGCGGCGTCGCGATCTTCAAGGAAGGGCACGAGGCTGAGCGCTTTTTCATGCTGCTGGACGGCTATATACGGGTCGTGCGGATCACGCCGCAGGGTGAACAGGTGATCGCGCTGCATATTCCCAGCGGCCAGTTGTTCGGCATCGCCAAGGCGCTGGGGCGCGACACGTATCCGGCCACGGCCATCACAGCGGCGGAATCGCTGGCCCTGTCCTGGCCGACGCGCCTGTGGGACCAGTTCGTGGCCGACTATGACGGCTTTGCTACTGAAACCTACAAAACCGTCGGAAACCGGATCGGAGAGATGAATACACGCATCGTCGAGATGGCAACGCAGCAAGTGGAACAACGGGTCGCCAACGCGCTGCTGCGCCTGATCAACCAGACAGGACGCAAAGTGGCAAACGGGATCGAGATCGACTTTCCGATCACGCGTCAGGACCTGTCGGAAATGACCGGAACGACACTGCACACCGTCAGTCGCATGCTCAGCGCATGGGAAAAGCAGGGATTGGTTGAAAGTCGGCGCAAGCGGATCACGGTCTGCGATCCGCACCAGCTTGTCATCCTTTCCACGGCAAAGGCGTGATCGCCGCACCAAGTTCGTGATAGAATCCAGCGACGTCCAGACCGTATTCCGCGCAAGCGTCTACAACCGTGTGGAACGGGCTGACCATACAGCCGACACAGAGCATCTTGTGGCGGATGAAAACCGGGATGGTTTCGGGCCATGCCGCCATAAGGTCTTCCAGCGGCAGGTCCGGATCCTGAAGTTGTTTGGCTGTCATGGTGTCCTCGCTGCTTGAAGACAACCCTAGCGAAAGGACTGTCACAAACATTGTTCTGGCGCAAACTGTGATCTGATCCGGTCTTTAGAACCCGTGGCATCCACCTTTTAACGGAGGCCGCGAGATGGCTGAATTCTTGTAACTGCCCAGCATGTTGGGTTGAGGAATATTGTTGACTGAACGGCTCAAGCGTGAATCAACGGATACATGTCTGAAGGTTCAAAACTCCCATTTCTACCCTTTGCGGACGCTGCAGGCCG
>Ga0163215_100750_pt1 | contig 38401 bp, 41 predicted proteins | sample SynspAceP_FD_185934 | JGI IMG/M metagenome (GOLD analysis project Ga0163215, IMG submission 185934) | Saline lake microbial communities from Ace Lake in Antarctica - Synechococcus sp. Ace-P (Hybrid Assembly) | ecosystem: Environmental > Aquatic > Non-marine Saline and Alkaline > Saline | place...
AACCGGAAATGACAGCTTCCGCTTCAAGGCAAGCTCAGCTGAAATGGCTCGGAAAAAGAAGGAGGACACTAATGTCTTGACCCCGGCATGAACCAAGAAACATAACTTAGAGGTGGCTCACTTCTCGGTGGAAAACCTGGCTCACTTCTGCGTGGAAATTAACAGTGAAACTCTAAAAATACGATTGCATATATGGTGGGATACTCCAGAGAATGGCCAATTGCATTTCAAATGCGAAGGCAAATTCTATCCAGTCTCACTGCTAAGACTTACCAGTGGCCAACACGTCAAGCCGGTTCGCATCAGTGCAGCGTTTGTTGCCAGATTGTATTAAGCCATCAGCGGACTATAATCGAGATGAAGTACACATGAGTAACAGGAAAGAATTATGTCGATAGCCAAATCCTTTGCGATTGCAGTCTTTACGACAATTGCTTCTTTTGCATCCGCCCACGAAGTCTGGCTGGAGCCGCTGCAATGGGAAGTGCCCGACGAGGCTATCGTTCAAGCACGGCTTTTGAATGGTGAGGGTTTCAAGGGGGCTGAGCTGCTGTGGGATCCTCGCGTGATTGTGCGCGCACAGCGTTGGCAGGGCGATGATGGTGCAGATATTGCGGGACGGTTCGGGGACAATCCTGCGCTTGCTACCAACGCGGCCGAGACAGGATTGCTCACTTTGGTTTATCAATCGGCACCCAATACTGTGGTCTATGAAAGCTACGACAAATTCGCATTGTTCGTGGCGGAAAAAGGGTTTGACACTGCACTTGCGGATCATGCGGTCCGAGATCTTCCGCGTGCGCCGATCAAAGAAGCATTCTCGCGCCATGTGAAGACACTGATGGCAGTCGGGGACGGGCGGGGCGCTGATGTGCCGCGTGGCTTGGAGATCGAGATCGTTGCTCTCACGAACCCTTACACTGCTGATCCGGCTCAGCCGATGCAATTTCAGGCGCTCTATCAATCAGCGCCTTTGGCTGATCATCTGGTCACCCTTTTTGAGCGAACACCCGAGGGTGAGGTTAACGTCCAGTCAGTCCGCAGCGATGCAACGGGGATCGCGTCATTCGTGACCAAGGCAGGCAATACCTATCTTGTTGATGCCGTTGTGCTGCGTGTGCCTGCACGTGATCTGGTTCTTCAAACCCGCGGTGCCGTATGGGAGTCGCTTTGGGCGTCCCTCACATTCCGAGTGCCTTATAGGCAATAAGGTTTGGCGCTCAATAAAGACCGTCAATTTCCAACGATAACTTCTCGACCTTGCGCTCTTTAAGCAGACTACGCGGTGGCTCGGCGGCGTCTGCTTTGCGCACACGCTCGTACTGGCGGTTGGCCACGGCCTGCGCTTTGTGCTGGCTGTCTATGACAGTGGGGCGCAGGAAGACAAACAGCGTGCGCCGCGTCTGATTCTTGGCCTTGGACCGGAACAGACCGCCGACGATTGGAACATCACCCAAGCCCGGAACCTTTCCGGTGGTTGAGGTACTGTCGTCCGTGATCAGGCCACCCAGTACGATTGTGCCGCCGTCTTGGGCTTGCACAGTTGTCTCGATGACACGCCTGTTGGTGACCAGATCTGCAGCCCCTTCAATATTGGCGTTCACAAGGCTTGAGACTTCTTGACTGATGTCCAGACGCACGATGCCGTTTGAGGTGACCCGTGGGAGCACTTGCATGGTAATGCCAACATCACGGCGCTCAATTGTGGTGAACGGCGTGGCGGTGTTGCCATCCGTGGCGAACGATCCGGTTATAAAGGGCACATTCTGACCCACAACAATCGTTGCCGGCTTGTTATCCGTTGTTGTGATCGACGGAGTGGAGAGCAGGTTCGCCTTGGTTGATTGTGATAAGGCCTGCACCAGAATACCAAACCCGTCGACCCCGCCACCCAGCGAGAGCCCGCTGGCAAGACCGGACGCCTGACTGACCCCCAGCGCGCTCAGAAAATTCCCAAGCGAGGTGCCGCCGTTGCCGAACGATGTGGCAGCGATGCCGCCAGATTGAATGTTTGGCCCAAATCCAAGCTGTGTGCCTAAACGCTCCGCCACGTCACCCGATACTTCAACAATCGCCGCCTCGATCATAACCTGACGGGGGCGCTGGTCCAGCGCTGCAATCAGGCTTGAGGCTTCTTGGATTTGGCTTTCTGTGCCGCGAATAACGATTGAGTTGGTCTCGGTCGAGGCCTGCACAGACACTTCGGGCGCAGGGCCGCTGGGGGCGACAGGCGTCTGCCCGTCAACGGCTTCAGCCACCGGGTTCACAATGTCGGCCCCCCCCTGAAGCGTGTTTGAGACAATTTCGGCTACAATCTCGGCATCACCGTATTTCAACGCATACAGATGCGTGCGTTTGAGCGCCTGGGGATTACTGCGTGGCGCGACATCCAGATCACGGGCCAATTGCCGGATCTGGCTAATATCACGCTCATTTCCGCGCACCAACAGAACGTTTGAGGCAGGATCGACAGAGATGCGCGCGCCTGTGCCTGATGTGCCCAGAACCTCGTCCATCGCCTGTGCAACATTGCTGGCCTCCGCAAAGGTAAATCGGATGACTTCGGTGCGCTGTTCTTCGGGCGTGTCAAAGGTGCGCGCAATATTTACGATACGGTCCACATTGGCTTGGGTATCGGTGATGATGATTGCGTTGGGGTCGGTCACGGCCTCGATGTAGCCCGTAGAGGCCACCAGCGGGCGCAACACCCGCACCGCCTCGGCAGAGGGCAAGCGGTCAAGCGGGACGAGTTTGGTCACAACATCTTGATCCCCTGCGCGGCCACCGGGCGGGATTGTGCCACCTCTGGCGACAGATTGGTTTTCAGGAACAATTTCCCAGATCACGCCACTCTCGACGGCGACAAAACCACGGACCCGCAGCATGGATTGGAACAGCGACCACACACCAGCCTGCGACAGGGGTTGGGCCGAGATGACGGTCACCTCGCCCTGAAGGGTTGGATCAATGATCAACGTCCGTTTGGTAATCTCAGAGACCTGTTCAGCAAGTACCGAAATTTCGGCATTGCGTAGATTGACCACAAATTCTTTCTTTGTGTCTTCCAAGGTGACGGATTGCGCAAACAGCACAGCGGGCAGGAGACACATGATAAGCGTCAGAAAACGAGCCAATTTTTGCATGTTGCGTACTCTCATATTCGTTATCTAAGCGGGAAGGTCAGCAGCATGGCTTTTCCATCCCGAAACACTTCCAGTCGGGCAATGCCTGCGGTTGCGACTTCGTCATAGAGCTGGCGGTCATTTGCCAGATCACCCACCGTTTGCCCGTTAAGTTTGGTTACCACGTCACCCGGTCTTAACCCAGCTAAAGTCACGCCAATATTGGGATCGGGTTTGATCCTGTAGCCATTTTCCACCACTTCGACGCCAATCGTGTCCATTGCCGCCTGTGGATTTTGTGAAATGCGGTCGCGCCACAGGTTAATATACTCATCTGTGGTCTCCGCGGGCGGTGCAGGTCGCAGATCAATCGAGCCGTTTCCGGGAACCAGTGCGGCTGCCAATCTGGCAAAGGGATCGTTGGGGTCTTCTACAGGTTCGCTCTGATCGGGCGTCTGGCTCTCGGTGCCGTCAACGAAGCCGTTAAACCCGACAACATGCAAGCCAGTCTCGGATCGCAATGTGACAGTATCCGCGTTGATCGCAACCAATTCGGCTGATTGCACATCATCGCCCATCCCGTAGGCTTTTGTACTGCCGGCGGTTAACAGGAATGCACGTGATTGCGTTGGGTCAGGATCCAACAACACACCGCGCAGCAGAACGTCGATTTTTATTGCTGCTGCACGCTGCTGCGGTGCTTGTGTGGATATGGCTGTGCCGAACGGCGCAAGGGCCAAAATCGCCATCGTGTCATGCTCTGCCGTACCCTGTTCCGAGACAGGTTGCTGATCCACTGTAAGAGGGAGGATTGATGTGTGCCCGCCCCAGTGCCAGCTTAACCGCAGTACTGCAAAGGCAAGTGATGCCAGCAGAACAACAATGATCATTACAGTGAGTGCCCAAAGCCGCGAAGCAGTCATTGCTGAACCTCGCCAAGTGCAATGTAGCCTGTCAAGGCAACGAGCGTAGCATCCGCATCTGCCGCAGCGTCGGCAACACGGGCGGTAACCTCATGTAACCCCGATCCGTTGAGCGCACGTGTCTCAAGCGATACGTTCCATTCAATATCCATTGCTTCGCGCCAATTCGCCCGCATAGGCAATCCTAGCGTGGTAGCCACAAGGGCATTTTCAGCCACCCAGCGCGCGACGATACGGTCCGACAATCCGCGCACACCCGCCACGTGACGTTCAACCCCCACCAACAGCGTCACCGACCCCACTGCAAGCACAGCGAGGGCGATGAGCGTTTCAATCAGGGTGAATCCTGCGTCGGCGGAGCGGGGTTGCGTCATTGAATGACCTGTCCCACACGCGCTGATGCGCCGTCAAACGAGATTTCGCGCATCGCGCTCCCTGCAGTTAATCTTAGCGTTTCAATCTCGCCCCGAAACGGGAGAAGTGCGGGGCCGATACGCAGCACGCCACGTTGTGCGCCATTCACATCTGATAAAATCAGGTCCCCGTCAAACACGTGCTGCTGTGACAGAGGGGCGTCTGTGGCGGGCTGCCATTCCCCGCCATGCCACTGCTTGAACTGATAGGTTTGTGCGCCCCAGACCACGCTATGATGACGGCCTTGGATCAGGCTGCGTTCGGCTGCGAGGTTTATGCGTGCAACAAACAAATCGGCCTCTTGCGCAACAGTTCGTGCGGGCGTACCTGACGGTAGGGCATATGTCACCACTCCTGCACTCACGCCAATAAGTGCCAGAACTACTAAAATTTCGATCAATGTCACGCCGCTGTCGCGTGTGCGATGTGACGTAGTGCGTGGGGGGTTACCCATTCGCCGCAACGGCACGTGCCAAGCTGATATCGGCGTTCACACCCTCACCGCCGGGCTGACCATCCGCACCCAAACTGATAAGGTCAAACTTTCCCGTCTCACCGGGGGAGCGGTAGACATATTGCGCGCCCCAAGGATCTTGCGGCATCACGTTAAGATAGCCGTCTGAGGCCCAACTCACCGGAGCAGGGGCCACAGTGGGACGCACCACAAGGGCCGAGAGGCCCTGCGCAGTTGTCGGATAAATGCGGTTGTCCAAACGGTAAAGTTCAAGGGCGCCCGCGATCGAGCGTAGATCGGTTTGTGTGACGGTAACGCGCGCCTCATCGGGGCGTCCAATGACATTAGGCACAACCATTGCCGCAACAACGGCGATGATGACCAGAACCACCATCATCTCGATCAATGTAACACCTGCCTGGCGATCCCGTCGTATGGTGCGTTGGCCCAATTTTCTTTTTGCAAATAACATGAAACTATCCCCCTGTAGGTGCGTGTATTGTGTACCAACATCAATACTGCATAGGGACCGATCAGAGCCGTTACAAGAAGCAACATATCACAGAATGGTCGCATGAAAAGGTTAAAAAATGTTATATTTCAAAAAGATATAGCTTCTCCTCCGGAGGTTGAAGTGCGGCTTTCTGTTGCCAACTCACCGGATGTAGTGGTTCCTGAGGAGCCTAAGGTTGTCTTTGACCATCTCGTGGCGCAGGCGAGTACTTCGTTGATCACGATTATTCCCGCGGAGCTTGTAAGCTTGCATGCCATTCACTTGCCTGTGCGCACGGCACGGCAGCGTTTGGATGCGTTGCCCTTTGCGCTTGAAGAGTTGGTCGCACAGGACTTGGAGAAAACCCACTTTGCCCTGCTGGGTGCGACATCTGATGGCGGCGTGCTTGCGGCGTCGTTGGGCCGCACAGTGATCGAGAAATACCGCAAAGATGTGCCTGACTCCGCATTGGTCCCAGAGCAGTTGTTGCTCTCACAGCCTGATCCAAGCCCAACTGGCGCGGTGGCGTGGCGAACGTACCGTTCCGGTGCTCGTGTTTTAGTGCGGGCCTCTGATCAAAGCGGGTTTGCCGTGCGTGATACAGAGCTGCAATTGCTTTGGGAACTTGCAGGCAAGCCAAGGGTCGAAAATTTGGCAGAACCGCTCAGTCCGCAGATTGAATATGAGAATATCTCAGGGACACAAGTTACGTCTGCGCAAGCATTGCTTGAAGCTGATCTGCGACAAGGTGCGTTCCAACCCGCGCGCGGGTTTGCGCGGCCCCTAAAATGGCTGGCCGCCAGTGTTGCGTTGTTTGGGATAATTCACCTCGCAGTCGCGGCCTTTGACACCTCTGCACAGGGTCAGATCGCGGATGGGTTGCGTGCGCAGGCCGCATCTGCGCTGGCGGGCAAGCTGGCAAATGCATCCCCCGACGACCCACCAGCGCTTCTCCTGCGCAGGTTGGCAGCTGAGAATTCCGCGCAAGGTGGGTCAGGCTTTTTGTTGTTGATGGACCGTGTTTCGTCTGCGCTGGGTCAGGGCGATACCACTGTTCAGTTTCGAGAACTCAATTGGTCAGCCGGCGCATTGCGCCTCACGGTTGAAGCATCAAACCTTGATGCGTTGCAAAAGGCCGAAGCAAGCCTCGTCACTGCGGGACTGCAGGTGAACAGCGGCTCTGCGACTGCCAGCGATGGTGCGGCACGCGCAGAAATGACGGTGCGACCATGAGTGTGTTGGAGCGTCTTAATCCGCGCGAGCGTGTGATGGTGCTGGGCGGTGGTGCCGTCTTGCTGGTGCTCGGTGTCTGGACCTATATCTGGCAACCACTGAGCACGCAGCGCGACGTACAGATGGCGCGCATTGCACAGTACCTTACGGTGAAACAGATTGCGGAAAATGCACAGGATATTGCGCCCGTCATTGCCAAATCAGCGTCTGCACAGGTGCCCCTTGCGCCGCGCATTACACAAAGCGCCGAGAACAGCGGTATTGTATTGGCGCGTCTGGACCCTGATGGATCGCGCCTGCGCGTGACGGTATCCAAAGCCGGATACGATGTTTTGATTGGCTGGATTGCCGCGTTGGAAGCGACACAAAATGTGCGTGTTGTCTCTGTTGATATGGCGCGGCAGACAGAGCCGGGACAGGTCTCCCTGCGGATGATGTTGGAGGATGCGGGATGAGTGCAAAATTGTTGAGCTATGGTTTTGCAAAGTCCCACGGCGTGTTGCTGTCTGCGGGTGAGGGCGTCGCGGAAATTCGGTGCCAACACAGACCCGGTGCATCCGTACAGGCGCTGATCGAGGCGCAGCGCATCGCAGGCACTTTGATCGCATTTGAATCTGTTGATGCGGCGACCTTCGACAAGGCGCTCTCGACCTCCTACCGCGACAGTGCTGCAGAGGCGGCGCAAATGGCCGATGACGAGAGCGACGATTTGAACGCGCTGGCTGAAACTGCTGCCTCTGTCGATGACTTGTTGGATCAAAAAGATGACGCCCCTGTAGTGCGCCTGATCAATGCGCTGCTGCTGGAGGCGGTCAAGGACGGCGCGTCCGACGTGCATATCGAAGTGGAGGAAAAGCGGCTGGTTGTGCGCTTTCGCGTGGACGGTGTGCTGCGCGATGTGCTTGAGCCGCGCCGCGCGCTGGCCCCACAACTCTCCAGCCGTCTCAAGGTGATGGGCAAGCTCGACATCGCTGAAAAACGCCTGCCACAGGATGGGCGGGTGAGTTTACGGGTCGGCAGTTATGATCTGGATGTGCGAATATCGACGCTGCCTTCGCAGTTTGGCGAACGTGTGGTGCTGCGTCTGTTGGACCGCGGCCAAACGCAAATGGGGATTGCGCATTTGGGCATGTCAGCGCGCGACACGAACGCGTTCAATGACATTATTACCGCGCCAGAGGGGCTGGTGCTGGTCACAGGCCCGACAGGTTCTGGTAAAACCACATCCCTTTATGCAGCGCTCAACGCGCTCAATGACCGCCAGCGTAATATTCTGACAGTCGAAGATCCAATTGAATACTCAATGGCGGGGGTGGGCCAAATTCAGGTCAACGCCAAAACCGAGATGACATTTGCGCGCGGTTTGCGTGCCATCCTGCGCCAAGACCCTGATGTGATTATGGTAGGCGAGATCCGTGACGGAGAGACGGCAAAAATCGCAGTGGAAAGTGCGATGACTGGCCACCTTGTTTTGTCCACACTGCACACCAACACCGCAATCGGTGCGGTATCACGCCTGATTGATATGGGCGTTGAGCGGTTCTTGTTGGCGCCGATGGTGCGGGGTCTGATTGCACAGCGCTTGGTGCGCAAATTGTGTCCGACCTGCCGCGCGCCGCACGAGATCACCCAAGCTGATGCAGCGTTGTTGTCGGGCGGCATCGAGATTGGTGCACCTGTCTTTGAGGCAAAAGGGTGCGATGACTGTGGTGGCACAGGGTATCGCGGGCGCCTCCCGATCTACGAGATTGTCGTGTCCACCCCCAAGCTCGAAGTGATGATACACGAGGGCGCATCGGAGGCTGCATTAACCGCCGAGGCGCGTAAAACAGGGCCGGGCATCGTCCAAGACGGGATCGGGAAAATCCGTGAAGGGCTGACCACCGTTCAGGAAGTTGCCCGTGCAGTGCGCGAAGATATCACCGCAGGGGAGGGCTGAGAATGCCCGCCTTTACCTATCAGGCCGTTGATCCGGCAGGCAAGAAATCCAAAGGATTGGTGGAGGCAACAAGCCTTGCCGCTGCGCGGGCCGATTTGCGCAAACGCAATCTGCTGCCGCTCTCGGTAGAGGCGACAACGCAGCGCGCAGGGAATGCTGGTAAACGCAGCACGCACCGCCTCAATTTGAAAAAGCAGGTACTTGTCACCCGCCAGCTTGCGACACTTATCGGCGCGCAAGTTCGGATCGAGGAAGCGCTCAAGATTGTGGCGGACCAGATTAAAGGGCCGCGCGACAGCTCGCTTTTGCTCAACCTGCGCAGCGCGATCACAGACGGTCGCAGCTTTGCCGAAAGTCTTGAGGATATTCCGGGCAGTTTTGATGAATATTATCGCGCGTCTGTGCGCGCGGGAGAGAGCGCGGGCAAGTTGCCGGAGGTGATGGAGCATCTGGCTGTGCATATCGAGGACCGCAATCGCAACCGTCAAACCCTGCAACTGGCGCTGATCTACCCTGCGCTTTTGGCGCTGGTGTCGTTGGGCGTGATTGTTGCCCTTCTCACATTTGTTGTGCCGGATATCGTACGTGTGTTTACCGCACGCGGTGCGGAATTGCCGGGTCTGACACGTGGATTAATCGCAGTGTCGGATTGGATGCAGCGCTGGGGGTTAATTTCGGCAGGCGTCATTGTCGTAGGAGTATTTGGCGGTCTTGCACTGCTGCGACGACCTGCAATACGGCTTGCGTGGGATGGCTGGCTGACACGGGTGCCGCTGTTCAGCTCGCTTGTTTTGCGCCTGAATTCCGCACAGTTCTCTGGCACGCTGGCAACGCTTGTGCAATCGGGTGTGCCGCTGTCTGACGCGTTGCAGGCTGCGGCAGGAACGGTGCCAAACCGGTTTATCCGCGCCCGCGTCACCCAAATCACCCGCGACGTGCAGGATGGGGCGGTGTTGTCCAAATCAGTTCAGGCATCTGGTGTATTCCCTCCCATGCTGATCGCGATGATCGCTAGTGGCGAGGCAAGTGGGCGGTTGGGCGACAGTCTGGACCGCGCTGCCCGTGATCAGGCGTCATCGCTCAAGGCGACGGTGACGGCGATTGTGGCACTGGTAGAGCCTGCGGTTTTGCTGGTTATGGGCGGTATTGTCATGCTGCTGGTAATGGCGATCCTGATGCCGATTGTGGGGCTGAATTCCCTTGCAGGTTAGTCAAAATGGCAATTGCAGGTTAATCGGCCCGCCACGGGGCACCTGCGGAAAGATATCAGCCGAGGCAGGCAGGATCGCGATATCGGCACGCCGTGTGCGTTTTACTAAAACGGTTGCCAGTGTTGTATCTGAGGTCAGCGTGACCAATGCGTCCGGTCCCACGCTGACCAGTGATAATGTCAGGGCAGGTATATTCTGCGCACGTCCATTTTTGGTGCAAGAGCCTAGGGGCGTTGTGATATCACCCGCGGCGGACGCTTTGCGCCAGCCCCAGCGAAATGAGACATCGTTGATCCGCGCAGACATATTGCAGTCCCACGCGCCAGGTATCACCCCCGCAAGATTTGGCCCTGCGCGCCCTTTTGCGTCAACAAGTGCTAGGCCGCTAAGGCCGGTATTAATGCGGCCTGTTACGCGGGTGTCGTCTCCCTCCAACACAAATTCGGTGGCCAGATGAGGCAGCCAAAGCAGCTTTGCACCGCTTTCCCAGCTCAGCTGGTATCCGCCCAAAAGTGTCGCGCGCCCGCGTCGCAGCGAGCCATGAACATCAACCACCGTTGGCGCGAGGGTCATGTTTCGTGTAAGCAGGCTTATCGGTGCCACAACAACGCCCAGCCCGATCAGTGAGACGAGGATAACGCATGTCACAGCTACCGATATCAAACCGAAACGAGACGCCCGTGCCCAGCGGCGAAGCGGTCTGTGCGCCATCACGGCGGCGTCTGCTGGCAGGTTTTTCAGCGGCATCGGCGGCATCTCTCCTTGGGGGCTGTACGGACGTAGAATTTGGGGCGGGCGGTGGATTTTTCCAAAGCAGCGGAGGGCCGCAAAAATCTGTGATCATGCTGCCCCTTTCGGGAACCTCTGCCAAGTTAGGCCAGACATTGAGCACGGCTGCAACCCTTGGTGGGGGGCCGGGCATCGGGATCGAAATTATCGACAGCGGGTCCACACCAGAGACAGCCGTGGCTGCGGCCAAACGCGCGGTTGAGGGCGGCGCAAAAATGATTGTTGGGCCTGTGTTTAGCGCGCAAGCGACTGCCGTTGGAAATGCGGTGCGCGTGCCGGTCGTGACCCTATCCAACAACGAGGCACTGGCGGGTGGTGGTACGTTTGTATTCGGTGTGACCCCCGCCCAATCTGCCCAAGCGATCCTGTCTATCGCGGCGCAGCGCAACTTGCGTGATGTCGCAGTTGCCGTGCCTGCGGGGGCATTTGGGGCACAATCGGCAGCGGCGGCGGAAAAAGTTGGTCGGGGCCTTGGTTTGTCGATGCGCTCTGCAATTGTTGGCGGCAGCGCCGAGGGCCTTTTGACGGCTTTGACTAAAGGGGGCAAGTTGCCGGATGCTATCTATATGCCGGTGGTTGACGCCGCCCTCGCACCGTCTGCCGAAGCGTTGCGCGGCAAGGGTGTTCAGTTGTTGGGTTCAACCCAATGGTCGAGCCTTGATCTGTCTGGGAGACGTGAGTTCCGCGATGCATGGTTTGCGGCGCCTGATCCGCTTCGGTTCGCGGCGTTCGATGATGCCTTTTCAGACGCAGCGGGCAACAAGGGCGGTATCATCAGCGGCTTGGCCTTTGATGCCGTAGAGTTGCTGCGTATCTTGGGTCAACTCAAACTTCTGTCAGCAAAAGGGCTGACCCGCAAAGAAGGGTTCACGGGCGTTATTGGCCCTTACCGTTTTCAAAAATCGGGCCTGTGTGAGCGTGGCCTTGGCGTTCTCAAAGTAGGTGCTGGTGATTTCAGCTTGATTGGCAGCACATCTATATGAGCACCCGCCGCGCGCAGGATGCGGGTCTTAGCCTCATTGAGGTGTTGATGTCCTTGGCCATTTTTGCTGTCATCGGCATTGCGGGTCTGACCGTCCTAAGCACTGTTGCGCGCACCGGAGAGCAGACCGAAGGGCGTCTTGAGCGGCTGGCGGAAGTGGACCGCGCCTTTTTGGTGATCCGCCGTGATCTGGCCCAGAGTTTGGGTGCGGACATTACACTGGACAATAATGCTTTGTCCTTTGGTCGGGCGAGTGAGGATCAATCGCTCAATATCACCTATCTTAGCGAAGAGGACGTGCTGCTGCGCCAAATTCAGGGTGTGGCTGCAACTCCGGTTGACCAACAATTGTTGTCAGGCATCGCGGATATGCAGTGGCGTCTGCTGGATGGTGCGCGGCGTTGGCATACTGAATGGCCACCCGTCGGAACAGATGGGCCGGTACGGCCAACGGCGGCTGAACTTACCGTTGGCATCTGGCGCATGAAGGCTGCGCGCCCCGCAGTTGTGACGCGCCTGATGCTTTTGCCTGCGGGGCAGGGCAGATGAGGCGCAGCGATGATGAAAGCGGTGTCGTTTTGGTGAACGTCCTTGTGGTGCTGGCCATCGCAGGCGGACTGATGGTTCTACTGGTTTCCACCCAAGAGGCCGCATTGGACCGTGTCGCGCGCGCAGTCGATGCGTCCGTTGCGGAGCAGATTGCGTATGGTGCCGAGGCTTCTGTTGTGGACGCTTTGCGCCGTGATTTAGATACGGCCCCCGAGGTGGATCATTTCAAAGAGCCGTGGGCATTGTCTGTCATTCAAAAAGAGGTGAGCCTGCCGACAGGTAAATTCTCTGTTCAGATTATGGATTTACAGTCTAAATTTGATATCAACCTTTTGGCCAATGTGACGTTGGGCACACAAGAGTTTGCACGCAGGCTGTTTATTGCAACGGGTCAACCGCCCGAAGCGGTGAACCAGATCTCACGTATTTTAGGGGTTCTGGGTGGCGTGGCGCGGTTGAATGATCTCGCTGCGTTTGGCGTGGCCCAGACGACGCTGGACGCGCTTGCGCCCTATGTGACGGCCCTACCTGTGGCCGGTACGATCAACCTGAATACTGTCGATCCTTTGTTGCTGGGTATTATGTTGCAGAACGACAATCAGGCAGGACGGATGGTCCGCCTGCGCGACAGCCGCGGGTTTATCACGCTGGATGCGATGAAAGATGCGGGTGTGCTGCGCCCACAGAATAGCGGCTTTACCTCTAATGCTTACCGCGTTGAAGTGTTTGCGCAGACCGGTGCTGCGGAAATAAGACTACAAAGCACAGTCATTCGTCGCAATAGTTTGGGGGTAAAGGCCGTGACAATACTGGAGCGCCAGTTTGTTTATGACCTGCCAGATGCTCCTGAGGACCAGAGCCGCTAAGCGAAAACAAAAACGGCCCCCCAAGCGGGAGGGCCGTTTCTCGTTTTCTACGCTGAACCCTTATGGATTGAAGGGCTCGTCTGTGAAGCTGATCGCACTGATCTGAACAGATTGGGGATCAGTTGGCTCGGCGTTGGCGTCAGCAGCAAATATGCTTTTGAAACCGGATCCGAGGGTGTCGATCCCTTTAACAGCGACAGCAGAGCTGCCACAGGCTGCAAGAAACAACAGGCCAAACAGAGCGGAGGATTTTGATTTAAATTTCATCATATCCACTTATCCGTTCGTTGCGCCGGGCAGGGGTGTGTTCAGGTAAGGGAACGCATTCTGCAATTCGGCGGCGGAGATTGGTGCACCATCAATGAACGGTGCGTTGCCAACTGGCGCATCTTCCGGGGCACAAAGACCAAGGTTGATATTGTCGCTTTCGGTATCTTCAACAGCACCTTCAATACCAAGTTCGGCACCAAGTGGTACGGGGTGACACAGTGCGCCCATCACAACGCGCAATGCGATGTCGACAGTATCGTCGCCAGGACGACGACCATTCGGGAAGCCAGCAAGGTCTTCACCAACAACACCAAACGGGCTCTGTTGGTTACGGCCTGTTACGGGGATCGCCGTGTTTAAACGCATCATCTCGGAACCTGTCACAATGGACTGTTGGTTCAGGCCCGGAAATCCGGTCAGGAACGCGGTGACAAGGTCGTTGCGCGGGAAGTTGGACGGCGCAATGTTGTCCTCCGCTCCAAGTGCGTCGCGGAACAAGATGTCGACCAGTGCGGGCAAAGTCGGGTTCGTGACATAGACGGCAAGTGCGCTGTCTTGGGTCGGCTCAGCTGCGTTAAACAGGTCTTTGTCCGGCAGGCCGATGACCAATTCGTTGACCAATGGTGCAGACAAACGTGACTGCTGTACAAACGCGCCGCTGTACACGGATGTTGCTGCGTAGGTCGGGGACGGATCTTCGACGTTACCTTGTGGTAAGCTGGCTGTTGTCCAACCACCGATGACGCCGTTGCCAGCACCAGTCAAACAATTGATCGGTACTTCGATCGCGATTGATGTCACGTTGAAACGGTCAACCAAATCATCGTTTGAACGATCATTCTCGATAGCACCCTCAAGTGGTACAAGGTTCACAAGGTCAAACACAGCGCCAAGGTTGACCGCAAACGCTTCGGCACGCTGGCCAACGAAAACCTTACCCGGCTGGTTACAGCCCGGAATTGCGATCTCGTCGATAAAGCTGTTTGCATATTCTGCGTAGTTGGGCAGCGTTTTTTCACCAATATAATCGAGTGGCTTTGTGAACGTGGCGCCATTGGAACCTGTTACAGGAGTGCGCGTGCCAGAGCGACGGTCGCCTGCAATGTGCGTAACAGTGTAGTTCTCGATCTCGTTCAGTGGATCGCCTGCTGCGCCTGTGATCTGGCCTGCGGTCCGCAATGGGATCGCAACGGTTTCATCACCGATCTCCAAGGCAATACCTTTGCCGTCATTTGCCAGTGTATTGTTGAAATCGAACTGGAACGTAATGTCCTCAACCGCATCGCCGTCGTTGTCGATGTGGATTTCATAGATCGCATCGGGGTCCATTGTGAAGTAGTTCGGACCGCCGTAAGGTGCCTGAAGTGGAATGTAGTTCGCGATGAACGTTACATTCTGGCGGCGACCAGGCTCATAGCTCCGGAACATATAAAAGTCAGAGGCGTCGACTTTGGGCTGTTCGGTAATCCCAGGTGCTTCGCGGTGTGACGAGGCTGTAGCTGCTGACGCGACAAGCGCGACAGCGCTCACCGTTATTGCAAGCTTTCCAGCGAGTTTAGTAAATTGCATCCCATACTCCCAGTTTGGTAGGGTGCCGATCTTACGGCATTATAGTTTTTGACAGGTCTCAGATAACCTATCAGAAAGTACTCACGGGCGTTGTGTGGAGAAGTTTCAGACAACTGCAGAATTTTTGAAAAAATATTACAAGGGCTTTTTTCTATTGGTTAACGTTATGGCAACGCTGGTTTTGTCTTTGATGCTTTTAAGACTGAGTTGGATTGATTTCAGGACATGCCGCCTGCCTGATGTCTACACTTTGCCCCTCATAGCGGCAGGCGTTTGCCTGTCACTGGCTGGAGGGGGCATTGATCTGTTCGCATCACTTGTTGGTGGCGTCGTGGGATACGCGCTGTTCTGGGCAATCGGACACTTCTATTTTCAGCGACATAAGATTGAAGGTCTGGGACTGGGTGATGCCAAATTATTTGCAGCTAGTGGAACATGGCTTGGTTACGCTCAATTGCCTTATGTCTTACTTGTGGCAAGTATTACTGGGCTTTTGATTTCCCTAGCACTGCGAAAAAAATCCGCCACCGCAATCGCGTTTGGGCCTTGGTTAGCCTTGGGATTTTTTAGCGTCTGGATCTGGGGCATTGTGAACTGATATAAGTAACTCGAGAGAATTATTTATTACTTTAGGTTACCTTTGAAAATCACTCTGGCTGGGCCTGTTGTGCTTTACTGCCGCCCCGAGTGCTCGTTTAAGTTCAGTTCCTTTTATGCCCGAGTACCGTGCAATAGAAGCGAAGTCTGAAGCAGGCTCTGGAAACCAGTTAACAATGACCGCTTCGGCGATTTTTGTGCAGTTGTGCACAGAAGTCGTTGCTGCGAGTACGAAGAAATGCTGCGTTTGCGAGGGTTGAAAAACCAATGTTGGCTTGGTCCGCGATCTGTGAGTTCAGTCACGATGCAGCGAACGGCGTGGCTTGCTGAACCAGCCGTTTGTGGACCACGCGGCGAAGGTGTCAGGAGAGCCCAGAGTCACCGATGCTGCGCCGCGCATGACGCTCGGGTTTGGGACGGCTGCTTAAATCTCCTTAGAACTTCCGGCCCTAAACGGATCTCGAGAGCCATTGCTGGGAACGTCAGCTTCAAATTCTTGGCGATAATTCGCCAATACGAGTCAGACCAGCGGGCCACTTGCCCTAACGAATGCCCGGCCCTGTCAGCGCCGGGCTTGCGACGCCGTCAGAATATATTGCATCAATGAATTTATCCAACGCGGAATTTGGATCTCATCGACTACCTGCGAGCGCCAAGATCGATCACATCTGACCTTCGATGACGGTCAGGCCGAGGCTGTTCCACCCTTGCATGCCGCCGCGGTAATAAAATATCTTTTCGGGCGGATACCCTTCGCGGAGCATCGCCTTGATCGCCATAGGAGATTGGCCACACCAAGGGCCATTACAGAACAACAGAACCTCTTCTGCACCAGTGCAATCCCAACTTCCCACACTGCCAGTGCATCCGATTTCGTCGAGGCGGCTGGCCATTTCTGTGTAGGGCATATTGATTGCGCTCGGGATAGTTCCGTCGAGGTGCCATTCTAAAGTTCTGCCATCAATGAGTTTGCCACCCATTTCAGCGAATTTCAAAACTTCGATCTCGCCGACAGTGGTCACGCCAGGCGCGATTTGCATGGGTTGGATGCAAAACGGGGGGCATTCGCGCGATGTCATTGCATAAGTTGGATTAATCGTCGCATCTTTGTCTTGATTGCGCATGATTTCGATCGGCCCGTCCGAGGTTTCAACGGTAACGCTGGCGATCTCTGCATTTATCTTTACGTCGAGTTCCTCAGCGAAAGCCGGCATCACAGACACGCCCGCGATGATTAGAGCTGCAAATAATATTCTCATGGTTCCCCCCATTATCAGTGTGTTCAATCATACTGGCAGGATATTAAATTCCAATCAACGCATATGTTGGAGGTGATATGCCCAGAATAAGCCACACTTGATTAATGCATCTTCGGCGAGGTGAAGGGCTCAGAGGTTTTACTTTTCGGTATCGACAAGGATCAACTTCTCAGCGTGATTTCCCAGACAGCACTGTTCAGCCGCTGGTTCTCTTTCTCAAGCATCCTGGGTTCAACCGGTTCGCTCTCCGGGAATTATAGTGGTAGGTGGTTCCAAAGACGCTCCGGATCGACACTCCTCATTCGATGAAATAAAACAAAGGCAACGATGGCAGTTCTTGCGGACGCATTCGGCCCATAGTTGTCATTCTTCCAGGCCGCCGCGAATGTCCTGAAGTAAGCTTCCCAAAAGCGTAGTGCCTGCGTTCAATTCAGATCAGAACGCGATCCGGACGCCGGTTCCGAGGCGGCCCGGGGTCAGGGTTTGTAGGCGGCGTCCTTTTGCCAGCCAGTGAAACCGGTCTGCATGACAACGACGTTCGACCGGCCAGCCACCCGCAGCGCGAAGGCCGCCTGCGCTGAAAGGCTGCCAGTGTTGCAGAACAGAATGGTCATGCGGTCCTCTGGAATATCCTCCATCCGGTCGAGCACTTCACGCCATTCGATATTGATCGCCCCTGGAATCGTTGCTTCCTCAAACTGTTCTGCGTCGCGGGTGTCGACGAAAAGTGCGGTCTCGAACACGGACTGGTCAAGTTGTTGGGGCAGGATGATGCCCGCTTCATACTCCGAGAACATCATGTATTCCTGCATCGCCTCGATGGCGGCCTCTTCCGCCAGAAGAGGGGCTGCGTGCAGGCCAAGCGCGAGGCTTGCCGCCGCAAAGTAAGGTTTCAGGTTCATCTGGGAGGTCCTTCATTTCGGTTTGAGTTATGGTCTGTCTGGTTGCGCGGATCGAGGGCATGGCCTGACGCAGGGCCCCGGACTGGCTGGACCAGCATCCGGTCCAACCAGAGATCGCGGCGGGTGCGGAACTGCTCGATCCCGATCTCCATCCCTTTGTGGCCCTTTGCGGGTTGGGCGACATAGGTGCCCAGCAAGCGGTCCCACCAAGGCAGGTTGAAGCCATAGTTTGAATTGGTCTCGCGCGGGTCGGTGGAATGGTGGACACGGTGCATGTCGGGGGTAACAACAAACAGGCGCAGCACGCGGTCCACAGGGCCGGGCAGGTTGATATTGGCGTGATTAAACAGGGCTGTCGCGTTCAGCAGCACCTCGAACAGCAGGACCGCGACGGCCGGCGGGCCAAGCGCCGCGACCACAGCCAGTTTGATGCCCATCGAGATCAAGATCTCCACGGGGTGAAAGCGCAATCCGGTGGTGGAGTCGAACTCCAGATCCGCGTGGTGCATCCGGTGCAGGCGCCACAGACCCGGCACGGCGTGAAACATCACATGTTGCAGGTAGATTGCCAAATCGAGCAGCAGCATTGAGATGAGGATGGCGACCCACAGGGGGGCGTCGATGATGTTGAACAGACCCCAGCCACTATCCTCGGCCATGACGGCCAGACCGACAGCGAGGATCGGAAAAGTCAGGCGCAGGATTACTGTATCGACCACGACCAGCGCGAGATTGTTGGTCCAGCGCAGGACACGCGGGATGTCCTGCCGCCGCCGGGGGGCTGCGACCTCCCACAGGGCCATTGCGGCGAGCACTCCCAGAAAGAAGACAAGCCGGATCGTCGGTTCGGCGGCAAGGATGGTCTGGGACAAGGGATCAATCCTTTGGGTTGCGAAGATCACCGGAAACGCTATCATTCAATTGCTGACTTGAATGTTTAACGATAGGAATCTGCGGTGTAAATCGGCCCGAAAACCGCGCTGTTGGAGGAATACGCACTGATCGCCCGTGCCCTGTCCGCACCGGCGAGATTGGTGCTGTTGGAACATCTGGCGCAGGGCGAACGCGGCGTCGATGCGTTGGCCGACAAGACCGGGCTGAGCGTCGCCAACTGCTCGCAGCACCTGCAACAGCTGCGCCACGCCGGTCTGGCGACCAGCCGGAGGAAGGGTAAGGCGGTGATCTACCGGATGACCGATACCCGCACGCTGACCCTGATGGATCTGTTGCGCGGTGTTGCCGCGAGTAACCTTGATCGGGTGGACAACATCCTGCGCAGCCTGAGCGACGGGCAGGACATGCCCGAACCCCTGAGCCGGGAGGAGTTGGCGCAGCGGATGGCCGAAGGGGCGGTGACCGTGCTGGATATCAGGCCTCGTGACGAGTTCGACATGGGTCACATTCCGGGCGCGCAGCAAGTAACGCTGGTCGATCTGGACCGGATCATCCCAGATCTCGACCCAGTGACGGAAGTTGTCGCCTATTGCAGAGGGCCCTATTGCATTTACGCCCATCAGGCCGTCGCGGTCCTGCGTCGCAAGGGGCTGAACGCGCGCCGGATGGAGGGTGGCTTGCCCGAATGGCGCGCCGAAGGGCGGCCTGTGCTGTCAGGTCCCGAAGGAAGAGTTTGACGGCCATCTTACTTCCCGTAGGACGCAGAAGTGGAAAGAGACTGCTTTCAAAACGAAAGAGAGGGCGGACGTTCAGACAGGTCGCAGCGAATGGCAGCTTCTCTAATTTGGTATTTAGGTCAAGCTCTTTTTCCTTGTTTGTTTCGGGTCTTTGTCACTCATCCGGGTCACGCTTCTCTTCGCAGTCTGGTTTGATGTTCGAATGGCATCGCTGCAAGCATATGTCGGATCGGCAGTGGAGAGCCCCGCTTTCCGGCGCGCTTCAAGATGCGCAGCAGACATTTTCGGCTTCTTCCACGAACCTCGTCCGGTGAGGGACGACCCCGTTAGGATTGTGGGTTGGCGTTTTAGTTCATGCCATGCCTCCCACGTGGTCCTGACGGAATTCTGAGCCATCGATCCACATGCGGTGCATTAGGATGGCCAACTTACGTGCGACAGCAACGACGGCGCGGCGACGTCCTTTAGTACGCATCAATCGCATGCCCCAAGATTTAATCTGGGAGCTTGCCATCGTTCGCATAAGCAGCGCATTCGCAGCTGCATATAGAACGGCCCGTACGTCTCGATCCCCGGCTTTTGATATTCGCCCCGGATTGTCATGCTCTCCTGACTGATATCTTCGCGGTGTAAGCCCAAAATATGCGCCAACGGTGCGGGATCCTTTAAAACGGGTTGGATCATCAACCGCCGATTTAAAGCTCAACGCCGCGATTGGGCCAACGCCAGGAATAGTCATCAATTTCATGCAGACATCATCGTGACTGGCTGCCTTCTTAACCCGCCGATCTAGTTCCAAATAATGTTGATACACAACAACCCTCGCATCGAGCAATGGGACAAGAGCATGTGCCAGAACATCATCAATCTCGATCATGGGCCGTACAACGCTGTCGAAGCTGCCATGCTTCACAGTCTTTGGGAGGCGGACACCAAAAATCTTCAATAATCCACGCACTTCATTGGCTAGATCCATCGTCTTCTTTAGGAGCGCCTTACGCGTGCTGAGCAACGCGCGTAGGCCATGAGCCTCGCGACTTTTCATATGGACGGGACTAAACCAGCCTGTGCGTAATATTTGCGCGATACCTCGTGCATCTGTTTGTCAGTTTTATTCCTCATCGCTGACAAAGCAGCACTCACTTGGCGTGCTTCCATGCAGACAACATCAAAACCTTCAGTGGTCAGGCCAAAGAAAAGATGCTGACTCATCGCACCGGCCTCAAAGCCAACACGTTCAATCGGATGCGGGAAGCCCGCAAGAAATTCAGCGATATCGCTGACCTCACAAGGCAGCTCCCGCTCAAACAGCACCGTTCCTTTACTATCAACAATGCAAAGCGCACAGGAACGCAGCGACACATCTAATCCAGCATAGTATTCCATTATCTATCTCCCTTGTTCACAGCTATTGTGTGATCTTAGTGGGAGCTTGGCCTAAAAGCGAAAGGCTGCCCAATTACGCATGCTTTCCGCCCATGGTGCTCTTTCCTGCAAGCGCAGTATTTCAAAAGCAGCCGTTGACCTCGGGGACGTCAAGGTCGGTTTTGTCCGCGTTGTGTGAGTTCATACGCGATCCGGCGAAAGGCAGCTCTCATTAGACCTGCCGTTTGTACGTAGAGCGGCGAAGATTCCTGAAAAGCCCAATTCTGACCTGCGTCGAGGCTATGAGAGTAGAAGTCTGTTGTCCCTTGCTCGATTAGGATCTGCGGAATCTCACAGAAGGGCTGACATTCGAAGACTTTAAATATGACGCGAACAATCCCACGCCAAAATCGGCCTTGCTGCGCACGTTTCCCCCAGCTGAAGCAGAGTTAAACAGGTAGGATTTTACAATGACGCTGATGTTTCGAATATTAAGAATCTGGGAAAACAGAATGTGTATCGATATGTGTATCTGACACATTCAATTTTAAATAAATTATGCTTAAAATTAAGGCGTTAAATGGGAAAATTGGCGGAGACGCAGGGATTCGAACCCTGGGAACCCTTTAGAGGCTCAACGGTTTTCGAAACCGTCCCGTTCGACCACTCCGGCACATCTCCGCGGGGATTTTTTTGAAAGCCCGTCTAGTCGAGCGCACGTTTAGTCCGGTTTTGTGGCGTGGGCAAGAGCCTGCCTGCGCATCTTTGCCACGCGCGGGATTTTTCATTGCAGCGCGGTGCAGAACAGCTAGGTTAGACGCGGTAAAACGCAAAGGAAAGCGCATGCAAATTATCCGCCAAGCTCTTATGATCCCTGTGGCTGCTGCATTCTTGGGCCTCGGGTCTGTGGGCGCGCGGGCCGAAGCGCCTGCGCGCGCGGATGTCGAGGCATTTCTGGAAGTCACCGGCTTTGATGTGGCGTTGGAGAGTATCCGTCTCTCTGCCGATGCCGCGCCACAGATGCTGGGCATGCAGGCAGAAGATTTCGGCTCCGAGTGGAAGCGGCTGGTGGGCGAGGTGTTCGAGACAGCCTTGATGCACGATATGGCGATTGATATTCTGGAGAAGACGCTGAGCGATGATCTGCTGGTCCATGCAGCTGGTTTCTATGCCTCGGATCTGGGGCAGCGTCTGGTGGTGGCCGAAAACAGCTCGCATATGATTGAGGAAGACGGGCTGAAATCCGAAAGCGGTGGACAGATCATCGAGGGTCTCAAACGTCTTGAGTCCCCCCGTCTGGCCATTCTGGAGCGCCTGAACGAGGCCAGCGGCAGCGAGGAAAGCTCGATGCGGTCTATTCAGGAAGTGCAGATCCGCTTTTTGATGGCCGCCGCAGGGGCGGGCGTGATCGAGTTGCAGATGGAAGAGCCGGACCTGCGCGAAGCCTTGCGTGCGCAAGAGCCGGAATTGCGCACCGGCCTGCGTCAGAGCGCATTGGAGGGGGCTGCCTATACCTATCAGGCCTTTTCGGATGACGAAATGACCAACTATGCCGCAGCCCTTGAGCATGCCGATATGCGCGAGGTCTACGAGCTGATGAACGCCGTACAATACGAAATCATGGCCAACCGCTTTGAAGCGGTGGCAGAGCGGCTGCGGTTGATGCAGCCCAGTCAGGACCTGTAAATGCGCAAACTTGTTGCCGCTTTTGTGATTATGCTGTCGGCGCTGCCCCTTTGGGCCGGCGCGCGGCATACAGTCTTGATGGATGTCCTCAAGATCAGTGAATTGAGCACGATCTTGCAGGCAGAGGGTATTGTGTTCGGTGATACACTCAACCGCGAATGGCTCGAAGGGCAGGGTGGCCCTGCATGGTCGGGTCAGGTGACGCGGATCTACGATTCCGAACGCATAACCGAAAGTATCCGTGCCGGTCTGGAGCCTGCGCTGGACGGTGAATTGCTGGAAGAGACGATTGAATTTTATGCCTCCGCGCTCGGGGAGCAGATTGTCATGCTGGAGAATTCAGCGCGCCGTGCCATGTCTGAGCCGGACGTCGAAGAGCTTGCCCGTGCGCAGTATGCAGAGGCTGTAAATGCCGAAAACCCGCGGCTAAAGCACATCGAGGGGATGATTGAGGCTGGCGATCTGGTGAACCGCAATGTGACCTCTGCGCTCAATTCTAATTACCAGTTCATACGCGCATTGGTAGACGGCGATATTTACGCCCTGAGTGACGATGAAATTCTGGCTGATGTGATGGCCGAGCGGGATGCGATTGTCGAAGATACGCAAAGCTGGCTGGGCGCGTTCTTCTCGCTGGCCTACAGCCCGCTGAGCGATGACGAGCTTGCAACCTATGCCGAATTTGCTGGAAGCCCTGCGGGCAAGGCTTTGAACAACGGCTTTTTCGCCGGTTTTGATCCCCTATACGAGGATATTTCCTATGCGCTTGGGCGTGCAATGGCGCTGAACATGGCGGCGGAGGAACTATAGGCGTCGCAGGTCTCTACGCTGGGGTCTGAAACTTTGCAGTTGGGCCGGAAACTGCCCGCACAAAGGTCAAAGCTGCTTGACTCGCAGGGGCTATACGCTGATAAGCCGCCAACCCGACAGGCGACGCCTGTTCCGGGTATATTTTTAATGACGCCCCAAGGGCGCGCTGTTCCAGGTGGATGCAGGGGCAAGACCCCGATCCGAAACACCCGATTGCGGGGGCCAAAGAACGCGGACAATGTGAAGGAAGACCTATGTTTGCGGTCCTGAAAACAGGCGGTAAGCAATATAAAGTACAGGCGGGCGATATGCTGCGCGTGGAACGTATTGCGGCATCTGCCGGTGAGACTGTTCAATTCAACGAAGTGCTGATGCTGGGCGGTGACAATCCGCAGGTTGGCGCGCCCATGATCGCAGACGCCGGTGTACAAGCCGAAGTCGTCGACCAGATCAAAGGCGAAAAGGTTATCCACTTCGTCAAGCGTCGCCGGAAGCACTCTTCCAAGCGCACAAAAGGCCATCGCCAGAAACTGACATTGGTCAAGATCACCGAGATCCTTGCAACCGGTGCGGACAAGTCCGGCATTGCAGCAGCAATCGGCACGGGCTCTGTCTCTGCTGCCGCGGTTGCAGCAATTACAGGCAAGGCTGTTGCCGCACCTGTGAAGAAGACCAAAGCCGCAAAGGCAAAAGCCGAAGCACCTGCAAAAGCTGAAAAGCCTGCCAAGGCCAAGAAAGCTGCAAAGTCCGAGGGCGATGATCTGTCCCAGATTTCCGGCGTTGGTCCCGTGATCGTGGGCAAGCTGAACGATGCGGGCATCACAACATTCGCCCAAATCGCCGGTTGGTCTGATGCGGAAGTAGAAGAGATCGAAGAGAAACTGTCGTTCAAAGGTCGTGTGGGTCGTGAAGACTGGATCGCACAGGCCAAAGTTCTGGCAAAAGGTTAAGGAGAGACCTAATGGCACACAAAAAAGCAGGCGGCTCATCCCGTAACGGACGCGACTCAGCTGGTCGTCGTCTTGGCGTAAAGAAATACGGTGGCGAGCTTGTCGTTCCCGGCAACATCATCGTGCGTCAGCGCGGCACAAAGTTTCATGCCGGCCTGAACGTTGGCATGGGCAAGGACCACACCTTATTCGCAACGCTTGATGGCAACGTCCAGTTCCACAAGGGCCTGAAAAACCGCACATTTATCTCGATCGTACCGGTAGCGGAAGCTGCTGAGTAAGCCGTACCCGTAGAGATTTTAAATCAGGGATCGGCGGAAACGCCGGTCCCTTTTTCTTTTTCGCCAACAGCCGCACGCCGTCCAGAAGGAGTGGTGCATGATGTGTTCAGACGCCTTTCGACAGGCCATCCCCAGCGGGGCGCATCTATGTCTATCGCATTGATCCCGTTTGCTATTTTTGCGGCCTCTCAGATCGGCACACCGGGTCCTGCCAATATGGCGCTTCTGGCCACAGGTGCGCGGTTCGGCTTTCGTGCGGCACTGCCGTTTATGGCAGGCGTGGCACTGGGCAAACAGCTGATCATCTGGCCCATCGGCTTTGGCCTGATGGAGTTGGCAGCAGCGGCGCCAGCGGTATTTACCGCGCTTAAATACATCTCTGCCATGTATATTGTATGGCTTGCGTGGAAGGTGGCGAATTTGCGATTGGGGCACGGGGATCCAGCGGCAAATGTCCCGGGTTTTATGGCAGGGCTGATTGTGCATCCGCTTAATCCGAAAGCATGGGCGATGATTGTGGGCAGCTTCACAGCGTTTGTCGGACCGGACATTCCGGCATTTACAGCAACCGCGACAGTTGCAGCTGTTCTGCTTGCCTGCCAGCTGGTGATGCACCCGTTGTGGACGCTTGGTGGGCAGGCTATTGCACACACCGTTGCAGGCACCCGAACGGAGCCTTATCTGATGTGGAGCCTGGCAGCCCTAACAGTTGCCTCGGTTCTTTTTGTTTTTTTCGCGGGAGGATCCTGAAATGGAGACGCTGATGCAGCAAAAAACCCTACAGACAGAGCGTTTTGCGCTGCGCCCTGTGCGCATGTCAGATTTGACGCGGATCGAGCATTACGCCTCCGACAGCCGTCTGGCTCTGAGCACGCCACGCTTGCCGCATCCGCTGCCGCCCGGTGTGATTGCAGGCTATATCGAACGCGCAATGGCCCCTACACGCGAAGAAGATGTCTGGGTGATGGACGGTCATTCAGATCAAAGCGGCGCCAATGATGGCACCGAAGTCATGGGGGTGATCACCCTGACACGGCTGGACCGTAACCAGTCCGAGGTGGCCTATTGGGTGGCGCCCCCCTTCTGGAACACCCATGTGGCCTCTGACGCGGTGCAGGCATTGGTGGATGGCAACCCGCTGGACAATGACGCGATGTTTGCAAGCGTTTTTCATGACAATCCAGCCTCTGCCAAAGTGCTGACCAATGCGGGCTTCGCCTATCTGGGGGATGCCGAAATTTTCTGCCTTGCGCGCAACGCAACTGTGCCGACATGGACCTACAGCCTCAAGCTGCGGTAACCCCTTAGGATAAAATAATGAAGTTCCTCGATCTCGCCAAAGTATACATCCGCTCCGGTTCCGGTGGGGGCGGCTGTATCTCGTTTCGCAAAGAGAAATTTATCGAATTCGGCGGGCCGGATGGCGGTGACGGCGGCGGTGGCGGGTCTGTCTGGGCTGTGGCTGTAGACGGGTTGAACACGCTGATTGATTTCCGCTATCAGCAGCACTTTTTCGCCAAGAACGGTCAGGGCGGCATGGGCAAACAGCGCACCGGCAAAGACGGTGAGGATATTATCCTGCGTGTACCTGTCGGAACGGAAATCCTCGACGAAGACGAAGAGACTGTGTTGGCCGATATGACCGAACTGGGCCAGCGCGTGCAACTGGCACGTGGCGGCAACGGTGGCTGGGGCAACCTGCAATTCAAATCTGCCACCAATCAGGCGCCGCGCCGCTCCAACCCCGGTCAGGACGGGGTAGAGCGGACGCTGTGGCTGCGGCTCAAGCTGATTGCGGATGTGGGGCTGCTGGGCTTGCCCAATGCTGGCAAATCCACATTTCTGGCCGCCACGTCCAACGCGCGGCCCAAAGTGGCGGATTATCCTTTTACCACCCTGCACCCGAACCTCGGCGTTGTGGGCGTGGACAATGTCGAATTCGTCGTGGCCGATATTCCGGGCCTGATCGAGGGCGCGCATGAAGGCCGCGGCCTTGGTCACCGCTTTCTGGGCCACGTCGAGCGCTGCGCAGTGCTGCTACATCTGGTGGATGGCACCTCGGAGACGGTGGCGGATGATTACCGCACCATCATCGGGGAGCTGGAGGCTTATGGCGGAGAGTTGGCGGACAGGCCGCGCATTACCGTGCTGAACAAGATTGATGCACTGGATGAAGAAAGCCTCGCAAGTGCCTCGGATGAATTGAGAAAAGCCAGTGGTGGTGAAATCATGCTGATGTCAGGTGTGGCCAAAACCAACACCGTCGAAGTGCTGCGCACCCTGCGGGGCGAGATTGATGCAAACCGTCTGCGCCAGTCTGACGGTGAGGAGGAAGCACCGTGGCAACCCTGACTGACGCCAAACGGATTGTCATCAAAATCGGCTCGGCGCTGTTGGTGGACCGCACCACAGGCCGTTTGCGCGCAGACTGGCTGGCATCGCTGGCGCAGGATGTGGTCTGGCTCAAGCAGGGCGGTGCGGATGTTGTTCTGGTCTCCTCCGGCTCTATCGCGCTGGGACGCGGGGTGCTGGGCCTCGGTCTGGGCACGCTGCCGCTGGAGCAATCGCAGGCCGCTGCCGCCGTGGGGCAAATCCGGCTGGCGCGCGCCTATGAAGAAGTGCTGGAACCGCATGGCATTACCACCGCCCAAGTGCTTGTAACGCTTGAAGATAGTGCAGACCGCCGCCGCTATCTCAACAGTCGCGCGACGCTGGAAACGCTGCTGGGCTTTGGCGCCGTGCCGATCGTGAACGAGAATGACACGGTTGCCACCGACGAGATCCGTTTTGGCGATAATGACCGGCTTGCCGCGCAGATTGCCGTGACCGTGGGCGCCGACCAGTTGATCCTGCTGTCGGATGTAGACGGTTTTTACAACGCCAATCCCTCTGAGGACCCAACCGCCACGCGGTTCGAAGTCGTTGACCGGATCACGCCGCAGATCGAGGCGATGGCGGGTGATGCGGGGTCTGGCCTGAGCAAAGGCGGTATGAAAACCAAGCTGATGGCCGCGAAAACTGCCGTTTCGGCGGGCTGTGCCATGGCCATAACCGAAGGGTTTGTGATGCGCCCGCTGAGCGCGCTGGCGAAGGGCGCAAATGCCACGTGGTTCACCGCGCAGACCGATCCGCAAGCGGCGCGCAAAGGTTGGATTGCCGCGATGAAACCGCTGGGCACTGTCACGCTGGATGCAGGGGCGGTTGCGGCGCTGGGGCGGGGCAAAAGCCTGCTGCCCGCAGGGATCACAGCTGTTTCCGGCAAGTTTGAGCGCGGCGATGCCGTGTCGCTGATCGGGCCGGACGGGGCCGGTATCGGCTCTGGCCTCGCGCGATATTCTGCGGTTGAGGCGGCGTTGATCAAAGGGCACCAAAGTGCCGAGATCGAGGCGCTGCTGGGCTATCCGGGGCGCGCGGCCCTGATCCACCGTGATGATATGGCGCTGTGAAGGATGATAACGTGACTGAAACACCAGATATTTCCGCCCTGATGGCTGACATTGGCGCGCGGGCAAAGGCCGCCGCCACGGTACTGGCCACTGCAAGTGCGGAGCGTAAACATGCAGCCCTGATTTCGGCAGCTGATGCGGTTTGGACCACCCGCGAGCAGATTTACGCGGCCAATGCCCAAGACATGGCCTATGGCGCGGAAAAAGGGCTGACGCCTGCGATGCTGGACCGGCTCAAGCTGGACGAGGGCCGTCTGCAAGGCATCATCGACGGTTTGCGCGCGATTGCGGCGCAGCCTGATCCTGTTGGTGAAGTTATGGCCGAGTGGGACCAGCCCAGCGGCATCCACATCACGCGTGTGCGCACCCCTTTGGGCGTGATCGGCGTGATCTACGAATCGCGCCCGAATGTGACGGCGGATGCCGGTGCGCTGTGCCTGAAGGCCGGCAATGCGGTAATTTTACGCGGCGGCTCGGAGAGTTTCCACAGCTCCCGCGCGTTACATGCCTGCCTGCAACAGGGCCTGCTGGATGCAACCCTGCCCGAAGATGCGATCCAGCTGGTGCCCACGCGTGACCGCGCGGCGGTGCAGGCGATGCTGACCATGACGGATACAATCGACGTGATTGTGCCGCGCGGTGGCAAGGGGTTGGTCGAGCTGGTGCAGCGCGAGGCCCGCGTGCCGGTCTTTGCCCATCTGGAAGGCATCGTGCACATCTATATCGACAGGCATGCAGACGCTGAGAAGGTGCTGAAGGTTGTGCTCAACGCCAAGACACGGCGCACGGGCATTTGCGGTGCGGCGGAGTGCCTGTTGATCCACAAGGACGTAAGCCAGACCATTGGCCGCGGTGTGATCGGCGCGCTGGTCAAGGCAGGGGTCGAGGTGCGCGGCGATGCCGGACTGCAAAATATCGCGGGCGTCGTGCCTGCCCAAGACAGCGATTGGGGCCATGAGTACCTTGATATGATCATCGCGGCGCGCGAGGTCGACAGCCTTGAGGACGCGATTGCGCATATCCGGCGCTACGGCTCCAACCACACCGATTGCATCCTGACCGAGGATGCGCAAGCTGCAGAGATGTTTATGAACACGCTCGACAGTGCGATTGTGATGCACAACGCCTCCACGCAATTTGCCGACGGAGGCGAGTTTGGCATGGGCGCCGAGATTGGCATTGCAACCGGCAAGATGCATGCACGCGGCCCTGTGGGTGCGGCGCAACTGACCAGTTTCAAGTACAAAGTCACCGGCAACGGGGCGATACGCGTCTAGAACCGGATGGTGATTGGCGTGTCGCTGGTATTCACGACCAGCGCGCGCCCTCCGTCGGCGGCTATGACGGGTAGCATCCCGAATTGCACATGCGCAGGGCGCAGATTGTCTGCACTGCGGCCCTGCGTCAGCGGCGTCCAGAGCGCTTCATCGACGTTGTATTTATCCGCGCGGCCGGTCAGGACAACATCATCATCCTCACGCGCGACTTCGATCCAGCCGCCATACGGCATGGCTGTTTCCATACACATCAGCGCCAGAAATGCGAGCCGCACCAGATGGCGCGGCTGACCGTCGAGCGGGGCCCAAGCCACAGACAGCCGCGAGGGGCCGTAGATATCTTTAAGGATGGAAGAAATTTCCATGCAGCCCACAACCTGATCGCTGGCGGCGCCAAAGGCGATACGGAAAAACCGGATACGTGCGCTGGCGTTAGTGACACTTTCCGAGATCAGCGCCATTTCGGGGCTGAGGGACGGGCGACTCATCTCGATCAATTCCAGACCGTTGTTGATGGCGCCGATTGGCGATATCAGATCATGGCAGATGCGGCTGCCGATCAGAGCTGCGAAATTGGATTCCTGGCCCATTACTGCGGCCTCCTTTTTGGTGAGGAAAAGTGAATGAGCGATCTGAATGCAATCCTGACCCCTGGCATGTTGGTGCGGCATCCGGGCATGCCCGATTGGGGGGTGGGGCAAGTACAAAGCAACATCGGCGGTAAACTCACAGTTAATTTCAGGGAGGCAGGCAAGATAGTGATCGACAGTGCGCGGGTCGCGTTGCTTCCGGTGTTTGATGGCCAATAATTTCAGATCATCCTTAACAAAGGGTAACGATCTGTTGGCCTTGCTGGGAATATCAATCATAGGTTGTATCGCAGTCTGCGCGCAGGCGTTGCCAATATGCATCGGAATGCATAGCTGCGGTGCAAACGATGCGCGGGGAATTTGATGCACAGGGACAGTCCGGAATTCACGGTCAAGCTGGCCTCGACAAGTGGCGAGCTGCGCAGCGCACAGCGTCTGCGGTATGACGTCTTTGTGCGCGAGTTGGGCGGCGACGGCGATCTGGTGGACCATGATGCGGGGCTTGAGCGGGACCGGTTTGACCCCTATTTCGACCATCTAATCCTGACGGCGCAGGGCAGGGAGGACGTGATCGGCGTCTACCGTGTACTGCGCAGCGACAGGGCGCAGGCTTCCGGCGGGTTCTATTCTGAGGGCGCGTATGATCTGACCCCGCTCAAGACAACAGGGCGCCGTCTGCTGGAGCTGGGCCGCTCGTGCCTGCACCGCGATTTTCGCGGCGGCATGGCGATGCACAGCCTCTGGCAAGGGCTTGCCGCCTACGTGGCGCAGCACCGGATTGATATTTTGTTTGGTGTCGCCAGTTTTCACGGCACGGACATCACGCAGCTGGCGGCACCGCTGTCGCTTCTACATCATCGCCATCTGGCCCCGCCCGAACTGCGCGTGCGCGCGCGCAGTTTCCAGCGGATGGATCTGATGGATGCGCAGGCCATCGACAGGCCCGCCGCAATGGTAAAGGTGCCCAGCCTGATCAAAGCCTATCTGCGCCTTGGCGGCTGTGTGGGCGAGGGGGCCTTTGTGGACCATGCGTTCAATACCACGGATGTCTGCCTGATCATGGACACGGCAAAGCTGAATACGCGGCAAGCAAAACTATACGGAGGGCTGCGCGCATGAGCGCCAGATGGGAGAGTGGCACGCATCCGGATATGCCTGCCTTGGGGCCGGCGGGCTGGCTGCGTGTTGGTCTGCGCGCCGCAATCCTTGCGGTGCTGGTGTTCGGCGGGCTTGTGGTCTTGTTGCTGTGCCGGTTGGTCGAGCGGCCCGTTTATGGCCTGCACCGGCCTGTGACACCCTATATTACCCAGTTTGTCTGCCGCAATGCGCTGCGGATCATGGGGTTGAACCTGCGCGTGACAGGTGCGCCGATGGCTACGCGCGGGGCTGTAGTGGCCAATCACAGCAGCTGGCTGGATATTTTCGCGCTCAATGCGGTCAAACGTGTTTATTTTGTCTCGAAGTCCGAGGTGGCGGCATGGCCCGGCATCGGCTGGCTGGCGCGGTCAACGGGGACAGTGTTCATCGAGCGTAATCCGGCACGGGCGCGCGCGCAGACGGATATGTTCACCGCGCGGCTGTTGGCAGGGCACAAGCTGTTGTTCTTTCCAGAAGGCACCAGCACGGACGGGCTGCAAGTATTACCTTTTAAAACAACGCTGTTTCAGGCGTTCTTTGCGCCGGACTTACAAGCTGAAATCCATATCCAGCCGGTTGCCGTAATCTATCATGCGCCGCCCGGTCTGGATGCGCGCTATTACGGCTGGTGGGGCAGCATGGAGTTTGGCACCCATCTGCTGGCCACATTGGCGCCTGCGCGCGCAGGTTCGGTTGAGGTGATCTATTGCACGCCGCTGCGCGTGGCGGATTTTGCCAACCGCAAACTACTGGCCGCAGCCTCCGAGGCGGCCGTGCGTCAAGCGCATACCCGCCCCTGACGGATCAATCCTATTTGCACTTGCACACTATAGAGCGCTGGGGTATGCGCGCCCTACTAAATCCCGCAATCGGGGATTGGGACCGCTCGGGGAGAAATCCTGAGAGTTTCCGCCGGTTGGCCCGCATCCCGCAGGTCAGACCCCCGATGAGGTTAAACCGGAAAGGTAGACTATCATGGCTCTTCCAGAGTTCTCCATGCGCCAATTGCTTGAAGCAGGCGTACACTTCGGCCACCAGACACAGCGCTGGAACCCCCGTATGGGCCCGTATATCTACGGCGCGCGCAACGGCATCCACATCATGGACCTGACACAGACAGTTCCGATGCTGGAAGACGCACTGAAAATTATTCGTGATACAGTCGCCAAAGGCGGCAGTGTTCTGTTCGTCGGCACCAAGCGTCAGGCGGCACAGCCGATCGCAGATGCCGCCGAGAAATGCGCACAGTATTACATGAACCACCGCTGGCTCGGTGGCACGCTGACCAACTGGCAGACCGTGTCCAAATCCATCCAGCGCCTCAAGCACATCGACGAGCAGTCCGAAATCGGCTTCTCCGGCATGACCAAAAAAGAGCGTCTGGGCATGGAACGGGATCAGGGCAAGCTTCAGGCATCGCTCGGCGGTATCCGTGAAATGGGCGGCCGTCCCGACCTGATCTTCGTGATCGACGTGCGCAAAGAGCAGCTGGCAATTGCGGAGGCCAACAAGTTGGGCATTCCGGTTGTGGCCGTGGTTGACACCAACTGCTCGCCAGATGGCATCGACTATATCATTCCGGGCAACGATGACGCTGCACGCGCTATCGCTCTGTACACCGATCTGGCTGCACGCGCGGCACTTGACGGCATGTCCGCACAGCTGGGCGCCGCCGGCGTTGATCTGGGCGCGATGGTTGACGCCCCGATGGAAGAAGCACTGTCGGACGACGCAGCCGCAAACTAAGAGCTGCGCAGCCGAGACTTGAGGCGGGGACAGCCCCGCCTCATCCATTTTCCCCTACAAATCAGGAGACCCCCAGCGATGGCAATTACAGCATCCATGGTCAAAGAACTCCGCGACTCGACCGGCGCGGGCATGATGGACGCCAAGAAGGCGCTGACAGAGACAAACGGTGATATCGAAGCCGCCGTTGACTGGCTGCGCACCAAAGGCCTGGCCAAAGCGGCCAAAAAATCCGAGCGTACGGCAGCTGAGGGCCTTGTGGCTGTGAATGTCACAAACGGACGCGGTGTGGCTGTTGAAGTCAACTCCGAGACTGATTTTGTGGGCAAGAACTCCGATTTCCAGAAAATGGTTTCCGGTATTGCCAATGTTGCGGCGCATGCTGCTGACATTGATGCGCTGAAAGCATCCGACATGGGCGGCAAAACCGTCGAGCAGACCGTCACAGACGCTGTTGCGATCATTGGCGAGAATATGTCCGTGCGCCGTATGGCCGCGATCGAGGGTGATCTGGTTGTGTCTTATGTGCACAACGCAGCGGCCCCCGGCATGGGTAAAATCGGCGTTCTGGTCGCAATGACCGGCGGTGACGAGGCGTTTGGCAAGCAGGTTGCGATGCATATCGCCGCTGTGAACCCCGCATCCCTGTCCGAGGCCGATCTTGATCCGGCAGTTGTCGAAAAAGAAAAGCAGGTCCAGATGGACATCGCACGCGAGAGCGGCAAGCCTGAGGCCGTGATCGAAAAGATGATCGTGGGCCGCATGCAGAAGTACATGTCCGAAGTGACACTGCTGAACCAGTCGTTTGTGATCAACCCCGACCTGACCGTGGCTGCTGCCGCAGCCGAGGCGGGTGCCACAATCACCGGTTTCGTGCGTCTGGAAGTAGGCGAAGGCATCGAAGTTGTGAGAGAAGATTTCGCGGCTGAAGTAGCGAAAGCTGCAAAGGGCTAAACTGTCCTTGGTTTGAATTCGGGAGAGGCGGGGTTTTGTCCCCGCCTTTTTTATTGCCCGCAACACCTGTTTGCCAAAGGCCTGCCGGCACGGTATTTGCCACCTTCCAAGGCATCCTTCTGAAAGGCCGAACAAGATGATCGTGCGTGACCATCCATCGTCGCTGCAATTGCTCTTTGTGATGCAGGGATCCATTATTCCAAAGATTCTGGGCAAGATTTTGGGTATCGGCTTTTTGTCTCTGGCCGTGCTTTTGGTGGATTTTTATGTGATCCCGCTGCCCCATATCTCGATTGCGGCGATGGGCATCTTCGGCGTCGCCCTTTCCCTGTTTCTGGGATTCCGCAATAACGCTGCCTATGACCGCTGGTGGGAGGCCCGAAAGCTCTGGGGGTCTCTGATTGCGGATGTGCGCACCCTCGGGCGGCATGTCAGCATTTTTCTGCGCAAAGATGCGGACCGGGCGCAGTTTCTCACTTGTGCGGTTGCCTTTGTCCATCTTCATCGGGGTTTTTTGCGCGGCACCGATGTCAGGAGTGATATTGTAAGCTGGATTGGCGAGGAAAAAGCCGCTGCGTTGATTGCAGCGAAAAACCCCGCTGATGCAGCCCTCAGGTCGATGGCGGATCAGGTTGGCACATGGGCGGTTCAGGAAGAAATCAGCGGATTTGGCCAGCTGGCGATTACCCAGACATTGTCTTCCGTGGCACTTGCACAGGCCGGTTGCGAGCGTATCCTCACAACGCCGCTGCCTTTTGTCTACTCCTTGCTGATCCGGCGCACGACCTATCTCTACTGCCTCTTGCTGCCCTTTGCCCTGATCGACGCGACGGGATGGTTTGCGCCGGTCTTTGCGGCAGTGGTTGCTTATGTGTTTTTTGGTCTGCAAACCGTGACAAACGAGTTGGAACTGCCGTTTCGCAATGTCCAGAACGGGCTGCCTCTGGACGCGATGTGCCGTGTCATCGAAATTTCGGTCTGCGAAGCACTTGACCGGCCCGCACCCGAGGCGCTGACGCCTGTGAATTATGTCTTAACCTGATGCCAAGGGTGATCATCGGCGGCTGAGTCCGGTTCTGGACGGTAAACCCGTCGGCCCTGCACAAAAAATGCGGCACGGCATTCCAAAGAACTCCATGCCGCACTGTTATCCCCCGGGGAGACAGGGACCGTTTCGCTCCGGCCAGCAAGACCTGAAATGGGCCTTGCTGGAACCGGCGACCCACCAGAGCTTTGCAATATCAAAGGTTTTCGGGCCGTTTGCCAGACCAGCCAAGCTTTAACGATCTGACAAGGGGAGTTTGCAGGGAAACTTCCCCCAGGGAAAGTGGGGGAAACCTTACCTTTTGGTTAATCATCGGAATTCTAGGTGTCGAGAACAAACATCTGGTTGGCAAAGGCGGCTTTCAGCACGGCTTGCGCGGTTGTGTCCACGGCCATCGCTTGGCGCGCAAGACGCAGGTGTTTTTCCACCGTGGCCGCAGTTAGCCCCATGATTGTGCCGATGTCCTGCGCGGTTTTGCCGTCACCGACCCATTCGAGCACTTCGCGCTGGCGCGGTGTCAGGGAACGGTTGGGGGCAGTATAGGGCAGGGTGAGGATCTTGAGGTGGACGATGTTATTCATCAAGGTGATGTCGGGGCCATGCAGATCCCAAACCGCATCAATGGCGGCCTGATCGATATCGCGCCGTGCCGTCAGGGCGATGGCCCCCTTGGAGCGCGCGGAAATAGACTTGAAACTGACCGAATAGCCCGCCGTCACACCCATATCGCGGTTGAATTCCAGCACCCGCCGCTCTGATGCGCTCAGCGTTTTGGTCCGCTCCATCTCGGCCAGCAGCCGCCAGCTTTTGGCGCCTTCGTTCTCCAGCGCCCAGTTTACCATCGGTGCATGATGAAAATGGCCTTCGTCCAGAAAAACCTCCGTATATTCCTTGGCATGGTTGGTCAGAATGATGAAATCACCCGGATCACCCAGCGAGGTAGCCGTGCGGTAGCGGGTGAAACCATAGATCAGCCTGTCAAAGCCGTATTCTGCCATCTTTGCCACATGGCCGTCCCACAGCTCTTCCATGGTCTGGCTGTTGGCGACCCGCAGCAGATACTCGCGCAGGTTCACGCAGGAGCCAGCCTGTCCGCCAATGCATCCAGCGCCATCAGATATCCACGTTGGCCAAAGCCGCAGATTTGCCCGAGGGCAACACGCGCCAGATAAGAAGTGTGGCGGAACGCCTCGCGGGCATGGATGTTGCTCAGGTGGACCTCGACCATCGGCAGCTCTACCGACGCAACGGCATCCATCAGCGCAATTGAGGTATGGGTATAAGCGCCCGCATTGATCAACAGTCCGCCGTGCACACCCTTTGCGGCATGGATCGCGTCAATCAACACACCTTCGTGGTTGGATTGGACAAAGGTCACGCCGATCCCGAGAGTTGCCGCATGCGCGGTACACGCCGCCTGGATATCAGCCAGCGTGGTGTGCCCGTACACCTCGGGCTGGCGCTGGCCCAGCAGGTTGAGGTTTGGGCCGTTCAGGACAAGAACCGAAGCCATATAAAATCCAATGCGAAACAATTATTCAATTCTGTCAGCCTTGGGCGCATCTGTCCAGACATGAGGGCGGGGCGGGGGCGGGCAGGGAGATCGTCCGCGTCCCCCCACAGGTCAGGCGACAGACAGGTTGATCACCACAAAGATGATCGCCGACAGCGTCGCTGCCGCAGGCACTGTGATCAGCCATGCCGCGATGATCGTCATAAAGTGCGAGCGGCGCACCAGCTTGCGGCGGCGGCGTTCTTCGGGGGCATAGCTTGTCTTTTCAGGCATATCGAGGCGGGCCTTGCGGATCCGGCGTTCTGCATCCCATTCGCGGAAGAAACCCACACCAAAAACACCGCCCACGGCGATATGCGTCGAGCTGACGGGCAGGCCGAGCCAGCTGGCAACAATCACCGTGATCGCCGCTGACAGGGCCACACAATAGGCGCGCATCGGGTTCAGCTTGGTGATCTGGCCGCCGACCATGCGGATCAGTTTGGGGCCGAACAGGAACAGGCCAAACGAGATACCAAACGCGCCGATGATCATCACCCAGAAAGGAATGCTGACCGCGTCCGAGATATCGCCGGACTGCGAGGCCTGCACAATCGCCGCCAGCGGGCCAACCGCATTGGCCACATCATTGGCCCCATGCGCAAAGCTGAGCAAGGCTGCAGAGACAACCAGCGGAATGCCGAAAAGCACCTTAAGGGATTTGTTCCGGTTTTCCAGCCCCTCGGACTGTTTGCGGATCACGGGGATCATGATGAACCAGCTGAGCACCCCCACAACGGCACCAATGACCAGCGCCATGCCCATGGTAACGTCGAACACCTTGTTCAGCCCTTTGAGCGCCAGATAGGAGGTGAATGTACCTGCCATGATGCCCACCAGAATGGGCACCCAGACACGGGCTGACGCAATCTTATCCTCACGGTAGATGATGCGCGACTTGATCAGCCACAAAAAGCCTGCCGCAATGCCGCCGCCCAATAGAGGCGAAATGACCCAGCTGGCAGCAATTGTACTCATCATGGACCAGTTTACCGCGCCAAAGCCTGCGGCTGCGATGCCCGCGCCCATCACGCCGCCGACAACCGAATGGGTCGTGGAGACTGGCGCGCCGATCCAAGTGGCCATATTGACCCAGAGAGCCGCCGACAGCAGCGCCGCCATCATCGCCCAGATGAAAACGCCAGTGGTGCCAATGCTTTCGGGATCAATGATGCCTTTGGAAATGGTAGAGACAACATCGCCGCCCGCCAACAGCGCGCCCGCACTCTCGAAGATCACGGCAATGGCAATGGCACCGCCCATGCTCAGCGCATTGGCGCCCACGGCAGGACCCATGTTGTTGGCCACGTCATTGGCGCCGATGTTCAGCGCCATGTAGGCGCCAAGACAGGCCGCGATGACCACAATGGCCGAATTGCTCGATTGATCGAGGAACAGCATCACAGAGATGCCGGCCAGCAGAACAAACACCAGTGCGATACCTGATCCGACCATAGGTCGCGATACATAGGCGGTCGCAACTTCCAGATTGGAATATCGCTCCAGATCACGGTCCAGAGTCTCCAGATGGCGCAGGTCGCCTTGCTTGTCACTCATGATAGAAATCCCCGGTTTCGGGCTTTGATCCAACCCTTGTTCGGGCCCTGCATTACTCCCGAAAGCCTTTCAAAACAACAGCGCATGCTGGGCAGGGCGTATTTTCTTATCGCTTGCCAAAGATCGCTTTCGGTTCCGCTTTGTTGACCCTTTCAGCAGCGGCGTCGGTATTGACCCATGTGCGCATTCGCTGGCGACATTCGGGAAACTCTTTGGACACTACATTTTACAGCAACAGCATCGAGCAGCGTTTCACCTCGACATTCCAGACCCGGGGATTGGGGTTTTGGCAGGCGCCAACAGCAGCGGATCTGGCGAGGCTGCATTGTTCAATCTCAGGCAGACAATCTCAGGCAGACAATGTTCAGGCCCCAGATGGGCCAGCCTTCGGGAATGATCCGGCTTCCGGTGGCGCGGCGGATCACCAAATGATTTCCACCAGGGGCGATCGCCGTAGTGAGACATGCTCGCCATCTGTAACCTTTTGGGCCAATATAGAAGCGGGCTTCGAAAGCCGCACCAGACGGCTTCAAGTGCCGGGTTTATGTTTATCAGCGCGACAGGGTTGTTACGAATTCCATGTACTGGCCAGAAAAAAGTACCAAGGATGTTGCAAGGCCCGTATTCCTCATTATTTATATTACATAATATTGATTATAAGTAATTTAGATGTTGTTTGGGCACATTCTATACTGGGTTGCGACAAATCCCCTATCTTGCTGGAAAGCAAGGAGAACGGAAGATGGCACACACGGAGTTAGAATTGCGTGAAAGACGCACCATTGAAGACATGTTGAACGCC
>Ga0163215_100751_pt1 | contig 38327 bp, 41 predicted proteins | sample SynspAceP_FD_185934 | JGI IMG/M metagenome (GOLD analysis project Ga0163215, IMG submission 185934) | Saline lake microbial communities from Ace Lake in Antarctica - Synechococcus sp. Ace-P (Hybrid Assembly) | ecosystem: Environmental > Aquatic > Non-marine Saline and Alkaline > Saline | place...
GGCGTCGCATTTGGGCGCCATCGCTTTGACTGCTTCCTGACGGTTGGTTGTGGCATAGCAGATGTCTTCTTTGTGGGGGCCGACGATGGCGGGAAAACGCGCCTGAAGGGCGGCCACAATATCCGCAGTGTCGTCCACGCTCAGTGTGGTCTGGGTGACATAGGCCAGCTTGGACTCGTCGCGCACGATAACCTTCGCCACATCGTCGGGGGTCTCGACCAGCAGCACCTCGCCTTCGGGCAGCTGACCCATGGTGCCGACAGTTTCGGGGTGGCCCTCATGGCCGATCATAATCATTTGCAGGCCCGCATCGGCGTGACGCTGCGCCTCGATATGCACTTTGCTGACCAGTGGGCAGGTGGCGTCAACATAGACCATGTTGCGCGCCTGTGCGGCAGTTGGCACAGATTTCGGCACACCGTGCGCCGAGAAAATCACAGGCCGGTCATCGGGGCATTCCGACAATTCCTCAACGAAAACGGCACCTTTTTCACGCAGGCCGTCGACGACAAACTTGTTATGTACAATCTCGTGGCGGACATAGACGGGCGCGCCCCATTTGGTGATTGCCATTTCAACAATCTTGATCGCGCGGTCCACGCCTGCGCAAAATCCACGCGGTGCTGCCAGGTAGAGGGTGAGAGGTGGCTTTGGCATAGTCTTCTCCGTGAGTGCAGTACACAGGTAAGGGCGCGGTGGCCGCAGGTCCAGTCGCGATTTGGTGCGGGGCGATGGCCTGTGCGCATGAGGGCTGCAATAGGCAGGCCAAATGGCTCAGGTATCGGTGCTCGCGCTTGTCTCGCGGGGGGGGCGGCCGATCACATCACGCAAATCGTCCAGATCTATAAAATTATCAGCCTGACGGCGCAACTCGTCCGAGATCATCGGAGGCTGGCTGCGGATGGTGGAGACGACAGAAACGCGTACGCCTTGTCTCTGAATGCTCTCGACCAGTGGCCGGAAATCACCATCGCCGGAGAAGATCACGATATGGTCTACATGCGGGGCAAGTTCCATAGCGTTTACAGCCAGTTCGATGTCCATGTTGCCCTTCACCTTACGGCGTCCCATGCTGTCGGTGTATTCTTTGGCAGGCTTGGTCACCATCGTGTAACCGTTATACTGCAGCCAGTCGACCAGGGGCCGGATGGGAGAATACTCATCGTTTTCAAGCAAAGCTGTGTAATAAAATGCGCGCAAAAATTTACCGCGGCGCATGAATTCTGAGCGTAGCAACTTGTAGTCGATGTCAAAGCCGAGGGTTTTCCCCGCAGCGTAAAGGTTCGAGCCGTCGATAAAAAGCGCGAGCCGTTCATCTTTGTAAAACATTTTAAGTCCTCTAAATCAGGGCTGGTGCTGCTGAAATCTGGTGAATGAAACTTTTGTTTGTTAAAAGCTTATGTAGAGGAAATGACATATGGTGCAAGGAAACGTGAGGGGGAAAACTGACACAGTTACGTTAAGAAACTGTGATATCTGTCTAGTGGCGCTGGGGTCAAATCTAGAATTTGGTGGCGGCGGGTCAGCTTATATTCTGGAATATGCCTTTGAGCAACTAAAGGTTCAGGGTTTTGTGATTCGTGCGCGCAGCCGGTTTTTTCGGACGCCGGCCTATCCTGCTGGCGCCGGTCCCGATTTTGTGAATGCTGCTGCGGTTTTGCAGACGCCCTTTGATGCCCCGCAAACGCTTGCGCGCCTGCATGCTGTAGAAGCGGCGCTGGGCCGTACCCGTACAGTGCGCTGGGGGGCGCGCACGCTGGATCTGGACCTGCTGGCAATGGGCGATCTTGTGCTGCCTGATGCGCAAACGCATTGTTACTGGCGCGAGATGCCGCTGGAGCAGCAAAAAACAGCGACGCCGGAGGTGTTGATCTTGCCCCACCCCCGACTGGCCGAGCGTGCATTCGTGTTGGTGCCGTTGCTGGACGTGGCCGCCGACTGGGTTCATCCGGTTACAGGAAAAACTGTCCGCCAGATGCATGACGCTTTGCCTGAACCCGGGCGGCAAGAGGTCGTGGCGCTGTAATACCTGCTTGTAAATCAGGGCGAACGCGCCTACGTAACCGTTTCAGAATTAAATTTATTGGAGCGTCCAATGGCCCGCGTAACCGTCGAAGATTGTGTTGATAAAGTCCCGAACCGGTTTGAGCTGGTCATGCTTGCGGCGCACCGTGCGCGCGAGATTGCGGCAGGATCCCCTGTAACTGTTGACCGTGACAACGATAAAAATCCTGTTGTCTCCCTGCGCGAGATCGCGGACGAGACGCAATCGGCCGACGCCCTGCGCGAGCGTCTGATCGAAAGCAACCAGAACCAGATCGAAGTGGACGAGCCAGAAGAGGACGCAATGGCGATTCTTATGGGTGCAGAGCAGGACAAGCCGGAAGAAGACAGCATGTCCGAAGAAATGCTGTTGCGTCAGCTGATGGCCGCGCAAGGGCAGGGGTGACTGCGGCGGCCATGACCGATCCATTTAGGGGCCGGTTTAGATAATGACCACAACTGCCGATGACCTTGTTACATTGGTGCGGGGGTTCAACCCCAAGACAAACGAAGCGCTTATCCGCGCAGCCTATGCCTACGGTGAACGTATGCACGAGGGCCAGACCCGCCATTCCGGCGAGCCTTATTTTACACATCCGGTTGCCGTAGCTGCGATTCTTGCGGCGCAGCAGCTGGATGATGCCACCATCATCACCGCCCTGCTGCACGATACGATCGAGGATACGGATGCTTCCTATTCTCAAGTGCAGGAGCTGTTCGGCAAGGAAGTGGCAGAGCTGGTGGACGGGGTGACCAAGCTCACCAATCTGCAACTCAACTCCTCCCAGACCAAACAGGCCGAGAATTTTCGCAAGCTGTTTATGGCGATGTCCAAGGATCTACGGGTTATTCTGGTCAAGCTGTCTGACCGCCTGCATAATATGCGCACGATCAAAGCGATGCGCCCTGACAAACAGGCGCAAAAAGCCCGTGAGACGATGGATATATTCGCACCGCTGGCAGGCCGCATGGGCATGCAGTGGATGCGCGAAGAGCTGGAAGATCTGGCATTCCGCGTTCTGAATCCCGAGGCGCGGCAATCTATCATGCGGCGTTTTATCACGCTCCAGCGGGAAACCGGCGACGTTATTGCGCGCATCACCACGGACATGCGCGGCGAGTTGGAAAAGGCCGGCGTGGAGGCCGAAGTATTCGGGCGTGCAAAAAAGCCCTATTCGGTCTGGCGCAAGATGGAAGAGAAGGAGCAGTCCTTCTCGCGGCTCTCGGACATTTACGGGTTTCGCGTGATCACCGGCAGCGAGGAGGACTGCTACCGCGCGCTGGGCGCGATCCACCGCCGCTGGCGCGCTGTGCCTGGCCGGTTCAAGGATTACATCAGCCAGCCCAAGACCAACGGCTACCGCTCGATCCACACGACGGTGTCGGGGCGCGATGGCAAGAGGGTAGAAGTGCAGATCCGCACGCGGCAAATGCACGACGTCGCCGAAAAAGGTGTGGCGGCGCATTGGTCCTACCGTGATGGTGTGCGTTCCAAAAACCCGTTTGCGGTTGATCCGGTCAAATGGATCGCCCAGCTGACCGAGCAGTTCGATGGCGAGGACGATCACGAATCGTTCCTCGAAGCGGTCAAGCTTGAGATGTATGCCGACAAGGTGTTCTGCTTTACCCCAAAGGGCGAGGTGATCAAGTTGCCGCGCGGTGCCACGCCGATTGATTTCGCCTATGCCATCCACACCCGCATCGGCTCCGCTTGTGTCGGGGCCAAGGTTGACGGGCTGCGCGTGCCGCTGTGGACCCGGATCAAGAACGGCCAGTCGGTCGAGATTATCACGGCCGAAGGGCAGACGCCGCAAAACACTTGGCTGGATATTGCCACCACAGGCAAGGCCAAGACTGCCATCCGGCGCAGTCTGCGCGAAGTCGACCGCGCGGGCTATATCAAGCTGGGCCGCGAGCTGGCGCGCTCTGCGTTCGAGAACGTGGGCAAGCGCGCGACTGAAAAAGTGCTGGCCACGGCGGCGCGCACCCTGCGGCTGGGCGATGTGGACGATGTGCTGGAACGGCTGGGCAATGCCGAAATGACAGGCCGCGAGGTGGTCAGTGCGGTGTATCCCGAGCTGGGCAAGGTGACAGGCGACGAAGTAGACCGCAAGCGCGCTGTGATCGGCCTGGAGCCGGGCCAGTCGTTCGAGCGGGCGCCCTGTTGCGAGCCGCTGCCGGGCGAGCGTATTGTGGGCATTACCTTCCGCGGCAAGGGCGTCACCCTGCATGCGATTGATTGTGATCGGCTGGGTGATTACGAAGACCAGCCTGAACGCTGGCTGGACCTGCGCTGGCATGACGGTAGTCACCCTGCCGTCTATGGCGCCACTATCGAGCTGACAGTGGCCAATGATGCAGGAGTTCTGGGGCGTATCTGTACGTTGATCGGTGAAGCAGGTGCGAATATCGCCGATCTGAAATTCATCGAGCGCAAACAGGATTTTTTCCGCGTTCTGGTGAACGCCGAGTTCCGGAATGTAGCGCAACTGCATTCCATGTTGCTCACTCTGGAGGCGGAAAGCCATGTCGCGGCGCTGGGCCGGTATCGCGATATAACCCACCCTGCTGATCCACGCCGTGCAGAGGAGCACCGGCTGTGATCTTCAAACGCCGTGATCCCAAATCCATCGGCCGCTCTATGGCCGAGCTGGTGTGGCCGCGCGGCGGCTGGGCACGTGCGTTTCACTATGTCAAACATCGTGTGCGCCGCTTGCCCGACAGTCCTGAACGGATTGCGCGGGGGATCTGGGCGGGCGTGTTCATCACGTTTTCACCGCTCTTTGGCTTCCACTTTCTGGGCGCTGTCCTGATTGCCAAGGCGATGAAGGGCAACATTCTGGCCTCTCTGATGGCCACGTTTGTGGGCAACCCGCTGACGTTTGTTTTCATCGCGCTGGCCTCGCTGAAGTCCGGCCACTGGATGCTGGGAACCGAGCTGGAAGAAGGCGAGTTGCGCGCGCTGAGCCGCAAATTTGCCGATGCAGGCAGTGACCTGTGGCACAATACACTCTCGATTTTTACACCGGACAAAATGGATTGGTCGGGCCTTGCCATCTTTTCCAGAGATGTATTTTACCCCTATCTAATGGGCGGCATTGTGTCGGGTATCTTCTTTGCTACGATATTCTATTATATGTCGGTGCCACTGTTGTACGCCTATCAGAAGCGGCGGCGCGGCATGATCAAGGCAAAGTTTGAAGCATTGAAGGCAAAGGCGGCTGTGAAGTCGTTAGAAAAAAAGCAGGCTGCAAAAGACAAAAAGGAAAAGGCGAATGGCTGATCTGGGTAAGTTGCGTTTGGGTGTGAACATTGATCACGTGGCAACCGTGCGCAATGCGCGCGGCGGCGATACGCCTGATCCGCTGCGTGCGGCGCGGATTGCGCAGAATGCGGGTGCGGACGGCATTACGGCGCATCTGCGCGAAGACCGCCGCCATATCTCTGATGCCGACATCGACGGGCTGATGGAAATGCTGACGGTGCCTTTGAACTTCGAGATGGCGGCTACTGCCGAGATGCAGGCAATTGCACTGCGTCACAAGCCGCATGCTGTTTGTATCGTCCCTGAAAAACGTGAAGAGCGGACGACTGAAGGTGGGCTAGAAGTGGCGCGTGACGAAGACCGTCTGGCGCGGTTTATAGAACCCCTGCGCGCGGCCGGGTGTCGCGTGTCTATCTTCATCGGAGCCGAGCAGCGCCAGCTTGAAGCTGCCCACCGTATTGGCGCGCAGATCGTCGAGCTGCACTCGGGCGCGTATTGCGATGCGTTTCACGAGGGCCGGTCTGCGCAGGCTGATGCGGAACTCGAGAAGTTGCGGCACATGACAGCCTTCGGACATAGTCTGGGGCTGGAAATGCATGTGGGGCACGGCCTAACCTTCGACACCGTATCGCCTGTTGCGGCGTTTCCAGACGTGGCCGAGTTGAACATCGGGCATTTCCTGATTGGAGAGGCGATTTTTCTGGGGTTGGCTCCTGCAATCCGGGAAATGCGCCGCCTGATGGATCAGGCCCGCACGGTGTGACACTGACTGGCGCCTGGCGCCTTTTTAACGTCCGACACAAAATTGGAAGCTGATATCCGTTTGATGGCGGGCGCCAGATTGAACGCTGGAAGGTAAGGCGATGATTTTAGGTATTGGCACTGATCTTGTGAATATCGAGCGTATTCAAGCCACGCTTGACCGCTTTGGCGACAGGTTTCGCAATCGTGTTTTTACGCCGGTTGAGCAGGCGAAGGCGAATCGGCGGAAAGATGTAGCGGGCACTTATGCCAAACGCTGGGCCGCCAAGGAGGCCTGCTCCAAGGCGTTGGGAACGGGGTTGCGGATGGGGATCAGCTGGCGCGACATGGCGGTCACGAACCTCAAGTCCGGTCAGCCTGTGATGGAGGTGACAGGCTGGGCCGCAGAACGGCTGGCCAGCATGACACCTGCGGGGCATGAGACGCTCATTCACGTGACCTTGACGGATGATCACCCTTGGGCACAGGCCTTTGTCGTCATCGAAGCGCGGCCGGTCAGCGCCAGATAGGCCCTGCGCACCTTGACACCGCCCGCCGCCCTGCGCATGTACCTCAAGACCAATCCAGTAGGAGCGCCGTATGGCCAAGACTGAAAAGACGGGCAATGCTATTGTCGAGACCATCAAGACAGTTGTCTACGCCCTGCTGATTGCAGGCGTGTTTCGCACGCTATTTTTCCAGCCGTTCTGGATTCCTTCCGGCTCTATGAAGCAGACTCTGCTGATTGGTGATTTTGTTTTTGTGAACAAGATGGCATACGGCTATTCCTATGCCTCGTGCCCGAGTGTGATCATCCCGAGTGTTGGCCTGAACATAGATGCCAAAAATCTATGCGGGATGTTTGACGGTGATAATACGCGCTTTTGGGCGGGTGAGCCCGAGCGTGGCGATGTCGTGGTCTTTCGTCACCCGACATCAGGGCGTGACTACATCAAGCGCCTGATTGGCATGCCCGGCGATCAAATCCAGATTATCGACGGCATTGTCCAGATCAACGGCGAAGCGGCACCGCAAACCCCTGACGGACAGTTTGAAGAGCTTATGGAGTTACAGGGCCCACAAGCCCTGCGCCCCCGTTGTGCCAATGGTGCGGTCGGGCAGGGGGGCATTTGCATCAAGGAACGCGCGATCGAAACTTTGCCAAACGGGGTGAGTCATGCCGTGCTGGACATCAGTCCGCAAGCCTCCGACCGGACAGGTGTGTATAACGTACCTGAGGGGAATTACTTCTTCATGGGTGACAACCGCGACAATTCTGCTGATAGCCGGTTGGCGCAGACCGCAGGCGGAGTGGGTTTTGTACCGTTCGAGAACCTTATCGGACGTGCGGACCGGATTGTCTTCAGCTCCGGCGGCAGATCGATGCTGTTTTTCTGGACATGGCGCAGCGACCGCTTTTTCAAAGCGATCAAGTGAAGCTGTCTGCGGAACTCAAAGCGTTTGAAGGGCGGCTGGGATATACCTTCCGGACGCCCGCACTGCTGAACGAAGCGGTCACTCATGCCTCGATGTCAACGCCTAACCGCGATGACAATCAGCGGCTGGAGTTTCTGGGCGACCGCGTGCTGGGGCTGGTGATGGCTGAAGCATTGCTGAACCTCGACAAGGGGGCGTCTGAAGGCCAGTTGGCACCGCGCTTCAACGCGTTGGTACGCAAGGAAGCCTGTGCCGATGTCGCGCGTCAGATTGACATTGGTGCAGTGCTCCGGCTTGGGCGGTCCGAGATGCTGTCGGGGGGGCGGCGCAAACATGCACTACTGGGCGACGCGATGGAGGCAGTGATTGCCGCTGTTTATGTCGATGGCGGGTTTGACGCGGCGCGCGCGATGATTTTGCGGCTCTGGGGTGATCGGACGACGTCTGTGAAAGAAGATGCGCGGGATGCGAAAACATCCTTGCAAGAATGGGCGCAAGCGCGGGGGCTGGAACCGCCGGATTATGTGCTGACCAAACGCAGCGGGCCGGATCATGCGCCTGTTTTCACAATCGCCGCACGCTTGTCGACAGGGCAGACTGCCAGTGCGACAGCAGGTGCGAAGCGCACCGCAGAACAAGACGCCGCAGCATCGCTGATGGCGCAATTGGAGCAAGACACATGACCGATGATCTCACGCAGGCCACGGACACCTCCCCGACGCGCGCGGGCTTTGTTGCCCTGATCGGGGAGCCGAACGCGGGTAAGTCCACCTTGCTGAACCGGATGGTCGGGGCCAAGGTCTCGATTGTGACGCATAAGGTGCAGACCACGCGTGCGCGCATTCGCGGCGTTGCGATGGCGGGGCAGAGCCAGATTGTGTTTGTCGATACTCCAGGCCTTTTTGCGCCCAAACGCCGACTAGACCGCGCGATGGTTGCCGCTGCATGGGGCGGGGCCGCGGACGCCGATCTGGTGGTGCTGCTGGTTGAAGCGCAACGTGGCCTTACTGAAGGTGTCGAGCGGATATTGGAGCGTCTCAACGAGATTGGCGAGGGCGCCCGTGTGGCGCTGGCGATTAACAAGATCGACCGTGTGGAAGCGCCTGTTTTGCTGGGCCTGAGCCAGAAGCTGAACGCGGCTTATCCGTTTATGGAAACGTTTATGATCTCGGCTGAGAAGGGGCACGGGGTTGAATCGCTGCGCACCTGGTTGGCGGGTGAAGTTCCTAGCGGACCGTGGTTGTACCCCGAAGACCAGATTGCCGATCTGCCGATGCGCCAGATTGCTGCCGAGATGACCCGCGAAAAGCTGACATTGCGTCTGCATCAGGAATTGCCATACCAGCTGACCGTCGAGACGGAAAATTGGGAAGAGCGCAAGGACGGCTCTGCCAAGATTGACCAGCTGATCTATGTTGTTCGGGACGGGCACAAGGGGATTATTCTCGGCTCCAAGGGCGAGACGATCAAATCTGTGAGCAAGGCAGCGCGCGAAGAGATGGAAGCGTTTCTGGGCCGCAAAGTACATCTGTTTTTGCAGGTGAAGGTGCGGCCGAACTGGCTGGAGGATTCCGAGCGGTATACCGAGATGGGTCTGGAGTTCAAGGACGGCAATCAATGAGCGCCGCCTGCGCCTGTGTTGCGGGCGAGATTGAGTTTAAGGGCAAAATAAAGAAGGGGCCGATGTGCCCCGTCTGACTGCGCGCTTCTGGGTAGACGCCTATCTGGCGCGGCTGCGAATGTTTGATATTCCTGCGTTTGTTGTTGCACATGGTGACGATACAGGCGGCGCGGTGCTGGTGAAGCTGGCGACACTGGATGGCAAAGCTGTGGTGTTTCAACGCTCGTTCGATTTGGTCGGCGGGGGTCGTGTCTGGATAGAGCTGGCGGCGGGTGAGGAGCGCGATGTTGACGCTGCTGTGACGCGTCAGCGGGGGTTTGATCCCGACCTTTGGGTGATCGAAGTCGAGGACCGCGCGGGTCGGCATCTGCTGGATCAAGAGGGTCTTGGTTGATGGAGTGGCGTGATCAGGGGATATTGCTGAATACGCGCCGCCATGGAGAGACGTCGACCATTATCGAGGTGTTTACGCCGACCAGAGGCCGTCATGCGGGCGTGGTAAGGGGCGGTACAAGCCGGAAGATTGCACCAATATTACAACCCGGCGCGCAGCTGGATCTGACGTGGCGGGCGCGGTTGGAGGATCATATTGGTGCTTTCGCTGTCGAGCCTGTACGCAGCCGTGCGGCCATTGCGATGGGTGGGCGGCTCGCGCTGGCGGGTTTGAATGCAGTGACTGCGCTGGCCAGCTTTTCCCTGCCGGAGCGGGAAGTGTATTTGCCGCTCTACCAGCGCACAGAGGCTTTGCTGGATCTGCTTGGACAGGACGACATCTGGCCGCTGGCCTATCTACGCTGGGAGTTGGGGCTGTTGGAAGAGTTGGGATATGGCCTTGATCTGGGGAGTTGTGCCGTGACAGGGGCTGTTGACGATCTGGTTTATGTCTCGCCCAAGTCGGGACGCGCTGTGTCACGGGCGGGTGCGGGGGGCTGGGCAGAGCGGTTGTTGCCTCTGCCCGACGTTTTGCGCGGTTTGGGGGATGCCAGTGATGCCGAGATTGCCGAAGGCTTCAAGACCACGGGATATTTTTTGACGCATCATCTCGCAGCCGGTTTAGGCGGCAGGCCATTGCCGCAAGCACGTGCGCGGTATGTCGAGGCGTTCAATCGGTCGCGTTGAAGGTCATTTCCAGACCGTCCGAATTTGACAAGATCATCGTATCTTTTTCGACTTTGGCCAGTTTTTCGACTTTGGCCAGTGTTGTTGCTTCAAGTGCTGCGAGGAATATCGTCTCGGCCATAATCTCTGGGCACGCCATACAGGTGCTGCCAATGAGCCCCGCATTGAACGCCGGATAGGTGGCAGACATGATGCCGAAGTAGCGATTGCAGGGGCCTTCGCCTGCTATTTCGTTCCGCTTGGGGAAAGTGAGCGTGGCGCGGGCCGGGAAGGACGCACCGTTGAGCAGTTTGAGAGTCCAGGCACGGTTGGCCGCGTCATAGGGACGCCTGGCATCATCCGCGCGACATGCGGACAGCAATACCATACTGAGTGTCAAGATAATCAGAAGTCCCACGGGAAACGGGCATCGATGTCGCCGACTGTAGCATGCGGACGACTTTTAGGCATAATGGTTAGGGTCGGGGCGCAATGCGTGCCCCGACCCGTTGAGCAAAGGTTAGCCCAAGATACGGCGGGCGATGACCTGAGCCTGAATTTCAGCAGCACCTTCAAAAATGTTGAGGATGCGGGCATCGCAGAGCACGCGGCTGATCTTATACTCCAACGCGAAGCCGTTGCCGCCGTGGATTTGTAAGCCGTTGTCTGCCGCAGCCCATGCCACACGGGCGCCAAGCAGTTTGGCCATACCGGCCTCCACGTCACATCGGCGGCCCTCGTCCTTTTCGAATGCCGAGAAATACGTGAGCTGACGGGCAACCATGATTTCCACCGCCATCATGGCCAGTTTGCTGGAGACGCGTGGGAAGTTGATCAGGGATTTGCCGAATTGCTTGCGGTCGATCGCGTATTGCATGGAAATATCGAGTGCAGATTGTGCCACACCGATGGCCCGTGCAGCGGTCTGGATGCGCGCGCTCTCGAAGGTCTCCATCAGCTGCTTGAAGCCTTTGCCTTCCTCGCCGCCAAGCAGGTTTTCCGCCTTGACGTCAAAGCCGTCAAAGGCCAGCTCGTATTCCTTCATGCCGCGATAGCCCAGCACTTCGATTTCGCCGCCGGTCATACCGTCTGTGGGGAACGGGTCTGCATCGGTGCCGGGTGTTTTTTCGGCCAGGAACATGGAGAGACCTTTGTAGTCGGTCGTGTTCGGGTCCGTGCGGGCCAACAAGGTCATCACATGCGTGCGGGCGGCATGGGTGATCCATGTCTTGTTGCCGGTGACTTTGTAAGTCTCGCCTTCCCTGACGGCGCGGGTGCGCAGTGCGCCCAGATCAGAGCCTGTATTCGGCTCTGTAAAGACGGCTGTGGGAAGCGTCTCGGCGGAGGCGATGCGCGGCAACCATTTCTGCTTCTGCTCTTCGGTGCCGCCTGCGATGATCAGTTCTGCCGCGATTTCAGAGCGGGTGGCCAGAGAGCCGACACCGATATAGCCGCGCGAGAGTTCCTCGGAGACAACACACATGGAGGCTTTTGAAAGGCCAAGTCCGCCGTATTCCTCTGGAATGGTCAGGCCAAAGACGCCCATTTCGGCCAGCTCTTCGATGATTTCCATCGGTATCAGCTCGTCCTTGAGGTGCCAGTCGTGGGCGAAAGGCTCTACCTTTTCTACGGCATAGCGGCGGAACTGTTCGCGGATCATTTCCAGTTCTTCATCAAGGCCGGAAGCGCCGACGGTGACATTGGCGGAATGCTCCTGCATCAATTCGACAAGTCGCGTGCGCGCGGCCTGAGTGTTGCCGCCCTGCGTCAGCGCCATGATGGCGGGGTTCATCATGCCGCGCTGGTCTTCTTGCGCCACACCAAGATCTTGCAGGCGAACAACTTCGCCCTGGTTCATCTGGATGCCGCCATAAATCTGCCAGAGATATTCACCAAAGGCGATCTGGTGGATCAGGGCCTCTGTTTCGCCGAACTTTCCTTCGGCTTCCATCCGCTCAGCCCAAGCCTGCATCTGACGCAAAGATTGCGCGTAAGTGGCCAGCCATGCCAGCCCGTGGGCTGCGGTCTGGTTCTCATCAACCATGGCGTTCGATACGCGGCCCCCTTCGGAAACCATTGAACGTACAGAATCGGTTGCGCGCGCCAGAACCTTCTCTACGGGGCCAACGGCGGCGGCCGTGAGCGCCAGCAGATCATGCAGAAGAACCGGCGCTTCTAAAGTGAGTTGTCCATCATGTGCCATCTATCAACATCCTATATTACTTAACGTTCGGCTTAATCACTTTGCAGGTGCAGCGCAACAAACATACGTTTGACTGCGGCGATTTGTTCTATAATTGCGCTACCGCACTTCCGCTTCTTGTGGGGGAAGAAAGGGACGCAATGACGTCCTAAATACCGATGGTATCATGACACGCCTGTTTGGTATGTAGCCCTATGGAAACAATTTTCCCACTTTTATCACCGCATGCGCTTTTGATTGCTGCCTTGATCGCTGTTCTGGCCGGCTTCGTCAAAGGTGTGGTCGGGTTTGCGATGCCTCTGGTCTTTATTTCCGGACTGACGACATTTATGCCGCCCGAACTGGCGTTGGCGGGTCTGATTATTCCGACAGTTGTGACCAATGCGCATCAGGCGTTGCGTCAAGGTATGCGGGCGGCAGTTCGCACCACTAAAGAGTTCAAGGTTTTCCTGATCATCGGATGTTTTGCGCTGGTTGTCAGTGCGCAGTTTGTGCGGATGTTTCCGGACCAGATGATGATGGCCGTGATCGGTATTCCGGTCACTTTTTTTGCCCTTTTGCAGCTGGCCGGATACACGTTCCGGCTGACGCAGCCCAGTCGCGTTGCAGAGGTGGTGGCGGGCGGTATCGCAGGTGCGCTTGGAGGGCTGTCGGGGATCTGGGGGCCGCCCACTGTGGCTTATCTGACTGCGCTGGAGACGCCCAAGGCGGACCAGATGCGGGTTCAGGGTGTTATTTATGGCTTGGGGGCTATCGCCCTTTTTGGCGCGCATATCGGATCGGGTGTTTTGCGGGCCGAGACAATCGGATTTTCGCTGGCCATGGTGCCGCCTGCATTTGTGGGCATGTGGGCAGGAATGGCGGTTATGGACCGTATCGACCAAACCGCCTTCCGCCGTGCAACGCTTTTTGTGCTTTTGGTGGCCGGACTTAATCTGATCCGGCGTGCATGGCTGGGCTAATTACCTTTGCCGCGCCACAGTCATACCTGAAACATCTTCGATGAATGTAACGATGCGGGATTTGACCGTTTCATCGTGAATGCTGGACAGTGCGCTCACGATTTCCATACCGGTATCGCGCGCTCCCGTGTCCTTGTTTGCCCCATTGTGCAAGCCGTCAAAGAAATACGAGGGGGACAGATCAAAGATCTGCGCCAGTTCGAACAAGCGACTGGCAGCCACACGATTCGAACCAATTTCATATTTTTGGATTTGTTGAAACGAAAGACCAAGCTTGTTTGCGACATCGGTCTGGGAAAGCCTTCGTAACGTTCTGATTTGTTTTAACTTTTGTCCAACATGGACGTCAACAGGATGTGCCATTAATCTTTAACCTCAGGTTGTGCCGATACCGTTTTGCGAAAATTTCGACTTTTGATCAATTGGATAGTTTTAAGATTTTTAAACCGATTGATAAAGCAGCAATGTAGTATCTATTATCTATGTTTGGATGATATTTATTGTATCAATGTATGATATGTGATCCATCAGTCTGATGAATAAAGATTTAGATATATCGACTTTCGCTGCACTCCAGACGTGTGCGCCTGCGTTGCTCTACGAGATGATGCGTTCTTTTACGGCGTTGGCGCGCACGCTGAACCTTAGTCAGGCGGTGGAAGATTTGGGCAGTACACGGCAGACTTTGCGCCGCCATATTTCCCATCTCGAAGAGGCGATGGGGTGCAAGCTGTTTGATGTAAAGCAGCGCAGGTATGCCTTGACGCAAGAGGGCGAACGGGCGGTTGCGCCGGCGCGTTTGTTGCTGGATCAATGCAATATTTGGTATCAGGGTAAATTCCAGAGCGTTGGCGGGATGATGCGGTTCTCGTTCGAGGGTCAGACTGGCTGGATCTATCATCAACAACAACTTCCGATGAGTGTCGCGTGGTCCTGTAGGTCCGGTCTGCTGAAGGCGGCGCTCAAGGCGTGGACTTCAGGTGAAGGTAAGCTTGAGACTGATGATATGGCGCCGGTGCGCCCCTATATTCTGACGTACCGCGAAATTTCTGACGGGTGGATTTGTGTAGAAGTGGGAGAGAAATCCCTATATTCCAATTGGTTCGGCTGGGCTCAGGCGCGCAGCAGCGTGGGCCGTAATCTCAACCAGTTTCCGGGGGGGGAAGAGTTTGCAAGTCTTGCAAACGAACCGTTCAGGGATGTCAGGGACGGTCACAGCGTTCGGCTGGATCAGGTGGTGACGAAGATGCAGCTGAACGGTGAGGGTCCGCTGCAATATATTGTCTTCGACCGGCTGTTGATGGGGGTACAGATGCCCGACGGGTCGCCTGCTATTATTTCGGTTGTAGACCGTGCCTGTGAAATGCGGATCGCGGATCTGGATCAGGGGATTTTGGATCAGATGCCACAAAGTGCCAGAGTAGATTACCCGGTAAACGTATAAGTACGGGTGTTTTCCGGCCCTCTTAGGTAACCTATGCGTGTACCGGGCGAGGGGCTGATTCCTGATGACACTTATTACAATGCAAACAGGCGACAGGTTTGTCGCCACAAGTGCTGAAATTTTCCAACGCTATGGCCTCACGCTTGAAGTGGGCCATGATTTTGGTGCCTACTGTGATATGCTGGCTCAGGTGCGACCCGATCACAAGCTGGGTGCCCCCTATGATCCCGAGCGGCATAGCCTTGACGCAAAGACAGCATTCTGGATTGTCGGCCGGACTGCTGCGGGCGATATAGTGCATACACAGGCACTGCGGATGTTGAATCTGAACGCGATGTCGGTGGGCGAATATTTTACGACTCATTTTCGTGAGTTCCCTCCCTCCGTGCCGGATCTTGATTTGAACAGATCACGGTTCCGGGCGGGACCGGGGGCCAAGCGGATGCACGGAACAGTCGCCTATCACGGAGAATTCTGGATTGCACCGGGGGCGGACAGTTTGCGCGGGCAGGGTATGTCATGCGTGTTGGGGCGCTACGGGTTTTGGCAGGCGATCCAGCATTGGGACCCTGATCATATCATCGCGTTTATGACCAAAGCGATTGCGTTCAAGGGGCTGGCAGAGCGGACCGGCTGGATGCACACCCAACCGAGTGCGCTGCGCTGGTTCCTGAAAGGCAATGACGTCCCGATAGAGGGTTTCATGGCCTATATGGACCGCGAAGATCTGCATTATGTGCTGGAACTGCCGCTGGCCGATCTGGTGGCGCTGGCGGCCTGACGCCTTACTGTTCCCGTTTTGGAAACAAAAAAGGCCGCTGCACATGACATGCAGCGGCCCTTTCTTTGTAACCGGAAAGACTTAACCGATGGCTGCTGCTTTCACGTCATCGTCGATGTGGTCCATGTACTGCTTGAAGTTCTCGGCAAACATGCCGACCAGCTTGGCAACCTGCCGGTCATAGGACTCAGGGTTGTCCCATGTGCGGCGCGGGTCGAGCAGGATGTCGGCCACACCGGCAACGGCCACCGGCACTTCAAAACCGAAGTTTTCGTCAACGCGGAACTTGCCCGCCACCAGTGAGCCATCCAGCGCTGCGGTCAGCAAAGCACGGGTCGCGTGGATCGGCATGCGCGAGCCTGTGCCATAAGCGCCACCGGTCCAGCCGGTGTTCACCAGCCAGCAGGTCGCACCATGCTGGGCGATCTTTTCACGCAGCAGGTTGCCATAGACTTCGGGACGGCGCGGCATAAACGGCGCACCAAAGCAGGTTGAGAAAGTGGGCTCCGGCTCTGTCACGCCGCGCTCTGTACCTGCAACCTTGGAGGTGAAGCCGGACAGGAAGTGATACATCGCCTGCGCAGGTGTCAGGCGCGCGATGGGGGGCAGGGTGCCGAAGGCATCGCAAGTCAGCATGATGATGTTCTTGGGGTGGCCGCCAACGGCCTTTTTCGATGCGTTCGAGATGTAATGCAGCGGGTAGGCGCAGCGCATGTTGGCCGTCAGGCTGTCATCGTCAAAGTCCAGCTCTTTAGTTTCTTCGTCGTAGACCATGTTCTCGATCACGGTGCCGAATTTCTTGGTTGTGGCGTAGATTTCCGGCTCGGCTTCAGCGCTCAAGTTGATCGTCTTGGCATAACAGCCGCCCTCAAAGTTGAAGGTGCCGGTGTCGGACCAGCCGTGTTCATCATCGCCAATCAGTGTGCGCGAAGGATCAGCCGACAGGGTGGTTTTACCAGTGCCGGACAGGCCAAAGAAGATCGCCGTATCGACGGGATTGCCAACGGCATGGTTGGCCGAGCAATGCATCGGCATCACGCCTTTTTCGGGCAGCAGATAGTTCAGCAATGAGAAAACGGATTTCTTGTTCTCGCCTGCATATTCGGTGCCACCGATCAGGATCATCTTGCGGTCAAAGTTCATCGCAATGACTGTCTCGGAACGGCAATCATGCTTTGCCGGATCAGCTGCGAATTTGGGGCAGTTGATGACCGTGAAGTCAGCGATGAAATCATCCAGTTGGTCGCGGTCGGGACGGCGCATCATGTTGCGGATGAACAGGCCGTGCCACGCAAGCTCTGTCACGAAGCGGACGTTGATCGCATGCTTGGGGTCCGCACCGCCGACGAGGTCCTGCACGAAATAATCGCCGCCCTCCATGTGGGCCAGCATATCGGTGTAGAGCGCGTCAAAGCCCGCCTCGGACATCTCGGCGTTGTTTTCCCACCAGATCGTGTCTTTGACAGAAGGGCTCATCACGACGTGTTTGTCTTTGGGAGAGCGGCCTGTGAACTTGCCGGTCGTCACAAGAAAGGCGCCGCCTTTGCCCAATGAACCTTCGTCGCGTTTAAGTGCGGCTTCGATCAGCGCAGGCTCCATCTGGTTGTAATAGACATTGCCGAGCCCTTTGATCCCTTGATCTTCGAGGCTGAAGTTCGGGTTAACCCGTCCGGTTTGCATGCAATGTCTCCTTTGGAAACTGCGCGAATGGCGCAGCGTAATGGGGGATGCCCGGGACCAAAAGCGCGCGGGCATAGGTGGATAGAGGCCTCTTAGCACGATGATTTGCGACTTGAACAGGCGCGTTTGCACAGTTAGCGCCACCACCTTGCCAATTGCACAGAGGTGTGTCGGAAAGGCGCATTCTTGCCCTTGGGTATGGTGCGCATGTCAAATTTTGTGTCCTACGGGGTGTGATGTGCGGTAATTTAGCCATTCCTAAACAAATTATGGCTGAAATGAGGCGGTAGGCCCCGCCGATTCGCAGTTAGGGATTGATTCGACATGAAAAGGAGTGATCAATGCTTGGAAAACAAAAATACGTTGAGCAGCACAAGGAAACAGGCAATGTCAAAAATTGCATTGGTAGATGATGACAGAAATATTCTGTTGTCCGTCTCGATGACTCTCGAAGCCGAAGGTTTTGAGGTGGAAACATATAACGACGGTCAGGCCGCATTGGACGCTTTCAACAAGCGGATGCCGGATATGGCCGTTCTGGATATCAAGATGCCCCGCATGGACGGGATGGACCTGCTCCAGCGGTTACGCCAGAAATCGGCCATGCCGGTGATCTTCCTCACGTCAAAAGATGACGAGATTGATGAAGTGCTGGGTCTGCGTATGGGCGCGGACGACTATGTGAAAAAGCCGTTTTCCCAGCGTTTGCTGGTAGAGCGTATTCGTGCCCTTCTGCGCCGTCAGGAAGCGGTTGCCACCGAAGAAGTTGGCGATACTGAAGAGACCAAAGTGATGGAACGTGGTGATCTGCGGATGGATCCCTTGCGCCATGCGGTCAGCTGGAAGGGCAAAGACGTCTCCCTGACAGTAACCGAGTTTTTACTTTTGCAGGCACTGGCCCAACGTCCAGGCTTTGTGAAATCGCGGGACCAACTGATGGACGTCGCCTATGACGATCAGGTCTATGTGGATGACCGGACAATCGATAGCCACATCAAACGTCTGCGCAAGAAGATGCGCACGGCGGATGACGAATTCTCGGCGATTGAGACGCTTTACGGCATCGGTTACAGATATAACGAAGACTAATTCTGTGATCCAGCGATTGACGAGAGGAACTTTGTGCGCGACCTGACCCCTACCAGACGCGATGGTGATGTTGTTCTGGGTGACGATTGGGTCGCTCCGGACAGCGCCGCACCAAACGAGATTAGAGCCCGTCGCGAGCGACGGGGTCTTTTCTCGTTGCGGTCATCGCCGCTCACACGGAAAATCATCACATTTAATCTGATTGCGTTGAACGTGCTGGTTGCGGGTATCTTGTATCTCAACTCGTCGCGCGACAGTCTCGCGGTCCAGCGTGCCGCTTCGCTTGTGTCCGAAGCAGAGTTGATCGCCGATGTTATCGAGGCGCAATTGCCGGAGGGGCAATCTGTCGGTTTTTCGGTTGGTCAGGGCGTAGATATTGAAAAAACGCTTAACGGGCTTGATCTGCGCAGCGGCATTCTGGTCTTTGTATTCGGGTCTGATGGCGCGCTGATCTCGCAGTTCGAAGGGGCAAGTGATGCACTTGCCAAAGGTTTAAACAATGGTGCCGAGAATAAAACAGTTCTGACAGATGGCCTGAGTTGGCTCTGGGATGCTGTTTCCTCGCCTTTTAAGTCTGATGTGGAGGTCATGTCGATCGAGGACAGGTTGAAGCCTGTTATCGATGCTGCGCTGACAAGCGGGGCGCAAATCAAGGAAGAGCGCGACGAGTCTGGTGCGACACTGATCGCTGTTGCAACTCCGATCGAGCTTCAGGGTGCCGCCGTCGGCGCTGTTGCCATCGCAAGCGCTAGCGGCGAGATCGACCGCTTGGTGCGGGGCGAGCGTGAGCGGGTGCTGCAAATGTTTATCATCGCAACGCTGGTATCCATCGGTCTGAGCCTGGTTCTTGCGTCTACAATTGCTAATCCGCTGGCGGATCTGGCCGCTGCGGCCGAACTTGGCCGGGACAAGGATGCGCGCAAGGTGAATCCCGGGCGTATCCGGATCCCTGATCTGACAGCCCGGCCCGACGAGATTGGCCGTCTTTCCGGTGCGCTGCGAGGCATGGTGTCGGCGCTTTATAACCGGATTGACGGAAACGAGCAGTTTGCCGCAGATGTCGCCCATGAAATCAAGAACCCGCTTGCCTCCCTGCGTTCGGCGGTGGGAACTTTGCGGATGATCAAACGAGAAGACCAACGCGATAAATTGTTAGATGTGATAGACCACGACGTGCGCCGCCTTGACCGGCTGGTCAGCGATATATCCAACGCATCGAGGCTCGATAGCGAGTTGGTTAAGGAAGAAGAAGAACCGTTCAATTTAATGAATATGATCGGTAATTTGGGCCAGTACTTGGGCGAAGATGCCAAAAGCAAAGGCATTGATTTTATTGTAGACCTGCCTGACGGCCCCATAGTGGTGCAAGGTCTGGAGGCCCGACTTGCACAGGTTTTTGTAAACCTGATCACCAATGCTATTTCATTTTGCGAAGACGGTGATGCCATTCGGGTTTGGGCGCGCAAGCGCGAGAACCGCGTGCTTGTCGTTGTGGAAGATACAGGCCCTGGTATTCCCGATCAGGCGCTGACTAAAGTTTTCAAACGCTTTTACTCCGAGCGCCCCGTAGAGCATTTTGGCAATAACTCCGGTCTTGGGCTCGCGATCTCTAAACAGATCGTCGAAGCGCATGGCGGCGTGATCTGGGCTGAAAACATTCGCCCGACCGATGCCGACATTACATCTGATCCTCTCGGTGCGCGTTTTGTTGTAGGCCTGCCGATTTAAGTGATGGCGGAAGAAAACCTGAACGTGCACGCAACTTGTGTTGCTTTTGCGGGCCAAGGCGTGCTGATTATCGGACCTTCGGGTAGTGGTAAATCGGCTTTGGCGATCCAGCTTATTGCGTTGGGCGCTGTGCTCGTATCGGATGATCGCACGCTTTTAAAGTCGTTGCACGGCAGTCTAATTGCATCTCCCGCCGCTGCCATTGCAGGTCTGATCGAAGCGCGAAGTGTTGGGATTTTACGACTGCGTCACCTTGCCGAAGCGACAGTGTCAGTTTGTGTTGATATGTCGCTGTCGGAGCAAGAGCGTCTGCCACAGCCGCATAGTCTGGAATTTCTAGACATCATGCTACCCTGTTTGCGCAGGGTTGATGCGCATTATTTTCCTGCTGCCGTTCATGCCTATCTGACGGGCAAATTGATTGAGACATAATGACCACTCCTGATTCCGCACATCGCCGCATCGTCTTTGTAACGGGCCCGTCGGGTGCGGGCCGTTCTTCTGCACTGAATGTGATGGAGGATGCTGGTTTCGAGGTGATTGACAACTTGCCGATGCGTCTGCTGCCGATGCTGTTTGCCGAAAGCGACCAGACACGCCCCCTTGCACTCGGGATCGATGCCCGTAACCGTGATTTCTCGACTAACGGGGTCATCGATCTGTTGGGTAGCCTGTCGATCCGCGCCGGTGTGGTGGCCGAGTTGCTATTTCTGGATTGCAGCACCGATGTTCTGCTACGCCGTTTTTCTGAAACGCGCCGCCGTCATCCGATGGCGCCGTCGGACCGCCCTGCAGACGGTATTCAGGCCGAGCAGGATCTGCTGGCGCCTTTGCGCGCGCGGGCAGATGTGCTGATAGATACCACTGATCTGAATGTGCATGAACTGCGCACGGAAGTGGAGAAGTGGTTCGCCCCTGGTGGTAAGCGGCGGCTTACGGTGACGGTGCAGTCTTTTTCTTATAAGCGCGGCCTGCCCCGTTCGGTTGATATGGTCTATGATTGCCGCTTCCTGAAGAACCCTTATTGGGAGCCTGCGCTGCGCGAGTTGAACGGTACGGACCCGCGGGTGGCGGCCCACGTTGCCACTGATCTGCGGTATGCTGATTTTTCGCAAAAGGTCTTTGATCTCAGTCAGCTGATCCTTCCCGCCTGCCGCGAAGAAGGAAAAAGCCACTTTTCCATCGCTTTTGGCTGTACTGGGGGACAGCACCGCTCCGTTACTCTGGCAGAAAGCCACGCTTTGCGCCTTGCGCAAGAGGGGTGGCAAGTGTCAATTAGGCACAGAGAATTAGGCGCACGGCAACGGACAGGGACACAAGAGACGTGATCGGAATTGTGATTGTGGCACACGGTGGGTTGGCGCGCGAATATCTCGCGGCCATCGAGCATGTTGTCGGATCGCAAACGGGCGTGCGTGCGATAGAAATTTATGCAGATCACGACCGCGCTGCCAAGCAGGCCGAAATATGTGATGCGGCTGATGCTGTGGACAAGGGACAGGGTGTCGTGGTGGTGACTGACCTGTTCGGGGGGTCGCCTTCCAATCTCAGCCTGCTCGCATGTCAACCTGCGGGGCGGCGTATTCTCTATGGTGCGAACCTTCCCATGCTCATCAAATTGGCCAAAAGCCGTCATAAAACTGTTCCAGAGGCTGTCCGTTCAGCACTTGAGGCGGGTAAAAAGTACATCGACGCTCAAAACGTCAGTAAAGAATAGCAAGGCTGTCCGATGACCCACATCACTCTGGAAATCGTGAACGAGAAGGGCCTGCATGCCCGCGCTTCTGCAAAACTGGTCGAGGTTGTTGAAGGTTTCGATGCCAGCGCAGAGGTGAGCAAGGACGGTATGAATGCTTCCGGTGATAGTATTATGGGGCTTTTGATGTTGGCAGCGACCAAAGGAAGCTTTATCACCGTCGAGACGTCCGGACCGGACGCGGAGGCTCTGGCCGGTGCCTTGACTGCGCTGGTGGCCGATAAATTTGGCGAGGGTATGTAGCACATATCGCTACCCCCCGAAGTTTCAGCGAGGTCACACTGCGTGACAGATAGACCAACGCCTTCCGTTTCCCATGTGTCGCCTGCGGACGCGCATGAGCATGCCGGCTCTACCCGTTATGATCGCCGCAGCCTGTCTTACGCGTCTACGTTCGAGGACCCATGGAAGTCTCGGATGATTTCGGTGATGGAGCTGTTTACAGGTAAACTGAAAATTCTCTCCATGATCCGCAAGTTCGAAAAACGCGGTGCGCCCGGCGGGCAGGCGTTCTGGCGCGCCGCGCTGGACACGATGGGGATCGAGTTGACGACGCCGCAGTCACAGTTGGACCTGATCCCCAAAGAAGGCCCTGTGATCGTAGTGGCGAACCATCCGCACGGGATGGTCGATGGCATGATTTTTGCCGATCTGATTGGCCGCGTGCGCTCCGATTACCGTATTCTCACGCGCTCTCTGCTTACCTCGATTGACGAGGTAGCAGGCAGTTTTATGATCCCTGTACCATTTCCCCATGACCCTGATGCACAGCGCAAAGGTGTAGAGATGCGCGCCAAAGCGATGGCGCATCTGAAGGCGGGGGGGGTTGTGGCCCTTTTCCCTTCTGGCGTTGTGGCGACTTCGCAGACGTGGTGGGGGCCAGCCGTGGAGGCGGAATGGAACGTATTTACTGCCAAGATGATCCGCCGCTCCGGTGCGCAGGTTGTGCCGATGAAATTCCCGGGCCAGAATAGCCGCGCTTACCAGATCGCTAATAAATTGTCGCCGATGCTGCGGCAGGGCCTGCTGCTGCACGAAATTGTGCACAGTTGCAACAAGCCGCAGGCGCCTGTTGTCGGTGCGCCAATACCCCAAGCCGAGATTGATGCGCGCGCTGACGATCCGCGCGGCTTTATGGAATGGTTGCGCGCGCGGACATTGGAATTGGACGCCTGATCAGCGGGTTGGCACCGGCACATCCCCGCGATAATCATAAAAACCACGTTGGGTTTTACGGCCCAGCCAGCCGGCCTCGACGTATTTGGTCAGCAGCGGGCAGGGGCGGTATTTTGTATCAGCCAGACCGTCATGCAGCACGTTCATAATCGCCAGACAGGTATCCAGCCCGATGAAGTCGGCCAGTTCCAGCGGGCCCATAGGGTGGTTCGCACCCAGCTTGAGCGAGCTGTCGATGGACTGTACGTTCCCCACGCCCTCATACAGGGTATAAACCGCCTCGTTAATCATTGGCATCAGGATGCGGTTCACGATGAACGCGGGAAAATCTTCGGCCGAGGCGGCGGTTTTCTCCAACCGGTCCACAACCGCTTTGCAGGCGGCAAAGGTTTCCTCGTCCGTGGCAATCCCGCGGATCAACTCGACCAGCTGCATCACGGGTACGGGGTTCATGAAGTGGAAGCCCATAAATTTCTCGGGCCGGTCTGTGCTGCGGGCCAGACGGGTGATCGAGATCGACGAGGTGTTGGATGTCAGAATTGTGTGCGGCAGCAGATGCGGCAGCAGGTCTTCGAAAATGGCTTGCTTGACGGTCTCGCGCTCTGTTGCGGCCTCGATGATCAGGTCTGAGGGGCCGAGGTCTGTCAGTGTGACGGTGGTGGTAATACGCGCCAGCGCCGCTTCCATTGCGGCCTCCGTGATCTTGCCCTTACCAACCTGACGGGACATATTGCCGCGCATTAGCGTCATCGCAGCACTCAGTGCGTCCTCGCTAATATCATTGAGCATCACATCATAGCCCGCAAGGGACATTACATGGGCGATACCATTGCCCATCTGCCCTGCGCCGACGATGCCGATTGTCTGGATATCCATGCTGCATTCCTTTGATGAAGTTGGCACAGTTTACGGCGGAGTATTGCACCGCCGCAAGGGCCGCGCTTGTTGAAAAACTGGCACAAATCCATTCATTAAACGAATCGTAACGAACGCCTGTCCATATTCACATCGGGTGAGATTAAAAGGTGGGCGATATGTCTTATGAAATACTGGAGCCTCCGGCTCTGGACTATTATCCGTGCCGGTATGGCACTTCCAAACTGATCTTTAGAGGGCCAAGGCGCGACTTGAGGGAACCCTATGTTGCATTCATCGGGGGAACGCAGACATATGGCAAGTTCATTGAACAACCGTTTCCGTTAAAGGTAGAACATCTGACAGGTGTACCTTCGGTGAACTTCGGGCAGGTGAGCGCGGGATTGGATGTTTTTGCCAAAGATGTTTTTGTGCAGGAGGCTGCGCGCGGTGCGCGGGTGACTGTGCTGGAGGTCTTGGGCGCCGCGAATCTGAGTAACCGGCTCTATACTGTACATACGCGCCGGAATGACCGGTTTTTGCACGCCTCTGCCGAGTTGCAGAAACTCTTTCCAAAAACAGATTTTACGCAGTTTAATTTTACACAGCATATGCTGATTTATCTTATGCGGGAAGACGAGAACCGGTTTGCAGTCCTGAAGCGAAGTTTGCAGCGTGTCTGGACACGGCGCATGCGCCAGCTGTTGCACAGGCTGGGTCCAAAGGTGGTGCTGCTGCGGATTGCAGCGCGCCCTTTCGCTGCTGACACGCCGGAGGGGATTCTGGGTTATCCGGCGCTGGTGACGGATGACATGCTGGATGGCCTGAGCGGTTATGTCAGCGCGATAGTCGATATCCCGATTGAGGCACAAAGAGGTCTACAGATGCAGGACGGTATGGCGTTCGACGCACATGAAGCGGACGCCGCAGGCGTGGTAGCACCCCCATCGGTGCATACTGCGGTGGCAAAAGCGCTTTGCCCTGTATTGGACCAGCTGATGTAGGACTTAAAAAGGCCCGCTCCTATGTAGGCGGGCCTTTTAATTTATTCAGAGAATGTGTCGCGTGATCAGAGTTTGTTGATCAGATCGGGTACGGCGTCAAAAAGATCTGCAACTAGGCCGAAGTCTGCCACCTGAAAAATCGGCGCTTCTTCGTCTTTGTTGATCGCAACGATAATTTTGCTATCTTTCATACCGGCAAGGTGCTGGATGGCACCGGAAATTCCAACAGCAATATAGAGGTTCGGCGCCACGACTTTACCGGTCTGGCCAACCTGCCAGTCGTTCGGAGCATAACCGGAATCTACTGCTGCGCGAGAGGCACCAACGGCGGCACCAAGCTTGTCTGCCAGATCTTCAACCAGCTTGAACTGTTCTTGTGATCCGACACCGCGGCCACCAGATACAACAATCCCTGCCGAGGTAAGCTCGGGCCGGTCGCTTGCGGCAACTTTGTCTTCGACCCATTCGGACAGGCCCGGATTTGCCGCAGCCGAGATCGTCTCGACCGAGGCAGAGCCGCCTTCATCCGCCGCATCAAATGTGGAAGTGCGGAAGGTGATGACCTTCTTGGCGTCTATAGATCTCACGGTCTGCATCGCATTGCCGGCATAGATCGGACGCTCGAACGTGTCGGCGTCAATCACGGCGGTTGCGTCGGAGATGATCATGACATCCAGCAGGCCTGCGACCCGCGCCATCACGTTTTTCGCGTCCGTGGTCGAGGGGGCGACGATGTGATCATAATCACCTGCAAGCGACACGATCAGGGCCGCTGTGGTTTCCGCCATGCGGTGGCCCAGCGATGCATCTTCGGCAACAAGTACCTTCGAGACGCCGGCGATTTTGGCGGCTGCTGCACCGGCTGCGGCGGCAGAACCGCCACAGGCCAGAACAACCACATCACCCAGCTGCTTGGCAGCTGTCACGGCCTTTGCCGTGGCATCCATTGCCAATTCACCATTGTTAACTTCTGCAAGAAGTAGAACAGCCATTACACGGCCCCCGCTTCTTTGAGTTTCGACACCAGCTCGTCCACCGAGCCAACCTTGATCCCTGCGGCGCGCGCGGCAGGCTCGACTGTCTTTACGATTTCAAGACGGTTTTTGACGTCCACGCCATAGTCGGCAGGCGTCTTTTCATCCATCTGCTTTTTCTTTGCCTTCATGATGTTCGGCAAGGAAGCATAGCGCGGTTCGTTCAGGCGCAAATCGACTGTGATGACAGTTGGCATGTTTACTTTGATGGTTTGCAGGCCGCCGTCGACTTCGCGGGTCACTACAGCCTTGTCGCCCTCAATCGCCACTTCGGAGGCAAACGTCGCCTGCGACCAGCCCAAAAGCGCCGCCAGCATCTGGCCGGTGGCGTTCATGTCATTGTCGATCGCCTGTTTACCACACAGCACAAGGCCGGGCTGCTCTTCGTCGACGATTCCTTTAAGGATTTTCGCAACGGCCAGAGGCTCGATATCGTGGTGGACATCTTCGGATGCAATCACAAGGATCGCGCGGTCTGCGCCCATTGCCAATGCCGTGCGCAGGGTTTCCTGTGCCTGTTTCACGCCAACGGATACGACGATGATCTCGTCTGCCTGACCGGCTTCCTTCAGGCGGATGGCCTGTTCGACTGAAATCTCGTCAAAGGGGTTCATGGACATTTTGACGTTGGCAAGATCGACACCGGAACCGTCCGCTTTGACGCGCACTTTCACGTTATAGTCGATCACGCGTTTGACAGGTACAAGCACCTTCATGAGCGATTATCTCCTTGGTTGCGACTCAGACCCTGTGCGGGCCAGTCAATTTATCTAGACCTTGTCTAACGAACCCTGACGGACCAAAACAGCGCAAAATCGCCGCATGGTGGTTTGGGCACGTCACGTTATCAACTCTTTAAACGTCTATAGAGCAAGAATGTTGCGTGGGCATTTCAAGAAAAGCCACGACACCTGAGGCGGCTAGCGATTGGCGCCGGGCACCCACAACACGTCATCCTTGCCGGAATTGTTCGCCATACGTGCCGCGACAAAGAACCAGTCGCTGAGGCGGTTGAGGTAGCGGACGGCAGCGTCGTTGACAGTCTCGCGGGTGGCAAGATCTGTCGCCAGACGCTCTGCGCGGCGGGCAACGGTGCGACAGACGTGCAAATGCGCGGCCAGATCGGAGCCACCCGGCAGGATAAAACTGCGCAGCGGTTCCAGAACGGCGGTCATCACGTCAATTTCGGCTTCCAGCCTGTCGACCTGAGTGGTGGCCATGCGCAGCGGCGGGTATTCTGCGGTTGCGTCCTGTTCCATGTCGGGGCGGCACAGATCTGCGCCCAGATCGAACAGATCGTTCTGGATGCGCGACAGGGCGGCATCAGTATCGCCGGTAGCGTGCAAACGTGCGACACCGACAAAGCAGTTCAGCTCGTCGGAAGTGCCGTAGGCTTCGACGCGCACATCATGTTTCGCGACGCGGACGCCATTGCCCAGAGCGGTGTCGCCCTTGTCACCGGTGCGGGTATAGATTTTGTTCAGAACAACCATTTGGCTTATCCTTTAAAGAAATAGACATAGGCCACGATCAGGATCACAGCAAAGAATTGCGCGTACAAGCGGTAGCGCATCAGTTTGTTAGAATTGGCTTTGTTGAATGCACCGCCGCTGGCAAAACCACCCAAGCCCAGCACCAGAACGATCACCACGCCGATGATGGCTGCGACGATCAGAATGAAAAACGGGTCAGACATGCAATATTCCTTTTAGTGCTTTCGGGCGATGTAGCGGGAAGCAGGGCCGTTGCAACCCTCTAGCGGCTCATCACGCGGTCAAGCAGGCGCGTGGACAACAGGCGGCGCATGATCCCTGCCAGATAGGTAGGTGTTGTTACATAATACCGCGCGCGCGGGCGTGACGATTCCAGCGCATGGATCAGCTTTTTTACAACTGCTTTTGGCGGTAACTCGAATTTATCAGGCCCGTTCTTTTCACCGTACAGGCGCTGTGCCAGATCGGTCTCGTAGGCGTCGGCACGTGCCGAATTCTCCCAATCAATCCACCGCTCGAAATGAGGGATCGAATTTGCACGAATTTTAGTCGTGATCGGGCCCGGCTCGATCAAGATAGGGTGTACGCCAGTGCCGCGCATTTCCAGACGCAGTGTATCTGTAAGTCCTTCAAGCGCGAATTTGGTAGCGTTATAGGCCCCGCGCCACGGCAGCGCGACCAATCCCAGCACCGAGGAACACTGCACAATGCGGCCATGACCTTGCGCACGCATGATCGGAATGACTGCGCGGGTCAGCGTATGCCAGCCAAAGAAATTCGCTTCAAAGATTTCGCGCAAGGCCTCTGTGGGCAGATCCTCGACCGCGCCGGGGATGGCATGCGCGCCATTGTTGAACACAGCATCCAACGTGCCGCCCGTATCTTCCAGCACATCTGCAAGGGCGGTGATGATGCTGTCGGGGTCGGTATAGTCGATGCGGGGGCTGTCAAATCCTTCGTCGCGCAGGCGCGCACAATCCAGTTCCTGACGACAGGCTGCATAAACATGCCAGCCGCGTTCCCGCAGGCCGTAGGCGGCCGCATAGCCAATACCGCTTGAACAGCCGGTGATCAGGATTGTACGTTGGGTCATGGATAGCGCCTCGCGGATAAACAGGGATCGGGATGCGCTTTTTTAAAGTAATTGGCAATCACCTTGCGGCAATCAGCCTTCCGTGAGCAAGAAATCGGCCATCCATCCTGATTCGCCACCGCTCAAAGGCTGCATGCGCACCCATCCGTCCCCGTTATCCTCAAGGATCCGCACTTCGTCGCCGCGTGCCAGTTTGCTGACGATGCCGTATTCCGTAGAGGGACCACCGCGCACGTTGACGCGGTTGCCAGATACGATACGAAGATCGCGATCTGTCGTGTCGCCAATATTGTTTGTTGTGGCGATCAGGCTGGGCAGGATGATTTGCGGTGTATCGGAGCTGTCGATGATCTGTGCAGTGCTGGCGCTTTGGGTTTGGCGCACTGCATTCTCAACAACGGTGCCAACATTGGTAAGGTCAACAGCCACCCGCGTTACGCTGGCAGCACTGTCTATTTTGCTAATTGCAGCGGTGTTAATCGCAGAGACAGCAGCAACAGGTGTAATGGCTTGGGCAACTGGCTGTGTGGCTTCAGGGGTCGCTTGGGCCAACCGTGCGCTGGCCGGTTCAAAATCTGCACCACCGCTCATTTGATAGAAGGCAAAACCCAGAAAACCAAAAGTCAAAAAGATGAACGTTTTCATGCGGCAGCTCCTGCAGAAATTTTTGAAGCTGATTCATCAACTTCCCCCAATATGCTTTTAGCAAAACCAACGATTCCCTTTTAGGGGGAAAAGTTAAGAAAATCGCTACGTCACAGGAATGCCACGTTTTCGCTATCCGTTGCGGATTATTGGTCGGCACATGCTTGTCGGATGTTGGTCCCGCCGCTACACAGCCGGTATGTCAGATACCAAAAAACCAGTCCCGCCGCGTTTTGCGGAAACAACCGAGCCGCTGCGTACTGCGCTGGGGGGCCGATACCTGACCTATGCGCTCAGCACGATTATGCACCGCGCGCTGCCTGATGCGCGCGACGGGCTGAAGCCTGTGCACCGCCGGATTCTCTACGCGATGAGCCGACTCAAGCTGAATTCGACTGGCGGTTTCCTGAAATCCGCCAAGATCAGCGGCGACACGATGGGGGATTTTCACCCGCACGGCGACGCCGCGATTTATGATGCGATGGCGCGTCTGGCTCAGGATTTCAACGTCCGCTATCCGCTGGTGGACGGGCAGGGTAACTTCGGCAACATCGACGGCGATAACCCTGCTGCGAGCCGCTACACCGAAGCGCGGATGACCGCTGTTGCCGAGGCGATGCTGGAAGGATTGAACGACAATGTCGTCGATTTCCGCGATAACTATGATGGCCGCCTGACAGAGCCAACGGTGCTGCCCGCGCAATTTCCGAACCTGCTGGCCAATGGCTCCACAGGTATTGCGGTGGGCATGGCCACCAATATTCCGCCGCATAACATCGCAGAGCTGTGCGATGCCTGTATCCACCTGATCAAAAAGCCGGATGCGGATGATGATTCCCTGCTGAAATTCGTCCCCGGCCCCGATTTCCCCACCGGCGGCATCATCGTCGAGCCGCCGGAAAATATTGCGCAGGCCTATCGCACCGGCAAAGGCGGCTTTCGCCTGCGCTGTCGCTGGGAGGTTGAGGATCTGGGCCGTGGCCAGTGGCAGATTGTCGTCACCGAAATTCCCTATCAGGTCCAGAAGTCCAAGCTGATCGAGAAGATCGCGGAAGCCATCCAGACCAAGCGCATCCCGATCCTTGCCGATGTCCGTGACGAGAGTGCCGAAGACCTGCGCATGGTGCTGGAGCCGCGGTCCAAGAACGTGGACCCCGAAGTGCTGATGGGCATGATGTACCGCACCTCCGATCTGGAAGTGCGCTTTTCGCTGAACATGAACGTGCTGATTGATGGCGTGACGCCGAAGGTCTGCTCGATGAAGGAAGTGCTGCGCGCTTTCCTTGATCACCGCCGCGAAGTGCTGGAACGCCGCTCGCGTCACCGGATGGAGAAGATCGACCACCGGCTGGAAGTGCTGGAAGGCTTTATCGTCGCTTTCCTGAACCTTGACCGCGTGATTGATATTATCCGGTATGACGACGAGCCGAAGGCGGCCTTGATGCGCGAGAATTGGGGTAAAACCCATGTTCGCGCTATGGACGAGAAAGACTATGTGCCGCCCGCCAAGGGCGAGGGCGAACTGTCCGAAGTGCAGGCCGAAGCGATCCTGAACATGCGCCTTCGCTCCCTGCGCCGTCTCGAAGAGCTTGAGCTGCTGCGCGAGCAATCCGAGCTGATGGCAGAGCGTGCGGGTCTGGAAGACCTGCTGGAAAATGAGCACCTGCAATGGGACAGGATCACAGAGCAGCTGCGCGAGACCAAAAAGCAGTTTGGCAAGAATTTCGCAGGCGGCGCGCGCCGCAGCACCTTTGCCGTAGCGGGCGAGATCGAGGATGTGCCGTTGGAGGCCATGATCGACCGTGAGCCGATTACAGTTGTCTGCTCGCAGATGGGCTGGATCCGCGCCATGACCGGCCACATTGATCTGACACGCGAGCTGAAGTTCAAAGACGGCGACGTCACCCGCTTTGTCTTCCACGCCGAGACAACGGACCGCCTGCTGGTTTTTGGCAGCAACGGGCGTTTCTATACGATTTCCGCTGCCAACCTGCCCGGCGGGCGCGGGATGGGCGAACCGCTGCGCCTGATGGTCGATCTGCCCAATGACGTGCAGATTGTGGACCTGTTCATCCACCGCCCCGATGGCAAGCTGCTGGTTGCGTCCACAGGCGGCGACGGTTTTGTCGTGCCCGAGGCCGAAGTGGTGGCGCAGACGCGGTCGGGCAAACAGGTGCTGAACGTACGCGGCGATGTGCGAGCGCTGATCTGCAAGCCGGTGCGCGGCGATAGCGTGACCGTTGTGGGCGAGAACCGCAAAGTGCTGGTATTCGCGCTGGACGAATTGCCCGAGATGGGCCGTGGCAAAGGCGTGCGCTTGCAGAAATACAAGGACGGCGGACTGTCTGACGCCACCACCTTTACCCGCGCTGAAGGGCTCAGCTGGCTTGATCCCGCAGGCCGCACCCGCACCGAAGTCAACCTTGAGGAATGGACTGGCAAGCGTGCCAGCTCTGGCCGTATGGCGCCCCGTGGGTTCCCGCGTGACAACAAGTTTAACTGATACTATGCCGCCGCCCCTCCCCGAACAGGGGATGGAGGTGTGGTTTGTCGGCTCGCGCTCCGCGCTGTTCTGGCTGGCGCTGAAATCCGGTTTCTGGACAGTGCTGAGCCTTGGCTTCTACCGCTTCTGGATGAAAACGCGCCTGCGCCGCTGGTACTGGTCCTCGATCCGGCCGGGCGGGCATCCGCTTGAATATACCGGCGATCCATGGGAGAAACTGTTGGGGTTTTTCATCGCTGTAGTGATCCTGACCTTCTACATCGGCATTGTGAATCTTGCTTTGATGTTTGTCAGCTTTTCATTCTTTCAAAGCTCTGCAGTTGGATATTCAGCCAGCTTTATCGGCGTCATTCCCATCTGGTTTTATGCGCAATACCGCGCGCGGCGTTATGTGCTAGGGCGCACGCGCTGGCGCGGCGTGCGCTTCGGGCTTGAGAAGGGCGCGTGGGGGTATGCGTGGCGGGCGCTGGTGCACTGGCTGGTCACAATTTGCACGCTGGGGCTGCTCTGGCCGCGCATGACGTTTTATCTGGAGAAATACAAAACCGACCGCACTTATTTTGGCTCTGCCAGACTGGTGCAGGGCGGGCATTGGCGCATGCTCTACCGTGCGGCGGTGCCTTTTGCGGCGGCTGTGCTGCTGACGGCCTTACTCGGCGTCTGGCTGGTCTGGATCGACCCGCTGACCACCGACGGCTCCACGCCCTTTGAGGAGATCTTTACCGAATGGGAAAACTCCGAAGAACTTGCCTTTGCCTTTGCCTTTCTGGGCTGGGAGCGTCCCTCGCGGCTGTTTCTGGCGATTCCCGTGATAATGTTTTTGATTTACGGGGCAGTGCATTACCGCTTTGCCAGCAAGCGCATCCTTGCAAACCACAAGCACAGCGAAGGCGTGCGCATGCGCTCTACCCTCAACGGGCTGCGGGTTTCCATGATCTATGTGCTGGGGACAACCATCGCCTACAGCATTCTTGTGTTTGGCATTATCGCGATTGTCATCATCGCGTTTGGACTGTTTGGATCAAGTACGTTTCTGGAAGAGCAGCTTGGCACCGGTGATCCGCTGGGCGATTTGCCGCGCTGGCTTTCCGTGGGAATCATTGCTGTTCTCTATCTGTCGGTATTTCTGTTCTGGGGCGTGCTGCACCATGTGTTTGTGACTTACCCGCTGATGCAGCACATGGCGCTGACGCTGACTTTGCTGAATGTCGCGGGTCTGGCACAGGTCAGCCAGCGCGCGCGCGACGAATTTGCCGAAGCCGAAGGGTTCGCAGAAGCACTGGATCTGGGGGCCGCGATATGAGCTTGCCTCCCGCGCTTCCCGCAGTTGCTAAGCAAAATCAAACGCAGGATGGTCGCATCTATAGCGGGCTCCACTGTTCCTATTTTGACGGCGATGCACCTGTGCCTTACACTGTCACGCTGATGGTGGACAGTCTGGCGGGCCTGCTGGAAATCGGTTTGCCCGGCAGTGCGCATACAGGCGTGCGCTGGCCGCTGGATGATATCCGTTTGCTGGAAGATACGGCAGGCGACGAAGGAGTTGTCCTGCGTTGGACAGGTGACCCGCTGGCGCGGCTGCATCTGTCGGATCCTTCTGTGATGCGTTACATGCCCCGCCTGACCCGACGTGCGCCCCCACACGGGCGCGGGCGGCTGGCCGCTTGGGCGCTGGCTGCTGTGGCGGGGGTCGCGCTGCAGATAGGCGTGCTGGTGCCGCTGCTGGCGGACCGTCTGGCCACCTATGTGCCCCCTGCGGGAGAGCGCGCGCTGGGCGAGGCGACCTTTGGCCAGATCCGCGAGGCATTGGCCGGTACAGGCCTGCCGCCGCTGCCAACCTGCGAGAACGTGGCGGGACTGGCTGCACTCGAGACCATGTTGATAGGCCTTGGCGTCGAGCGGGGCACAGAGGATGCCATCAAGGTCTTTGTGCTGGACCACGAGATGGTCAACGCCTTTGCGCTGCCCGGTGGCTACGTGGTGTTCTTTCGCGGGTTGATTGACGCGGCCCTCAGCCCGAACGAGGTCGCCGCGGTGATGGCGCATGAGGTCGGTCATGTGGAAAACCGCGATCCTACCCGCCACGCGCTGCGCTCGGCAGGGTCTATCGGCATTCTGGGCTTGCTCTTGGGTGATTTTGCAGGCGGGGCTGTCGTGCTCTTCCTGACAGAGCAGTTGATCAGCGCGAACTATGCCCAAGGCGCCGAGAGCGGCGCGGATGAATTTGCCTATGGGGCGCTGGAAGCCGCCGGTGTATCGCCCGCAGCATTGGGTAATATGTTCGAGCGGTTGCGCGATAAATACGGCGATACAGAGGGTATCGTCTCGCATTTTATCAGCCATCCAACCTTGACCAGCCGGATTGATCTGGCCCGCGCAGCCGCGCGAAAGGGTGTGGAATACACTGATATTTTGTCTCAGGACGACTGGGCCGCGCTTAAGGCGGTTTGTGATTGACCGCAGCTGTACAGGCAGCCGCATTGCGCGAAACCGCTGCATGCGCTATTGCAGTATTTGGAATTTTGAGGAGAATACCGGATGGGTCGGATCACGATGATGCGCAAAACGGCTGCGCTGTTGCTTCTTGGCTTTTTGGCCGCCTGCAACGGCGCGTCTGATCTGGGCGGTCCTGCTGCGCCGCTGGGTGATTTCAACCTTGGCCATAACATTGTCGTTGCGCCCAAGGTGCAAAAGGTTCCGCTGTGCCGCGAGATGGAAACCGAGTTGATGACCACGATGCTGCAAGCAGCCGTGGCCGAGCGGTTTGACCGCTACGAGGGCACGCGGCTGTATCATTTCGGCATCTCGATCGAGGGCTACTGCCTCGCCCCTCCCGGCATTCCGGTGGTGGCTGCGCCCAAATCGGTCATGATCATCCGTATCACTGTCTGGGATGATGCCAAGAATAAAAAGCTGACGCCCAAAGCGCATCAGATCACAGTTTTTGAATCACTGGATCAGGGGCCACTTGTGGGGTCCGGTTACACCAAGACAGCTGAAGAGCAGTTCAAAAATCTCAGCCAGAACGCGGTCAAGCAGATCGAGAATTTCCTTGTGCGCGAGAATCGCGAGAAGGGTTGGTTCAACGGCATGCCCGAAAAGGCTGATGATTCTTCTGCGGTTGCCAGCGATACGTCTGAAGAGAAACCCGCAAACAAGCCTAATGAGCCGGTTGCCGCCGAAGTGGCCGCTTCGGGACGATAGCGCACACCTTTCGGGCCGCATTGCGCGATGAAACTTCAGACGGGGTACAAGACTCGCTTGATTTTATCCGCCGGACCGACTAAGTCGCGGCCAATATGCAATACAGGGCCCGCAATGGTCTCTGTGACTTTTGGAGGGCGCCCCCATGGCAAAGGCAAAGTTTGAACGTAACAAACCACACGTGAACATCGGCACGATTGGTCACGTTGACCACGGCAAGACGACACTGACAGCAGCGATCACGAAGTATTTCGGCGAGTTCAAAGCGTATGACCAGATTGACGGCGCGCCGGAAGAGAAAGCCCGCGGGATCACGATTTCCACAGCGCACGTCGAGTACGAGACCGAAGCACGTCACTATGCGCACGTTGATTGCCCCGGCCACGCCGACTACGTCAAGAACATGATCACCGGTGCGGCGCAGATGGACGGCGCGATCTTGGTTGTGAACGCGGCCGACGGCCCGATGCCCCAAACGCGCGAGCATATCCTGCTCGGTCGTCAGGTTGGCATCCCGACGATGGTTGTCTACATGAACAAGGTCGATCAGGTTGACGACGACGAGCTGCTGGAGCTGGTCGAGATGGAAATCCGCGAGCTTCTCTCGAAGTACGAGTATCCAGGCGACGACATTCCTGTTGTTCCCGGTTCCGCGCTGCATGCGATGAACGGCACACGCCCCGAGATTGGCGAGACGTCGATCCGCGCGCTGATGAAGGCTGTGGACGAGTTCATCCCGACCCCTGCACGTGCTATTGACCAGCCGTTCCTGATGCCTGTCGAGGGTGTATTCTCGATTTCCGGCCGTGGTACTGTTGTGACGGGCCGCATCGAGCGTGGCGTGATCAACGTGGGCGACGAGATTGAAATCGTTGGTATCCGCGACACCAAGAAGACGATCTGTACCGGCGTCGAGATGTTCAAAAAGCTGCTGGACCGTGGTGAGGCAGGCGACAACGTTGGCGCATTGCTGCGCGGCATCGACCGTGAAGGTGTCGAGCGCGGTCAGGTTCTGTGCAAGCCGAAGTCTGTTAACCCACACACGAAGTTCACAGCCGAGGCCTATATCCTGACGAAGGACGAGGGTGGCCGTCATACGCCGTTCTTTGCGAACTACCGTCCACAGTTCTACTTCCGGACCACGGACGTGACCGGCACGGTCGAGCTTCCCGAGGGCACGGAAATGGTCATGCCGGGCGACAACCTTCAGTTCAACGTCGAACTGATCGCGCCGATTGCGATGGAAGAAGGGCTGCGCTTTGCGATCCGCGAAGGCGGCCGTACGGTTGGCGCGGGCGTTGTGTCCAAGATCACTGCGTAATCTCGACGGGGCAGGGTAACCTGCTCCGTGACACAGCTATGAAGGCCGTTCCGAAAGGAGCGGCCTTTTGTGTCGCGGGGGATGAATAGGATCCAGTTTCTACTGTAGTCAGCAGAACGGTACATCTATCGTCGCTCCAGCCAGTCGGAAGACGGCTGACTCCAGGTACAGAATTAATAAGTTTATTGATCCTGCTGTATTTTCACAGCGTTCATGCCCAATCCCTCTTGATCCTTCGCCAAATTCCGACTAGTAATCCCTCGGCATAGGGGTTTAGCTCAGTTGGTAGAGCATCGGTCTCCAAAACCGAGGGTCGTGAGTTCGAGTCTCTCAGCCCCTGCCAATATAAATAACGTGTTTCTTGCCAATCTGTTTAGAGCAGGGTAGGGCAGTTGGGCGCTAAGTTGGGAGTTTTGTCCTTTCTTCGTGCAAAACTCTTTTTCTAATACCACTTTTGGCGAGCCTTGAGTCTCGGCTTAAGTAATGTGCGTCAAGGGTGGCCCCAACGTCTTCCAAGTTATGCCCAGTGATCGTGGCAATCTTGGATGTGCTGCAATCAGCCAACGCAAGTCGTGTTACAGCCGTGCCTCTGAGATCATGAAAAGTAACTCCGGATACCCCTGCTTTTTTATAGCCTTCCCCCATGAGGTTCTGAACCCATCAGATGTCCATGGAGTATTCTGGGTTGTTGAGAGTATTGTGAGAGTCTTTTTGTTTTTCGCAGCGTTATCGAGCACCAGCTTGAGCGGACCGGCCTCAGGAACGAGAACCCTACGACCGCCTTTGCTCTGCTTGACTCGGAGTTGTGCCCCGTCATACGCAGACCATGTCAGGTCGAGCAAATCACCTTGACGTTGGCCCGTCCAGACAGCGAGCATAAACGCTAGCCAAAGGCGTGATGTCGCATCTGGACCTGTCGCGGTTTCGTTCCGATCAGGTTCTCATGTTAAGCGGGCTTCCGTTCAAATGCCACGGGGCTTTTCCATCCCAGGGCTGAGTGTCTGCGACGCGGGTTGTAAAAGCCGTTGATGTATTCGAAGAGGGCGACTTCGACCTCTCTGCGTGTCGGCCAGTTTCTGCGCCAAATCAGTTCTGCCTTGAGAGATTTGAAAAAGCTCTCGACGGCCGAGTTGTCATAGCAATTCCCCTTGCCACTCATTGATGCGATCAGACCATGTTTGCGCAGGATTTTCTGATAGTCGTGCGAACAATATTGGCTGCCCCTTTCCGTGTGATGGATGCATTCCTTGGGTGGCCAGCGCAGGGCGATGGCCATGTTCAGTGCGCGGATCGCTAGGTCTTTCTTCATGCGGTTGCTTATGGCCCAGCTGATCACCCGGCGCGAATGCAGGTCCAGAATGACGGACAGATAGACCCAGCCTTCGCGTGTCCAGACATAGGGGATGTCACCGGCCCACTTCTGGTTGGGTCGGCTCGCAGCGAAGTCTTGTTGCAGAAGATTCGGTGCTATGTTGAACCTGTGATCGCTGTCCGTAGTTGCTTTGAATTTACGGGTTCTGCTGACCACCGAAATGGCGTTCTGTCGCATCAAGCGGCCCACCCGGCGGTGCCCGACACGGATACCCAACTCGTTCAGTTCCTCGGTCATCCGGGGCCTGCCGTAGCTGCCCAAGCTGGACCGATGCTGGTCCTGGATATGCGCCAACAGCACCATGTCACACCGCTGTCGGCGGGATACCGGGCGATGCTTCCATGCCTGCAGGCCACGATCCGTAACCCCCATCACAAGGCAGGCACGCGCCTTCGAAAGGGTGCCGCGATAGTCATCAAGGAACGCAAACTTCACAGCTTTTGGGCCGCGAAGAACTGACCGGTTGAACTCACCGTGGCCTTTTTTAGCAGATCCCTCTCCTCCTTGAGAATCCGGTTCTCTCACCGAAGCCGTTCATTCTCTCGAAGCAGGTTCTGGTCAGGGTCAGGCGGGCCGGTCTCATCGGAAACCATCTTCACCCACTTGTTTAGGGTCGAAAATCCAACCCCTAGATCAGACGCAACCTGACGTCTGGTCAGGCCGCTTGTTTGCGCGATGCAAACCGCATCACGTTTGAACTCATCGCTGTGTATCGCTGCCATATCCGGTCTCCTTCATGGCGAGTATTGCTCTCAAAAAACCAGAACGGAACCGCGACA
>Ga0163215_100754_pt1 | contig 38016 bp, 22 predicted proteins | sample SynspAceP_FD_185934 | JGI IMG/M metagenome (GOLD analysis project Ga0163215, IMG submission 185934) | Saline lake microbial communities from Ace Lake in Antarctica - Synechococcus sp. Ace-P (Hybrid Assembly) | ecosystem: Environmental > Aquatic > Non-marine Saline and Alkaline > Saline | place...
GCGATTGGCGGGAGGCATCGGCGGATCGAACGATTGCCAGCACGCCGCTACCGCCCCCATCGAACCTCGGCCAATCGTGGCGAGCAAAAGCGAAGAATTGCCAGCATGGGCAGATAGAACGCTTACCACTGAACAAACGACACGATCGACCCTCAGGCAAACGTAGCTCACGTTTTCGCGCCATTCAAAAACCCACGTTCAGACGAATCAATCCCAAAGAAAACGCGACGCGATCATGCACGCAGCCGTCTCGACCCTCAAAATCCGTTTTCCCAAATCAATCGGTTCCATCCCCGCAGCCTGACACGCGGCGAGTTCCCCGTCGGTCAATCCACCCTCGGGACCGATCACCCACAACCAACTCGGTTCGACGCCGTTCTGCGAAACACGATTGAGCACGTCGCTCATGGCCCGCCCGCCTGGCATCGCAACATAACGATGCCTGTGATTATCCAGGCGACTCGGTTCCTGAGTTCCAATCCATTTCCCAAACCGCATGACCGGTGCAATCGTCATCAATTGATTTCGTCCGGACTGTTTGCACGCCTCGATGACGATTCGCTCGAGTTTGCCGATTACGGAATCGGTCGGGGGGCGTTGGGTGCGTCCGAACACCAACGGCTGCACCTGGGTGACGCCGAGTTCGGTCAAACGCTCGATCATCTCTTTGGCACGATCGGGTTTGGGCAACGCGATCGCGAGTTCCAAATCAGCGTCGGGTTCGCGCTCGACCGGTTCCGGAATTTCACTCTCGCAGACGCATTCACGCCGACTCGCCGAGATCACCGTCGCCGCCGATTGATTGCCGCGACCGTCAAACAACTCGACACGATCGCCCACGCGGACTCGCATGACCCGCACCGCGTGGGCCGCCTCGTCGTCGGGCAGCTCCACGGTCGGGTATTGGATCATCAAATCGGGAGTGTAGTAGCGCCGTGTCATGGACCGGATCGGGTTGGCAGGTGGGTTCGGTTGAGGCAGAGTTTAACGCCTGATCTCAATCGCTCGCAGTGGCCTTGCCGAAACGGTCGATTTAAGAGGAACCCGCTCCTCTCATCCACGAAGCCTCATCATGAACGATTTTCGCCGGTCGACCGTGCGTCTGATTCGACACCGAGCCCGCGTTTCGGGTGTCATCATGAACGCCCCGCTCTCGCCACAGCCTTCGGCATCGGTGCAGGCGTTGGCGCCCGAGGTGTTGCAGCATTGGGGATTGATCGCGTCGCCGTTCGCGTCCGAACCGACGCTCGCACAACCGTTACAACCGACCGAGTTTTACTTTCGATCCTCCGCCCACGCGTCGGCATGGGGATGGTTGCAAAACGTCGTACGGCGTTCTGCCTCGCTCTCTGTCGTGACGAACGCCGGCGGCGCCGGGGCGACGACCTGGGTTCGTCAATTGATGGCGAGTTCGGGTCTCGGCGACATCGCATTGGAAATCGCCGCCACGTCATGGCAAAACCAATCGCTCGATCAACTCACGATGCCACTGACGCAAACGGCAGGGAATTTTGAAACGCCCTCGTGCGTTCGAAACCTGTGGATCATTCAGGCGACCGGAAAAAATAGTTCCGACCTGCGACAGGTTCCCGGACGTCTTGCATTGATGGCCGGATGGCGGGCGGCCCGCTCGAAACGGTATCGCAATTTGAACATCGTCTTGGTGATGCGGAAATCGGAATATGCGATGACATCGCTTCCTGTCATCGGCGCTGGCGTGATCGATCGCCATCATCTTTCGCGCACCGGTAACCACGAGCTACGGCGGTGTGTCAACACGGCCCTTCATCATGCCGGCGCGATTCGCCCCGCGTTCACAGTGTCCGCGGTGAGTCACCTCGCCGACGCCTGCGGCGGATCGATTCGCCGGCTCGGCACGCTCGTCCATACCGCGCTGGTTCACGGCCATCTCGCCGGCGTCCGGCAAATCACGCAATCCGATCTGACGCGGCAGTTCGTCTGCGAACGTGAGGGTGCGACGCCACGCGACCAATCACGCGCCGCCTAACGCGGAACCGACTTTAGCGGAGTAGTGATCGGACCGCCAGGATCTCTTCACCCTTCCGAGCTTGGGAGACTGCTGAAGTAATCGCATTGTTTTTAGGCCGGAGGCCGACACACCACCGTTGATTGTGTCGGCCTCCGGCCTGTTGATTTGCAATTAAATCAGCAGCCTCCCTGGCTCCGGAGGGTGAAGTGGGATCCTGGGGTTGTTCGCTTCGTTCGCTCCCCGGATACCTTCTCGGGATCGTGCTAAGTAACGCGGGATCAATAGCTGACGGAGTTAATCGTAGCTGAAGTCGCCAGACTTTGGATATTCCCAGTGGAAACCAACTCTGGCGAGTTCGGCTACAACAGTAAGTGATCCCGCGTCACTAACGCCATCGCGGACGCTCATTCACGCATTCGTATCGAACAGGTTGTTGCCCTCATGCCGACTCCACCGAGCGATGATTTCCGGGCCGAAACGCTACTTAAGCAACTCCGCCGAATCTATCGCGGCAGCGTCGTGGCCCGGAATCCGCGTTTAGCGTGGGGCGTCGCAGGATGGGCGCTGCTCGCGACGCTGGCCTCCGGATTCCTGGGGGCGGTGATTTGGGCACAGGCCCTCGGGTTGAATTCGAATCTCATCCGGGATTTCATCAACCATTGGATGTTCTCGTTGTTCTACATCGTTGACGATGAACTCATCTGGATCGGCAGCGTTCATCTCGTGCTGTGGTGGCAATGGAGCACGCCACGTCCGTCGATCCGCAGGTTCGTCGGACTGGCGTTGCTGATGAGTGTCACGGCCGTCTTCCTGCGAACGCCGCCGGTGATCGCAACGTATCGAGTCGATTTTTTCCTCATCCAGTGGCTCAACCAACTATTGTTTTTTCCCTGGTTCGTGTTGCTCGTGCGTTCCTCGTCCGCGTGGGTTGGTTTTCGATGGGTGACGTCGAAAACGGATGTCTCGACGCCGCCCGCGAAAACGTCCTGGTCGCTGCGTGGTTTGTTCCTCGCCACACTGTTGGTGGCGGTCACGATTGTCGTGAAGCAATGGATTCATTCGATGCCGAAAGACAATTCCCCCCTGTTTCTATCGGCTGATTTTAAGTGGGTCAATGTGCTTGTTCAAACCTACACGTTTTTGAATCTCTTGCTGCTTGTCAATGTATCGGCCGCGATCTTCGTGCAACGAAGATTCCGTTTGCCCGTCGTCTTGATCGGGCTGCACGTGATCCTGACCGCGATCATGGCCGCCGCGAACACGGTGCTGCTGGCCGGGGCAGGCTACTCTTGGAGAGCGCCCGAAATGACTCTTGCATGGTTCACCCGTGTCGCGATCACGATCGGACTGCACCTGATCGTGTTCCGAGTTTGGCGATGGGCGGGGTTCCCACTGGAACCGGCGAACCCAGACAAGAATGATTGACAGAAAACTGGGGCACAAGAAATTGAGTCACTCCGTTTTTCTGTCGCCAAATTTTTCTATCAAAAAATTAAGTCAGGCGACGCGTGAGGAAAGCGAAGCCCCCGCGTCAAATCACTCCGACGGCGCCTCACGCCGGAACACCGCGACGATGTCGTCAACCGGAACGACGAACAATTGGTTGTCGTGCTCGAGGTCGACGGGGATCGCATTCTTCGGGTGAAAAAGGATTTTGTCGTATTGTCGCAGCGGCAATTCCTCATCGTTCTCGACCGCCGCACTGATCGTCACGATGCGTCCGGTGATCGTCGGAATTTCGGATGCATCGGGCAGCGCGATGCCGCCGCGGGTTTCGCGTTTCGGTTCGTCCTTGCGGACCAAGACACGGTCACCGATCGGTTCGACATACTCGAACGTTGCCGGAGCTACTTTTTTCTTAGACATCAGTTTTCGGATTCCTCGGCGGCAAAGACTACGGGTGGATGCGGATCGGGTTCGTCTACTGCGAATCGACTTTGGTGAAGATCATTTTCCCGGCGTTGGTTTGCAGGGTACTGGTGACGCGAACGTCGAGTTCCTGACCGATCCGGTTGCGACCGCCTTCGACGACCACCATCGTTCCGTCATCAAGATAACCGATTCCCTGCTCGGGACCTTCACCGGGTTTAATTACTCGCAATCGGAACGTCTCATCGGGCAAGAAAACCGGTCGCAACGAATTGCTGATTTCGTTCAAATTGATGACCGGAACCCCGTGGACCTTGGCAACCTTGTTCAAATTGTAATCACCGGTGACGACCTTGCCTTCGAGGTGCTTGGCGAGCAACACGAGTTTCAGGTCGACGGTTTGTCCGGCGAGTTCGGGCAGTTCCCGGTCGAAAATTTGCAAATCCACGTTCTCATCGGCCCGCAATCGGTTGAGCACGTCCAGGCCACGGCGACCGCGAGTCCGCCGCAATTTGTCGCTGCTGTCGGCGATCGCCTGCAACTCGCTCAACGCGAACCGGGGCATGATCAATTGGTTGTCGAAAACGCCCGTCGCGACCAAATCCGCGATCCGTCCGTCGATCACCACGCTCGTGTCCAGGATCAACGGTTTGAAACCCTTCACCTCGCGGACGAATTCTACGTACGGGATCAGGAACCGGAAATCGTCTTTGGTTTGTAATAGCACCGAAGTACACAGGTAGCACAAACAGATGCCGACGATCAAACGGACTTGATTGGCGTTGCCGAATTGATCCAAAAGTGGAGCCGCCGCGATCGTGATAATGTACGTCAACAGCACGCCGATCAAGACGCCGAAGTAAATCGATGTGATCGTGTCGATGCGTTTGCGTGGTAGGTAAATATCGAAAATCACCATCGCCACGGCCAAACCCAAGATCAAGGTGAAGTTCAGCCACGGCAGGAATGCCGCCCCGCCGCTGGGCAGAGACGAGTTGATGATTGCCGAAACGCCACCGGCGCACAACAAAAAGAAGAGTCGCAGAACGATCAAAGCCATTTTATTGCGGTTCGCGAGGCGAAGCAGGAACCGACCTACAACGGAGGGGGGGTGGGCGAGATAACTTGCTCGACAGTGTAAATGCTGAATCCGAATCGCCCAGGGGTAGAACCGGGGAACCGAACCAATTCTGCCACGATGCCCCGATTCGGGGTGGGATTTTGCCGACGAACGCTAATGGACACCCCAAACCGAACAAATCCAAACACCACCCCGCCCCAATTTCCGGTTCGGAGATTGCCGTTCGGCTCTCCGAGCCGACAACGTTCCATGCGCTGCTTCATGCGTTAACGGTTTTGAGAACCGGTAGACAATCCCTACCAGTCCCCGAGCGGACCGGCCGACGAGTGTTCCAAACGGGCGAACTGTTGATCACAAAAATGATCCGTCATCCCGGCGATGTACTCGCCGACCACCCGTGTTAAAGGCATCGTTTCCGCCCGGCGCCGGAACCGCAACGGCAGCCGGCTCGGGTTCAGCGTCAACACATCGAACAACACCCGCACGCGGTTGCCGGCCGACTCCCGCACCGGCAACAACCTCGGATGCCGGTAAACCGCATTGAATAGGAAATGCTCCAACTCGCAGCGTTCCTCGGCCAACACGTCACTGTGCCGCACCCGGATCCCGGCATCACGGACCTGGTCAGCCGTCATTCCCTGCGCCGTTTGCAACAACTCGACGCTCACCTGCAACAGATCACTGACCTGCAAATCGATCAATTCGTGAACGAGCAATTGCCGCGTCGGGCCGACCGGCAACTCGCCTGATTTTTGTCGCACACGAGCCAGCGTTCGACGAATGATCGCGAGTTCCGACAAACTCTCGATCGACAACAATCCCATCTGCAACGCGTCGTCGATATCGTGCGCGTCGTAGGCGATCGAATCCGCCGCGTCGACGATCTGCACTTCGAGCAACGGGGCCCGACCAACCGACGCCTCAGCTTTATGAGCCCGCGTATCCTGGCCGCCGAGCGTTTCCGTTGACAGGTTCAAACCAGCAAACGTGTGATACCGTTGCTCGAGCTCCTCGACAATCGTCAGAGCGAATTGGTTGTGCGAAAAACCGCCGACCGAATCCATGCACTGCGTCAACACGTCCTCACCGCAGTGACCGTACGGCGGGTGCCCGATATCGTGCATCAGTGCGAGTGCCTCGGTCAAATCCTCGTTTAACCGCAACACTCGGGCCAACGTGCGGGCCACCGACGCGACTTCGAACGTGTGCGTCAACCGGGTCCGGTGATACGTCCCCATCTCGCCGGTGAAGACTTGCATTTTCCCCGACAACCGGCGAAACGCGCTGCTGTGCAGAATCCGGTCGCGATCCCGACCGTACGGGCCGCGGTAGGCGTGCATCGGTTCGGCGTGGACCCGTCCCGCCGAATCGCTGCTGTGCATCGCGTACGACGCCAACAATAAATGCTCCCGATCGGCGTACCGTCGCAAATCGATCAAGGGACCGCCGGTGGACATCAAAGGGGCAATCGGTTCAGCAAAAGTAGTGGACAAAATAGAGAACAACAGAATCGTGGTCGGGGAAGGTGAATCCAGCATCGGCTAACGCAATCCGACCTTACCGAGCCGCCGGACTGCGTGAAAATTCCTGAAATACCACCGTCTTCTCCCACCGCAGGTTAGCTTTTTTCCGCAAATTCGCCCAGAGCAAGTATTTACGGTTGGATCAGTTGTGATGCCAGGAATCGCGAATAGAATGAGGTTCCCGGTGCGATGGCCTCACCGATTCCCCCGCCGACGGTTTCCCAGCGAAACCGATTTTCCATGAAAAAAACACCTGCCGCCCCCAATCTTGAGGTCGCCCCCAATCTTGACGCCGCCCCCAATCCCGCGTCAACGCCGACGACGACGACGGCAACCGAATCGTTGCGATTCCGCCCCGCCAAGGTGATTCTCGCCTTGCCCGCGTACAACGAACAAGAAGCCCTGCCGGAATTACTCGAACGGGTCGGCGAAGCGTTCGCCGACAGCGGGTTGCCTTACGAGGTCATCATCGTCGACGACGGCAGCCAAGACGACACGGCGAAAATCGCTTCCCAAATGTCGTTTCAAATGCCCCTCCATCTCGTCCAACACGAAGTCAACCAGGGGCTCGGTCGGACGATCCGTGACGGGTTGCGAGAGGCCGTCGATCGGGCCGGCGAGCGTGACATCATCATCACCATGGACGCCGACAACACCCACCCGCCGGGATTGATCAACCGCATGGTCCAATCCGTCCACGAAGGTTGCGATTGCGTGATCGCCTCGCGTTTTCAAAACGGTGCCCGCGTCGTCGGCGTGCCGATCGAACGCCACTTCCTCAGCATCGGTGCCCGGATCCTGTTCACGGTGCTGTTCCCCACCCGCGGTGTTCGCGATTACACCTCCGGATACCGCGCCTACCGCGCCTCGGCATTGCGTGACGGGTTCGCCCGTTGGGATGACGATTTCGTCGGCGAAACCGGGTTCTCGTGCATGGCCGAGGTGCTCTTGAAACTCCGCAAAATGGGCTGCGTTTTCGGTGAGGTTCCGCTGCGATTGCGTTACGACCAAAAAGGCGGCGTTAGCAAAATGCAGGTCTCCCGCACGATCTGGTTGACCTTAAAAATGCTCGCCCGTCACCGCTTCCAAGGCTCCTAAGCCCGATGTCAACGGACACCCTCGAAAAACCAGCATACTCCTCGCGATGGCTCGTTATCGGCGGCGGTGTGATGGGATTGCAAGTCGCCACGGACCTACGCGACCGCGGTCAAAACGTCACCATCGCCGAAGCCGCGCCCGCGATGGGCGGTTTGACCAGCGCTTGGAACCTCGGCGACGTGATCTGGGATCGGTTCTATCACGTGACGTTGATGAGCGACACAAAAATCCGCAGCGTCCTAGAACGACTCGGCCTCGAATCGCAAATGAAATGGGTCGAAACGAAAACCGGTTTCTACGCCGACGGCCAATTGCTCTCGATGAGCAACACGGCGGAGTTTCTTAAATTCCCGCCGCTCTCGTTGATCGAAAAACTACGACTCGGCGGCACGATTTTTTACGCGTCCAAAATCCGCAATTGGCGGCGACTCGAAAAACTCACTGTTGAGAAATGGCTGCGGCGTTGGTCCGGTCGCGGCGTGTTCGAGAAAATCTGGCAACCGTTGTTGCAAGCCAAACTCGGCGAAGCGTACCGGCAAACTTCGGCTGCGTTCATTTGGGCGCACACGGCGCGGATGTACAAGGCCCGACGCAGTGGCATGAAGACCGAAATGTTCGGTTACGTTCCTGGCGGCTACGCCCAAGTCCTCGAAAGCTGGGTCGGTTGGCTCGCCGGACGCGACGTCGAAATGAAAACCGGTTCTCCGGTGCAGAGCGTGGTTCCTCTGCCCTCGGGTCAATTACAAGTCGAGTTCCGCGACGGGTCGGTAGCGGTCTATGACAACGTCGTCTCGACGATCGCCTCGCCGTTCATCGCCGAGTCCTGTCCGGCGATGAACGAAACGGAAAAACAACAGCACCGCGACATCCGCTATCTCGGCGTCGTGTGCGCCTCGCTGTTGATGGAAAAACCGATCAGTGAATACTACGTCACCAATATCACGGACACTTGGGTCCCTTTGACGGCGGTGATCGAGATGTCCACGATCGTCGATTCGGAATCGCAACTCGGCGGCAAACACCTCGTCTATCTACCGAAGTACTTGCCCGACGACCACGAGGGGTTGAACGAATCGGACGAGGATTACCGCGAGAAGTGTTTGTCGACGTTGGAGAAGATGTACGACCATTTTTCGCGTGACCAAGTGATCGAGTTTAAGATCGCGCGAGCGAAGTACGTCGCGGCTCTGGCGACGGTGGACTACAGCACGCGATTGCCACCGATCGTGACGAGCGTGCCCGGTTTCTACGCGTTGAATTCGGCTCACATTGTCAAAGGCAATTTGAACGTGAACGAAACGATCACCCTCGGCGAAGAGAAACTCGCCGAAGACGTCTGGCCCGACTACGTCGCCCGCATGGTTGGGGCGTTATCCCGGAGGGATTAAGTGGCGGGTGCAATAAAGGCTGCCAGCCTTGTCCGTACGTCAGGCTTTCCAGCCTGACACACAGGGAGGTCAGCCTAGAAGGGCTAACGTACGTTCGGATACGAGCCGAACGACCAGCTCACGCTTCGGTTTCGTATCCCTTGCGGCTCTCTCGCGAGAGGAATGCGTTGGCTTGGTCGTCACCGGTGATTTCACGCCGCTCGGCGTCCCAATTCAAATCGCGTCCGAGCCGCATGGCGATGTTGGACAAGTGACAGATCTCGAGCATCCGGTTGTGCGACCCCACGTCCGAAACCGGTTGCTCGCGTGAGTTCATGCAATCAATAAAATTCTCGCTATGGTTTCGACTGACCGGGCCGCCGTAAACACTCTCAACGGCATCCTCGGGCAACGGTTTCTCCTGCAAATCTTCGACCGGTTTGCCGGCAAGTTTGCCACGGTTAACAAAAAACCGCCCCTCGCTGCCCTCGAACAAAATTCCGTTGTCACCTTCACTCGTGATGATCATCTCCACGTCCTCGGGCATGTCGACTCGGATTCGGAACGACGTCGCGGCGTTGTACTGATCCGCGACGGTGGGATACCCGTCCTGATACTCGACCGGCAGGTTGTACTCGAGCGGCGAGATTTTGCTGGGACCGGTTTCCGTCGCACCCAATGCCCAACACGCGATGTCGACATGGTGAGCGCCCCAATCGGTGAGTTTGCCGCCGGAGTATTCGTGCCAGTTGCGAAACGCATAATGGGCGTTGCTGTACAACGGCACTCCCCCGCCGTAGCCTTCCCGCATCTTCGGCAACGCACGGTAATCGACCTTCGGAGCCGGGCCGAGCCACAAATCCCAATCCAATCCCTCGGGGACGTCGGCGACCGGGATCTCGGGTGAGGCGCTCATCCCGTTAATCCCGCACGTAATTTTGTTCACCTTGCCGATGCGGCCGTCCCGGATCAACGCGATCGCTTGCAGGAACCGTTGACCGGATTCGGTCCGCTGCATCGTCCCGACTTGAAATACGCGTCCGGTTTCTTTGACGACTTTTTCGATCAATTTGCCTTCGCCGATCGTCAGGGTCAGCGGTTTTTCACAGTACACGTCTTTGCCGGCACGCATCGCTTCGATTGCGATTTTCGTGTGCCAGTGATCGGGCGTGGCGATCATGACCGCATCGATGTCCTTGCGATCGAGGATTTTTCGATAGTCGTTGTACGCGTCGGGTTTCTTGCCTTGGGCCTTTTCGGTCCTGCCCACGTTCTCCGCGAGGACACCCGCATCGACATCGGCGAGCGCGGCAAAGTCGGCGAACCCGAACGTTTTGCGGGTGATCGCCCAACCCTGGTTTCGCAAACCGATCGTGGCGAATACCGGGCGGTCATTGGGCGATTGGAAACCGAAGGCACGATGGGGCGCGGCGGACAGATACGTCGCCGCACCGGCGGCAGCGAACCCTTGCAAAAAATGACGCCGGGTCGCGGAGACGGGATGGTTGGGTCGGGAAACGGTCATCGAATGAGATCCTGGTGGGAAACGGCGGGGACGTGCGAAGGGAGTTCAACCCGACCGCATTGTAGATGTGCGTGCGCCCGTTTTCCATTGCCTGAGAGAGATCCGAGGCCAAAAAAAATCAATCCGCCGCTTCATCACTGAGATCGTTCCGTTGGGAATTCAAATGCCGAGATCGCGAAGACGCAGACGGCCGCAGAGCAGTGGTTTCATTCCGCGTTCGGCGTCGCCGAGATTTGGAAATCCCGGTCATCCTCGCACCACGCTCGCACTCGGGCGACAAACGATTCTGCCGCGATCCCAACCGTTTCGATTTCCGTGTCAACGGATTGGAGGGCTTGGCCGATCCGCTCGATGCTGACGGAGAGCCGGGCGAGCACCTCGGCGGTCTCCGTCTCGGTCAACGCAACCGGTCGAAACGCCAACCGTCCCGATGGGTCGGCGACTTTTTGAAGATGGGTGAGTCGTCCGTCTTGGGTGGAGATCCGTTTGCCGTCGAAATACACCCGCCGCAGTTGACCGGCGGTGTTGAATTGGAATACCGGATCGACATCATCAAACAGACTCAAAGCCGTGTTTTTTCGCCATCCGAGAACCCAGACATGTTCGCCGTCCGCCGTCGTGATTCGACCGCGTTGGGGCAGGTTGACGCCCTCGGCGAGCAGATCTTCCCGGTCGGATTCCTGTCTCGCCATCTCAGGCGAGGCGGGAATCGCTGGAATTCTTTTCGGACGTCGATTTCTGAACCGCATCGAAAAGGTTGGATTTCTTCGACTGCTGCGGGTCTTCGTTCTCCTCCCGTTGCAACGTGCGGACGACTTTGTACGTCAATCCGTGAACCGTTTGAATGAAAGTGGGAGCAGTGATGGGGGCGAACATTGTCGGGAACTCGCGAAGCTGGGAATGGTGGGGTGGTGTGGACATCGAAAACGTACCTCACAGAGAAAGGTTTCGACGCTTCGAACCTAGCAACGCAAATGCGATGCCAAGAGTTCGTGCCCTTGCCCGAAGGATCGGGCCGGTGATAACGATTGCACCCCTCAATGACACCCTATGCATCGCAATGACTCCTCAAAGGAAAAATAGCTCGCATTAAACCCGTGGCATCGCGGGAAGCTCCTAGGCATTCCCGGACGGCAAAACTTGCGATCGACTGATCCAAGTGATGACACTTCGAGTCAATTTGATCTCACGAGTGTCCCTTGGATGCGGCGCGCGTGCGCGTGACTGCGCGTTTTTTTAGCGTTGGCCCCAACCGTGCCCGTCGCTAACGCGTCGGGTTACGCAATCAACAGGCCGCAATCTCACGTGCGAACCATTCCAACCGAGTCGACCTGGGATCCACTCAATCTCCACGCTGGATACTCGGCAGCACCGGGACATCCAAACTACCGCCCGCCGGACGCAGCGACAACGCTCGCAAGGTCATTCCCCGGATCGTCGTTTTCTTGCTAAACGAAGTTCCCAGTAATACCGGCAAACAGGCCAACCGCCCGGCCGAGGACAAACCGAACAGCCAGAAATAGACCTCCGGCGTGCAACCAAATTGGCTCAGCAACACCGCTCCCAAACTCGCCCCGCACACCAACGCGACCGAGTTGGCGAAATTGTAATAGGACAGCAATCGAGTCCGCTGAGCGACCGGCATCGCTTCAAAAAACAACAGAAAAAACCCCAGTTCATAGGCCGCCCACACCACGCCGGAGATCAACTGAATGACACACAAATAAACCATGTCTTGCGAAACGATCCACATCGCGGACAGCGGCACCAACCCGATGCTGCCGACGACCAACAACGTCATCGCCCCGAATCGCTTCGCCAACCTGCCGAGAAAACGCAGCGCGATCACCTTGGAAACGAACGCCAACGAAACGAGCAACATGTATTGCCCGTACCCGAACTGCAACTGGACCAACATGTAGGGCGCAAAGAAGGGGCCGCTCAATTGCACCGACGCCTGCACCATCACCAGGAAAGTGATCAACCGATACGGCGACGTGCCGACTGAGGACGGCGCCGGCATCGAACGCTTCGGCGCCGGCCATCGCGGTTCCGGAGTCTGGTGGCTGGCCAACAACCCGACGGAAATCAGCCGCAGCACCGCGGCGAGGGAGAACAACACCGCGAACGCCATCATCGCGTGTCCGCGATCTTCGGCGAATTGTAGAAACAACCCTGACGCGATCAACACCGCAAACGTCGAAATCAATTGCACGCGCGTGCGTCGTGGAAAGTAATCCGTCCGCAACCGACTCGGCACGATGTCTTCCATCCACGTATTCCATGCCGGACCGGTCGCCATGCCAGAGGCCCAATACACCGACGCGATCACCAGCAACGCCGCCAAGGGCAGCGACCCGATCATCGCGGCGTAAATCAACGGGACAAACGACAACGCCTGCACGGTCGCACAGACCACAATCCATCGTTTGGGACCGCCCACCTTTTCGAGTGCCCAGGGCGAGATCAACTGCATCAAACCACCACACAGCACCGGGACACTGGCCGCGAGTGCCGCCGCCATTTCCGACAATCCCAACGCCAACGCGAACGCCGGCAAGTACGTTTCGCCGCAAGCGACCATGCCACCAAAGCAACCCCCATCGGCGGCGCTCAGTTTCAGGTTACGACGAGTCGGCCGCGCCGAAGCAGCGGATGGTTCAGGGAGGCGGCGATCCATCAAGGAACACAGAACAGAAAAAGGGTGGTGAGGTGGACGGGGATCCTGAGAGTACTCCGATCGGCTGACCGGGAGAATAGGAATTTGCAGTCGGTGTTCGATCCAGGGGATGCCGAACGCGGCGCCGAAGCGGCTTGATCCGGCCTACCGTGCCTCCAATAAATTCTCGGGCAACGTTTCGGGCCAATCGCCGGTTAATTCCATCGATGTGATGTGGACGAAGCGGTCCTTCTCGCATAACAATCCTGGGCGTCGGTCGAGGGCCATCGTGAAGCAGCACACCGGCGTGCCGTTGACCGTGACCGTGCATCGATCGCCCTCGGCGGTGAGCGTCACCTTGGTGGAAGCGGTCAGCTCGATGCCCGACTCGACCAACACCTCGTCCGGGTCGACTTCGGTATCGAATTTCGCGTCGAGCGTTTCCAACGACGAGGATTGGATCAACCAACGCAGTTTCACACCGCTCGGACGGATCATCACGGCGACGCGTCCGATCGTCGGATGGACCTCTTTTTGTCCGGCCTCGTACTGCGTTTCATACGTGATCGTTTCACCGTCGAGCAACGGGCGTTGGTATTGAACGTGTCGGCACCCGCCCGGCGTGTTTGACGTCGTCTGTCCTCCGGTCGCGATACCGCCATCGCGATGTCGCCAGGCGAGGTTGTCGATCGCGTCCGGATCGGTTTTTCGAGGAAATTCCGCCACCTCATCCACATCAGTACGCAGCGTCATGGTCGGCAAATTGCCGTTGTGATACGGGCACGACCAACCACGCAATTCTTCATCGATCATGTTCACCACACGCGGGATCGTCACGTCGCCGGTGATCGCCAGGTCAGCCGCCTCGCAATCGCCGTAACTCTTCATCAACAATCCCACGAACGGGAACGCGGACGAGCGAATCGATTCGCCCGCCCGTTTCCCGTTGACAACAAACCTGACGATGTTGTCTTCGAATTGCAGGATATTGACGTTGTCTTGCGATTTCTTGCCCGATTCAAAAGGCCATTCTTTTTGACCGCGATTGATCACGCCTTGCACGTGCGCGGTGCCGTTCCAGGCTTTCGCATGATAAATCTGTCCGCCGGCCACGCCCGCGAAACTGCCGCTGGGGTGCTCGACCTCGCGGAACGTGAATTTGAAATCACCGGACAAGGGATACTTCAACATCATCATGTTCAAATCCATCCCGCCGCCATACCGCAGCGTCCCGTCGCGGACGATCCAAGTCGGGGCACCAAATGCGTCGACGGGGAAGTTCCAGTCAGGCGTGTGATAGGCGGCGAAATGATCGAGCCCGTGATCGACGCTCGCACCGTAGGCGAACGAGGGCAGAATCCGCGTGCCGACTTGGTTGTAGTAGCCCGCTCGATTGCCGATTTCTCGATTGCGGAAGTGAGGCTGCACGCTCGGCCACGCACTCACCACCGACTCACGCAGCAGCTCGAACTCATACGCACGGACCAACAACGCGGCGGAGTCATCCATCATTGAGGAATCGAATTTGCCGGTACGCACGGTTTCCCGCAACCGGGCGGCAACGCGATCGACGACCTCGCCTGCCTCTTCGATTCGCCCGGCGACGAGCAACGCGATCCCGATCACCGAATCGACTTCGTCACCGGGGTGTTGCACCAGCGGTTTCAACCGGTCGATCAACTCGTCGGTTCGCTCGCAACCGGCTGCGGCAATCGCGATCGATTGTCCGATGCTGTCGAGCGGGAAATCCGGGGCCGCGATCCCTTGGCTGCGACAGGCGGCGAGGTTGGGAGCGGCAGCGTTCAAAACCGCCGGCGGCTCGGCATACGCGAGCCATTGATCCAATCGCAAGAACGCGAGCGTCGTCTCGGGTGCTTGCCCTTCCACCCCGAACAACAACGTTTCGAAAAAATCGTAACGACTCGCCGCGTCAGCTAACCCGATCGACAACGGCCAGAACGACTCATCCAACGCGTTGCCACGCCCCAATCGGGACTCATAATCCATTCGTTGGCAACGTGCGGCCAACGTGAATCGCGCCGAGTCGATCGCCGGTTGAACGAACCGAGACGCGTAGTAAACGAACTGCTCTTCGATCGTGTTGTTTTTGGAGACCTTCGAGAAACGTTGCCGGGTTCCCTTGAGGTACAAATCCAACAACTCGCCCGCGGTGTCTTCTTCGATCGATTCGTCTTGGAAAAACTGAATCACAATCCACTCCCATTTCTCGAACGCTTGCGCGACGCCGGAATCCTCGGCCGCGAGCGACAACAGCCGTTTCGAAATGGAGATCACCGGCAGCGACATGCCCTCACGGGCGTGCAGCGGCATCATCGTGTGCAACAACACGTTGGCCGTTGATTGCGACTGCAACGCCGATTTCATATCCGCTTTCGATTGGCGCCGGACAGTTCCATTGTAGTCAGGAGCGGCCGCCCCAATGTTCGCCCGCTCGGAATCGTCGGCACCCTCGAGAGTAGTTAAAACGCCGGTGGAACGAGCCAACCGCTCGGTCGCGGTTGCGAGCACCGACGCGTCGTCTTGCTGAATCGCGAGTTGAACACCGATCAAATCGACTAGCGACGCGATCTCGGTCTTGCCACGCCGCTCGGCCAGTCGTGACTCCAGTTCAGCGGTTTTCCCGGACAGGGCGGCGGCCTGGACGAGAGAGCGTGAGACGCTGGCCGGATCGAAGTCCACTTTCATGTATTGGTTATTGAAAGGGTTCGCTCGTCTCGGTTCGATCAGGTCGACCAAGTACGGGAAAATCTCGTCCGACCGGTTGGGCGGCATGACCACATCGGCGAGCGATCGATAGGCGGCTTCGGCGAGCAGGGAATCCTCGCGCATCGGGTTTTCGCACCGTTTCAACACTTCGAGAACACGAACCATCAAACCCGCAATCGGAGCGAGCGTCGGTTCGGGAGTCGAGTTGTTGCGAGACGTCGTGGGCAGGAACGTCGCGCCCGATTGCCCGGCGTTGCCGAGCGTACGCAGCGGCGGTCCGCCACCGATCGCCCGCCCGATCGCATCGATCGCGACCGGCCACACCTCGGCCTCGACCGCGATTTCGGCGATGCGAAGGCAATCCTGGGCCGTGTCCATCGACACCAATTTGGGCGGCGTCGAGGCGGGAGCGACCCGGTCGAGCATCGCGGAGAAGATCGCCAATTTTTCCTCCTCGGAAATTCCCTCACCGGCGGCGTGCTGGAGCTTGTTCAATAATAACACCTCGCCGATGACCGGACGCTCGACGGAGTCGGCGAGCGCCGAGAGTTTGTCCGCCGCGAGCGCAGCGGAACGGCGCGTCGACTCGTCACCGACGGTGAGACCGACGAGGATCGGTGAATACAACCCCATGATTCTCTCGTCGGCGACTTGCCGTTTTCCGGACGCATCGACGGTGGGAATCAACTCGGTGATTTGTTGGAATCGCTCCGGTGCAGACTCTTGTTTTAACACCGTCGCCACGATCGCGGTGACGGCGATCAGCGACGTGTCGACAAAATCATCACCGGCAGTTTGCGTGAGTCGCTCCGATGCGAGTTTCTCGAACTCAACGAGTTTTTCGCGTCCGGATTCCGTTTTGAGCATGTGCGCCGCCACGTGCGCCGCCACCGAGCTATTCATCGGATCGATTTTGCTTGTCGGAACCATCGGCATCAGATCGATTGCGGAAACGTCTTCCGTTTTCTCATCCGCATCGGGTTCGGTCAAACTCAGGTACTCGTCAAAATCGTCCTCGTTCAATTCACGGAGCGTTTGCTTAAGTGCGTTTCGAAACATATCGATGCCATTGCTACTGCGGCCCCATCGTTTCGCACGTTCGAAACGATCAGGATCGGCCAAGGCATCGGAGTACAACGGAATCGCAGCGAGCCGCGATCCGAATTCGACCAATTTATCCGCGATCGATTTGGTCGATTCGAGATTTTGAGCGTCGCCATAGCCCGGATTCTGTCGGTTGTCAGCGCTGTGATCAATGTTCGCGTAGGCGTTTAATAACTCACGTTTCGCGTCGACCTTACGGCCCACACGTAGATAAGCGTCGGTCAATCGCGGCCCGACCGAATACTGGTACCCATTCATTCGATTGCTGCCGTCGTCAACATCGCGTGCTTTCTCGTAGACGTCGACGACGCATCCGGATTCGATCCATGACTTGTCATCCTCGATCAATTGACCGAACTGCCGCCATGCGTGCATTGGGATCTCGTTACCGGTTCTTTTCATCAGTTTCGCAAGTTTGGTGATGGCTTTCTCGGTTGCTCCCTTGTCGACGTCCAACACGACCAACAACAACTCGGTAATTGCGGAGTCCTTTTCACCGCGCACCTTCGCTTCGAACAATTCACGCGTCTCTTTTTTGAGATTCTCGTTGAGTTCGATGACTTTGAAACACGGTTCCATCATCCCGGAAAAGCGACCGTCAGTACCGAACGAACCCTGCCGCCAGATTCCGCCGGCCGATTCATAAAGGGCTGGGTTCTTGACAAGCCGGCGGACCGAGTCGACGACGTCTTTGGACTGCATTCTCTCGGGAGTCCGCTGGAGTGAACGCAGTACATACCCAAGCGATTCGATCGGACTTTCTTTAAGTACCTTGGCTAGAAACGCCTCTTCAAATTTGCCAGCCGTTTGATCGCTTCCGCGTCGCCCACGAACGCTGCTCAGTTGGCCGACGATGTACGATCGCAAACCGTTGATTTTAAGCTCCATCAAACCTTCGTACGCCTTCTCGCGCGATTCGACTTCTCGCAGGCTCCTAATTAGACGGTTGGAATCGCTGCTTAGGAGTGCCGGATCCTTGACGGAGGCGGCAACGTATTTCATGAGTGCTTCGTCGTGTTTGCCCGCTGCGGTCAAACTTTCCGCCATCGCCCACATGCTTTTCGGGTCGTCGGATTCGAGAGTGGCGATCTCGGCGAACACGTTGTCGGCGTCGTCTTTGCGTCCGGCGGCGGTGTACAACGATGCGAGTTCGGATTTTAACGACAACGAATCGGGTGACGACGCGACCCGCGATTCGGCTTGGGCGATGGTCGAGTCGAGTCGTCCGGCTTGGCGGAGAATTTCAACAGCCCGACGTCGATAATAGTCCTCGTTACGTTCGCCGCCCCGACTCATCTTTCGCATCGCACTGTAGGCGACCTCGGCAGCGGCGTCGTTGTCCTGCGTCGCGGTGTAGCGGTCGGCGAGGCTGAGCAGCTCACTGACCGTTTGCCCGCCCCGGCGCCGGGAGCGTTGCAGCACTGCGGCGGCCATTTCCTTCATTCCCAACCGAGTCAATTGATCGGCCAGGGCGAGTTCGGTGGTCTTGTCCAATCGCATGCCGAACAATCGACGAGCGGCCAGTTTCGCCCGTTCGAAATCGCCGAGCTGCGTGGAGAGGTTCATCGCGGCGAGTTCGCGAATCTGCAACATCCCCTGATCCATCGGGTTGATCGAATCGAGTGCTTCGAGCGACGCACCCGGCATCTTCAATTCCGCAGCCAATCGGGCACGCTCGATCCACCACACGTCGTTCTCTGGGTCTTCATTGCTGATCTCGACGAGCGCGTCGTAGGTTTTCGCGGGTTGTTTGTCCCACCAATGCGAGTAAGCCAAGAACAGCTTGCGCAGCAGCATTTCCTGGTCGGCCAATTCGGGGCGATCGGTCAGCAAGGCCGCGGCGTCCTTCCAATGGGCCAACAGTTTTTCGTAAATCGGTGAGTCGGTTTGCAGTACACCCAATTTGGCGAGCGATTGAACCAGTTCCGTGAACGTCGCGTCACCGGTCAAAGGCACCTGCAACTGGAGACGAATGTTGTTGTTGCCGCTTGAGATGGATGTATTCAACATGCCGGCACTCTGTGAGAACCCACGGGTGCGACCCGACGAGGTCCGCTTGCCTTGGTTTATCAAAACAACGATGGCACAATTCAGGTCGGCCGATTGCAGCAACGTTTTATCGTCGGGTTCATTCTCTTCTTCTTGTCCGTTCAAACGGCTTGTCAAGATTGAGAGCAGTTGTTGCAGTTCCGCCGGCGTTGCCGATTTCGACCACTTCGGGAACTCTGCATTGACGAGCTGCCAAATTTCTTCGATGCGTTCGGGACCGTCGCCGAAATTGGCGGCGATTCCCATCGCCATGATCGCGTCGCTGATCGAGTCGATTTCGACTTGCATCGATTCCCGCAGTTCCGCAGCACGGTCATCCATTCCCGCCGCTTTCATTTCCTGGTAGAGACCGGCGGCATAGAAACGATTCCGTGCGACGACATGGCCACTGGCCCCTCGGGCCGCCTCGAGATCGAGCGCGCCTTCGAGCGTTGCGAATTGTTCTTGCGTCAACGGTTCGAGTTCCTTCGATCGGACGCCCCGTTCCTGACCCCGACGAGTCTCGGCGCGGCTTTCTAACACGTTCGCGGCGAGCGAAAGCGATTCTGCCTCGGTTGATGTTTCGATCAATCGCCAAATGATCGCTCCCATTCGTGAGGAGACCGCCGCCGGATCCGACATCGGGTTGAAGGTCGGCGATTGAAACGAAGTCACAAACATGGAGTACAACATCATCCGCCGAAGTTCCTCGGGATCGTCGAGCGATTTGATTCGATCGAGATCATCGAGCTGTTGCGATTCTACGAATTTCACCATCTCCGAGCGTTTGTCGGCCAACACCATCCGTAGCGCGTCGGCAATCATTTTCGCGTGGCCAACGTCACCGGGATCGGGTGCCCCGCGAGACGCATCACCGAAATTGAACGTGGCGTTTGCGTAGGAACCGATTCGGAGGAAATACGCGAGCTGGTTGACGTCCACCACTCGACTCAACCACGCGGTATTGCTCGCTGCAACGATCGGTGGGAGTCCTTGCTGATTCGACCGGGATCGCCCGCTCGTCGTTCGATTCTTGGATTTGTTCGAAACGGTTTCATCGGGCAATGTCAGCGCCGTGATTCGATCGAGTTCCACCTCGGCACGATCGAGTTCGCCATTGAAAATCAACAACGCCGCCAATCGAGTGCGAATTTCCCAGAGGCTCGAATCTTTTTCTAACGCCATCTCGCAGAACCGTTGTGCCGAGACCATGTCGTCCCTGCCCATCGCCCGCTCGATTGTTGCAATCCAGTTCAGCGGATCGGCGGAACCCTGTGTTCGTTGCAACGCTGCCTCGACCCGGTCCATCATGCCCATCGTGATCATGAGATTGATCTCTCGGTTGCGGTTCTCGGGCGTGTCGGCGAGTTGGGTCAGTTGTTCTTGATACTGTAATGCCGCATCCAAATCGTCCGCCGCTTCGGAAAGGTTGACCAATTGAGCGATCAATTCAGCATCGGGTGGGTTCTCCGCGAGCAGCGGTTCGAGCGTCGCGATGGCGGCCCCGAGGTCGTCCATCGAGCGATGCGATTCGGAGATCAACAGCGTCGCCGCCCGCATGTCCGACGTCTCGCGACCGCGAAGTTCCAACCGAGACAACAGCCGATCGAAATCGCCTTTACGCCCGTACAAATCCGCCAGCGATTTGACGAGTCCGCGTTGATCTGCCAAATCATCGGTGTCCTCCAACAACGCCCAGTACAACTCGATCGCCTCATCGGTGCGGAACCGGGTGTCGAGAGCCGAGGCGAGAGCCCGCCGTGCGTCTCGGTCACGCGGCGCCGCCCGCAACGCTCGCCGCAGCCGATCGATGCCCTCGTCATCGCGTCCGACACGGAAACACTGCTCCGCGTAGAAACGGTACGACTCCGGGTTGCCCGGACCGGCTTGGATCAATTCATCTGCCGCAGCGAGCGACTCGTCGACTTGGCCTAATTCCATGTGCAGCGACGAGATGCGTTTCAAATAGTTCGGCAGGAATCGCACGTCGACTTCGGCCAAGCGACGGTAGACGGTAATCGCGTCGGTCGAGCGGGAGGATTTACGGTACAACTCCGCCGCCACTTCCATCGCGCCGATGTCGGAGGCGTCCTCGGCCATCCCTGATTCGATCGCGACCATCGCTTCGTCGGTTTTCGAACCGGCGTCGAGCATCAACGCGAGCCGACGATACGATTCGGGCGACGGGTCGGTTGCCGCTTTCGTGCGTGCGGTCTTGATTCGCTCGTCGAGTGTGCCGCTGCTCGCGTAGATCCCGATCCGAGCAAGGAGTAATTGCTCGCGTTCTTCCGGTGATTCCGCGTCGGTCTGCGCGGAATCAAGTTGCGAGAGTGCGTCGTCGTACTTTTCAGCTCGCGATAACAATTCAGTGAACCTGAGTCGTTGGGAAAACGTGGGGTCTTTTTCGGCGGCGCGGGCGAAGGCTTCGAGTGCCTTGTCGGGATGGTCGAACGTGTTGAGCACTTCGGCCAATCGGATCAAATTCTCGCGAGTCTCACGCTCGTCTTCGGCGATCGAATTCCAAACCTGCATCGCTTCGTCTTTGCGACCGAGCTGATTGAAAAACTCGCCGAGGTATTCACGGTATTGCGCTTGCTCGGGTTCGAGCCGGATCGCGGTTTGGTAGAGTTCGATCGCGTCGTCGTTGCGATCGATCCGCCGCATCAGATCACCGACTTGGGCGATGATCACGGCATCGTCGTTGCGGGCGGTGGCGAGTTGTTGCCAGACCTCGGCGGCTTCGGCGTCGCGGGTGGCTTTCGGTTTCTCCGAATCCTCGAGAATTGTGCTGCCCAATCGGATCAGGTAGTCCGGGTTCTCGGAGTCTTGCTGCACGAGAATTCGTAATTGCTCGGCGGCGCCCGCGTGGTTGGCGGTGGCTTGCAATAGGTCAACGAGGGCCAATCGGGGTTCGGTTTGGGTGGGTGCGAGTGCGACGGTGGCTCGCAGTGTTTTCTCCGCATCGTCGAGCAGCCCGGCTTTCGATTGGACTTGGCCGAGCCGCAGCCGTAGCTCCAGTGCATCGGGTTGTTTGTCAACTTGTTTGGCGTAGTAACCCGCCAGGGCGCTGTAGTCGCCGCTGCGGAGGAACCCGGCTTCGATCCGTCGTTGGACGTCCGAGTGCAGCCAGCTCGACGGGCGCAGCCGGGTGAGCAGCGATTCGAAATCGGTGAGTGCATCGTCGAACCGACCGACTTTGCGTTTCAATTCGGCGGCGGCGATCCGGTAACCGATCGAGCGGGCGTCATCGGTGGAGGCGGTCTTTTGGGCCAGCGTTTCGAATCGTTGCAGGGCGGCTTCGTTTTGTCCTTCTTCGGCGAGCGTTTGTGCGATCTGTTCGCCGACGCGGACGTCGCCAGGGAAAGCTTTTTCTAAACGTGTCCATACGGCGAGGGCTTTCTCGGTTTGTTGGCTGCGCGAGTAGATGCGTCCTAACTCGGTGAACACGGGGAGGGCTTCGTTGCGGGCGGGTTTGCGTTCGATCGCCCGTTCGAACGCTTCCGCGGCGGCGTCGCCTCGACCGACCAGGAGCAAGGATTTGCCGAGCTGGTAGCTGGCGACCGCGTCGTCGGGGCGGAGTCGTTCGGCCGTCGCGAGTGATTCGGCGGCCGCCGCGTCGCTGCCGCGTTGTAGTTGCATCAACCCGAGCAACATGGCCTTGGCTCCGGCGTCTTCGGCCCCGGACTCGATATCACTTCCGAGTTGTTCGAGGATTTCGTCGAGGGTTCCGGATTGGACGTGGTAGCCGTAGACACGGTCCAGCGCGGTTCCCGGTGCCGGGCGTCGCATCAGGACTTGCATGAAACGCTCGGCGATGGCTTTTTCGCGCGCCGCGGCGTTGGTTTCGCTCTCGTCTTGGGCCGTTGCGGGCAGCGGGACGAGATTGAAAACGAGTGTGACAAAGATGAGAAACAGGAATTTCGGAATTCTGGTCGGCAACATCGTGTTCACATTCCAATCGGGTGAGACGTTTCGGATACGCTATGGGAATTTGCGTGGGACCGAGAAGCAAGAGAGTGCGTAGCTTGACTCTTTGAGTCGGGCGTGTTTGTTGGTTTTTGGCCCGACTCGAAGAGTCAGGCTACGGGGTGTTTGTTGTTTTAGGGCCCGACTCAAAGAGTCAGGCTACTCAACAGGCGGCTCGCAAATTCAAAACACTTAGGAATTTAAGGCATGAGTGACGTCGACCCTGACCTTCGCGACCAATTGCGCGACTTTCGTACCGATTTTCAAAACCTCCGCGACGAACTCGGCAAAGTCATCGTCGGGCAGCAACCGATCGTCGACGCGGTGCTGACGGCGATGATCGCGGGCGGGCACGTGTTGCTCGAAGGCGTGCCGGGGTTGGGCAAAACGTTACTGGTGCGAACGCTCGCCGATGTGATCGATTCGAAATTCTCTCGCATCCAGTTCACACCCGATTTGATGCCGGCGGATTTGATCGGGACGAACGTGTTGGTGGAATCGGCGGGCGGTGGCAAAGCGTTCGATTTCCAACGGGGGCCGTTGTTCGCCAATATCCTGCTGGCCGATGAGATCAACCGGGCCACGCCGAAGACGCAGTCGGCGTTGCTCGAAGCGATGCAGGAACACAGCGTCACGGTGGGCGGGATCAGCCACCAACTCGACGGCGTGTTCTTTGTCATGGCGACTCAGAACCCGTTGGAGATGGAGGGCACGTACCCGTTGCCCGAGGCTCAACTCGATCGGTTCTTGTTCAAGATCCTGGTGCCGTTTCCGACCGTGGCGGAGATGGAAACGATCATGGACCGGACGACTGCGGGCGTGATGCCGACGGCGTCGAAATTGGTCACGCGGGAGCGGGTGCTGGAGATGAGTGCGGTCAGCCGGAAAATTCAAATCGCGGACACGGTCCGCCGTTATGCGATCGAACTGGTGATGCGGACGCACCCGGATCAGGAGGTCGCGCCGGACGCGGTGCGCCGGTATGTGCGATACGGCAGCAGCCCTCGGGGTGCCCAGGGATTGATTCTCGCGGCGAAGATCAACGCGGTGCTGGACGATCGTTATCACGTCGCGACGGAGGACATTCAGTCGGTCGCGGTGAACGTGCTGCGGCACCGGATCATGTTGAATTTCGAGGGCCAAGCGGAATCGATCCAGCCGGACCAAATCATCGAGGATTTGTTGGCGGCGAATCCGGTGTTGGTTTAGCTTGGAGGTGGCACCTCGCCCGTGAGGAGAGCGTGCCGGTTTGCAGTGCAGTGCTCGGGAAGGTGAAGGCCGAATGCGGCGCTGCCTTGGGCAACGCCCAAACTCAAAGATGCAACGGCCTGGCCTACGGCGAAGTGATCATCCCCGACGCCGCTGCCCTCGAATGGCCGCTGGTTTTCGCACGAGCGAGCACCGCGACGGATTTTCCTTGTGTTCGTTTCCGCGAGTGAATCTCGTGGATCAAATCTTGATACCCTTGCACCATCGACGTGAGCGAACCGGTCTCAACGACGAGCGTCCGGCCTTGGCGTCCCATCGATTCGCGAGTCTGCGAGTTGCCGAGCAGGTCCGTGATCGCATTGGCGAAACCGTCGACGTCTTCACTGTCGACCAACGTCCCGGTTTGTCCAGGGATCACGGTTTCGCGAATCGAGCCGACGTTGGTACTGACCACCGGCGTCTCGCACGCGAGTGCCTCTAAGATCGATACCGGCGAGGCTTCGTTGAGCGAACACAGCGTGAACACGTCCATCGCCGCGAGCAGCCGTGGCGTGTCGGATCGGTTGCCGAGCAGATGAACCCGATCGACCACATCGAGCCGCCGACAATGCGTTTCGATGTCCGCTCGCTCCGGCCCGTCGCCGACGATCAAGGCGTGTAGCAGCGGATGACGGTCCTGCAATTTCGCGACCGCCTCGACGAGCATCTCATGATTCTTTTCCGGACGCAGAGCCGCGACGATACCGATGATCTTCGCTTCACTAGGCAAACCGAGTTCGTCGATCACCGATTGACGAGCATCGTGGTCGGCATGAAACCGATCGCAATCGACGCCATTGCGAATCACGTTGACCTTCGGAGCCGGGAATTTTTCGAACTCACGCAGAAACTCACCGTGCGAATCGGCGACACCGATGAAGGCATCGGTGATCGGAGTGAGCAATCGATTGAGCCGTCCGACGCCATCGGGCCATCCGGTCGAATGCAATGCCGATGCGATCACCGGCACACCCGCCAACCGAGCCGCCGCGCGGCCCCAGAACATCTTGTCGCCTGCACCCACGGTCACCACCGCATCGGCACCCCGTGTCCGCAGCAACCGAGCCAAGCGGGGAACCACGGCAACGTCGTACTTGCCGCCGATCAAATTCGCGTGCAACGGAAACTCGCTCGCGATTTCGTCGCCGAGAGGTCCGGGCTCCTTCAAACAAATGATCTCCGGACGAACCCACCGCGGGTCCATCCGTCGCATCAAATTCACCAGCAACGTTTCGGCCCCACCTACCGGCATCGAGGTAATGATAAAACAACAGGTCAGGGGTTCGGGAGAGTCGATCATGGAGCGAGGTTCAGTGCGTGTGGTGTCAATGAATCAGGAATCGAGGTGTCATCCGAGTGCAGGACCGATCCGTAATTCGCCGAACCGATCGGTCGATCCGACTGCAAGTCTTCGGAGAAATCACTCGGCGAATCATCAAAGAACGGGTTGTCTTCGGTGAGCATGTTGGGTTCGTTTCGAAGTTTCCGTTCATCGAAACTCAACCAATTTCGCAACCGGCTGAAATCGGGATCGCCGTGGATACGGCGGAGATGGAACGGGTCGTTGCCGACCATGTTGTACGCGCCGTAGGCACTGCAAATGCCTCGGATACCCGATTCCTTGGCCTTGTTCATCACGGCCGGGCGGAGCTGGGGCGGCATCCCGTAGGGAACCGCAAGATAATCGATTCGCCTGCCGATCATCATTTCGAGATCCATGCGGGCGTCGACGATTTCGGCATCGAGCTGGCTGTCAGTGGTGATCGTATTGAAATCGGCGTGAGTCGCCGAGTGAACGCCAATCTCGACGCCACTGTCGGCTGCCGCCCGGATCTCCGAGACGGTATTGATCGCCAATCGTTGGCCCGCCTCTTCGTCGTGCAGGAACGACCGGCCCGTGCGAACGTTTTCGGTCGTCACGAAATAGGTGACCGGAATCTCGTTCTCGATTAACCAGGGAATCGCGAACTCCATGTTCTCCGCGTACCCATCGTCAAATGTGATCGCGACCGCCGGCCGAGGCGAATAACGTGAAGCGAGCCGAGATTGAGCCTCGGCGAGAGAGATGATTTCAAAGTGTTGGCGGCAATACTCGATGTGCTGAACGAATTTGGCATTGGAAATGGTCCAATCGTTCGGACAACGGTCCGCAACCCGGTGGTAGAACAAAATCGAAAGAGGGGCCCGATTCTGTTGCGCGAGTTGATGCATCCGCTGTGCGCGTTTGCGGCGGAACATCGCATAGCGAGCGTTCAAAGCAAGGGATCGAAGGATATTCATGGTGTCACTCTCTTGAGAACGGAGACAACCCGGTACCGGATAACTTCAACTCGATCGTCAAAACCAATCGTCAACCGCCGAGTGCTCGGCTCATTGGTCTACTAATACCTTTATGTCACCGAACGTTCCCGGACCGAATCAACGCGCGTTGAGTGACGAGTAGTTTTCCCAGACCGGGCGGGTTGTGCGATCGATACCGGTTGTGCAGGCAACTTTTCTCACCCGACGGGATTGTCTTTCACAACCCGACGCGTTTGTTTCGAGGGCGATCAAATGGAGCGATCAATTGGGTCAGGCCTCTTTGATAAATAAGCCAGCATCTGCACCGGAGTGAAACGACTCGAAACGAGGCCACCGCAAGGTGCCCTTTCTCAGGTTCATCCGGCGGAAGCGTGCGCCGGAGGTTTTCCAGGCATGACTCCCGTGTCCAACGAGATTGGTGCCTGAGTAGGGATGCTGGTCGACTACGTCAGCCGGAACAAACGCAGTCGTGCTCTGCAGAGGTGCCACTCGACAAGGGAGATCTCGGTCGCCAGCGTCTTCCTGCAAAAGCGGTCCGCCCATGGTGCCGACGGTCCTCGGCGGATTTCGGCGGATTTCGGTTCACCGAGGACGATTTTTCATCAAATCATGGGACACTGCAGCCATGCCTTGAAAAACCTCGATCCCGGGGTCGGCGGACGCTTCCGTCGGATGAACCATAAAATCGCTACGTGCCATTGCACCGCTGTGCAAGTGGAGTGCCGAACACGATTGGGTCGTGCAGCTTTTAAGTGCTGAATTCCAGAGTGTTTACAACTTCACCCTCCCGGCGGAGACTGTCGCATAAGCCGTTTTTTGAGATTAGCTAGGATGATCGCTGCAGCAACAGTTTTCGTTTCCTCCCTCAACTTTGTGTCGACTGAAAATAATCGTGAAGGAGTTTTGCATGGCGATCGAAACCATGGCTGAGATTCAAACGGATGCCATCCGATTACTCATTGTTGATGATGAGATGGCAATGCTCTGCCTGCTTTCCCACGAATGCCGCCTGCGTTTCGGCAGATCGGCTGAGGTACACACGTGCCATGAATCCCGTGAGGCGATCCGGTTGTGCTCAAGCCTGGCGATCAACGTGTAAGTGACCACACCCTTGATTTCAACGTCGATGCTTTCGGCTTTCCAGCGACCGTCGATCTGCCGCACCGTGCCCGGTTCCCCCAGGAAACGGAAGTCGGCACACACACCATGCAGTCGAGTTCCGATAGTTGCGAAGCGTTTGCTCAGCGACGCGTGCCCGTTTCGCTAGCTGTGGTTCTGTCATCCGCAGTCGGTCATTGCTTCCATGAACCGATCACCGTTGATGTAGAAAACGTTCCGGCGATCCGTTCGTTTGGACTTGGCCATGCTACCTCTACCTTGCAGAAGAGACCTCTCGAAAATTGGGATGGTACCGCCTCGATGTCTCGCTGCCGCCCCTACACAAATGACACGGTTTCTCTCGTCGCTGGACACCATTGGTCCCCATTGGGAAACCCGCCCACCATCCACCCATTTCACGGAACGGCGAATACATCGACCACGCCGGGATCATCCCAACCATTCGGGAGTATTGGGAGCAGAATTTGAACCTGTACCTGGTCGGCCCACCCGGAATCGGAAAGACCACGTTGGTCGAAGAACTCGCCATTGGTTCCCAGAACGTCATCATCGTGATCGGCACGATGATGACCACCGGTCGACTTCCGCTCAGGATCGAGGATCGGTCCAGTGCGATGGATCGGAATTCTCGTAAAACTCTCTGGCGATGTGTCGCACTTTTGACTATCGGTGTCTCACATCAAATTGATTCGCGAGAATTCCCGCTTTTCGCTCAAGTTGATGACTGTCTCTACCGAGGCTCTCGCGGCGTGGATTGGGCGCGAGGACGACCGTCAATGACCCCCAAACGGATTTGGGCCTCAGCCAATGAATATCGACTTTCTGCTTCAGCAGCTCCGCAGCCGTTCTGCCCGTTCGACTGCCCGCTCGACTGCGAAAAACCGAGTCCGAAGCGAAGATCGACGCCGGAAATCGAGCAAAATTCGCTCCCGCGTCTCGCGACTCGAATCGCTCGAACAACGCCAACTCCTGGCCGGGGATTTCGAAATTCCAGGCACAATCGGGCCGGATAAGATCATCGTCAGTGTGTCGGGCGGTAACCTGAATTGGTCGATCAATGGGATCGCTGGAACCCAAGAACCGATCGCCGATTTCGATAATTTGACGATCGACGGCAGAGGCGGTAACGATACGATCCATCTCCACGGCGTTTTTGACGTTGGGGCGACGAACGATCTGACGTTGATCGCCGAATCCATCTTCATCGGTAGTGATGGAACCGGCGGCGGGACGGGTGCGGGCACCTCCGTCGGGACGACGACGGTCTTGACGGCGGACAACATTTCCATCTCGAGTCTCGGTGATGAATTCGACGCCGGATTCGGCGACAACATGCCTCTGTCGATCGCGATGGATGATCGTTTGGTGATGGTCGGCGATAACGTGACGATCAATGCCAGCGGTACACTCGCGATTTCGGCGGAGCGGACGAGTTCGTTCATCGGTGGCAAACGTCCGTTCGGGTACGGCGAAAAGAATGCTGAGATTCGATTGGGCAGCGCCACGATCACCGCCGATTCGGTTTCCATCGATGCCACCGCTGAGGATGAAAACCTGATCGAACAACTGCCCGAGTGGGCACAGAACAACGTCATCGGTCCGCTTCAAGAATACATCAACGATGGGCTCCTGCCGAACATTCCGATCTCGGTGATGATCCGCGAAAGTGGTGCGAACATCGCGCTGACGGGAACCAATATCACGTCCAGGGCTGGCGATGTCTCGATCAATTCGAACACCTCCGTCGATGCCTCCACCGACGCCGTTGCTGTTCGTGATTCCGAGGACACATCGGGCAAATCCGCCCTCGGCAAAATCCTGAAAGCCGCTAACAATCTGAGTGCGGGTTATAGCCAAGCGACCTCGCGCTCGATCATCAACGTCAGCGGTGGCGCGACGATCAACGCCGCCGGGAGCGTTTCGATTCTCGCCGATGCGAGCACGACCGCCGAAGTGGATGCGAGCACGGAGATCAACGTCCACGCCGACGAACTCAATGATGACGAAGAGAAAAAGAAAGCATCTCCTGCGAACACCAACGCACTCGGCGCGTCTCTCGCCGTTTCAAACACCAACACGACAAGTACCGCGACGATCGCTCACGGCGTGACGATTAACGCGTCGGGCAACGTCAATATTCACGCGAAAGGGGAAGTCACCAACGCGGCGACGAGCGGATTGGAAATCTTTGTCGACGGACGTGGCGGACTCGGTGTCGCGATCGGACTCGACGAAGCCAACATCACCGCCACCGTGGATGGAAAAATCACCGCTGGCAACGCGACATCCTTGATCGGTTTCCCGAAATCCGATGCCGATCGAACGCTCGGCGCAATGAGCAATCTGATCCGCATCGAGAACCACGGTTTCGAAACCGGTGAGGAACTCGTCTATCTCGCCCAAGACGCCACCGACCTCACCGATGAACCCACCGTCGGCCAGGCGATCGGCGGGCTGACTCACAATCAAGACGTCCGCGTGGTCGTGATCGATGCCGATCATATTCAATTGACGCGTGGCAAATCGCTCGACCTCGATGCCCGATTGATCGCGCCCGGCACGACGCACTCGTTGCAACCAAGCGACGCGATTTTGATCGATCCGACTGCGGTGGCTGTCGTCAACGCGGCCAACGATACCATCGCGGTGGGCAGCACGGTTTTCACCGTCGGTCAACGCGTGCGTTACGCCGTCGGCGGATCGGATCCGGATACCATGCCGATCGATGAACTGCGCCCGATCGGTGGCCTCGTCGATGGCGAAACCTACGTCGTCGCCGCCTACGATTCTGTGGATAGAACGATCCAATTGTCCCAACCGGTGAAGGCTGGCGATCCGCGGCCTCGGCGGCGGGCAAACCTACTACATCACCCGCATCAACGCCCGCACGATCCGGCTCAGCGAAACACGCTCGGACGCGTTCGCGGCGGCTCCGATTGCGCTCACCGTCTCCGGTGCAACGGCTGGCAATCACTCGTTTCAAACCGAAATGGCCTCGGGGATCAAAATCGCAGCCGAATTGACGGCGTCGAACAAGATCGAAACGGGAGCGGGGATCGGCGACGAACCGAAGGCGCGTGATGTGCTCACCAAGGGGCAACGACAGAACGATCGCGACGATGACGACGACAGTGAGAGCGATGATTTTGGATTGAGCAGTTTTTCGGATGAAGCCGGTGAGGCGGCCAGCCAAGTCGACAACATCAACAACAGTTTCTCGATCGCCGGAGCGGTCGCTTACAACACGTTCACCCACAACGTGTTAGCGACGACCGGTCCGATGTCGGAACTCGAATCCGATGGCGACATCGCCGTCACCGCCGAGACTACGCAAGAACTGCTCGTCAAATCGGTCGGCACGGTCATCTCCGACGGGGGTGATCAGGCGAGTGAAGACGAAGATCCGGCAACGACGCCGAAGAAACGTCGGGTTCGCGATAAGGACAAAACCTTCGCCGCCGGATTGGCCCTCTCGATCGGCGATTTCACCAACAACGTGAACGCCACCGTCCAAGGCGGCAGCCGAATCGATGCCTCGGGCGCCGTCGATGTTACCTCGGCACTGAGTTATCCGATTCTCGCCGATCCATTTTGGGTCGATCCGATCGCGGCATTGCCCTTCGGCGAACTCGCGCGATCGACTTACGAAGACGGATTCGATGCGGAAACGTTTTTCGGAACCGATTTCCGGGAAGAACTCAGCAACTCCATGGGCCCCGACATGGGACTGAGCGAATCGGTCAACGTGTGGGCGTCGAGTCAAGTCGCCGGCAACGGCACCGATCCGGACGCGAATCCTGGCGGCGTCGAAGGTGGCGCGAAGTACACCGTCGCGGCGTCGATCGCGATCGTCAACTACGACAACCACTCGGCCGCGACCATCGGCGACGGTGCGTTAATCAACCAGAAACCCGCGTTCCAAACCGATGCCCAAAATGTCAACGTCGACGCCACGATCAACATGCAACTCGTCAACGTCGCCGGCATCATGACCGTGTACGCGTACGCTGAAAACGTCATCAATGTCGTCAAAGGCAAAGAGAAACTCAAAGATACGCTGTCCCCGATCGGTAATCGCGCCGGTGTCGGCGGACTCGGCGGCAGTGCATTGTTGCAAACGATCGATAACGAAACGTTGGCGACGATCGGCAACGGGGCACGCGTCCGAGCCGGCGCCGATGAGTCCGTGAACGTCTCGGCAACCGAAACGATGACCAGTTTCAACCTCGTTCAGGCGGGTGGTGAAGCGGGCAAGATCGGCGTGAGCGGCAGCATCAGTGTGCTAAACCAAGACAACACGACGATTGCGAAAATCGATGATAACGCGATTGTCTCAGGTGGCGACATCTTCGTGCTCGCCGATGACGAAACGTCTCACATTAGCATCGTCGGTGCGATGCAAACCGCTGGCATTGCCGCAGTCGGAATTTCCGTCAGCGTAAACGATGTCAATCGCGAAACACTCGCTATCGTCGGCAGTCAACGTGACGGATTGTCCGCCGCCGCACCATCGGCCGGCAGTGCTCTGGATATCGATGCCACCGGCGACATCCTCGTCGATGCGATCGTGTCCGGTTCGCTGTGGTCACTCGGCGTCGCCGGGACCAAGGTCAGCAAAACGAAGGACAAACCGGCCGACGCGAAATCACCCAAGCCTGCGGGCGCGAAAGGTAAGAACTCGTTCACCTCCGGCATCGGGTTGGCCGGCGATGTGACTTGGAACGCGATCGACGACACCACCCGTGCGTCCATTAACTCGACCGGTGACGTCGATGCGGGCGGCAACCTGATTGTCGCGGCAGAAAACGAAACCGGCATCGCCGCCGTCTCCGGCGCCGTCGCCGTCGTCAGCGCCGGTGGCCTCGCTCTCGGTTTGGCTGGATCGTTCGCACGCAACAACCTCGATTTGGTGACGGAGTCCTGGATTTCCGGTGCCGGTGTCAACACCGCCGGAGACGCGAGCGTCACCGCCGATGCAGCATCGAACGTACTCGCGATCACTGCGGGCATCACGGGTTCGAAGAGCACCCGCAAGACCGGCGCGAGCGTCGGTCTTGCGATCGCCGGTTCGTTCTCATGGAACACGATCGACGGTTCGACTCAGGCGATCGTCGATCATTCCGATTTGCTCAGTGGCGGCGACGTCACGGTCCAGTCGACCGATGTATCTGAAGTACTCGCCGTGTCCACCGCCGTCGCCGCAACGCTGGCCAAGACAACCACTGGCGCTGCGGTGGGCATCGCCGCCGCCGGCAGTGGCATGATAAACCAACTCGATCGGCAAATCATCACCGAAATCCGAGGCGTTTCCAACGTGACCGGCGGTTTGGATGATGCCGATCCATTGAACACCGAAACCGGCCATGTTCATGTTCTCGCCAAGGATCAATCGGGCATTCGATCCTACGCCGTCGGTGCGGCATTGTCGTTGGCCAGTGGCGGTGCTGGAACCGGCGTCGCTGTGGCCGTTGGTATTTCGATTTCTGAAAACGAAATCGAGGGAAACACGATCGCTCGGATTTCATCGACAGGCAAAATCACGAGCGACGAGGAGGTCCGCGTTGTCGCCGAGGCTCTCGGACGTGCCGGTGATACGCTCGGCGGCGGACTCACTGCGGCGCAACTCGACGACGCCGCGAAAACCGATTCGGATTCCGATTCGGTTCCATCGGATCCGTCGAATTCGATCAACGAGAACACGGTCGATCGGACTGCCGATGAGTTGCTCAAACGTACGATCTATCAACAGATTTTTGGCACCGCGGCTCCTATCGATCAAGTCCTCACACTCTCGCAACTCGGCACCGAAACGGTAGCACCGGTTACCGAAACCGATGAATCGTCACTGACGGACGCACAAAGAACCGCGCGCGAGCAACAACTCGCCGCCGACGAAGAGGCCGAAAACCAACGTGACTCGCAATCCGACGGCAGCGAAAAGGAAGACGACGCGAACCTCGTCGGAACCTCATGGATGTTCGTCGACGAGACCGCCGGCAAGACCTACATCATCCACAAAATCGGCAGTGAATTGAGTGTCAGTGAAACGTCGATCACCTCCGTCGCGGTCGCCGCCTCGCTCGCCGCCGCCGGCGGGAAAAACGGACTCGCCGCCGCAGGCGGGGGTGCGTCGACCAACAACACGATCTTGAGCGAAGTCCTCGCCACGGTCGTCGGCACTGAAATCGAAGTCGCTCTGACCGCCGGTGACATCGTCTCCTCGGGCGACCTCGACGTGATCGCCACGAGCGAGCAAGGCATCGCCTCGACCGTGGTCGCGGCGGCCGCCTCGGCATCGAAATCCGGCGCCTCCGGCGGGGCGCTCGCGATCGGTGCCGCCGTCGCCGAGAACACGATCGGTGACAACAATCCCGCCAACCGTTTCGGATCGACTCGCGCGATCATCGATTCGACCCGAACGATCATCGAACACGACGTCAATGTCACCGCGATCACATCACAGCGAATCAGCACCACCGTCATCGCCGGCAGTGTCGCGATTAGCGGTTCCTCCTCGACCGCCGTGGGACTCGCCGGTGCCGGTGCGTCGGTCCGTAACAGCATCGACGCTGATGCCGAGGCGATCATCCGCAACATCCCCGCACCGACGAACGAGACCGATCATCAGTTCCTCGCTCGGAATGTGACTGTCAACGCGCAGAACGATTCGGAGATCAACGCGCTCGCGGGCGCCGCCTCGCTCGGCATCGCCATCGCGGGCAGCAACGCGGTGACAATCAGTGTCGCCGTGGGACTCGCGAAAAATACGATCACCTCGCAAACACTCGCCACGATCGACAACGCCCACTTCGAGCAGGTCGTTGATACCGGTATTGAGATTGACGAAAACGTTCCCGCAGTCCACTACCTCGCCCGCGATTTCGTCGTTAACGATGTCATCGTTCGTGCTAACTCGTCCGGTTCGATCGACGCGATCGCCTTCGCCGCCGCGATGAGTGCGAGTTTCGGCAGCACCGGGATCGCGGTCGCCGGCGCTGGCGCCGAAGCGACCAACCGTATCAACGCGAAGACGCTCGCGACGATCGAAGACAGTCGCATTTCCGCGACCGGTGACGTGGATTTGGATTCGATCCAGTCCACCGCGATCCATTCGTTTGTATTGTCGGCCGCCGTCGCCATCGCCGGCGGTTCCAATGCCGTCGGGGCTGCCATCGGTGTGTCGCTCGCTCGGAACCTGATCGGTCAAGCCAACGTGGCGGTGACGCCGAATCACAATCTGAGTAATCGCGGCATCACGATCACGCAAAACCAATTGGTGCAAATCAGTTCCGGTCCTGGGGAGGGCGATGTGTATCGCTACCTCGGTACCGCTGCGATGAGTGATCCCAACCCGTCGGCGGGTGAGAACTGGTTGACGCGTCTGGACTTCAATGATCGCGAGAAATGGGAACGCGCCGACATCGCTCCGGAAACGCAGGACGTCAACGATCCAATGACGGGCACGGCCGTCGGATCGATTTTCAACAACTCCGCGATCATCGCGGGCGGCGATCTCACGGGCGACGCCGAAGCCCGATCGAAGATTCAATCGTTTGTTCTCGCAGCGACCGTCGCCGCCTCGTTCGGAGGCAACGCGGCCGCTGTCTCCGGAGCCGGCGTGGGTGCGTACAACGAAGTCACGCTGAATTCGAAATCATCCATCCACGGTCAACACACCGCCCCCACGGTCGCGGGTTACATCGGTGCGGACGGCGCAATCATCGTGACTGCCGATGCACCAGAGATTCACAATTTCACCGGCGACGATCTGCCGAGTTACCACACCCGCAGCATTGCTCTGGACACCGACGATAACACGCAGATCGATTCCTTTGCCGGGGCCGCCGCGATCGCCGCCGCGTTTGGCAGCAACGGACTCGGATTGGCCATCGGTGTCTCGCTCGCCACGAACGTGATTAACAACTCCGTGGACGCGTCGATCCGCGATGTCACCGGCGGGATTTATACGACCGGATACTCAACCGTTACCACGGTTCCCGACGACCAAATGATCGATGGCAAGAGCGTCCGGTTCTTCGAGCACACGATTGACGAGGATTACGAAGGCAACATTAGTTTATCGGCTAGCGAGAACGCGACGATCGAATCGGTTTCCGTTGCTGCCGCAGTTTCGCTCGCGTTCGGCAGCGTCGGGATCGCTCTGTCGGGTGCCGGTGCGACCGCGACGAACGAAATCAACAACGCCGTCACTTCCACGATTGACAACTCCGTCGTGACGGCCGATGGGGCGATGATTTTCGCCACCGAAGACCTCGACGCGAACGATTTACCGAAACACGTCATCGCGCTCGGTGACATCATGGTGATGGCCGATGCCGAGGCCATGCGGATTGAAAAAGTCACCGGTGCGGTGGCCTCGATTTCCGGCGGCGTCGTGTCCGCCAGTGGCGGCGGTTTGACAATCGACAATACGATCGACAACACCGTGTCGGCGAAGATTTCCGGTGATGTGATCGTGCAATCCAATGCCAACGTCACCGTTCGTGCGAACGAAAACGCGTACATCCACGCCGATGCCACCGCCGTCACGGTCGCGATTTCGCTCGGCGCCGCGATCGGTGTCGCCGAAGTCACCAACAACGCCCGTTCCACGATCGATGCTACCGTCGATGGAGCAAAAATCGAGGGCGTCGACGTGCTCGTGCGGGCGGATTCCGACGTTGTCATCGACCGGACCACGACGGCGGGCGTCTCGGCATCGCTGATCGGCGTGACGACAAACTTCGCCTACGCGAACATCAGCACCACGGTCAACGCATCGGTCAATGACGCGACTATCAACGCCTCCAATGAATTGTCGATCATTGGTGACGGCGATGCGTACGCACGTACCGATGCCAAAGGCGCCGCGTTCGGCGCAATCGCCGTCGGTGTGATGAAAACCGCGATCAATCGGGGCGTCGGAATCGGGGCCGACGTGACCTCGACGATCGACAACGGATCGCAAATCAATGCCGGTCGATTGATCATGTCGGCGACAAATTTCGATGATTTGCTCGCCCGCACGATCGCGGCGGGCGGCGGTGTCGTCTCGGCAGCCGCGTCGGACAGCACCGTCACGAGCGGTCAGGGAACACTCGTCAAAATCGGGACTGGCGTCGTGATTCATGCCGGCCCGGTTGCGATCACGTCCAGCAACATTCAAAACGTCGACTCCAGCGCCGATGCGTACTCCATTGGTTTGGCCACCGGAACCGGTGCTGGTACCCACAATACGCTCACGGGTGATGCCAATGTGGATATCGTCGGCGGTGCTGAAATCTATGCCGAGAACTTCTCCATCGGCGCCGCCAACCGTGCGATCAAAAATGGAATCGGAAACGGGTTCAATCTGCAGAGCGGTTCGGTCGGATTTGCCGCAGCATCGATCTTGTTGTCCAAAACCGAGATTGGAACCAGCGGTGACCCATTCGACGCGTTGGTGAGCATTTCCGGCGGTTCGTTGATCGAAGTCGACGGCGGCACGTCGGACAATCCTGGGGAACTCGAAATCGAATCGGTGGTGGTCGCCGACGCGTTTGATCGCACCCGAATCGAAGCCGTCTCGGGTTTCAGTGCGACGTACGCCAACAGCGTGATTCATTCCAACACCGGTGCCAACGTCAACATGACCGGCGCGAGTCTGATCAACAAACGCGGCGACGTGAACATTGCGACGGTGCATGACGTCGGGTTGTTCCCCAGCAGTAATTTGTTCTCCGCCGGTGTCAGCGTTCTCGCCGGGGCCGATGCCGACGCGATCGCCACGGCCGACAACTCGATCAACGTGGACAATTCGACGATCCGAGGTGCTCAAGTCCAATTGATGTCGGGGCGGAGTAATTTCCAGGTTCCCAACCTGATGTCACTGAGCAGCAACATCGACGTCACGACCGCCTCGCTCGGTCCTTCGATCGCGATCGGGACACCTGACGCGTCGGCCACGTATGTCAACCGCGTCGCACTGACGAACAATTCTGCGGTGGAAGGTTTCAAAGACGTCGTCTTGGTCGCCGAACAGAACAATGATATTCCGGTTCGTGTGGAAACCGACGGCCTCGTGTTGTCGCTCTCACTCATTCCGTATGGTTACGACGTCAGAGGAAATACGGCTCGCAACGGTACCTCCGAGGTTACCGTGTCGACCGGTGCAAATGCGTCGAGCGTCACCGCCGGGATTTACAACAAATCCGTGATGGCGATTCGTAGCGTCGCGTTCGATCAGCAAAAGATCATCGAGGCCGCCTCGACGAGCGAACCCGCCCCGGCGGGATACACACTCGATCCGTAACTGCTCAATAATCCGTCTGGATTGATCTTTACACGGACAGGCGATTTCGCGCTCTCTATCGCCAATGAGCAAGCAAGAACCCGAATCGCCCGCCCCCATCACGATCGCCGGCATCGAAAT
>Ga0163215_100755_pt1 | contig 37942 bp, 45 predicted proteins | sample SynspAceP_FD_185934 | JGI IMG/M metagenome (GOLD analysis project Ga0163215, IMG submission 185934) | Saline lake microbial communities from Ace Lake in Antarctica - Synechococcus sp. Ace-P (Hybrid Assembly) | ecosystem: Environmental > Aquatic > Non-marine Saline and Alkaline > Saline | place...
AAGTTGTTGTTGCCAGTAGTCTGTTCGCTGCTGCATGGCCATATTTGATTCCTCGCGTAGGTGACGATGGAATCAGTGTGGTATGGAAATTGAACGGGTAACAGGTGCTGATTTGTTGGCGCTTACGGCTAACCGATCAAATGCATAATTGGATGCCTGCCCGCTAAGGGCCTCTACATATTGATCCTGAAGTCTTCCACCCGGAGCATGCCGTCCAAGAAATAGCTTTTTTGAGTCCCTTCGCGCCTTTTCCAGCCGAAGCAGGTGTTCAGCGGGGTCATTTGGATTGGTAACTTTTGCAAGAAGCCTGATCTCTTGATCTAGCTCCTTTCTGATAGTTACTGAATATTTTGCCAAAATTTCAAGCGCGTTCAGAGTTAACTCAGGGACGAGATACTCTACGCGCCCTTTCCCGGTTTTGTGCTCTATCGTGGAAACCCAGCAAAACAACACGCCGTCTTTAACGACACGGCGCCAAGCTCCAACCTCGATCCCAATAGCCTCATCATTACGCATACCGCTAGTTATTGAAACTATAAAAAGTACCGCATCTCTGCAAAGTACTGATAGATGATCATCGCTAGGGTTGTATCCAATGCCATTGATCGAAAGCTCGGATTTCATATCCTGAATGACAGCTTCAGAAAAATTGAATATTTTGGACAGATCTTCAGGCGGGATTATATCCGTTCGACCTACGTTCTTGTTACCAGCATCAAGCCCTTTTACCTTACTAATTCCACATATTCGCCACAGTGTAGAGTTACCCCACGGATAACTCTGGAGCGGGAACAACATATCGGCAGCGAAAACCCAAAGGAAATCGATAATCCGTAGTCGCCCATACAACGGAAGCGGCCTCAATTTAAGCTCATGCTTACAATGATGGATATAATTACTGATATGGATTGGACGTACATCAGAGAATCTCGCGATGCCAAGATCTTTAAGCCAGCGCAAAAATGGCATAACGCTTGCGACCGCCAAAGTTGTGATACCTCTGGCGATAGGGGGTTTTGAGCTGGGCATTCCCCTTTTAAACCACGCATAAGTCACGGCTTTGCAATCATCAATGAGCGCTTGAGCAATGCTCGTATCCCAGTTTATGAACTTAAAGTATTCGGCAACATTGGCCTGATCAAAAAATGGTCGAAGATCCCACTGGGAATCCCCGAGCCTGCTAAGAACCAGCGTTTCACCATGCTCGTCAACAATAGCGCTTACGATAATAGCGTCTCGCTCTGCGGGGCTCAGGCCATTGGCTGTAATTGGCTGCGCGATGAGGACATCATACGCCTTCAAAACCGCATTCGAGTTCCTGATATTCAAATCCTGCCATCCCTTCTTTTTTTTATGAACTCAATTTTTTTTGCCCAAAACAAATGCGGAGATGCTTCCGCCTTAGCCTTTGCTCGGGCAACCAAAGCCGGATCAAATTTTTGTAGAGTAAATGCATCTATTAGCTGTATGTAGTTGAACTGGCGCTTGCGCCATGTCTCCCATTCATCCGTCAGATAGTATTCAACCTCCGCATAGAGGAATTGCTGGTAGCTGAATAGGCGATACAAATCCTCAAGTGTCCCGACGATGGCATAGCTAGGGCACCCAAGGCAGTGGATGAACTCAGAGCAATGAGTGACCCCATCCTTAGGCGCCCGATTGCCATACAGGCTGTCTTGGCAACCTCCAGGAGGAGTAGGCGTAACGTGGATTCCACGCAGCTTGTCAGGAAAGGCTTCACCAACAAAAATAGCTCCCTCAGCCTTGATTTCGTCATTGATCCTTAAATAGTGGTTATCTGCAACCTGTGGCGTATGCCCCATGACCGAGGAAACTTCTAGAATATCCCCTCCGCTGAGCTTCCAAAGACGGTTTTCCATTGTCTTTCTCAACCGGCTGAGGGTGACATTTAATCGATTCCCTTGATCATCTTGGAGCGCATGTCGTTCGCAAATACTCCTGGTCGATGAAAAAACTGCACTTGGAGTTAGAGTTGCAATTTCGTCAGAGCGGCCCGGCTGGCCAGAACGGTATAACCACACGCATGATGAGATATCCTTCGATGCAAGCGGCACAAGAGTCTTACTCATCTCAAGAGCTTTATTCAGGACAGCAACGCCATCTAGCGGAATAGCGCTGTACTCATCCAGCAGATTGGTCTGGCGTATCGTTTTGCTCTGCGCACCTTTGCCCCGTCGCTTCATCGTCGTAATCAAGCGCAGACTAGGAATAAATGGGTGAGGCTGCAAGGCATCCCTTTTCATTTCTAGCAGTGGCGTGGTATTGATACCCGATCTTGCGGCAGTGATTATTAACATCACTGTCATCGCCTCGGCGCCATTACCTAAAAATGTTCCTTTATGAATTGCGACAAGATCGGATTTCAATGCTCCTAGCAGCCTTTGCATTTCCCCAATGGTTAGGGGATCTGCATCTTTGGTGACTTGAGCATTGTTTGGAAACGGGTTTGGTGGCAGCAGGTCATCAAGATCGCCTTCTACGAAACCGTAATCAGCCATGACGATCACGAGCGACTTGAAGCTAGTGTAGTAATTCTTGGCTGTCGATCCGTTCGGATATTTCAGTTTGAGCCAAGAGACGAAACGCTCCAAATGCCGCTTGCTTAGATTATTAGGTGTAGCGGGAGGTGACTCGACCGCTCCACCGGCCAAGAACGCTAAAAAATACCGAAGCCCGTTTGAAGAATAACTTATCAAGGTCGCCACAGAGAAATTTTCTCCGTGAAGTAATGTCCTGATGACATGCAAGCTCTGAATTGCCCAGGCATCGAAGCCCAGACCTAGGTATTTTGTATGGTCTAGTTTTTTATGGTTTCTAGGGTTTCTCGGAAGATCAATGTAGATATCATTTTCAACAGTCTCGAATCCCTCTGTGATGGTTTTCAACGATGCCGTGTAGTTTTTTTGCCTTGCCAATGTAACTACCTCAGATCTGCTTCGTGGCGCTAGCCATGAACATCATGTCAATCTCATCTTCATGCGCAAGTACGGATTGAGCCTCAAGCTGATTGATCAGATGCAGATATATCATTGTTGTTTGGACGTCAGAATGGCCCAGCCTGTCTCTTACATACAGTAACGGTTCACCTTCAAAGTCTTTACTTTTCCGAAGGGCCAGCAGCGTGTAAGTACCATAGGTGTGGCGAAGCATATGTGCACGAACGTAGAAGCCGCACTTATGCTCATAAGACTTCATAACATCCACAACAGAATCTTTGGAGTAGTGCCTGCCTTCGTTGGTAAGCAAGAGCGCCGTCACGGATCCATTACCCTGAGATTTACGAATCTCACGCTGATAAAGGGAATAAGACCACATGTCCTCCATCAACGACCAAGGCACATCAATGGTTCTCGGGCGGTCGTACTTGATATGCATGTCAGAAGGATCAAGAGCGATGCTTATCATCTGCCCAGGGCGCAGCCCTTTTTTTAATCTGGGATTGAAAACGTACTTTAGGGGGAATGACCTTGCCTCACAGGAGCGAAGTCCAGTACGAACCATGAGATGGAACAGTATTTGGTGACTAGGATCAGTATCCGCTGCAAGGCATACCTTGACCTGGTCTTTCGTCAGAAATTTTGTCGGTCGCTTACGGTCACGCACCATCACCGACACTTTGGTGGTCTCGACTCCAGGCCTCGCAACGTGCGTAAGGAGTCCATGGTGAGGAGCCGCTCTCACCCTTTTCTCTCCAAAAGGAAGGATAGTGATAAGGCCGCGCTGTTTGGCCCATCGGTAGAACCTAACGACCAGAGCCAGGCGATTATTCACCGTGCCAGGATCAAGAGATAATTCTCCACTAGACCAATCCCTGTACCTGGAGAGAACGCTGAGACCGTGGGCCGGGCTTTCTTCGTTCCAGGCCAAGCCATTGGCGTCCAGGAAGGCGAAGTAATCGTATAGACGGCGTCCGTAGGCTTCCCACGTCAGATCGCTCAGAGACTCCCCTGACTCGATTAGTGCTTGCCAAAGAAAGGTTTGCGCTGGCTCGACTGGCCATCCCTCAGACCCAATCAGCAACGGAAAGCCTTCGAAGGATCTACCTGCCAGGGTTAGGTCTTTTGTTGCAAATACAAGCCTCATACCGCTGCCTTAAGCCAGTGCTGATGGTTTTCCTCTTGAAGGCTGGAAACGGCTGTCCCAGACCGGTTCAGAAGGTGGCGCGGACTCTACAGGATTTACTAACGGTTTCCACCCCTCAGATCATTGTTGCTCAGCACCACAATCGGTATCCGATGCAGGTCCGGCCGAAACACCCGTTCGCAGGACGCGTAGAAAGAGTCGCAGTCAATCAGTGCAAACACTGGGTCAGCCATGACAGCGATGCCTCCGGATACTGTCGGTGACTACGCCCCAGATCACGAGATCATCGCCTTCAAGCACATAGCGTGGAGGGTATTTAGGATTTTCCGAGAGCAGAATGACCTCCTCCCCACGCACAGCTAATCGCTTGACGAAAGTCTCACCGTTGATCGCTGCGATCACCACGTCGCCATGCCGGCCTGATAACGCCCGACTGACCACTAACACATCCCCATCCAGAATACCTGCTCCGGTCATGCTATCTCCATCTGCACGCACGAGATAAGTGTGTGGCGCATCGATATCCAACAGCTCATCCAGCGACAGGGTCTGCTCCATATGGTCCTGCGCCGGAGACGGGAAGCCAGCTGGAACTCGAGAGGAAAAAAAGGGCAACTCACTCTCTGAGATGCCCACAGGGCCTAAAACGGTGACAGTGCTCATACTCGACAACCCTTCATTTTGCTGTATGTACATACAGTAAACGAAATTAGAGATTGAGAGTCGAAAAAAGATGTAAATATCAGATAGGCGGAACAAAAACGAATGGCCGTCCCCTGCGATCGTGGGGCGATTTAGGAGGTACCTCCGGTCGTGAGCGGTTAGGCCACTTCCAGATGTTATTTAAGCAAAACATCAGCGCAGGAACATAGCTATGTCTATATAGACTGGAGTATTTTGTGTGCGTCATTCCTTAGCATTCGTATGTAAAGGAGTTGCAGTCAATCAGAGCAAAGACAGTATCAGCCATGGCTGCGGTGTCTCCGAATGCTGTCCGTCACCACGCCCCATATCACCAGGTCGTCCCCTTCCAGCACATACCGCGGTGGATATTTGGGGTTTTCGGAAAGCAGGATCACTTCCTCCCCTCGAATGGCCAGTCGCTTTACGAAGGTCTCGCCATTGATCGCAGCGATGACCACATCACCGTGCCGGCCAGTGAGTGCGCGGCTAACAACCAAAACATCCCCATCCAGAATGCCCGCTCCGGTCATGCTGTCACCGTCAGCCCTCACCAGATAGGTATGCGGCGCGTCGATATCGAGCAGCTCATCCAGGGAGAGGGTCTGCTCCATGTGATCCTGTGCCGCATTCCCATATGAACTCATTCCGCCCATATCTTGTCAGCGCTCGATAGAAATAGAGGCGCTGCCGAGTTCCTCCAGCGCCAAGTTGATGTAGTCGCTGAGGAGGACGCTCAGTTCAGTAGGACTTCTGCCGTGGCTGAGTTCGAGAGCAACATCCTTAAGATTGGACTGTAGGGATTCGACGGCAAGCTTTGCTTTAATCAGGTCCAAGGTGCTTCCAAACCTCGCCACTTCCTCGCAAGCTGCAGGCCGCACCAATTCCTTAACTCCCTTCCGGACAAAACAGTTCACACGAGTTCTCAGACCTGGTACGGATCCTGTTACCTCCAAAAGGTCACGTCCTGCAGTACCTCGAGGCCCAGCCGCATCACCTCCAAGAGTCACATCGCCGGCACCGCGTCCGGCAGGTCCTGTGGCCCTGGGTGACGCTAGGCGGCGGCGACGGAAACCCGGCCTGGCGTTGTAGAGTGGCTGTCAGCGCCGATCACAATCTGTACATCGAGCCCGAGCCGCGTCAGGCATTCGAGCATCATGGCTTCACTGATGCCTCGAAATTGGCCCCGAAGCATCTTGGATACCTTGGACTGAGGCATGCCAAGCACTTCTGCCGCTTGGCCCTGTTTCCATTTGTGGGTCTTGATTATTTCGCCGATCTGGGAGGCCAGTTGGGCCTTTACCTGCATTTCATCAGCATTAGGAATGCCGAGGTCGGCATAAACATTGGCCGTCCTGACTCTGTTTATGAAAGTGTGTCCGGGTTTTAATCAACAACAAGGCCAGCTTCATTGGCAGACTGTTCCAGCCGCTGCTCAGCAACAGCGATACCTTTACGAATGGCCTCTGCGGAGGCGGAATCCTCGAAGCCAGCCAACGCTCGGCGCCAGTAACCGATCGCCTGTTCATAGCGGCCATCGTCGAAAGCCTCAACCCCCAGCATGCCCAACACTGTCGGCTGACGCGGATCCTTATCGAGTGTTTCATCTACCAGCGCCTGAACTTCATAGGTCAGGCTGCCTCCGGCCACATAGAATTTCAACTGAGCCAGTTGGGCCAGAAGATCGGCTCGGCGGCCTTCCAGTTCGATCAATCGCTCCAGGGCGCGAATCGACCGATCTGGCTGACCGACCTTCTGGTACAGCGGAAACAACAAAGCCCAGACCTTGGGATTATCCGGCTGACTCTCGGCCTGCTCTTCGAGCCGGACAATCAGGTTCTCCGGTGAGGCACCGGGAGAGTTAAGAACCTCCTGCACCACGGCATACAGAGCCAGATCGCCATTGGCGCCCACCCATCGATAGCCGGTTACGGTGGCGGCAATCAATGCCGTTATCACCAGAGGGATTACAAAACGTCCTGCCAGCGGGTTCCTGAGAGGCACGCGACGACGGGCCTCGGTGTCCTCCAGAAGATTGCGTTCAAGCTCGTGACGGCTTTCTTCAAAGCGTGCGACGTCAACCTCGCCGCGCTCGCAGGCGCTTTCCAGTGCCGCAAGCCGACGCTCATACACGGCCAGATTCTGCTCCTCCGCGCGGTCATCCGTTTCAAACCCTTGCTGCCAGTCATGGATCGCCCTTGCTCGCCGTAACGGTAGACTCAGGAACCACAGCGCTATAAGCAACAGTGTGCCGATACTTAACCAGAGCATAGTCATTCCGACCTCTCACGATGACGATGAATCAAAGAGGACAGGCGGGCACGCTCCTCCTCGGAGAGCGGCCGCACTCGCCGGTGCCTGCGTGCCCGGACAAAGGCAATCACAACCAGGGCGCCTCCTGCTACCAGCGCTGCCGGCAATGCCCAAAGCAGCCACGTGCGCCCGTCAAGGCGCGGATTGTAAAGAACGAACTCGCCAAAACGATTAGCCATGAAATCAAGAATTTCCTTATCCGCACGCCCCTCATGAAGCATCAGCGCTACCCGCTCCCGCATGTCCGCCGCCACCGGCGAATCGGAGCTGTCGATGGCTTGAGCATCACATTTAGGGCACCGCAATGACGCCGTAAGGTCGCGATAACGCTCCGCCATCACCGGATCCTCGAAATGACGCGCATCAATTGCCGTATCCGCCATCGACTGGAACGAGGCCATCAAAAGCACGATGACCACACAGCAACGGATCTTCAGGGTTAGCGCCATTTCTCTACCTCCATCATGACTTCATCCACCTGGGCGGGCGTTATGTACCCAACGTGCTTGTATCGAACGATACCGTCTGCGTCGACCAGGAAGGTTTCGGGCACGCCATACACGCCAATTTCAAAACCCAGGTCACCGGCAGGATCGAAGATGTTGACCTCGAAAGGTTTTCCGAACTCTTCGAGAAACTGTCGCCCCAGGTCACGGGCGTCTTTATAGTTGATGCCCACCATCTGAATGCCGCGCTCGGAGAGCGCCAGTAGCTGGGGCATTTCCTCCTTGCAGGTCGGGCACCAGGATGCCCAGACATTGACCAGAGATATCTGCCCGCGAAGCAGGGATTCATCCACCTCGGTATCAGGGTCCTCCAGCGTCGGGAGCGTGAACGCGGGAAACGCCTGGCCTATCAGGGCTGACTCGCGAGCACTGGGATCCAGCGAAAGCCCCCGGTACAAAAAGAAGGCCAGGCCAACGAATACCAGAAAAGGAAGCAGCAGCAACAGTCGGCGTATCATGCGCGGACCTCGCGCGTCGGCCTCATCGATTCCCCATTAGCGGCGACTGCACGGCGACGACGGTAGCGACGGTCTGCCACGGCCAGCACGCCCCCGGAGGCCATCAGCAGCGCACCCAGCCAAAGCCAGCGTACAAATGGCTTGACCTGTAGGCGCATTGCCCAGCTGCCGTCGTCCAGTTCCTCCCCCATGGCCACGTAAAGGTCCCGCAACAGGCCGGGGTCGAGTGCGACTTCGGTCATCGGCTGCCCTCGGGCAATGTACAGGCGCTTCTCCGGGTACAGGGTGGTGACAATCCGGCCTTCACGGGCAACCTCGATGGTCGCCGTATCGGCGAGGAAGTTGGGCCCCCGACGCTCGCCCAGTTCGGTCAGCGTAAAATCGTACCCGCCCAGATTCACCTGCTCACCGATATCAAGCCGCACATTACGCTCCATGGCGTAGTTCGACACCATCACCACGCCCACGATGGTGACGGCCAGGCCCACGTGGCCGACCACCATGCCCCAGTATGAAGGGGTCAACTTACGCAATCCGGACAGCGCAGAGGACGCATTGCGGACTTTATCAAACAGGTCGCGCACCAACGCCAGTACTACCCACAGGGCCGCCACCATCCCCAGCGCCACGGCGACATTCCACTGGCCGTTGTAAAGAAACGGTATCGATATCGCAATCGCCAGTGCGGCCAAGCCCGCCCCCAGTAGTCGCCGGAACAGCTCCCGACCGGGCATCTGCTTCCAGCGTGAGACCGGCCCCAGCCCCATAAAGGCACACAGCATGACGGTCAGTGGCACGAACAGGCTATTAAAGTAAGGCGCGCCGATACTGACCTTGCCCAGCCCGAGTGCATCCAGGATCAAGGGGTACAGGGTGCCCATCAGGACCGTGATCGTCATGATGACCAGCAAAATATTGTTGATCAGCAACAGAGCATCCCGGGAAAGCCAGCTAAAGCCCGCATTGGCGCTCATTCGCGGCGCCCGTAGCGCAAAGATCAAAAGCGAGACGCCGACCGTTATTCCCAGCAACGCCAGAATGAAGAGCCCCCGAGATGGATCATTGGCAAAGGCATGAACCGAGGTCAGTACCCCTGAGCGCACCAGGAAGGTGCCCAGTAACGAGAGTGAGAACGTGAAAATCGCCAGCAGTGCCGTCCAGCTCTTGAACGTGCCGCGTTTTTCCGTGACCGCCAGTGAATGTATCAGCGCTGTCCCGCTCAGCCAGGGCAGGAGCGATGCATTTTCCACCGGATCCCAGAACCACCAGCCGCCCCAACCCAGCTCATAGTAGGCCCACCAGCTACCCAGAGCGATGCCGAGGGTCAGAAAGGCCTAGGCAATGTTGGTCCACGGCCGAACCCAGCGCGTCCAGGCCGCATCGAGACGCCCTTCGATCAGCGCAGCGATGGCAAAAGCAAAGACCACTGAAAAACCCACATAGCCCATGTAAAGCATCGGCGGATGGATGATCAGGCCAACATCCTGCAACAACGGATTCAGATCGGCACCGTCGGCTGGCATGCCCGGCAACAGGCGATCAAAGGGACTGGACGTAACGACGATGAAAAGCAGGAACCCTGCGCTGACGACACCCAGAACTCCCAGAACCCGTGCCAGCATATCCCGTGGCAACTGGCGGGAAAACAGACTGACGGCAAAGCCCCAGCCACTGAGAATCAGACTCCATAACAGCACCGAGCCTTCATGAGAGCCCCAGACGGCGGTGAACTTGTAGTACCAGGGCAGCATCGAGTTGGAATTACGGGCCACATAATCCACGCTGAAATCATCCAGAAGAAAACTGGCGGTCAGGCTGGCATAAGAAACCAGTAGAAAAACAAATTGCCCCCATGCCATGGGCTCTGCAAATGCCATCCACAACGGGCGCCGGGTGGCGGCTCCCAGCAAGGGCACGGTCGCCTGAAGCAGCGACAGGCAAAGTGCAATCAATAACGCGAAGAGACCAACTTCAGGGATTGTCAGGGTAAGCATTTCGGGGCCGTGTTCGGTTGCGGGTTCGGCGATGACCGAACCTATCGGTGAAGGTTTCTCAGGTATTGCTTCGTCAGCCAGCCACAAGGCCAGCTGACGAATTCTCTATTACTTCCGACCAGGTTGGCGGGTAACGCGCAGATACGGTGTCTGCTCATCCCATCCGTCGGGGAAGCGCTCTTTGGCCTCTTCGTTGGAGAGCGACGGAACGATGATCACATCCTCGCCATTCTTCCAGTCCACCGGCGTGGCCACTTTGTGGTTGTCGGTCAGTTGGAGCGAATCAATGACGCGCAGGATCTCGTCCAGATTGCGCCCGGTGCTGGGTGGATACGTCAGCATCAGACGGATTTTCTTCGCGGAATCAATAATGAATACCGTACGAACAGTCACTTTGGGGTCGGCTTTTGGATGGATCATTCCGTAAAGGTCTGCAACCACCTGATCCTTGTCTGCCAGGAGAGGAAAGTTAAGCCCTGTGCCCTGGGTTTTCTCGATATCCTTCGCCCAGTCGTTATGGGAATCGAGCGGGTCGACAGACACCCCGATCAGCTTCACGCCGCGACTGGCGAACTCGTCCTTGCGCTTGGCGAAGGCGCCGAGCTCTGTGGTACAGACGGGAGTGTAGTCTGCGGGGTGTGAAAACAGCACGGCCCAGTCATCTCCAAGCCACTCATGGAACTGAATGTTCCCCTCAGTGGATTCCACGGTGAAATCGGGAGCGGCTTCTCCAAGTTGCAATGTCATCGTTTCATTCTCCTTTGCTTTGGCTTTCGTTCTCGGTTCGTCAACACAGACGATATGTTCAAAGTCAACTTTAAGGTAAAGGCGTTTGTCACACGTTTTTTCAGCCAGATCCATCCGGTGCGGCGTTCGTGCCCGATTTTTCGGGTATGAAACTGACATAGAGGAAAAACACGGTGCCCAGCACAATGGCGATATCGGCAAGGTTAAAGGCGGGCCAGTGCCAGGATCGCCAATAGACATCAAAGGAATCCACAACATAGCCGCGGAATATCCGGTCAATCAGGTTGCCCATGGCACCGCCAAGAATAAGACTGTACGCGATGGCTTCTCCCCTGCGGCGGCACTGAAGAATCAACCTGATCAGTACGATCGAGACCACTACCGCGATTGCGATAAGAAAGTAGCGCTGCCAGCCTCCACCATCGGCAAACAGACTGAATGCGGCGCCGGTGTTCCAGACATGAACCCAGTTAAAGAACGGGGTCACCGGAATCGACTCGCCATACGCCATTGACTGCTGGACCAGCCATTTTACAACCTGGTCAGACGCTGCGATCAGGCCGGAAATAGCCAGCAGGGTATACGGCAAGAACTTTTTGCCAGCGATGGACATTTTAACCCTTGAGCGCCAGGATGCGCCTGGCACCGTTGAGTACAATGACCCCCGCGATGCTGCCGATGATCAGGTCCGGATAATTGGAGCCAGTCCAAGCCACCAGTGCGCCGGCGGTAATGACCCCCAGGTTGATGACCACGTCGTTGGCTGAGAATATCCAGCTCGCCTTCATGTGCGCACCGCCCTCTCGATGTTTGGATATCAGCAGCAGACAACTGGTATTGGCGATCAGTGCGACGAATGCAACCCCCATCATCACCAGCGACTCAGGCTCACTGCCGAATACAAAGCGCCTGACTACCTCTGCGAGTACGCCAACCGCCAGAATCAGTTGAAGTACGCCTGCAATGTGTGCGGCACGCACCTGCATTTTCACGCTATGCCCAACCGCATACAGCGCGAGCCCATACACGGCCGCGTCGGCAAAATTGTCCAGGGATTCTGCAATCAGGCCGGTGGAGTGCGCGATCAGGCCGGCCGTCATTTCCACCACAAACAGGACGGCATTGATACCGAGCAACCAACGCAGGGTGCCGGACTCCTGCTCGGCAGAGATAGCCGTATCCCCGACCGCCTTAATTGACTCAGGGTCGGCAGCGGCCGTTTCCTGAAGCGAAGCTCCCAGCCCGAGGGTCGCCAGCTTCGCGGTGATAGGCTCAGCCTCGCCATCGTGCACAACCTTCAACCGCCGATCAGACAGCTCAAAGGACAGCCCGCGAATGTCTTCAAAACCGTTCAGGGCCAGGCGAATCATCCGTTCCTCCGAAGGACAATCCATCTTCGGTACGGTATACACACTGATCCAGTTGCCGGACGCTTCAGAGGCCTTCGACCCGGTGTTACCCTCGGCGGACGTTGCGTCGCAGCCACAGGCGTCTTCACAGGATTTACTCATGATACGGCTCCACTTGAGTATTGTCGGATTATGATTTAAAACCATATAGCCACTATAAGGTCAATAGAACAGATACCATTTGTTGAGGAGACACCCGATGCGCATTGGTCAGTTGGCGCGGTCCGTAGGGGTTGACACCCAGACCATCCGTTTCTATGAGCGAGAGGGCTTGTTACCACCGCCGGATCGTCAGGACAACGGCTACCGTATTTACACTGAACGGCATGTTGAGCGACTGGCCTTCATCCGGCGCTGCAGAATACTTGAGCTGTCACTCGCTGAAATTCACGAGTTACAGCGTTATCAGGGCGCGCCCCATCAGCCTTGCAGGGCCATCAACACCTTGCTTGATGATCACATCGCTCAGGTACGGTCTCAGATAACCGATCTGCAGGTACTGGAGAAACAACTTGTGTCGCTGCGAGCAAGTTGTAACGATGATCGGGAAATTGAGGCCTGCGGGGTTCTCGAAGGGCTCAGCGAAGGAAACATGCAGCAGTAGCCTGAAGCACTTATGCTCAGTATTAGGGTAGCCAGCGCGGAAAGATCAAGATACTTGCGTAGGTGCTGAACATCCGCTCCCTGGCAGAGTTTTTCGGCAACACGGAGCCTGAGTAGCCGGCAGATGGAGCAAGCACCTCATCATCTCCTGTTTCGTTGAAAAGGCTGCATCAACTGCTGCCAGTAGTTCGTTGGGTAATTCGGCTCTGAAGCAATACCGAGATCCTTAGTGCCGATCGTTCGCTCGGAATCGAAGTAAGCCGTGCCTAAAAAGCGATCAGTCAAGGTGGTAAAAAGCCCGAAGTTCACATCACCCTCTTTTGCCGTATTCAAATGATGGAAACGATGTACGGAGTTGATTGCGAGAACCTTTTTCAGCGGTCCGGTAAAATACGCTACATTCGAGTGTTGCAGTAGCAACTGGAGCACAACTGCAACCACCAACAACATCAGGACATTCTGCGGTACTCCTATAATGAGCAATGGTGTCGTTCCGGCAACTGTTTCTATAGATTGATGCAGTGGATGTTTCATAAGCCCATTAAAGCCGTACAACCGTTTTACGCTGTGATGAACAGCATGTAGGCGCCACAGAAACCGGAGGCGATGACTCGCAAAATGCGCCAGGGTGATACCGATATCAGAAATGAGGATTGCCAACAGCAATTGGAAAACCAGTGGCCAGCTGGAAGGCCAGATCGGTGCCAAAACGAGCAATCCTGCAATTAATGGGAGTACAGCTATGCCAATAACATTAAGCGACTCGTTCATGAGTGCATGGAGCATATCGCGCCGCTGATCCTGTTGAGGCTCATTAAACGCCCGATCATAGGGGATAAGTCTTTCAGTGGCGAAAGAAATCCCTATAAACACCAGGATCAAAAACCCCAGCCAACCGGCGTTGAAACCTTCGGCAACGAGATAGACAGCAACACCATTACCCACGAGCAAAAACAACGGCAAATACAAAAGCCTAACTAACCACATTACGTTACGAATCATTCCAACAGTCCTCGCTAACTAGAGCGTTCAGCATCTCACGGATGCACGCAGCCAAATTGAACGAAAGAGCTGATTATTTGGATAAAAGCCGTTGAATAACCGTTGGGGAAACGCCAAATGCCTCAGTAACAGACCTGCAGAAATGGGCTTGATCAGAAAATCCCGAAGCAATTGCTGCATCAGTAAGTGACATCTCGCGCGATAACTCAAACCCGGTTAGTAGCTTTAGCCACTTTCTATAGCTGCGCAAAGGTAAACCGGTACATTCGGTAAACCAGTGGGAAAAATGGCTTGGAGAAAGGCAAACCATTTTCGCCAACTCGGCTCGTGAGACTGATCGTCCTCCCGATGCTTCGGCATTCAATGCTTCTAAAACGTCGCTCAACCTGCTCTTTGGACCAGATGGCTTACTACCCCGGTATTGTCGCTCGAAAGCTTTCAGTGCAATTAACAGGTTTTCGGTGCCAGTAAAGCGAGACAAACACTCCGTAATGAAATCCTCTTCGAGTGCCCGGATGGATCGCTTCGACGGGTTTTTGATATAAGGCAGTAAAGCATTGCAGACATCAAGGTTTGGATCGATGTAAATACACAGTACCCTGGACAGTTTTAATTGATGGGTAACTCCAGCTGGTATCCACAACCCCCTTCTCTCGCACCGTGTTTCACCGGACATGACTTCAACGCTTGCGTCTAAACCGATCACGATTTGATGAGCCCAATGTTTATGGGGCTTATTGTCTCCCGACTCTCCATGGAAGGCGCCCATGCCTGGCTTTATCGCTACGGAGCCGAGCCATGGGTTCAATAAAGTCTTTGGTTTGGTCATCGCCTCATCTCTGCAAAGACAGACTTTCAGTCGGAGTGACCCTCGGTCAGTTCCGAATCCCGTCAATGGCACGGATCATCAAATCCACCATGGCCGGGCTGTCCCATTCCGCGGCACCGACCAGGCGGCCAATTTCGCGACCGTCATGATCAAGCAGCAGCGTTGTAGGAACACCTTCTATGCCTAGCGTTGAGGTCGCCAGTGTGGACGGATCAATATACTGGCGAAGATGCTGAATGCTTGTTTCCCGGTAGAATTTTTCAACAACGCTGATGCCTACGTGGTCAACGGACAGCGCGACCACTTCAAATTGCTCGCCGCCCAGTTTAGCCTGGAGTGAGTCAAGCGTCGGCATTTCCTCACGGCAGGGTGCGCACCAGGTCGCCCAGATATTGAGCAAAATCGCCTTACCCTTAAAGTCAGCCAGTGTCAGCGGCCTGCCGTTTTCGTCTTCAAAAGCCAGCTCGGGCAGAGTGCGAGGGGACTCCCAGATCAGGAACCCCTGGGGCCCCACGGACTTCGGAACCTTCCCTGCAGCCATAACTTGAGCGGCTATGGAAATAGCAAGCGCAAAAAGGACTACGGCGATTCCCCGGGCGGCAGATATGCGCTGGTGACTCATTGGACATTGCTCCTGATTACAGTGGTCGGTTTGTTGCCGGCATGGTGCCCCACGCGTTACTCACTCTGTAACAGCTCTTCAATTCGCCCGTGCAGTCGGCCCCAGAACCCATCATCGGCTGCCGCGTTGGGGCCTTTGGCAATGGCCGTCAGGTAGGTCACCAGGTGTTCAGGCTTGAATTTCAATCCATGGAACCGGGCCCGCATCTGCCCTTCCGGGTCAATCACGTGGGTTACCACACCATGGACCTGTACACCCTCACCCGTATCCCTGAACTGAACGCCGTAGGCTTTAGCAAGTTCTGGTGTCAGTTCAGGTGGTTCCATCCTGGCTCGGTAGAGGAATTGCCAGTTGCGGGGATTCAGATCGAAATTCTCGCCGTAGGCACGCATGTTTCTCCGGGTGCCTGCAACATCTTCCCGGTCCGTGGCAATGGTGATGAACACCACCTCTTCACTCAGCCCTTCTTCTTCAACCCCGGTTTGCAACTGCCGGATCAGGTTCATATGCAAAGGGCAGGCCTCGGTACAGCGCGTGTAGAGAAAGTTAAGCACAACGGTTTTGCCGTTTAAGTCGGCAAGGGCAAGGGTATTGCCATCAACGCCTGTAAGATCAAATTCAGGGGCCGGCTGATCCACAAACTGGGCATACCGCTCTTTCTCGTTCAACGAGGCCTCCACATCTTCCATGGAATGGGCCATGGCATTGGTGCTGACCTGGGCAACCATGGCAATCAGCAATTCTGAATACACTGTTCACAGTCATTCTCCATTTGAGTTGTTTTCCGAAGGGAGTCCCGGTTTATTGTGGCTTGATATCGTCCAGATTCAGCGCAACGGGCAGGTCAGCTGGTGCCAGGCAAACGCCCTCGTCACTGCAGGCCTGTACCCGTACCGTCATGTCTAGCTTGCCTGCCTCTTTCAGCGCGGCGGTCTGTTTTTCGTCTGGCAGCAGCCGGATACTCGCACCGTCGTCGTACACCTCCAGGGCGGTGTCACCCAGTGTGATGTCACTGACCCTGCCGCGGGGGTACTGGGTCGGGATGTCAAGCGACTGACCGTTGACCGAAGAACTGGCGACGGTGGGAATCAGTAACTCCATGGAGGCCGGGTTGGCGTTCACGTGCCAGCCCGATTCAATGTCCAGTGTCAGAATAATTTCACCGGTCTCCCCTATCAGGGCTTTGCCGCCTTCCGCAAGATTGAGGCGGACCTTATCGGAAGAATCTGCCAACCCCGTGCGGGCAACTGGCGCCTGGGGGTCGGAATTGGCTCGTTCGGTCTGGGCCGAGCCAGGAGCGTTTCCGGAATTGGTACCGATCAACGTGAACGCCGCGATCGCGATCAGAAAAACCGCTACGCCGGTCAGCAATACTTTGGTTCGGGTTGTCATGGTTCATCTCCAGTAGCTAGCGTTGTGAGTTCTCGGTGCGGTTGATCGCCTCGACCAGGCTGTCGGTATCAAATAGCCCAGTGAAACGGGCGACAACGGTGCCGTCAGCGTCAAAAATCGCCGCAAAAGGTAAAGCCTGCCCTCCCGTTGCGGTTAACAATGCGTCTTTTTCGGGATCGCTTGCTGTCACATCAACCTGAATCGGCACCATGCCGGCCCGCGCTACGGCTTCAGCCACAGCGGGCTCTTTATACACGGTGCGCTCCAGGACCTTGCAGTTGATGCACCAATCGGCAGTGAACTCCAGCAAATACGGTGTGTCCCGGGCTTTTGTGTCCGCCAGGAGTTCTGCGGAGTAGGGCTGCCAGACAAGTTCGTCTTCGCCGCTGCCCAACGGAGATGCGAATACCACTGTCACCGCAAGGGCAAGGCCTGTCGCCGTTGCAGTGATCACGCGAACGGCACCGCTCCCCTGAACGAAACGACGGAGACCCCAGACCAGCACCAGCGCCAGCCAGGCCCACCACAGCCAGGGGTATACCGCTTTGGGCACCAGGCTCGCGCTGAAAAAGACGGCGGCGGCCAGCAATATCAGCGCGAGCACTTCTCGAATGGCCAGAGTCCAGGGCCCCGCCTTGGGCAACCGGCTCAGCCACTTGGGTTTGAGGATCAGTGCCGCGTAGGGCAGCGACAACCCCAGCCCGATACTGCCGAATATCCCCATAGTTACCGGCGCCGGCTGGGTAACGGCAAAGGCTAGGACTCCACCCAGGAAAGGACCAGCACAAGGTGCAGCCAAAACCGCACTCAATAACCCCGATAAGAATGCTTCAGAGTAACGCCGGCCATGGGCCGAGGCGGCGAACGACGGGATCGGAATGGGCAAATCCAGCCACGTGACCACCGCAAACCCGACCAGCAAGGCAACAAGGATACCAACGAACACCGCGGACTGAAACAAAGTGCCCCAGCTCCACTGAAGAAATGCGGTCAATCCGCCCAGCGTCAGGAAAAAGGTGAGTGTTCCGGCCGTGAATGCCAACGCGGCCAGCACCCGATGGGACCTCTGGCCGCCCGCCTCCCGCAGGATGGTCCGGACCTTGATGGGGATCGCGGGCAGCACGCAGGGCGTCAGGTTCAGCAGTAGACCTGCCATAACCGCCATCATGATCTGGCCGGCAATGAGTAATGAGGGCAGCTGATCCATTACTCAGTGACTCCCAGCATCCTGCCGAGCGCTTCCTGGCTGGGCACACCAGTCTGGCCCCGCCATTGTCCGCTCGTGTCCTTGAACAGCAGCCCTGGCGTCCCGCTGAAACCCGCCTCGGCCATCCACTGACCGTGTTGTTCGAGGGCCTGTTGAAGGTCGGCCGGGATCGGAGTGAGTTCAGAAATGCCGCGGCCGTCACCGCTTTTTCCGAAGTTTTCCTCAAACACCTGGAGCGCCGCGGCTCGATCCTCTGCGTTCATGATTGCTGCAGAAAGCCCCAGGCTGGACGGTTTGAGAAACCCGACCATGACCCAGTGCAACCTGACTTTCCCCTCCGCAACCCAATCCCTGGTTTGCTGCCAGAATTTGTGGCAAAAAATGCAGTTGGGATCCGCGAAGATATAGACCTCAGGGGCATCTTTACCGCCCTCGCTCACCAGATGGGGGTCCCGGGAGAGCTGCTCGGCAACCGACGCATACGTCGGCTTCGGTATATAACGAGCGGAATATTCGCTGGTCAGATCGTTGCCATCACTCTCCAGAAGTGCGCCGGAAAAAGTGAGGTCACCGAGACCATAGAGGATTCCGGTTTTCCCGTCGCCGGTCTTTACAACATAGCCGGTCACGCCCTCGGCTGGCGTGGAGAAGCGTTCAGTCACCGTAAAACCGATTCTCTCCTGCAGTGCCTTGATTCCCGGGTCCATTGGTGGTGACGCCGAGGCCAAGGCAGCGAATAAACTCAAAAAAAGTGCCATCGAAAGCTTATGGCAGAGCACGGTCATGCCGCGCACCGGGTATTCCAGATAGAATGACATCACAGATACGTTCCCGTTTTCATGTATTCATCAGTCGATAAAATCACCAGCAAAGCTGCCTACGTGGTGGTCTACCGCGCAAGGCCAAACGACAGGCACTCGAAGCGAAAGCCTCTGGTAATCAAAGGTTCAGGAGACTGTTGAATACTTGGGAGGAAAAGGGTCTGGGCCAGAAAGTACACGGCCGGAATGAGAAGAATAGCCTTTCGGGCAGGGGGAAGATAACAGCACTACCGAGTCTCTAATTGCAGATTTCCCGACATGGGACGTTGAACACGGGCTACTGCAGCTGCCCTCGGCATTGAGCCCGGCGCAGTCATGCATCACCTGGGTGTCTGGCAACATGACACAAGCTTCGGCCATGGGTTCCGCCTCAAAAGAGGTCGCGGCAACTCCCTGTGCAACGGGGAGAAGAGCCACGAGCAGTAGTACTGCCAGTCCCATAAGCCGTGTGGTCATCGCATTGATATCCTGATTACAGAACAGCTAAAACATCTTCCGCGTGGGAAGATAGTCGCCCACTTTAACCTACATTGGCGGAAGTGCAAACAGACACGCTCCATCACCGTATCCGCCAATGCTGCTACCAAGGTCAGATGATGCCGGCGCACATAAGTTCCCGAGCAGGCCGCTCACAACATCCACATACACGAAGGGATCAGTGAAGATGAATTCGTGAAGATGCGCACCGAGCGTGACGCCACACTGGCAATGCCTCGGCTGCTCCTGCCCTCGGTCCAGGTCAACATGAATGCCGGCCGGGTGCCTTTCACCGAGGCTGATGGCCAAGTCTATCTCAACAGGAGCGAAGACTATGATGGACGGAATGATGAACGGCGGGGCAATGATGTGGGGCATGGGGCTGATAGGGCTTCTAGTCATTGTACTTCTTGGCTTCGGAATCGCGGCACTGGTGAAGTATCTGTTCAAAAAATGAAGAGGCCAATGTTAGGAGGCTCGACATTGGATGGCTGACCAGGATGATAATCGCATTGATGCGGCCATGCTGAAGGAAACTCTACACCTGAGTGGGCAGGTAGGAATCTGAGGGCATGGCTGTAGTAGACTTCGCCCTCAGGCCTACGCCTTGAAACGGAACCCTTTGCAGTTAAGCTGGCCCTTGAGTCGGGCGCCGAATCGACCTCGGAGGATGGTTACCCCTGAGGGGTATGCGCCATCTGCTCGCAATACTGCTGTAATCGTTCAGGTAGATCCGTCGGGCATACGCCACACTCCTTGTTTCCCGGGACGGCATAGTCGATGAACTTGGGATAAGCGAGATTGAGCTTGTCCATGATCTCCCGAAACTCCTCCAGGCTTTTACCCTGACCCAGCCGGACGTTGCGATCTTTTTCCTGTCCAATTGTCGAAATCCGCCGCTGCTTGTAATCATGGGCGGGATAGACCAGATAGTCCTCTGGCAGGGTGAAAAGTTTTTCAGTCACGGACCGGTAAAGGGTATCGGTATTCCCGTTTTGAAAATCCGTTCTGCCACAACCTTCGATCAGAAGAGCGTCGCCGGTGAAAATACGGTCGTCCAGACGGTATGCGAAATGGCCATCGGTATGGCCCGGCGTGTGAATCGGCTGGAAGCTGAGCCGACCGACCTGAAAGGGCCTCCCCTCCTCAACTCCTACGTCCGTGCAGGGCAGGCAATCCATGGCAGGCGCCGCGATTTTACTGCCCGCTTTCTGCTTTAGCTCGCGGGCGGAAGTGATGTGATCGGCGTGGATATGGGTATCCAGAGTGTATTCCAGCTTGAGCCCCAGCTTTGATACCTCTGCCAGGTCGCGCTCGACCGAGTTGATAACCGGATCAATCAGGACCGCTCGTCCGGTTTCCTCGCAGCCCAGAAGATAGGTGTAAGTGCTGGATACGGGTTCATACAGTTGTCGAAAGATCATGTGATGTCCCCTGTCTGCGTCGGCGCTTCCATCCGCAAATGCTACCATCAACCTGCATGGGCAACCGGCTTGCTGTGTGCTTTATGAGAAAGAAGCTACGTATATCTGGGATAGGATCAAGCGTGCGACAGCGAAGACTCTAGCCGATTCCGCGGCGACGGCTGCCTGGCTGATGTCGTATTTCGGCCCAGATAAAGAGGGCAGCACCGAGGACGATCCATACGTCCGCCAGGTTGAACGATGGCCAGTGCCACTGGGCATAATGAAAATCGAGAAGATCCTCGACGTAGCCCAAGCGTAAGCGATCTGCGACATTGCCCAACGCACCGCCGAGGATAGCGCTGAGTGCGAGCCGATAACTCAGTACGCTCGGTGAACGCCAAAGCCAGTACACCAGTAACGTCGAGATAACCAAGGCCAGCCCGATGAAAAGCGGCTGCTGCCAACCGCCGGCATCCGCTAGAAAGCTGAACGCCGCCCCCGTATTGTGGCGGTGGACCCAATTGAAGAAGGGCGTGACCGATACACTTTCTCCATACATAAGCATGGTACTGGCAAGGTACTTGCTCGCCTGATCCGCCAGCAGTAACAGGAGCGAGAGCCACAGCCAGCGCATCGTTTTTCTCGGCTCGTGGGCTTTCTCTGCGAGCCAATTGCCATAAGTAGACAAATTCCTTCCTCCTCACCCAATTGAAAATCTGCTCGCTATAGAGTGGCGGGCGTCATGTACCCAGCCGATGATACTGGCGAATTCGAAGAAGCAGGAGCAAGCCGAGTCCGAGTGCGATCACACCAAGGACAGGCCAATCCCTCCAGCGCACATAAGGGGTCGCACCAGTTCGCGGTGTCACCTCGACGCTGAGGCTGGCTACGCGGAACTGAGGAGCGCGCTTGAGGATCTTTCCCTCGTAGCTGACAGCTGCTGTGATACCCGTGTTCGTGGCTCGCAGTAGGTCACGTCCGGTTTCGATGGCACGCATGCGGGCCATCTGGAAATGCTGGAGAGGGCCGAGCGAGCTGCCGAACCAGGCATCATTACTGACATTCACCAGCACCTGCGCTTCGGGCAGAAGTTCCGTGACTTCAGCACCAAAGACCGCCTCGTAGCAGATGAGTGCCCCTACGGGCACCCCGGCTGCATTCAGGACGTGCGCGTCCCGTCCCGGTGTAAAATCGGACATGGGCGCCCCGAGCACGTCGAGGGCCGAACCCAAAAACTCCCGAAACGGAACATATTCACCGAAGGGCACCAGGTGGCGTTTGTAGTAGAAGCCTGAGGGATCGGAGAGGCTTACCACTGCATTATAGACGCGGCCATCCGCCTCGCGTACCGGGACGCCAATCATTAACGATGTGCCTGCCTGATCGGCTAACGCCTCAAGCTCAGCAAGATATGCTTTGGCCTGGTCATGCCACATCGGGATTGCCGCTTCTGGCCAGATCACGATATCGGCTCCGAGATGCTGCGCGGTAAGCGCCTGATAGCGCTCAAGTGTGATGTCCCGGTATCTCGGGTCCCATTTCTTGTCTTGCGCGATGTTTCCTTGCAAGAGGACGACATCGATCGGGTCAGCGGCTGGCTGCGTCCATTCACGATCCAGCAGTTGCAAGCCGGCGAGGGTAGCGACTAACACGGCACCGACTACCGCAGCACGGCGCAGGCTTGGCCCCTGGACAACCCAGGCAAGCCCGCCAGCGAGAAGTGCCACCAGTAAACTCACGCCAAGCACGCCAAAGACGGGAGCGATAGTGGCAAGTGTGGTGTCGGTCTGGCTGTAGCCAATGAAGAGCCAGGGAAAGCCGGTCAAGAACCAGGTGCGCATCCATTCACTCAGCACCCATGCCGCAGGTAGCCCTAGCCAGAGTGCCATTGCATCCATCTCAGGGCGCAGGCAGCGCACGAGGTACGCGACGCCCCATGGAAAGAGGGCGAGCAGCGAGACAAAGGCCGCCGTGACTAACACCGCCACCACGGGGCCATTGCCGTACTGGCTAATGCTGATAAAGACCCAGGAGACACCCACGCCGAAGTAGCCAAGGCCAAAGAGGTAGGCCGACCACAGCGCCTGACGCCTTGAAGACTGCGCGGTCAGGACAAAAAATGTTGCCAGAGCGATCACCGCAAGCCATGCCCAGCCCACAGGGGCAAAGGCAAGCGGCATGGCGCCTCCGGCAAGTAGAGATATCCCCCTTGTTAGAAGCGCCTTGTGGCGCATGCCCGTGAAGGGTAGCGCGTACTTATCACCCAATGCTCTCGCCTCCGAAGCCAGTATCAACCCTGTGGCTCATGCTTTTTTGCTCCGCTCAATTCAGTCCGCAGCCACAGGGGCCATCACAAGATTTACTCATGACACGGCTCCACTTGAACAATATGGTGTTACCATTCAAAACCATATAGTAGCTATAAGGTCAACAGGGTAGAGAATACGTTGAGGAGAAGCATGATGCGCATTGGACAGTTGGCACGGTCAGTAGGGGTCGATACCGATACTCAGACTGTCCGATTCTACGAACGGGAGGGCTTGTTGCCACCGCCAGATCGGCAGGAAAACGGTTACCGTGTCTATACCGAGAAGCATGGTGAGCGACTGGCTTTCATCCGTCGCTGCAGGATCCTCAACTTGTCACTGGCTGAAATTCAAGAATTACAGCACTATCAGGGCGCGCCCCATCAGCCTTGCAGGGCCATCAACGCCTTACTTGATGATCACATCGCTCATGTACGGTCTCAGATAACCGATCTGCAGGTATTGGAGAAACAACTCGTGTCGCTGCGAGCGAGTTGTAACGATGATCGGGAAATTGAGGCCTGTGGGGTTCTCGAAGGACTCAGCGAAGGGAGCGTGCAGTAGTAGCCTGAAGCATTAACCACCCGCTTTTTCCCTTGCGTGAACCCAGTCAGTCCGGAACCCCGGCAATGGCCCGGGTCATCAAGTCCACCATGGCTGGACTGTCCCATTCCGCAGTACCAACCAGGCGGCCAATTTCACGACCGTCATGGTCAATCAGCAGCGTTGTAGGAACACCTTCTATGCCCAGTGTTGAGGTCGCCAGTGTGGACGGATCAATATACTTGCGAAGGTGCTGGATGCCTGTTTCCAGGTAGAATTTTTCGACAACGCTGATGCCTGCGTGGTCAACAGACAGCGCGACCACTTCAAATTGCTCGCCGCCCAGTTGAGCCTGAAGTGAGTCCAGCGTCGGCATTTCCTCACGCCAGGGCAGGCACCAGGTCGCTCAGATATTGAGCAAAATCGCCCTGCCCTGAAAATCAGCCAGTGTCAGGGGCTCGCCGTCCTATTAGTTAGTTAGCTCTATGCTATTTCCCTACCCAAGGAGTAATCATTAGGCCAGTGAGGTTGCTCCTCCATATAGACCTGACATCAACCAGATAATCCGCTGTAGTGAGGGGTTGGTTGCGGCCTTGTGTTACGAACCAATCAACCAAAAAATCCGGGTACCCGTTTATCCCATGCAGCTGGCAACCTGGCTAGAAAGCGGACTTGTAATGGCACTGCATTGCTTCAAATGGTCAGTAGCTTGGCCGAACTGATTGATTCTCGCCGATGCTGAATGCCTATTGACAGTTGTCAATGCCATTCTAAAAGAGGGCATCAAAATATAGAAGGGTAACCTCATGTTCTAAAATAAATTTTTGACTAAACATTGCGTATTGATAAGACATAAGACATGGGAAAAGTGCAGGCGAAGGAAAGCCGGCAGAAACCCGGGAGGAAAAAAAGGGCAGCTCGATATCAGAGCTGCCCACTGGGCCTAGAATGGTAACCGCGTTCATCTCAAATGACCTTGATAGATACTGGACGTATATACAGTAAACGAAATCACCGACTCAAGGTCAAAGAAAAGTGTAAATAGCAGACAGGCGGAACAAGCATGTGCGGACGCTTCACTCAATATCAATCACAGGTGCGTTACCTCGAACAGCTTAATTGGCAGGCCCCTCTCGCTTTTGAGCCAGACGACGAGCCGATAGACAGATACAACGTGGCACCCACCACTCGCGTACAGCTAATGCACCTGGATGAGGACGGCCTGAGGATGAGTGCGGCGCCCTGGGGTTATGCTCCTCACTGGGCCCGTGGAACCGGCAAACGCCCGCCAGCGATTAACGCCAGACTGGAAACAGCCGTTCGCAACCGATACTGGTCATCGGTATGGAAGCATGGCCGTTGCCTGGTGCCGGCGAATGGCTGGTATGAGTGGGTAAAAGATCCCGGTGACACGAAACGCAAACAGCCCTATTACATCCAGCTCAGATCAGGCGAACCCATGTTCTATGCTGCAATCGGTCATATCCCCCGTGGCAGGGATAGAGAGCAGAGCGATATAGATGGCTTTGCAATTGTCACCAGTGCAAGTGACCAGGGCATGGTCGATATTCATGATCGCATGCCAGTGGTGCTGCCGCCCGACGTAGCCCGTGAGTGGTTGGAGAGTGGGTTGGCACCAGAACGCGCAGAGGATCTCGCAAGACATCACGCCGAGCCGGTCGAGTCCTTTGAATGGTATGAGGTTGGCAAAGAAGTAGGCAACGTGAAGAACAAAGGTCCTGAACTGATCAGGCCCGACCAGGGATCAGAGTCTGGGAGTTGAGGCGCCATAAAATCGGAAGCCGATTCTGCCAAGGGCACTCATAAAGCCGGATTGGTCGCACCTTTTTCTGAGCAGAGATCAATATACGGTTCTAGTCGCACCTTTTCCCGAGGTTCAGAGACTTGGTCGCACCTTTTTTGCCTGATTCCGAGATCATTGGTCGCACCTTTTTGGGCATCCGTACCGAGCTGCTCGATTTAGTCGCACCTTTTCTCCGACTTTTGACGGGTTAGTCGCACCTTTTCCGACTTCGAGACCCTCCCGACGATTTAGTCGCACCTTTCTACGCAACATGAAGAACTTGGTCGCACCTTTTTCTGGACCTGGCCAAATCTCAGCTGATTAGTCGCACCTTTTGTTGAAACACGTCACCTCTGGTCGCACCTTTTCTAGGTGTCCTTATTTCTGCAGATCTATGTAATGTTAAACAGCGGGATCGAAGAATCGAATCTCGACATGGTACGTTATGAAGGATTGCTGAAACTGGTCCTTAACCTACTGGCACGAGAGATTTTTATGACAAATGCGACCAAGCCAACGCTGTCGGAGGCAACCATCCAAGAGCTTGAAGACCAGATCCCCGGCCAGGCGGCGTTGGCTACCAGGCTGGCCTACGAGACAGCAAAACGGTCGGGGCAAACAGTTGTGCTCTCTAAAGGGGGATTTATTGTCGCTGAATATCCTGACGGGACTGAGCTCAAGCTCGCCCCGGCTAAGCCGAAGCGCAAAGTGAGAGCAGGCGTCAGTATCGACCTACGCAGCGGGCCTTTCTTGGACGAGGTCTGAGCTGTTTAGGTCGCCGCTCAACGGCCCGGCAAATGGCTCGCGATGAGGGGCAGGCGTCACGATCATGGTGACAGCTTCATCGGTACTCGACATCAGATGAGAGAAGCGGACCGAATACGTTGTCGGCCATCTCGTCGCGCTTACCGATCTGCAGCACTTCTTCCTTCGACGGATAGTGACGCAGCACTGCTTTCGCCTGCTTCCGTATGGTCTCAGCCAGGGCGGAGTCTTTGGACAGTTCTTGCAGTAGTTCTCTTGCCTGGATGAGAGACCGGGTACGTTCGTGAGGTAGCGTCATTCTTCCTCCGTGGCCTCCGATATCGAAGGCCGATTCTGAGAGATGGCTTTATAGCTACGCGAGATATACGCGCTGACCCTGTTCGGATTCTTGGTAAATTACATCTGATCGTGTGACCGTTCTTGGAGCAGCGATGGGTACGAAGCTATAGACAATATCGTCTTCAACTTCACACCGGAGCCCAAAGCACTGGTAGCCTGCTATGTCCCAGGTTTCAACGGACATCATCTCCAGCCCTTCCAGTTGGTGCGATTGCCGAAGACCTGAACCGACGGGCGTAACCAGATCGAAGGTGTGAATAATCGCTCCGTCGATTTCTGCGCTTGCGTTCAACTCTGCTACCACTTCTTCCACGCTGTTGAGCATCTTTGTGCAGCATATCCAGTCGTCCCCATCCTCCTCAACGCGCACCGAGTAGCTCATCACGAACATGAGCTCGGGCAGAATAATCGCTGGGGCGCCATGCAATAGAGCCTCGACCTTGCCCGCTTCTTCATCCTGCTTGGTAAAACTACGCATGCAATACATACACCCCTCCTTATTTGCGAATCCTAAAGATTGTAGCACTATAGGTTTCATTGGCGTTATCTAGACCATTTTCTGGGTGGAAAATGGATCTCAAACAGTCTTTTGGCGTCGCATTGCGGCAATTACGAGTTAAGAGAAAACTTTCCCAGGAGGAATTTTCAGACGTGAGCAGTCGAACCTACATGAGCTCTCTGGAGCGAGGACTGAAGTCGCCAACCATCGACAAGATCGAGCAGATATCGCAGGTATTGGAGGTCCATCCAGTATCGGTAATGGTCGCAACGTACCTGGAGGCGGAGCCAGAGATGACTATCGAGGCGCTCTTTGAGCGGATTAAATCGGATCTCGATGCTGGTGTTTGAACACACCTGCACCCAACTCTGGCGGGAAATCTGCACCCATTTGGTTATCCAGGATCCGTAGACCGATACCTGGCATTGATTGACCGAAGCGAGATCGGTGTCGCTACTGACCTGGCGCCTGGAACGACAAGGGCGCTTAAGCGCTGGCTTTTGTTGGACATCCTCGCTTCTGCTCTCGTATGCTCCCTGGGTATCAACAAGGACGCAGCACCCCGGCAACGGAACGCCTGCCACCCGCTTTCCCTCGGCCTGCACGCGGTAATACGCGCATAGGCGGACGCATATTTCACAAAGTCGAGACACATGAGCAAACAAGCTGCATCAAGCAAGAAGACCAAATCCTTCGAACAAAACCTGTGGGACACCGCGGACAAGCTGCGTGGCAGCGTTGAGTCTTCCGAATACAAGCACGTGGTGTTGAGCCTGATCTTTCTGAAGTTCGTCAGCGACACCTTCGAGACGCGCCGGCAGGAGCTGATCGATGAGGGCCAGGGCAATTATGTCGAGATGGTCGAGTTCTACACCATGCGCAACGTGTTCTACCTGCCGGAGGAATCGCGCTGGTCGCACATCCAGAAGCATGCCAAGCAGGATGATATCGCGGTCAAGATCGACACAGCGCTGCACACGGTCGAGAAGAGCAACCCGTCGTTGCGCGGCGCGCTGCCGGACAATTACTTTTCCCGCCTGGGGCTGGATTCCGCCAAGCTGGCGGCGCTGATCGACTCGATCGACAACATCGACACCGTCGAAGACAACGAGCAGGACGTGGTCGGGCGGGTGTACGAGTACTTTCTCGGCAACTTTGCCGCCACCGAGGGCAAGGGCGGTGGCGAGTTCTATACGCCCAAGTGCGTGGTCAACCTGATCGCCGAGATGATCGAGCCCTACCAGGGCAAGATATACGACCCCTGCTGCGGCTCGGGCGGCATGTTCGTGCAGTCGATCAAGTTCATCGAGAATCACCAGGGCAACAAGAAAGACATTTCCATCTACGGGCAGGAACAGACCGCCACCACCTATAAGCTGGCGAAGATGAACCTGGCCATTCGCGGCATCGCCGGCAACCTGGGCGACGTGCCCGCCGACACCTTCTTCAAGGATCAGCACCCGGACCTGAAGGCCGACTTCATCATGGCCAATCCGCCGTTCAACCTGAAGGAATGGCGCGCCAGCAACGAGCTGACCAACGACCCGCGCTGGGCCGGCTATGAAGTACCGCCCACCGGCAACGCCAACTACGCCTGGATACTGCACATGCTGGCCAAGCTGAGCGAAAACGGCGTCGCCGGTTTTGTGTTGGCCAACGGCTCCATGAGCACCAATACCAGCGGCGAAGGGCTGATCCGCCAGAAGCTGATCGAGAATGATCATATCGACTGCATGATCGCCCTGCCCGGCCAGCTGTTCTACACCACGCAGATTCCGGTGTGCCTGTGGTTCATGACCAAAAACAAGCGCGCCCAGCAGTTCACCGACGGCCGCAAGCACTTCCGCGACCGCCAGGGCGAAACCCTGTTTATCGACGCCCGCAACAAAGGCAGTATGATCGACCGCACCCACAAGGAACTGACCACCGACGACATCGCCGACATCGCCCGCACCTATCATGCCTGGCGCGGCGAGTTTGACGGTGAGGCGGTTTACGAAGACGTACCCGGCTTCTGTAAATCCGCCACACTGGATGAGATCAAGGCCAACGACTACGTGCTCACGCCCGGCCGCTATGTGGGCGCTGCGGATGTGGAAGATGATGGTGTGCTTTTTGAGGAGAAGATGGCTGAGCTAAGCCAGACCCTGTACCGGCAGATGAAGGAATCGGCAAATCTGGATGCGGTAATTCGGCGGAATCTGGAGGGGTTGGGTTATGGGGAGTGAGTGGCCTGAATCTAGATTGGATGAGATTACAACACTTATTGTTGATTGCCCGCACTCCACTCCCGAATGGACAGACAGCGGGATTGTGGTACTTCGGAGCAATAACATCAAAGGCGGCCGACTGGACCTATCTTCCCCTAGCTATACAAATGAGGCTGGTTATGCTGCGCGAATCAAACGCGCGATTCCTTCAGAAGGCGACCTAGTTATCACCCGCGAGGCGCCCATGGGTGAAGTCTGTCAAATACCACCCGGGCTTCGCTGCTGCCTTGGCCAGCGGATGGTTTTGCTAAGAACGGACCCGGCGCTGGTAGATTCTAAATACTTACTGTTCGCTCTGCAGAGTCCTTACCTGCAGCACCAAATCAGTTGGAGTGAGGGGACCGGCACTACCGTAAGCAATATCAGGATCCCTGATTTAAAGGCGTTCCTTGTACCTACCCCTGCGATCAACGAACAGAAACAGATCGCCAACATACTCGGAAGTCTCGACGACAAAATCGAACTCAACCGCCAGATGAACACCACGCTCGAAGCCATGGCGCAGGCCTTGTTCAAAAGCTGGTTTGTGGATTTCGATCCGGTGATCGACAACGCCCTGGCCGCCGGCAATGAGATTCCGGAAGAACTCGCCGCCCGCGCCGAACGCCGCGCCAAGGCCGCACAGCGGCAATCACCTGAACGGCCCCACCCGCTGCCCGCCGCCATCCGCCAGCAGTTTCCGGATCGCTTTGTGTTTACCGACACCATGGGCTGGGTGCCGGAGGGGTGGTCTGCGCTTTCACTTTCCAGCGCAATCCAGATTAATCCCAAGGTATCGCTACGAAAGGGGCATGCCGCCAAATACGTTGATATGAAGGCGCTACCTACAAGCGGCTACGGAATAGATGAATTCGTGTGGAAGCCTTATGCCGGCGGCGCGAAGTTCGTAAACGACGACGTGTTATTAGCCCGCATTACTCCCTGCCTCGAAAACGGAAAAACCGGTCTTGTGGATTTTCTGGAAGACAACGAGCCGGGCTTCGGTTCAACCGAGTTCATCGTAATGAGAGCTAAAGGCGCCATCTCGCCTGCTTATGTCGCTTGTTTAGCACGAGACACAAATTTCAGGCTGCACTGCGTTTCTAGCATGGTTGGCTCGTCAGGTCGGCAGCGGGTCCAAAATGCTTGTTTCGATAGTTATTTTGTTTGCGTACCAGAAGACGAAGAAGTTCTGAAGCTGTTCGACGCTCGATGCTCCCCGAATTTCGAGAAAATGACGGCACTCAAAAACGAGGCTGTCAGCCTTGCATCCTTGCGCGACACCCTCCTCCCCAAACTCCTCTCCGGCCAACTGCGCATCCCCGAAGCCGAACAGCTACTCGCCGAGGTGATCTGATGTTGCGCAAAGTCACGGACGAGAAACCGGAGCGGGAGTAGGATGCTCCATTGCAATGGCAGGATTATGCGCCTTACGCGCGTGATCGGTTTCGCCGCCGCGAATCCAATTACCATGCGCTAATGAGGCAGGATGGCCGATGATGAACGACAAGCAGATCGAGATCTACCAAGGCGACGATGGACAGACTGAGATTGAGGTCAGGCTCGAGGCCGAGACTGTCTGGTTAACTCAGTCGCAAGAAACTGGAAGAAACTGGGAGAAACTGGGAGAAACTGGGGTCAGATGGCTATCTCTTGGTGCGGATGGCGTTAGCGCCTACACACTAGCCAGGCGATCGACCATATCGGGGTACTGCTCGACCAGCTTTATCAACAACGCGGCCTGGGCGTTCGGCTTGGCCTTGTCCTGCTCCCAGTTGCGCAATGTTTCGGCACTGGTTCGTATGCGCATGGCGAAGACCTTTTGTGACATCTTCATTTTCTTCCTCAACGCGACGATTTCATCAGCCGTCACCACGGGCGCGGGTCGGTTCTCGACCGTTACTTGGCGCAAGGTGATCTTGCCCTCCCGATGCGCCGCCATCTCATCGATGCCCTGCATCATTTCGTCGAACAGATTGCGCTTGTTCATTTGGTACCTCGCTTCTTCAGCTCGTTGGTAATCGCCTGTTTGAGCTGTTTTTCCTGGTCAGAGGTCAGATTTTCCATCTCGTCCTTGTCATAGATCGAGAACATCCAGAATTGACCGTCTCCCATCAGCCAGTAATACACCACGCGCAGACCGCCACGCTTTCCTTTTCCTCTTCTACTGTCAGCCCACCGCAGCTTGCGAAAGCCACCCGTTCGGGGCATCACGTCTCCGCACTCCGGGTGTGCCAGCATCTCGGTCTGCAAATGCCGATACTCTTCATCGGTCAGGTAGTCGCCAACCCGTGCAGTAAAAACAGAGGTTTCTATAAAGATTCCATTCATGAGCTAAAGTGTAGGCAATCTGCCTATGCTTTTCAAGCAATGCGGGCCCGTCATACATGCCCATCAACCACTAAGCATTACTTAGCAGTTGCTGCGGCGAGAAGGTGCCGCTTGCCGGGAGGCACCAGCGGCTGAGATGTTCGGCAGCCCGAGTTTACGCCACGCGAGAAACTGGCACTGTGGGTGTTACTATCTGCGCAGAAATAAACTCGGCATGACAATATCAACTACGACCCAAGGTTGCGTCGGACTTCGATGATCCACCTGCACTGCACAAAGAAACTGTTCGCCAGACTGCCGGTAAACGCCAACGGTCGATTGCCGAACACCAGGGCCCGCCCGCTTGCAGCTAATGATGCAGGCAGCCCTTTGAGCGGCTGGCACGCCAACCTGCTTACGCTGCAGCGCCGCAACTGCGTGATATTCGTCCACGACGCGACGCGCTTTCCGGTGCTGCTCACCTGCCTTACCAAGCCAGACTTTGCCGAGTTGGATTATTTCTTTCAGGATGGGTTGATGAACGCGCTGCTGAAAGGCGGCGCAAGCCAGGCACAGCTGGATATGGCAGCCATTGCCCTGACGCCACTGCAATGCGATACGACGTGTGACCGCTCGGTGCAGGGTACGCTTAACCGTATGAAACAGGATGTGGAGCACATGCTCTGGTACGACGGCGCAGCGATCACCGACCTCAGCGCCTACCGCACCAGCGTCTGGCTTGCTGACCGCCCCTGCAACGTCAAGGGCAAGAAGGACTTTGTTTGGCCGCTGCAGGCAATGCTGGCACTATTGGATAACCTGAACGCTGGTTGATGAGCGAGCAGATGCAGATCCCAGCTGTCGCAAAATTTGCGACAGCTGGGATTAATCTGAACTCTCCGGGAATTCCGGATAGTTGCTGAACAAATATGCACGTTTTGCATAGTGCTTTCTGCGCCGCAGAAACTGTAGTCATTGAGGAAGGGAGTACCCGATGAGTTTCAACGAAGCCAAGCTGGAGCAGGCAATTATCGATTTGCTGGCGCAGCAGGGTTATCCGCACTTCACCGGTGACAGCATCCGGCGCGCCAGCAATAGCGAAGTACTCATCAAAGATGACCTGCGCCAGTTTCTCGCTGCGCAGTATGCCGCCGACAACATCACCCCAGGCGAGATCGAGTCCGTCATACAGCAGCTGGAAAGCTTGCCAGCGCTGGATCTGTACGACTCCAACAAGACCATCCACAAGCGCGTGGCCGACGGCTTTCTGCTCAAGCGCGAGCACTCGCAGCACAGCCAGAAAGACCTCTACATCCAACTGATCGACTACAGCGGCCTGCCGGAACAGCGCGTGCCGGTGGAAGGTGAAGTAGAAACCCTGCAAGCCGAGCCCGGCGCCGGCTACCACACCGGCAATATCTACCGCCTGGTCAATCAGCTCGTTATCGAAGGCACCGAGAAGCGCATCCCGGATGCCATTCTGTATATCAACGGCCTGCCGCTGGTGGTATTCGAGTTCAAGAGCGCGGTGCGCGAGAACGCGACCATCCATGATGCCTGGGTGCAGCTCACCACCCGCTATGTGCGCGACATCCCCGAACTGATGAAATACAACGCCCTGTGCGTGATCAGCGATGGGGTGAACTCACGCATGGGTTCGCTGTTCGCTCCCTACGATTTCTACTACACCTGGCGCAAGGTCACGGGCGATGAAAGCATCGAGCAGGACGGCATCAACGCCCTGCACACCATGATCGAAGGGCTGTTTCATCCAGACCGGTTGCGCGCGGTGATTCGCCACTTCATCTACTTCCCGGATGTGTCCCGCAAGCAGGAAAAGATTGCTTGCCGCTACCCGCAGTTCTATGCCGCCAACAAGCTGTACGAGAACATCCGCCTGCACCGCAAGCCGTTGGGCGATGGCAAGGGCGGCACCTACTTTGGCGCGACCGGCTGCGGCAAGAGCTACACCATGCTGTTTCTCACACGCCTGCTGATGAAGAGCGTGGAGTTTGGCAGCCCGACCATTGTGTTGATCACCGACCGCACCGATCTGGACGACCAACTCGCGGGCCAGTTCACCAACGCCAAGAACTACATCGGCGACCAGACGGTGGTCAGTGTGGAGAGCCGTGCACACCTGCGCGAGCTGCTCAAGGGCCGCAATAGCGGCGGCGTGTTTCTCACCACCATTCACAAATTCACCGAAGATACCGAACTGCTGACCGAGCGCACCAATGTGATCGTCATATCCGATGAAGCGCATCGCAGCCAGGTGAACCTGGACCAGAAGGTACGGGTGACCGACAAGGGCGTGAAGCGCACCTACGGTTTTGCCAAGTACCTGCATGACTCCCTGCCCAATGCGACCTATGTGGGCTTCACCGGCACGCCGATCGACGCGACCCTGGATGTGTTCGGCGAGGTGGTGGACAGCTACACCATGACCGAATCGGTGAAGGACGAGATTACCGTGCGTATCGTCTATGAAGGCCGCGCGGCCAAGGTGCTGCTGGACAACGAACGGCTCAAGGAGATCGAGGCCTACTACGCCCAGTGCGCCGAGGATGGCACCAGCGAATACCAGATCGAGGAAAGCAAGAAGGCCAGCGCCAACATGAAGGCCATTCTGGGCGATCCGGACCGCATCCAGGCGCTGGCCATCGACTTTGTGCATCACTACGAACGGCGCCTGGACGAAGGCTCGACGATCAAGGGCAAGGCGATGTTCGTCTGCAGCAGCCGCGATATCGCCTATGCCTTCTGGCAGCAGGTGGTGGCGCTACGACCGCAGTGGAATGAGGTATTGGCCGCCGAGGAAGGCGTCGAGCTGAGCGACCAGGAGCGCAAGGAGATCAAGCCTATCGAGCGGGTGAAGATGATCATGACCCGCGGCAAGGACGACACAAAGGCGCTCTACGACATGCTCGGCAGTGCCGAGTACCGCAAGGAGCTGGACCGCCAGTTCAAGAACGGCAAATCCAATTTCAAGATCGCCATCGTGGTCGACATGTGGTTGACCGGCTTTGATGTGCCCTTCCTCGATACCATCTACATCGACAAGCCGATCCAGCGTCACAACCTGATCCAGACCATCTCGCGGGTCAACCGCAAGTTCCAGGGCAAGGAAAAGGGCCTGGTGGTGGATTACATCGGCATCAAGAAGCAGATGAACCTGGCACTGGCGCATTACAACAAGGCCGACCAGCAGAACATCGAGGAGATCAACCAGTCGATCATCGTGGTCAAGGATCACCTCGATCTGCTCAACAAGCTGTTCCACCGCTTTGATGCCCTGCCTTACCACAGCGGCAGCCCGCTGGAGCAGCTCAACTGCCTGAACATGGCTGCAGAATATGCGCAGGTCACCGACAAGATCGAGAAGCGATTCATGGCACTGGTCAAGCGCCTGAAGGCCGCCTACGACATCTGCGCCGGCTCCGAGGGTGTCAGCCAGTTGGAGCGTGACCAGATTCACTTCTACCTGGCTGTGCGCTCCATCGTGTTCAAGCTGACCAAGGGCAACGCACCGGATATTGCGCAGATGAACGCCAAGGTGCGGCAAATGGTGGCCGAAGCGCTGAAAGCCGATGGTGTGGAGGAAATCTTCAAGCTGGGTGAGGACGGCGCCAGCGAGATGGACATCTTTGATGATGACTACCTGGCCAAGATCGAGAAGATCAAGCTACCCAACACCCGGATCAAGCTGCTGCAACAACTGCTTGCCAAGGCCATCGAGGATTTCAGGAAGGTCAACAAGACCAAGGGCATCGACTTCGCGCAGAAATTCAAGGCGCTGGTGGACAGCTACAACGAGCGCAAGGAAGACGACGTGCTGGTCAGTAACGTGCTGGAAGACTTCTCCGACGAGATCGTCGACCTGATCCAGGCACTGAAGAAAGAACGCGAGTCCTATGCTGACCTGGGGATCGATCTGGAAGAAAAAGCCTTCTACGACATCCTCAAGGCCCTGGCCGTGAAATACGACTTCACCTACCCAGAAGACAAACTGGTAGCACTCGCTGCTGCGGTAAAGACAGTGGTAGACGACAAGGTGCAGTACACCGACTGGAGCCAGCGGGCTGACATCAAGGCCGAACTAAAGGTCGGGCTGATCTTGATACTGGCCAAGCACGGCTACCCGCCAGTGGACCGCGACGAGGTGTACAAGGAAATCTTCGAGCAGGCGGAGAATTTCAAGAAGTTCAAGGGAATGCAATAAACCTGAGGTAATTGGGGGCAGATGAACATATCTCGCCTGATCCTTCGCAGTTAACAACTTTTTCTGCGTTGATCAGCGTATCGGAGGCGCCTTGCCAGATGCGGCTCCGTTAGAAATTTTCATCTGACCCCGGTTTTGCTGCGTCTATTAGAATGCCTCGACTACCCCCTTTTTCGTTGGTGCTCTCCCCTTCTTGGCCGTAGGAGTCCGTTATAAAGGACAGCCGCGGCATAACGGTCATACTACCGAAGTCAGTCCAGTCCTCGTATTCGTCGCTCTTAGTAGTTGTGTACATCAGATACATAAAATCATCTCCAACGCTGAATGAAACCAATAGATTGTAGCACTATAGGGTTCATTTGCGGTATCAAGACCATTTTCTGGATGGAAAAATGGATCTCAAACAGGCTTTTGGCGTCGCATTGCGTCAGTTACGGATGAATAAAGATCTCTCCCAGGAAGAGTTTTCAGACGTCAGTAGTCGGACGTATATGAGCTCACTGGAACGCGGGTTAAAGTCCCCGACTATCGACAAGATCGAGAAAATTTCACAGGTACTGGAAGTCCATCCTGTGTCAGTGATGGTCGCTACCTATCTAACTACCGATCCCGACATGACGATGGATGCACTTTTCGAGCGCATCAAATCGGATCTCGACGGCGGTAAATAACATTAGCAATGCACGCAGTTTCATGGGCTCCAGGCTTTAAGCCTGGAGGGTGAGAGTTCTGAACTGCGACCAGCCTGCTTGTAGCATGGCTCGCGCTCAATGCTGTGATAGGGATGAAGTGGTACTCCATCCCGCTCTCTCCTTCGCATTTGAGGCCAGGCAAGCTCACATCGGCCCATGTTTCCAGCTTCACTGTAACCAGCCCTTCTGCCTGCTGATTACTTTTAGAATTTGCAATTCCAAATTGCATTAACCCGATGTGGTGGCTTTCAACGCCACCGGTTTCTGTCATGGCTTGCAGCTCCCCGATTAGTTTCGCCACGTTTAGAAGCCTCTTATGGATGGTTATCCATCCCCCGGTTACATCTGCCGGCTCAGAATGGGTCGTCCAAAACCTGGGTTCAGACAATAGCGCCGTTGAGACAGCTTGCCTTGGGACTCCACCCCTGCCCCTCCCTTCCGTTAATTTGCTGAATCTCCGCATCAGGTACATAATTGATCCTGCTGAATACTATAGGTTGTAGCTCTATAGTATTCATTCGAGTATTTAAACGCTACAAATGCAATAAACGATTAAGAAAAATGGGTCCAGAATGGCAGCGTGGCAACTACGCATTGAGCTAAAGGAACCTGACTTTCGAAGGAGATTTCAGACGTGACTGATCTAATCAAATTGGGTACGCAGCTACCGGATTCAAATGCCCCGATCCTAGAAACACTTGAAAAGATCTCGCGCGAGTTTCAAGTGCACCCTCTGTCAGTTTACGTAGCAACCGTTCTGTGCGCTGAGCCCGGTCTTACGCTTGATGAGCTTTATGAGCAGGTGAAGTCAGATCTGGGTGATACGTACCCAGATTAGGGGTTTTCATTGTTTCAATCCGGCCATAGAGATCGAGATTGATTAAACCATCTCTCTTTTCGGGTGACGCTTACTGCTAAATTGGTTCAGTAGACCTGAACAGTTTCCAGTTTTTCGCCATTCAAGCCTCGAGCAAGTCGCGAATTCAGTTGCACCTGGGGCACGGTCGACCATTGAACGCCCCCATACCGGTCCACCCAAATTTGCAGCACTCGTGCTTGTATTTGCGCTTCCACCGGCCGGCCGTTTCGTCTCCACACTACACTCTTCATGCGGTAATTTGGCTCAGGACCTACTGCCGAGCCTAAATCAGCGCTCGCACCCCAGCGGGACATTCACTAGGCCCCGAATGTAGGCCTCATCCGCGGCGTTCCCGAGCAGACCGAAATCTACGGTACCGGCAAACACAGGGCATTTCCCCAAGCATCTGAATATATCAATCGCAGCTCGTCATCTTAGACCACCCGGTTAACGGCGGGATGGATGCTGGCTACATCTTGCAGGGCTTGCTCGACAAGATTGCTCATGGGTTAATGTTTCGATTTGTCTATTCTGAATGGCCCGGCCGGATCACAAAGCTAACCCGAGCGTGCAAGCGCGCTTGAAAGACACCCATAAAAAAACCGGCTCTTTGGAGCCGGCTTATCACAAGGGTCTGTTAGCGTTATATCCGTTGGTTGCGGATTCCACGCCATTCGGACACTCAGCCCACGCTGATCCGGACAACTGTTCCACGCTCATTCGGACAGGCAGTCGGAGCGCAGCGACGCAGGGTTGGCATTGTTAGTCCGAGGTACTCGGTGC